>Ga0310810_10003267_pt1 | contig 17646 bp, 14 predicted proteins | sample NCmetagenome_FD_207641 | JGI IMG/M metagenome (GOLD analysis project Ga0310810, IMG submission 207641) | Soil microbial communities from experimental microcosm in Duke University, North Carolina, United States - NC | ecosystem: Engineered > Artificial ecosystem > Soil microcosm > Unclassified ...
TCTCCGATAGCGGCGTGGTATTGCTTCGAATTATCTGCGCTAAAGCTTGATGAATTTCTTCTTCATGGTTTTGAGCAAGCATTTCGTGAGATAGAAATTTGCCTCCTGCTTTTAGCTTGCTCTGAATATTTTTCAAAATTTTTGCTTTTCCTGGAGCAGATTGCATCGATAAAATTGCCTCAGCAAAAACATAATCAAACTGCCCAGAAATCGCCTCTAAGTGGAAAATATCGCCTTCAATAATTTCTACTTGACCTTCCAAACCAGCGGCGCAAACATTGGCACGCGCACGAGCCACGCTGTCTGGATTTTTTTCCACGCCCACAACTTGCACCCCAAAGCGTTGAGCCAGTGCGATCGCACTGTACCCGAAACTGGACGCTAACTCCAGTACCGTTTCCCCTGGCTGAAAATTTGCCCACTCAAACAACTGCTCTGTGGCAGCACGTCCACCGGGTCGTAAAATTTTCTTGCCAGCGGCTGCTAAGACTTGATGAGCGGGTGCCGTTTTGAAGTTGAGGGTAGCGTTGGTCATCGGTGCGACCTCCTGAATCATCTCTACCCTTATGGTGATCGAAGTGTTTGATAAAGTCTCTGAGCTAGCTCATATTTCTCGCTATCGATTTGGTCTTCAGCGAAGACTTTCAATCTGCCTAAGGCTTTGGGGCTTATTACTGATATTACTGCTGGGACAATTCGCTTTCACGCTAGAGCCAGCAACGGCTGTACTGAGGCAACACCAGGACGCGCCTGGAATCATGCGTTATCACTCTCAGCAGTCTTTACGAGATGAATTGGGGAATGCATGGCAGGTGATACTGTTCAAACAAATCACACCCGGAAAGCCAACCTCGTTTAATCTCAGGTTAGTTGGCTTTCCGGGTATCGCAGAGGTGAGCCACCCCCAATCCCTGGAAATCACTACGGCAAGGGGTCAAGTCCTAACCGCACTCGATATATTTCCCCAAGGGGCACCTGCGCCCAATGTGGGCCAGTATAATCTCACTGATGTTCTGAACCATTTACAGGGAGATGACTCCCTGACCCTTTCAATTCGGCTCAAAAGTCACCAACCCCTTACCCTACAAATTCCCCAATCTCTTGTTGTGGAGTGGCAATGGCTGGCAAGTGAGCTTTGATAGTAAATCCGCTGTTATATAGCGAGTTTCATTAAGTGGAATAGGGGACTCTAGTAGGGGCGCGAGATGTCGTGCCCCTACCCTGGAGTCTACGTCAATGAGAACCCAAAAGTCAGTAACTTTCCTGGAGCGCAAGAAAGGGAGAGGGAGCGTTTAAGCCACCTGGCGAGAGAGAGAACGCTGAACACAACGGATAAAATCAGCCCGACTGCGATGCATCTCATCAATGGTGCGGCCCTGCATAAACGCCACTCCCGCCAACCCAGCTTCTGTCCAGCGCTCTCGCTGTGCCACGGCCTGAGCAATCACCTCCGATAAACTGTTCACATTCCCCGGCTCAAAACTCCAACGCGGCTCCAACCCAGTCAACGAGGTTTGCAACGTCACCGTCGCCGAATGAATCAACACACAACCCGAAGCCGCCGCATCATAAGCCACCCTCTGCTCCTCCAAGCCCCGCGTCGGCACAAACGCGATGTGATAAGAGCGCAGCTTTTCAAAGAACGGAACACCATAGGGCACAGAATCCACAAACCGAATCTGTTGAGGATAATCCCGTGCCAGAGACACTAGACGTTCCTTATAAGGGCCATCCCCCATAATATCCAACGTCCAAGCCGGAATACGCTCACCCAAACCAATCAAAGCTTGAATCACGTCATCCGCCCCCTTCCAAGGCTCCAGTCGCACGGGCAGAATCATCCGAATCGGTTCATTCAAACTGTGTTGGAACTTGCCTTTGACATCTTCTTCATCAGCCAAGTCTTCTTTTTGAAGCCACACCGCTTGATTCACAATCGAGCGCCGTGCCAAAGGCTCATACCTTTTTTGCACCCCAACGCCTAAGAAGAGTGTGGCATCCGCGTCCATCACGCGCTGCTTAATCTGTGCATCCAGCAGTTTCGCCTTAATCGCCGACAAACCCCCACTCGTTTCCAGGATGGACGCCGGGTCACTATCTAAGCAGAAGACTCGAATGCCCCTGGTATACAGGCGTCCCACCTCATAACTCAAGGTCGTCACATCCCATAGATTAATCCCACAGGCCGTATGCCACACCGATGCTTCTCGCGCCTCCTCAATCAGCACGGCTCTGACTGCCGCATATTGCACAGGCCAGCTGCGATTTCCCCCACTCCACGGTAACAAGCGAAACGACAGTCCTGGGTAATCCTCCAAGGCAATTTCTTGAGAATCTGGCCCCGGTTGACCCTCAGGACTCCTGGGACAGATGATGCGCAGTTGTGGCTGATATTTGAGTTGGGTGAGAATGTCACGAGCTAATCCCGTGGGAATTGACACCTGTTTCTCATCGGCGGCAAAAGCCGGAATCGGGAAAGTGATTTTGTACATACTTTTCCTCGGGTGAGACTGAGTGAAAAATAAGGCAGAGGCAGACGGCACAAGGGAGAACAATCACAAGGGCAGCGCTTTAGTGGGACGAAGGCAACGCCTGCTCTAAGGTAGCCGCCCCATAGCGTTGTTGGAGTTTGGCTTTAACGTAGTCAAAGATTTTCTCGTGATAGTGAGGAGCTGCACCAATAAAGAACACTCGGTCTAACACGACATTGGCATTGGGATAATTTTCGGCGTTGTCTAAGTGTTTATAGGCCGGTTGCAACAACATATTTCCGGCGAAATAGTTCCGGGTTTGGATTTTATTCTTCTCGAAGTAGTCTACGAGTTCAATCTTGGATTGTTGGTCTGCACAGACAATCGGTGTTCCGAACCAGCAGGTTCCAGCTTCTGGCAACTGATTGGGCACTTGGAGTCCGGGTACATATTCTTCCAGAAGGCTTTGCAGTTGCTGTTTGCTGTGATTTCGGCGCTGTTCGATTTCCTCGAATTTGTCGAGCTGGACTAATCCGATGGCTCCTTGTAAGTCTAATGGCTTGAGGTTGTAGCCGATGTTGGTAAACACATACTTGTGGTCCACGATGCCATCATATTCGGGTAACCAGCGATCGAATCGGTTGCCGCAGCTGCCATTGCATAATAAGTTGGCGGCTCCTACACAATAACAATCTCGTCCCCACCAAGCTAGTGAGCGGGCGATTTTGACGATTTCCTCGATATTCGATGAAACCATGCCTCCTTCTCCGGTGCTGATATGGTGGGCTGGGTAGAATGAGGTGGAGGAGGCGATCGCATATTCGTTGAGGTATTTTCCTCGCCAAGTGCTGCCTAAGCTATCACAGTTATCCAATATTAGTTCTAGGCCGTGTTGCTCACAGATTTCGAGTAACCGGTCCATATTCGGGGGGTTCCCGAGTACCGGAGACAGGAAGATGGCTTTGGTTCGGGGTGTAATTTTTGCCGGAATTAGCTCTAGGTCAAAGTTGAGGGAATCTAATTCGATGTCGATGAAGACGGGTTTGAGGTTGTGCTGTAGTATCGGGGCTACGGTGGTGGGAAAGCCGACGACGGATACGATGATTTCGTCGCCATCGAGCCATCCCAGGTGTTTTTTGACGGCTCCGACTAGGGCTAAGTTGGCGGAGCTGCCTGAGTTGACCATGACGGAGTGTTTGAGGTGAAATCGTTTGGAGAATTTGGCTTCAAACTTCTGCACGAGTTCTCCGCTGGTAATCCATTTGCCGCCTAAAACGGCTTTGATGATGGCGACGATTTCTTCTTGGTTCCAGTAAGGGCCTGAGTAGTAGATGGGCGTTTGGTGGGGGACAAAACTTTCTGGCGTTGTATTATAAATATATTTCAATATATCTTCTTCCTGAGAAATACTCGCCAAGAATTCTCGGATTTCTGTCTCTAGATTCATTTTTATCTCCTTGGGTAATCCCTACTCTCACGCTAATCGATTTTTGGTTAGCACTCCCATCTCTATCCAAAAAATCTCTAGGCTTCTAATTCATCATTAAGCTAACTCACTGGAAAAATTTCTGCCACTTAAAAAATTCTAATTTTATGAATAGAGGTGGATATCTTTTTTCAAATTTTCTCTGCTTGCCCAGCACAGTTTAGCCCAAGTTCAGGTTTCCCAATCCTTACCCAGTGAGAGGTTTAAGGTCAGCTACTCTGTTGTCGGGAAACTCTATTTCATGGAATAGAATCACTGTCCCAAAGACATCTCTCTAGAAAGACTTCAGTGACAGATTTTCAAAACAGACTCCATGAGCGCTTGCTCACAACGAAAAAATGAAAATGGTTCTCAGTCTCGACGGATTTGCATCGTTTCAGCCTCTATTTTCTAGATAGATCCATCAAATTGAGAGGCTTTATTGGCGGAAATTAGCTTAAGCGCCTAGATGTTTTTCGCTTGATAATTTCGACTTACTCTTTTGAATTCGATATTACAGCTAAGATTTCAAGAATAGTAATGACCAATCTAAATAAATTGTGCCTTAATTGTAAAGAAAATTTGAGGAGATGGCTAATAGATCGTGGAGAGCCAGATTTAATGATTAACCATCAAAGACAGAAACACTAGAAAATTTGAGCACTGTCTACTTGCTCGTTATCTCTACTTTTATTACCCTCTCAATATTCTCTTGTCAGAGTTACTAAAGAGGGTTAGAGGTTGGCCCAAAAGTGTCATAGGCTATACCAAAAAGGAGTGATCGCGCAAGGTTACGAACAGCTGCTTTCGCCAGCGCTGCTGCAAAACTTTCACCTCCTAGCCTAGGCGAACAATTCGGATTTTAGTGGTGTTCATAATGCCTATTTGGCTTGTTCAGACCCCCTTTAACTCGTTGTTAATCTAGGCTGATTCGCTAATTCTTCCTATCTTAAGGGAGACTAAAAAGTGTCTATTATATGATATTCAGTGTCGGCTTAAAGGTGCAAGGGGCATTTCACGATGTAATCTGCTTGCTGAGCCCAGTCTAGGCTTTTTTGGGGTTTTCCTGAATAGACCAGGTTGGCAGAAACAGCCCCCCCTAAAAACAGCGCTCTGAGTGTTGACGTCGTCACATTTCAAGTGATGGAACACTTATACCGCGTAGGTCTAGCGACTTAGGTTCGTCGGTAAGCCCGTTATAATTTTCCACCTTCTACCTTCCAGCCTTCGACCCTATGACCACGTTCTCTACTTCCAAATCTGGCCTACTGCCCTGGAGAGGTCTGTTCAGAGGCTGGATAAAGCGGAGATGGATCGATTTGACCCAGACGTTCAGGAGACCAGAAGCGAATCACCGCCTTGCCAATGATGTGATCGTGAGGGACGAAGCCCCAGTAACGACCATCGTAGCTATTATCGCGGTTGTCACCCATGACCAGGTAAGAGTTGGCTGGCACGGTGACAGGCCCCCACTCATACCTCAGCTTCTCAGCAGCATACTTTTCTCTTAAAAGACGATTATTGATGTATACCCGTCCCTCTTTGATCTCAACCGTCTCTCCCGGTAAACCAATCAACCGCTTGATCAGCGTATCTCGCACATTTTGCTGCTTGAGCTTGTCGGTGGGGGAAAATACAATGATGTCCCCTCGTTCTGGATTTGACCAGCGATAGCTCAACTTGTCAATTAGTAGGCGATCATTAACTTCTAGCGTAGGTAGCATCGACCCGGAGGCGACATAGCGAGATTCGGCAACAAGGGTATGAAACCCAAAGGCGAACACTAAACTCAGTGCTACTGTCTTGCAGCCCTCTAACCAAAGATTGTTGCGGCTTGGCTGGGGATGATTGTTAAAATCTTGGTTGTGCTGATGATGCATAAGCGTTGAGTAGGGTAAGAGTGAACCGTTGATATAGATGAGATGGGTGTTCAACCTCGCTACACGAAAGTAGCACCAAGGCTGTTAACTTTTCGACGTGAAAAGCGAGAATAAGGCTCCTGTGAGATTTTAAAAACCTTGAGTTTGATCAATACGGTAGAATTGCTGCGCGATGAGGTGAGTTTTCCTGGGTGTACCTTATCCATAAGGAGACGTGGGTCTTCTCGGGGTGTGATTTTGGCTTCAACAGATCTAAGCATCGGGTTCAAAGGCTAAGAATTTTAGGTTTAAAAAATCTCAAGGCTTTCACCCTGAAGGCTGACATCGGTGTATCATTTTCAGGGCTTAGCAAGTAAACACACTTGGCGTCAAGCTCACCAGTCCAATCTGTCAAAAGACTTAATTTGTATAAAAATGGCTCATCAGGGCACTTAAAACTGTTAAACCTCGCTAAGGTGGACAATTGAACAAATGTGGTTTTGAATGAATGAGCAGATATCAACAGGGCAAGAGCGGCTCCCCCTCGCTTAAGAGAGGAGATGGCATATTAATCCAAGGGAAGTAATGTCAAAGTGAGGAGTATCAGAGTGCATCAGTTCCCATTATTGATGATTCAGTTGCAGTTTAGAGGTAAGGGCGATGAGTGATGGTATGGCTTTCCTGACAGGAGCTGCCTTCGCTGGAGTGGCAGTTCTTTTTCTGATGAGGGGAGGAGCGAATTTTGGCGCAACGGCTCCGCCCGTGGCTCAACTCTCACCAGTCTCACCAGCCCCTTTGACCACTCCTTTTATGAATGGGACACAACCGCAGGCGCTGCCTACGGCTTCACCCGGTTCAGCGTTATACAATACCGACCAACAGCGGCTCGTCATGCAGCTCGAACAGCAACGAACTGAAATAGAGCAGCTCAGACAGCAACTGCAAAATCAGCAGTCGTTAATGCAAAAGCTAACGACGCAAAATGATCCGAATGCTAATAGTTTGTTTGCACCAACAAAACCCCAATCAGAGGTGACTCAAGCGGGGCAGCAAGATAATCCGATGCTTTCAGGGTTAGTCTGGGCGCTAGGAGGTATGGCGGTTACCATTAGTGGCGGCGTTGTAGTGATTGGCGCATTATCTGTGCTTTCACGACAGCAGCGTCCACCTCGGACAACCTATGTGGTGCAACATCCCTATACCGCTCTCCCCCCTACCATACAGGGCAGACGGCGAGCTGAGTATATGCCGCCTCCCGTAGTAGAGAGACAAGTTGAGCACATAGATTATGACTAAGCAGGATTGTAGATAATCGGATTTTGGATTGAGAATGAGTTAGCGGCTTTTGGTACATACTGCTGTTTGATCGTTCGCTCTCACGAGCTAAAAAGAAATCTGTCGCTGAGTGTGTCTAGCGACAGATGTTTTATGAGTAGCGGCGTCTAGCGATTTAGCAAGATTCGCTTGCCCGAAGGGCAGCGCTAAGGGCGATCGCATCCCAGACAGCTAACGGCAAGCTCACCATCTATCCATTCGTCCCACAGAGTAGACTACAGCCAATCAAAAATCTAAAACCGCAAATCAGTTAGCGGTTCACACTGCTCATATCAGGGTAGCGATCGCCAGCCGCAATTTTCTTGGGTGCGATCGCGTCAATGCTCTCTAGTTCAGCTTGAGTTAATGTAATATCCACCGCCGCTACATTCTCCTCCAGGTAGGCACGGCGCTTGGTTCCAGGGATTGGTACGATGTCGTCTCCCTGAGCCAGTAACCAGGCGATCGCAAGTTGACTAGGGGTGACACCCTTCTGGGTCGCGATTTTCTTCACCCGCTCAACAAGTTGGAGATTTTTGTTAAAGTTCTCACCTTGAAATCTCGGCGAATACCTGCGGTAGTCGTCAGGAGCTAGATCGTCCAAGCTGGTAATCTGTCCTGAGTTTCGTTTTGCCCTTCCTACAGACATACTGGGCATATTGGGGTGCTAAGTAATCCGCTTGTACAATCTCAAACCCAGCACAAGTTAGCATTCCTTCGAGAATCCACCCGAACGTGCTATATTCTTCGCGAATGTGCATCTCGTAGTCACTGGCGCTAAAGCCCTCACCTGCTGGCTTCGCCATTCGAGCAATCCAGGCATCGATATGAGAGTGGTATTCACTGGGGTTGAACGAGAACACTACATCCCGAAGGTAGAGAATCCCCCCAACCTTCAACATTGATGCCATCCGCAACAGTGCAACCATCTTCCAGAAGTCGGGAAGGTGATGGAAGGCAGCTTTTGTCACAATAAAATCAGCGCGATCGCCTCGATGCTCGTAAGTCAGAAATCCTGCATGGTGGAACTGAATGTTCTGAGCATTGATAGCGTGAGCCTTACGTTGGGCATAAGCGAGCATGGTTGGCGACACGTCCACAGCATGTACGCGAGCACCCGCCTTAGAGGCTTGGATCGCAAAGGTGCCTGTACCTGCTCCTAGGTCAATTACACTATGACCAACTGAGATACCCAGCCACTCAACCAATTCCCGTTCAGCTTCTTCACTACTTGATCGCTGATTGTGGTCATACGCTTCAACTCGTGCTGTATCCTCGAAGTCAACCCCACTCTGCTGAAATTCGTTGTAGAACCATTTAGGCAACACGGTCATAAGAAAATCAAATTTTTGTTCCTACTCATGGACATCAGGCTGCCTGTGTTCTACCAGGGAACAACGCCATTTTCATCGAAAAAACCACCGGTTGGGCCGTCGGCTGACAACGTCGCCAAGCGCACCGGAGCCGTTGCACCTTGTTGCACTGTACGTATACCCCTGTGTTGGTTGATGTCGGTTGCTACATAACCGGGGTCGGCAGCGTTGACTTTAATCGGCGTATCCTTGAGTTCGTGTGCGAACTGGATCGTCATGGCGTTGAGTGCGGTTTTTGATGAGTTGTAAGCCAACAGTTTGACCTGCGCGTATTCATAATTTGGGTCGCTGTTTTGCGTTAGCGACCCCAAACCACTGGACATGTTGACGATGCGACCGGCGTCAGACTTATGCAGCAGTGGCAGCATCGCTTTGATAACAGCAAATACACCGAAAACATTGGTGTCATAGGTACGGCGCAAGACTTCGATATCGAGTTGACTCGGTGGTACGCTGTCGATCGCAATTCCCGCGTTGTTGACCAGAATATCGAGTTTACCGAACTCACTTTCGATGGAACGTGCCGCTGCATCAATTGTGCTTTGATCCGTTACGTTGAGTTGTACGACATGTGCGTCGATGCCTTCGGTTTGCAGCTTTTCGGCAGCTTCGCGACCCCGATTTTCATCTCGCACGCCCAGCAAAACTGTGATTCCCTGTGTACCCAGTTGACGCGCAATTTCCAGCCCGATGCCTTTGTTGGCACCTGTGATCAGCGCGATTTTGCCGTTGTTTTGTTGTGGTGTCATAACTAGCTCCTCAATGGGATGTGAATCTAAATATTCTCGTCGGGTTAAATCAACGTTGACGTTAACGTTAAAATAAGCCCAAAAAAATTACTGACTCTTGGTTTGCTCCTCTATCCATTGCTGAATTTTGGCAATATGATGCTGTAACTCAGAACGAAACTGTATTAAAGATTCGAGCTTCTCGTCAGTCTCTGTAAGATGAGCGATGAGAATTTCCAGCAATTTCTGCTTCCCCCGTAACATCGTCGGTTCTTCAAAGAACAGGTCGATGATACTGCCAATCTCTTCGAGCGTCAGTCCAAGTGCTTGGAGCGTGTCGATCTTTTGCAATCTAGCAAGCTCAGCCTCGGTGTAATACCGAAAGCCCTTTCCCTCACGCTCACTAGGACTCAACAGCCCTAAGTTTTCGTAATAGCGAATTGTTCGAGGAGTCACGCCAGCCTTCTCAGCTAGCTCTCCGATGCGCATTTTGTCATTCAATTGGGGAGTTTATATAAACCTTAACGTTAACGTTAATTTGACATTAACGATTTTCTGCGGTTCTGTCAAGTGTTGTCTGCCCAGGTTGCTAGGATAAGAATTTTCTCAATGAGAAGGGAGGACAGATGCCTTTCATTACTTTGATATCATTATCCGGTGGCATCGGAACTAACTGAGATTGAGTACCAAAAACTCAGCGCTCCTCTGCGTAGCCCTCTGCGACCTTTGCGTTAAAAAAACATAGTATTCCAAAAAGGACATGAATCAATGGTTGAGTAGCTTCTTTTTAGGCATGGGGATAAAGCCATTTGTAGAACAATCGGGTTAACTGGGGCATCACGATGTATGTGAGTATCAACACAACTATTCCAATAGTGATGAGTTGTGCTAACAAATCAGGGAAATGCACAAGCAAGGGACGAAGAATATATCTCACAGTTGATAGCGTCAGGAACACGGCAAACCAAGTGATTAATGCCATTTTGTAACGCTTAGGTGGAGACTTTAAAGCTCGTCTCGGTAGCTCAAACCAGGTTTCTAAACCTGTGAGGATTTGTACATCCTCCGGTTCTTGAATCAAAGGTTTGACTCGTTCAATCCACTCCCGACGCACCTGTGAATCTAACCAGGCTTGTAGATTCTTGTGATGATCAAAGTGAAGAACAATAATGTATTCCGGCTGTACGCCCTTCTGGGGTCGTAGGATGTTGATTCCTAGATGCCCTTCAAATGTTTTGGCGACAGGAATAATTCCTCTGATCCATTCTTCATATCCCTCTTCTCGACCCGGTTTGACTAGATGGTCAATCACAGCCGTGACGTGGTGTTCAACGTTGAATTTAGGGCTGTTCATTGTCTTTAGTAAGATTCGTATTAAGGCATAAAAATATCACCATTTACCGGCAAGTAAACCCTTGACCTGGAAAACGGGAATATTCGGAACTCATGACAATGATGTAGCTCCGCTTTTGTTCAATTATCGAAGGAACGACTGCTTTAGTTTGTCAGCTTTGCCAACTTCCAGCATTCTTGTGCGATCGCCCAATCTTCTTCGGTATGGACAACAAAGACGCGAATTGCTGAATCGGCTGCTGCAATATCCGTATCAGCCGGTGAGGTGTTATTCTGTTGGCAGTCGAGTTTCAAACCCAGAAACTCAAACGCTTCGCAGGCACTTGCTCGAATTGCTGCTGAATTTTCCCCGATACCGCCAGTAAAGACCAAAGCATCCAATCCTCCCAAACTAGCAAGCATTGCGCCAATGTGCTTACGCAGAGAATGCACAAATATATCAAAGGCTAATTGAGCGCGTGAGTTACCCTTGTCAATCTCGCTCATAATCTGGCGTACATCGCCCGATACCCCCGAAATACCCTTCAACCCAGAACCTTTATTCAGGACTTCATCTAACTTTTGGGCGTCATAATCGGTGTGTTGCAGCAAGTGAATCAAGATACCAGGGTCAATAGAGCCACAACGAGTCCCCATCATCAACCCTTCTAGGGGAGTAAACCCCATCGTGGTATCAATACTCTGAGCATTGCGGATAGCAGCGAGAGAAGCACCGTTACCCAAATGACAAGTAATCAGGCGCAAGGAGGCCAACTCTTGACCCATCAGTTGAGCAGTGCGGTGAGCGCAGTATTGATGACTGATGCCATGAAACCCATAGCGACGGATACCTTGCTCAAACAATTCGTAGGGAATTGGGTAAACAGCAGCAGAAAGAGGCAAATTTGAATGAAAGGCAGTATCAAAAACAGCGACTTGAGATGTAGAGGTTCCCAGAATTTGCTCGATCGCTTCGATACCCTCCAGGTTGACGGGGTTGTGAATCGGGGCAAAAGTAGAGAGATTGGCGATCGCTTCCTTCACTTGTGGGGTAATCAACGTGGCTTGCCGATACTCCTGACCCCCATGCACCACCCGATGACCCACAATATCAATCTCAGCTGGATTAGCAATCACCTGAGTATCTCCACTCCAGAGGGTTTCCAGCATGTGAGCAATCACATCCGGTCGGGAAGTGGTTTGCAACTCTTCTTCCAGAACCGCACCTCTAGCTTTGACTTCAAGTTCTGCCATTCCTGGGTGCTTTGTCCAATCAACCTTAGCTTCCCAAAGGGGCGCAGGTGGCAACTCTGGCAACGTACCATCTAGTTGATACAAGCAACTCTTTTGGCTACTCGAACCCGCATTCAGCACTAATATTTTCATAAATTTAAAGCTGTTAGCCGCACACCCTGCTTTCTTTGGGTGGACAGAAGTTGCTTGACTCTAATACCGTTTTCCCAAGTACTTACAACCGATCGAATTCTTCCCCCCCCTTTTTAAGGAGGGTTGGGGGGGATCGGATTGTCTAGCATATTCACGGGAAATTGCTATAAAAAACACAAAATACTGAAATCAATACTTCCCCTTTTGTAAGGAGGGCTAGGGCGTGTTTTCAAACCTCTCGTTAGGATGCACCATCTTGGAAGATCCCCCTAAATCCCCCTTAAAAAGGGGGACCTTGAGTTTCTTTCCCTCCCTTTCTCAAGGGGTTAGGGGGTAAAAGGGATTGAAAACAGACCCTAGGAGGCTTATAGATGCCGGACTATATCAGGTAATTACAGTGGGCTTGTCCATACCCGTAAGGGTGTGAATTTGGGCAAGTTCATCGGCAATCGTAATCAAATCTCCGAGTGCCTGCTGTGGATCGAGATTGTGTTTGGCGATATTGGGTTCGTAACTTTCCAGATAAAGCCTCAGAGTTGCACCCTGTGTACCTGTACCGGAAAGGCGAAACACAATGCGTGAGCCATCGGTGAACCCAATCCGGACGCCCTGATTCTTACTGACGCTGCCATCAACAGGGTCAGTGTAGCTGAAGTCATCGGCATAATCGACTTCATAGCTACCAAATTGCTTCCCTTTGAGGTTCGGGAGGAGACTGTGCAGATTGTTCATGAGGGTAGCTGCGCGATCGCTATCTACCGCTTCATAGTCATGCCGGGAATAGTAATTGCGACCGTAGGTTTGCCAGTGTTCCTGTACAATTTGCTTGACGGATTGTTGACGAACGGCTATAATATCAAGCCAAAATAGCACAGCCCACAGCCCATCTTTCTCTCGAATGTGGTTTGAGCCAGTCCCGAAACTCTCTTCACCGCACAGTGTAGCTTTCCCTGCATCCAAGAGATTGCCAAAGAACTTCCAGCCTGTAGGCGTTTCATAGCACTCAATCCCCAAACGTGCGGCTACCCGGTCGGGTGCCTGACTGGTGGGCATGGAGCGAGCAATGCCTGCTAGCCCTGATTGATAACCGGGAACCAACTTAGCGTTAGCGGCTAAGACAGCCAGACTATCGCTGGGAGTGACGAAGAAATGGTTTCCTAGGATCATATTGCGATCGCCATCTCCATCCGACGCTGCCCCAAAATCCGGTGCATTTTCCCCGAAGAGGATTTCAACCAGATCGTGAGCGTAGACTAGGTTGGGGTCTGGATGTCCACCGCCGAAATCTTCCAAAGGAATGCCATTTTGTACAGTACCGGATGGTGCCCCTAAGCGTTGCTCGAAAAGTGCATGGGCATAGGGTCCTGTTACGGCGTGCAAGGAGTCCATGCACATCCGAAATTGCCCAGAGGTAAGAAGCTGCTGGATGCGATCGAAATCAAATAACGACTCCATTAATTCGGCATAGTCTGCCACAGAGTCAATCACCTCAACGGTAAGCGTGTCTAGTTGAAACGTACCCAGTTTGTCCAACTCAACATCGGCAGCATCCAGAATCTTGTACTGGTCAATCACCTTGCTGCGGGCAAAGATTGCCTCAGTTACCTTTTCAGGGGCAGGACCTCCGTTACTAATGTTGTATTTAATCCCAAAGTCTTCGTTAGGACCGGCTGGGTTATGACTGGCAGACAGGATAATGCCGCCGAATGCTTGGTACTTGCGAATCACGCAGGAAGCAGCTGGGGTAGACAAAATGCCGCCCTGCCCGACTAGCACACGCCCAAAACCATTGGCGGCTGCCATTTTCAGGATGATCTGGATCGCCTGACGATTGTAGTAGCGACCATCACCACCAACTACCAACGTCTGTCCCTGAAACGCTTCCAGGCTGTCAAAGATCGATTGAACGAAATTCTCTAAGTAATGAGGTTGTTGAAAGACAGGGACTTTTTTGCGTAACCCGGAGGTGCCAGGTTTTTGGTCGGCAAAGGGCTGCGTGGGTACAATCCGTGTGTTCATAGGCAGTGATAGGGAACAGAGTTCACAAGATGAGTTTAAGTTTTCTAGCGCCCCTGGTTACAGGTATTCTAGCTAGACAGAGAACTTGCACCAGTCTCAAACGAGCTTTTCATGGGGTAGGATTCGATGCCTACCTTACAAGAAAAATTATTCAGTGTGGGATGGGCGTCCCGTCCGTCCTCTCCTTGGGTGCAAGACCTGATGAGAGAAGCCTGTCCAGGTTAACAACCTCTAATTTTCAGAGGTCACTCATCATTTTTTAGCATTTGCTTGGCTTTTAAGCTTTTTCTCTGCACTAATGTATTGACACTCCAACGGCTTAAAGCACGTTGGATTCTTGGTTCACAGACTCGCCGTTAGACGACAGGATTGCTCCAACCGCCCAAGAGGGCAAATCTCCCCAAGCGTAGGTTCCCGTGTGCCCCACGGTACTGAGTGCTAATTTCAGGATATTGATGGCAGCATTCACATCCCTGTCTTCAATGAACCCGCAATACGGGCAAATGTGAGTTCTGGTTGATAGGGACTTTTTGACTTTCTGACCACACTTGGAGCAATTCTGGCTGGTGTTATGGGGAGGCACAGCGATAGTTTGCTTCCCATATTTAAAGCCAAAATACTCCAACCACTGGCGGAAAGTTGACCATCCTGCATCACTGATAGATTTAGCTAGACGCCGATTTTTAACCAGCCCTTGAACATTTAAGTCTTCATAGGCGACCAAATCATTAGATTGGATGACGGAGTACGCGACTCGCTTGCAGTACTCTTTTCGTTGCCTGCTTACTCTTAAATGCTTTCGGGCATATCGAGTCCTAGCTTTGTGGTAGTTTTTCGACTGCGGTTTTGCACTCTTTTTAAACTTCTTGGACTTTTTACGGTTTGCTCGATTGAGTTGACGCTCTGCCTTCTTATAGAACTGAGGAGTCTCAACTGTATTTCCATCGCTATCTGCCAGGAAATACTTAAGTCCCAAGTCTAATCCAACCACTTTTTTCGTTGGTTCCGTTTCTATTCGTACTTTGACATCAACGGCAAACTGAGCATAGTATCCATCAGCCCTATGAACTAATCGAACTCGCTTAATCTGCTTAATATCATAGTAGTTAAGGTCATAAGTTCCCTTGAGCTTAAGAGTTCCTATGCTTTTCTTATCGTTGAATGAAATGGCTTTCCTGTTTTGAGACAGCTTCCAGCCAGAGGTTTTATATTCAACCGAGCGACAATTTTTCTTGAACTTTGGGTATCCTTTGTTCCCCTGAACTTTCTTCTTGCAGTTGTCATAAAATCGAGCAATTGCACTCCAAGCTCGTTCTGCCGCAGCCTGTCTTGCCATTGAATTGAGTTCGTCTGCAAAAGGGAATTCTGCTGCTAGTACAGCGCAATACTTGTTGAGGTCATATCTACCCACCTTTTCGTTATCCATCCAGTAGCGTAAACACTTATTTTGGATGAACTGTGAAGTACGGATAGCCTCATCTATCGCTCTGTATTGAGCGTCTCCCCCTTTGACTTTGAACTCGTAGATTATCATGGCTCGACCAAATCACCACCTTGTTATGTTACTACGATTGACATAATGGCTTGGGTGAAGTTTTGTATCTTCGTTGTCAAATCTATTGGTCGCCGTAGGGACGGAGGCGATCCGCCTTATATCCCATCCTCACTAAAGCTCCGGCTAAAAGGGATGTGGGTTTTACGGCGTTTCTATAATTTACCAACTGTTGTCACTGCCCTTTGCCGGATGCTGTTGATCAGCGAATCGCTTACATCTCTTCAAGTTCCTTACCTTTTGTTTCCCTAACCAAGAGTGCCACGAAAAAGATTGAGATGGCTGCGGCGATCGTATAAAGACCGTAGGCCGAGCCTAGCCCGAAGGTTTTGAGGAGGGGCGGAAATGTAGTAGAGACTATGAAATTGGCAATCCATTGTATTGATGCAGCTAGTGAAAGTGCAGCCGCCCGAATCCTGTTATTAAACATTTCCCCCAACAGCACCCAGACGATGGGGCCCCAAGAGAAACCGAAGAAGACGACATAGAGGTTAGCCGCCAGGAGGGCGATGATGCCAGCGGTACCGTGCAGGGTAGGGTTACCTGTAGCCGGGTCGATCGCTGCGCTGCCAAAGACCAGTGCCAGTGTTCCGAGGGTAACCGTCATCCCGATTGACCCTAACAGCAGTAGAGGCTTGCGACCAAACTTGTCTACGGTAGCGATCGCAATAAAGGTTGTCACAATGTTAACAATACCTGTGATTACCGTAATCAACAGGGAATCTCGTTCTGAGAATCCGACAGCCTGCCACAAAATGCTGCTGTAGTAAAAGATAACGTTGATGCCAACGAACTGCTGAAGGATGGACAGACCTATGCCAGCCCAGACAATTGGAAGTAATCCGCCACTGCGGCTCAAAAGGTCTGAAAACTTGGGTTTGTCTTCTCTGCTAACTGTCTGGCGGATTTCCTCGACTTTGGATAACACGTCACCCCCCACAACCTTGGCGAGAATGTCAGCCGCTTTGCGGTCTTGCCCCTGAGCAACCAAATATCGAGGCGATTCGGGAATCATCAAAGCCGCTACCCCGTAGAGTATGGCTGGCGGGATTTCTGACCAAAACATCCAGCGCCAAGCTGGTACTCCAAACCAAAACAGTCCCTCAGCTGACCCCCCGGCACCCAAAGCGATGAAGTAGTCGGACAGTAGTGCCATGAAGATACCCACTACAATCGCCATTTGTTGAAGCGAACCCAGTCTTCCGCGTAAGTGAGCAGGAGCCACCTCTGCAATATAAGCCGGTGCAATTACGCTAGCCATACCTACTGCAATTCCACCCAAGGCACGCCAGAAGATGAAGTCCCAGATGCCAAAGGCCATACCGGAACCAATACCACTTAGGGTAAACAAAACCGAAGCGATCGCCATTGTCTTGATGCGTCCTTGGCGATCGGCAAACGGTCCCGCAAAGAAGGCTCCCAGTGCAGAACCCAGCAACGCAGAGGAGACGGCAAAACCCGTCATTCCACTACTGGCGTTATAGGCTTTTTGCAGTGCTGAAACTGCGCCGTTGATCACAGCCGTATCAAACCCGAACAAGAAGCCACCGAGCGCAGCAGCACAAGCAATCAGAATTACAAATGAAGCCTTGGGTTTAGCGACAATATCATTTTTTTGAGTAAACATGATTTCATTGTTATTTGGGTGTAATAGACGGATTAGATTGGTTGGAGCGACCTAATTTGTTCAGTTGGGTTTAGCCTGATTTAGAACTTAAGGGTTCCTCCCATAGCAGCAATGCCGGGAAGTGTCTACATGCTCTCTAGAGTTTGAGTGAAAGCCTACAGATAAGCCCAAGGCATAGCTTTTGCCTGTTCTTGCCTTGCTGCGATCGCCTACGGCACCAGCGTAGCTGAGCGCGAACATATAGCACTGAGAACTTAGCCGCTTCCTATGAAGACAGCTAATCGCATCTCAAGTTCATAGTTAGTTGACGAAACGTTGTAGTCAGATACCATCAAGGCCACCGACAAAGCCGCCCCAATCAATCTGTCCTTGGGATTCAAAACAATACAAAACGGCACTCGCTCTTAGAAGGAGATAACTCAATCTTTTCTAGTGAATGCCCATAGCAAGAACTCTTTTATATCATGGGGGAATTTACCTATAATCCCTCTCACGATATAGACGAGGTATGAAATATAGG
>Ga0310810_10003268_pt1 | contig 17646 bp, 18 predicted proteins | sample NCmetagenome_FD_207641 | JGI IMG/M metagenome (GOLD analysis project Ga0310810, IMG submission 207641) | Soil microbial communities from experimental microcosm in Duke University, North Carolina, United States - NC | ecosystem: Engineered > Artificial ecosystem > Soil microcosm > Unclassified ...
TGACATCCGGGCGCTGGCGCATCCGGTGCTGCGTCACCGCATCATCACCAACTTCCACGCGCAGTCGGAAGGGGTGACGACGGATCAGATCACGGATCGGCTGCTCGAGACGGTGCCGATGCCGCGGTCGGGGATGTAGGGATTTGTGAATTGCGATTTGTGATTGGTGATTGGAAGTCGCAAACCGCAAATCACTAATCACCAATCGCAAATGAATTGATATGAGCGTCGCAGCAGGACATTCGCAGAGCGCCATTCCCGGCGCGCGCTTCATGGACCCGTCGGTCCTTGCGCGGATCGGGAACCTGGAGCTCGTGTCGCGCGCGGTCGTTGACGGATTCATCAACGGCATGCACAAGGCGCCGTACTTCGGGGCGTCGGTCGATTTCGCCGAGCACCGCGGCTATGTTCCGGGCGACGACATCCGGCGCGTGGACTGGAAGCTGTGGGCGCGCACCGACCGCTACTACGTCAAGGAATACGAAGCGGAATCGAACTCGAACTTCTCGGTGCTGCTCGATGTGTCGAAGTCGATGAACTTCGGGACGACCGGGATCACGAAACTCGATTACGCGCGCATCCTGACCGCGTGCCTGACCAATCTCGTGCACCATCAGCGCGATCGCGTCGGACTGGTGACCTTCGACAACGACGTCGTGGACTTCGTCCCGTCATCGGCCAAGCACATGGAGGTCGTGCTCCACACGCTGGACAAGGTGATCGCGGGGCGGCCGAGCAATCTGAAGGTGCCGTTCCAGAAGATGGCGGAGCACTTCGGCCGCCGCGGCATGCTCGTGATCGTGTCGGACTTCTACGAAGAGCCGGACGCCGTGCTCGACGCGATCTCGCCGCTGCGGTTCCGCGGCAACGATTTGGTCGTCTTTCATGTGCTCGACAAGTCCGAGCTGGACTTCGGCTTCACCGACGCGTCGGCGTTCGAGGACATCGAATCGGGCGAGCAGATGCCGGTGGTCCCGGACGCCTTCCGCAAGGAATATCAGTCGCTGGTGCGCGCGCACCTCGATGCGCTGCAGCAGCGTTTCTCGGCCAATCGGATTGATTACACCGTACTCAATACGTCAAAACCGCTCGATCACGCGCTGTACAGCTACTTGTCGGCGAGAGCACGAATGATGAAAGTGCGCTGATGACATGGCCTTCCTAGCCCCCCTCTTCTTCCTCGGCCTCGCCGCTCTCGCGATACCGGTGTTGATTCACCTCACCCAGCGCGAGAAGAAGATGGTCCAGCAGTTTCCGTCGCTGATGTTCGTGCGGCGGATACCGTATCAGACCGTCCGGCGGCGAAAGCTTCGCGACCTTGCCCTCCTGTGCGTGCGTCTGGCGGCGTTGATGCTGATCGTCGCGGCGTTCGCCCGGCCGTTTCTCTGGCGGCCCAATGCGGCCACGGCCATTGGTGCAACCGCGCGCGAAGTCGTCGTGTTGCTCGACCAGAGCTACAGCATGGGGTATGCGGATCGCTGGGACCGCGCCAAGGCCGCGGCGCGTGACGCGATCAACCGCCTGGGACCGTCGGATCGGGCCTCGGTCGTGCTCTTTTCGTCGGGCGCGGACATCGCGCTCCGTTCGACGGCCGAGAAGGATCGCCTGATTGCCGCGATGGAGATGACGACGCCGACGCCGGCGGCGACGCGATTCGGCCCTGCGTTGAAGGTGGCGGGCAGCATCCTGGCCGAGTCGCCGCTGCCGCGCAAGGAAGCGATTCTGATCAGCGACTTTCAGCGCAGCGGCTGGCGCGGTGAAGAAGGTGCGCGGCTGCCCGCAGGCAGCACGCTGACGCCGGTGAGTATCGGCGGTCCGGTGGACAAGCCGAATGCGACCATCACCTCCGCCTCCCTCGCACGCTCGACCTTCTCGGATCAGGAACGTGTCACGCTGACGGCGGCGGTCGCGAATCGAACCGTTGCGCCGGTTGCCGGCGACTCGCTGACGCTCGAGATCGGCGGCCGCGCCATCCAGACCGAACCGCTGAACATTCCGGCCGAGGGATCGGCCTCGGTGGCGTTCCAGCCGTTCACCGTGTCCCGGAATATGCGCGTGACGGTGCGGTCCGGGAACGACGCGCTCCCGTTGGACAACGCCTTCAGTCTGGTGGTTTCGCCATTGGCGCCGGTACGCATCATCGTCGTCGACAGCGGCAACAGGCCGGGCGCCGCGTTGTACCTGATGCGCGCGTTGAGCATCGGGGACAACCCGAAGTTCGAAATCCTCAATCGCCAGCCTGCGACCGTGTCGGATGAAGACCTGCGACGTGCGTCGGTGGTCCTGCTCAACGACGTCGACGTGAATGCGGGACTCGGTCGCCGCTTGCAGCGGTTCGTGCAGGATGGCGGCGGGCTGTTCGTCGCCGCCGGGCCGCGCGCGACGTGGCCGCAGGACGCCGATATTCTTCCGGCGTCGCTGTCCCAGCCGATCGACAAGTCGCGCGGCGAGTCAGCGCGGGTGGGTGCGCTCGAGTACGGCCACCCGGTATTCGAGATGTTCCGCGCGCCGCGCAGCGGCGATTTTTCGACGGCGCGTTTCTACGCATACCGGTCTGTCGCGGCCGCGCCGAACACCCAGGTGCTGGCGCGCTTCGACGCAGGCACGCCGGCGCTCGTCGAACGCAAAGTCGGCAGCGGACACGTGATGTTGTGGGCGTCGACGCTCGATCTCTCGTGGACCGATTTGCCGCTCAAGCCCGTCTTCCTCCCGTTTATTCACCGCTCGATGGTGCACCTCGCCAACTACGCCGAGCCGGCGCCCTGGCTCACCATCGGACAGGTGTTCGATCCGGATGCATCGAACGCGAAAGCGCAGGCCACCGGCCGCCTGGCATTGACCCCGTCCGGCAAGCGTCTGCCGCTCGAGGACGAAGGGTCGTCAGCGCAGGTGCTCGAATTGACGGAGCAGGGGTTCTACGAGATTCGGGGGCAGAAGGCGAACTCGGACGTCACCGTTGTCGCCAGCAATGTCGATCCGGCCGAGTCGGATCTGACACCGCTCGATCCGGCGGAAATCGTGACGGCGGCAACGGGGAGCACCGGCCAGAACGCGCAACAGGCGGAGGCAGACGTGCCGCTGACGCCTGAAGCGCAGGAGCGATCGCAACGCCTCTGGTGGTACATGCTGGCCACCGGAGTCCTGCTGCTCGGCGTCGATACCCTCTTCTCGAACTGGTTATCGAGGACATAAACGGGCGTACCATGATCTCGCGGGCCGAAAGGTCCCTTCCTCCCGAGTGGAGGGCCGGGTGCGTTCAAGCCCGGCGGGCAAGCCTGGTTTTCGGACCAGGCAGAGAGGCAACATGCTGGACTTTCTGAAAAGCGCGTCCACCCCTCCAAACGATCTCCTCGGCATCGTCCGATACGTGCGGGCGCGCTGGCGCGCTCGGCTGGCGGTGAAGGGAGCCGTTCGCCTGCTCGCGGTGAACGTCGCCGTCTTCTTCCTGCTCGCGTACCTGATGCAGTGGTCGCGGTTTACGCCCACCTCGATTCTGTTGGCGCGGGTCGTCCTCGCCGCCGCGATTGCCGCCTCGCTCTATTTCTTCCTCGTCAAGCCGCTCCGTCGCCGCGTGACCGACGACCAGGTGGCGCTGTATCTGGAGGAGAAGGAACCGTCACTGCAGACGATGCTCATCAGCGCGGTGGAGTCGAGCCGCGAGGGGCGTCACTGGGAATCCACGGCGCTGGTCGAAAAGCTCGTGGCGCAGGCGGTGGAGCGGTGCTGCCAGGCCGACACCGCGCGTCGCGCCGAGCATGGTCCGCTGCGCGCGAACGGCGCCATCTTCACCGGTGTCGTGACGGCCGCCGTGTTGGCGGTCCTCCTCGGTCCGGCGTTCTTCCGTCACGCCCTCTCGGCGGTGCTCCTCGTGTCGCGCAGCGTCGAAGCCGCCGCGCCATACAAGATTGCCGTTGCCCCTGGCAACGTATCGGTGCCGAAAGGCGCGGATCAGACGATCACCGCAAAGCTCTCGGGCTTCAACGCGCAGAACGCGGTGGTGATGCTGCGCCGCGATCCGGCCTCGCAGACCTACGAGAAGCTGCCGCTCGTCCTCAACGACAAGGGCGTGTTCGAAGGCATCATTTTCGGCGTGAAGACGGCGACCGAGTACTTCGTGGATGCCGATGGCGTGAAGTCGGGCACCTACACGCTGAAGGTCGTCGACGTGCCGTATGTCGACAAGCTGGCGCTCGAGTACAAGTTCCCTGCCTATACGGGTCTCGATCCGGAAAAGATTGAGGATGGCGGCGACATCGCCGTCCTCCGCGGTACCGACGTCAAGGTAACCATCACGCCGACGATGAAGACGAAGGGCGGGCGGATTGCGATCAACGACAAGGACACCGTGCCGTTGACGCTGCAACCAGACGGTACGCTCACGGCATCGTTCAAGGCGGACACGGACGGTTCGTACCACGTCGAACTCGACGCGCCGAATGGCGAGCGCGTCGCCGCCTCCCCGCAGTACACGATTGACGTCTTGAACGATCGCGCTCCGACGGTGACGTTCGCACGGCCCGGCCGCGATACCTCCGCGTCGGCGATCGAAGAGGTCTACGTCGAGGCCGCCGCGGACGACGACTACGGTGTCAAGAACCTGGAGCTGGTCTATTCCGTCAACGGCGGCGCCGAGAAGGTGATTCCGCTGTTCAATGGCTCGAAGCGACTGCCAGCGGTCAGCGCCGGTCACACGTTCTATCTCGAAGAGCTCGGCGTGAAGTCGGGCGACTCGGTGTCCTACTACGCGCGCGCCACGGACAACAACGGAGTCGAGGGCGGACATCAGGCGAGCAGCGACCTGTACTTCGTCCGCGTACGTCCCTTCGATCAGCGGTTCCGCCAGGCGCAGTCGATGGGCGGCGGTGGCGGCGGCGGCGGTGGTGGGCAGCAGCAGATCGACGCGCTCTCCGAGCAGCAGCGGCAGATCATCTCCGCGACGTTCAACGTGCAGCGTGACAAGCGAACGAGCTCGGCGGACAAGTTCCGCCAGAACTCCACCGTCGTCAGCCTGTCGCAGCAGAAGCTGCGCGAGCAGGTTGAAGGTCTCCTCACGCGCATGAACAGCGAGTTCATCCAGCAGGATCCGAAGTTCAAGCAGATCGCCGACCTCCTGCCGCAGGCGGTCACCGCGATGAAGGACGCCGAATCGAAATTGAGTGCGACGGCGCCCGATCAGGCGCTGGCGCCCGAGAACAAGGCGTTGACGCTGCTGCAGAAGGCCGAAGAAGAGTATGAGATGCAGGTCAGCGTGCAGCAGGGCGGCGGCGGTGGCGGAGGCGGATCGTCGCAGCAGCGCGAGCTGGCAGACATCTTCGAGCAGGAGCTCGACAAGATGGCGAGCCGCTACGAGACCGCCGACCGGCAGATGCAGGCCAATGGCGATCGTCAGGTCGACGAGCTGCTCGAGAAGCTGAAGGAGCTGGCCCGCCGTCAGGAGCAGGAGGCGGAGCGCGAGCGGCGGCTGCAGCAGGGAAGCGCGTCGTCAACGCCGAGCGGCAGCGCACAGCAGCGCGCGCTGGCGGAGCAGGCGGAGGAAGCGGCGCGGCGCCTCGAGCGCCTGGCGCGCGAGGAGAACCGGCCGGATCTGCTCGACTCCGCGCGGCAGATGCGCGAGGCGGCGGACGCGATGCGCCGAGCGGCGGCGGGTGGAAATTCAAGCTCGGCGTCACAGGCGCAGCAGGCGCTCGATCGGCTGCGTGACACGCAGAAGAAGCTTGAGCGGTCGCTGAGTGATCGCGCGCAGCGCGACATCCGCGACGCGCAGCAGCGCGCCGAGGAACTGTCGCGTCAGCAGCAGGACATCGCCAACGGCGTCAACGGTCTTGCCGCCAACGGCCAGCAGCGCCGCGATCAGGCGCAGCGCATCAACGAGAAGAAAGACGATCTCGAGCAGAAGCTGGGTCAGCTCGAGAGCGATCTCGACGGCGCCGCACGTGATGCCGCGCAGCAGGAAAAGCAGGCGTCGAAGAAACTGTCGGAAGCGGCGGGCGCGATCCGCGACAACCGGCTTCGCGACAAGATCCGGTATTCGGAAGCACTCGTGAACCGTGGCTACGGTCAGGAGACGCTCCGTGCGACCGAGGGCGACATCGCCGGCGGGATCGATCAGCTGCGCAAACGGCTGGATGAAGCAGCCGCAGCGCTCGGACAGGGCGGACAGCAGCAGAACGCAGGCTCGAAGGCGGAGCAGGCGCTCGGTCGGACGCAGCGTCTGGCTCGAGGGCTGGAGTCGCTCCAGGAACGGACGCGCGAGCGTGCCCAGGCCAACGCGAGGAATCAAGGGCGTGACCAGCAGGGCGATCAGCGGGGGCAGGGGCAGTCGAATCAGCGCGGTCAGCAGGCCGGCAACCAGCAGGGACAGGACGGCCAGCAGGGACAGCAGGGGCAACAAGGCCAGCAAGGGCAACAGGGTCAGCAGGGGCAGAACGGCCAGCAAGGACAGAATGGCCAGGGCGGCCAACAGGGCCAGCAGGGTGGCCAGCAGGCGGGCGGCCAGCAGGGTGGCGGCCAGCAGGGCGGCAACCAGGGCGGGGCGAACGGTGGCTTCGGCAACCAGTACGGCTTCAACGGCGGCTCCAACTACGGCGGCGGCTACGGGTACGGAAACCTGCCGTGGAACGGCTCGTACTATGGCGGCGACTGGGGCAAGTTGTCCGATGAAGACATCCGGCAGCTGCGCGGCGAGGCACGGCAGTGGGCCAACGAGGCGCAGGACCTGCGGGGCATGCTGCGCGGCTTCAACGTCGACCCGAAAGAGCTCGAGCAGATTCTCTCGGCGCTGCGCCGGCTCGAAGACGACCGCGTTTACAAGGACGCCAAGGAACTGCAAAGCCTGCAGACCTTCGCGACCGAGGGACTGAAGCGCCTCGAATTCGGCCTGCGCCGTCAGGTCGAATCGGGTGACGAGGCCGTGGTGCTGACGGGGTCCGACGAAGTGCCCGATCAGTTCAAGAAGATGGTGGCGGAGTATTACCGATCGCTGGGCAAGACTCCGCGGTAGTCCGCCGGTAGTCAGGTCGGTGCGAAGGGTGCGAGAGGTGCAATCGGTGCAAGAGGTGCAACCGGTGGCACTCCTCGCACCCATTGCGCCAACCGAAGATCACATCGCACCGACCGAAGATCACGTCGCACCAACCGAAGTCCGCATCGCACCAACCGAAGATCACATCGCACCGACCGAAAATCGCATCGCACCGACCACAAACCTGATCGCACCGACGACAATCCGACTCGGACCGACCGTCATCGCGGTCTTCGTCCTCATCAGCATCGCCACCGGCGCCTGGGCTCAGTTCGGGGGACGCGGGTTCGGCGGATTTTTCCGAGTACGTCCCAGGTTCGCCGACGCGAACACCTTCGGCCACGGGTTCAACTACTGCCGCGTGATGTACACGAGCAACCGCAGAGAAGCGGGCGGACAGGGATGGTCCACTGATTATCCCGACGCCGAGCGGAACTTCTCGAAACGGCTCGCCGAGCTCACCAAGATGCGCGTCAGCAGGGATCCCACCGGCGAGCCCAACCACATCGTCGTCCGACTCACCGATCCCGAACTCGATCAGTGTGCCTACATCAGCATGGAAGACGCGGGCACGGCGCAGTTGAGCGACGCGGAAGTCGACGCGCTCCGTATGTATCTGCTGAAGGGCGGATTTTTGTGGCTGGATGACTACTGGGGCGAGGCGGCGTGGGACCAGTGGATCCATGAAATGGATCGCGTGCTTCCGCCCGCCGAGTATCCGATGTTCGAGATCAAGTCCGACCATCCCGTCTGGCGCACGCTGTTCGACGTGAAGAAGCTGCCGCAGATCCCCTCGATTCAGTTCTGGCGCGGCAGCGGCGGCGATACGTCCGAGCGTGGCGAGGAAAGTGCCGTCCCCGATTTCTACGGCATCAATGACAAACACGGCAACCTGATCGTCATCATGATGCACGACACGGACGTCGCTGATTCGTGGGAGCGCGAAGGCGAAGATGTTCGGTTCTTCTATCAGTTCTCACCCGACGGATACGCCATCGGCTTGAACGTGCTCATGTACGCGATGACGCATTGAAGGAGGTGCGCGATGAAGCGCGCAGTCCTGGTCCTGCTGCTCATCGTCTTCGCATCGCTTGCCGCCGCGCAGACGATCTATCGCACGCCGGATGGGCAGGCACGGCAGATGGGGAATCCCGCCTATGACGGCCGGTTCGTCTTCACGCGGATCCGATACGGCGGGCGCAGCTTCTTCGGCGGCGGGTCCTGGAGCCACGATTACCCCGCGGCCGACTTCTACATCTCGGACGCGCTGGACACGCTGACGCGGATGCGCGTCAATCCGGCGTCCACCAATGTCCTCGAGCTCGAGGACCCGCGTATCTTCGACAACCCCATTCTCTACATCTCCGAGCCCGGGTACTGGCGCATCAGCGACACGGGCGCGCAGAACTTGAGGCTGCATCTGCTCAAGGGAGGCCTGGTCATTTTCGACGACTTCGAGCACCAGGACGAATACGACAACATGGCCGCGCAGATGGCCCGGGCACTTCCCGAGCGGCGGTGGATCAAGATCGACGTCTCGCATCCGATCTTCCACTCCCTCTTCGATCTGAAGAAGCTCGACGTCCCCCATCCGACCGTCGACGTGGAGCCCGACTACCGGGCGCTGTTCGTCAACGACGACCCGAACGATCGCATGCTCGCGCTCGCCAATCACAACTGCGACATCGCGGAGTACTGGGAGTGGTCCGCGGACGAGCGGTTTCCGGTGGACGTTACGAGCGGCGCGTATGAGCTCGGGGTCAACTACATCATTTACGGCATGACCCATTAAAGGGTCGCGTCGGTCATCGCGACATACAATCGCCGCATGCCGAGAGATCCCCGCGTAGACGCCTATATCGCAAAAGCGAACGACTTCGCGAAGCCGATCCTGAAACGGATTCGTGCCGCCGTGCACAAGGGACATCCCGCGGCAACGGAAACGATCAAATGGGGAGTGCCGGCCTACGTCGACAATCGTGGCATCTTGTGCATGACGCCGGCGTTCAAACGACATTGTGCGTGGGTGTTCTGGACCGGGCGGAAGCCGGCGACGGTCGACGCGACGGAGCTGCGGCGAATCGAGTCCGTGGTGGAGCTTCCGTCACAGCGTGAGCTCGTCGCGGCCGTCAAAGAAGCGGCGACGTCTTCGGTCCCCTCGAAAAAGAAACCGGTGAAGACAGTGAGGCGCGGGGCGGCACCAGTGAAGGTGCCGGCGTATTTCCTCGTGGCGCTGCGACGCAACCCGAGGGCGCGCGAGGCATTCGACGCCTTCCCGCCGAGCCACAAGCGCGAGTACGTCGACTGGATCGGCTCGGCGAAGACGGACGAAACGCGGCAGCGGCGGCTGACGACGGCAGTCGAGTGGATTGCGTCGGGTAAATCCCGCAATTGGAAATACAACCGAACGGGGCAGCGCGCTCAGCCGACGTAAGATTCATACGTGGCCACCCGTCCGGCTCTGAAGATCTGCGACACCATCCTGGACGCCATCGGCAACACGCCGATGGTGCGCATCCATAACATCACGCGTGGCCAGATCGACGCCGACGTCCTGGTCAAGCTGGAGACGTTCAACCCGGGCAATTCGATCAAGGACCGCATGGCCATCCGGATGATCGAAGACGCCGAACGCGAGGGCAAGCTGAAACCCGGCGGCACCATCATCGAAGGCACCTCCGGTAATACGGGGATGGGACTTGCCATCGCCGCCGTGATCAAAGGCTACCGATGCATCTTCACGACGACGGACAAACAGTCAAAGGAGAAGGTGGACGCGCTGAAGGCATTCGGCGCGGAAGTCATCGTCTGTCCGACGGATGTCGATCCGGAGGACCCCCGCTCCTACTATTCCGTGTCGTCGCGCCTCGAACGCGAGGTTCCGAACTCCTGGAAGGCGAACCAGTACGACAACCTGTCGAATACGGCCGCCCATTACGAGCAGACCGGGCCTGAAATCTGGGACCAGACCGACGGCACCGTCACGCACCTGGTGTGCGGTGTCGGGACCGGCGGCACGATCAGCGGCGTCGGCCGGTATTTGAAGGAGAAGAACCCTCGAATCAAGGTGTGGGGCATCGACACCTATGGATCGGTGTTCAAGAAGTACAAAGAGACCGGCATCTTCGACAAGAACGAGATTTACCCCTACATCACCGAGGGAATCGGCGAGGACTTCCTGCCGCGCAACGTCGACTTCAACGTCATCGATCACTTCGAGAAGGTGACCGACAAGGACGCGGCCATCATGACCAGGCGGATTACCCGCGAGGAAGGCATCTTCGCCGGCAATTCGGCCGGGTCCGCGATGGCGGGTTTGCTGCAGCTCAAGGACCACTTTTCCCGTGGGGACGTGATCGTCGTCATCTTTCACGACCATGGTTCGCGGTACCTGGCAAAGATGTTCAACGACGAGTGGATGCGTGCAAAAGGGTTCCTCGAGGTGACGGGGATGACCGCACGGGACCTCGTCGCCCTCGGCGTTTCCGGGGAGCTCTATGCCGTCGAGGCAGCCCGGCCCGTGGAGGACGCTGTCCGCATCATGAGCGAGCACGATTTTTCACAGATCTCGGTCACCCGGGGAGGCCGGGTGATCGGCTCCCTCAACGAATCGCACCTATATAACGAGGTGATGCGGGATCACGACGTCAAGCACCGGCCGGTCGAAGCCATCATGCAGCCCGCCTTTCCGTTCGTGGACATTTCGACCCCCGTGCAGTTCCTCTCCACGATGATTACCCCTGAAAACCCCGCCGTCTTGGTGCGCGATTTCAAAACTGAAAAGACGTTCATAATTACGCGGTCTGACATCATCCGGGTTTTGTGTTGAGCGCACGAATCAGTTCCAGGAAATCCTTGTAGACGAACAATAGTCCGGGAAACGGCGCCATCAGTCTTCCTCTCGGGTGACTTTTCGGCCGCGGGGTCTGATTATTCACCCGTTGGAATGCGCATACCTCTTGCACAAAGCCGGGTCGCAACTGACAGTTTCAATTTTTTCCTCGGGGTTCTTACACCTTTGGTGTGTCTGTCGGTGTGCGGAGGATTCTGGATGAAGCGTGTGTTCGTTCTATCGGGGGTGCTGGTTGTCGCCATCGGCCTGGCGGGTTGCGCGGAGACTCCTACGTCGCCGACCGCCGGTCAGTCGCCGTTTATCACGGGCCAGTTCGCCGGTACGTGGTCCGGGTCGACGCTGCCGGTGAGGGTCAGTGGCGGCGAATGCGTGGGCGCTGATTTGCGGGCGTCGACGCCGGGATTGGACCAGGGAACAGTGACCATGACACAGAGCGCGGCCGACGTGAGCGCTGTCATCAGGTCCGAAACCACCGGTCTGACCTGCCGTTACGACGGAAGCGCCTCGCTGACCGGCTTCGCGGCGACAGCCGTGTCGTGCGACGCCGAGATTCTCTTCCAATGTTCCACGGGTCAAGCACGAATCCTGCGGCCCATCGGCTCCACGTTCACGGCGACGCAGAACGGCATTACGGCGACAGGCACGGTGACGACCAGTTACAACATTTTCGCTGCCGGCAGCGGCCCGAACGCTCAGGAAACGCCGATCGCCGGCATGACGATCGAAAGCCAATTCACCGCGATTCGTCGCTGATCGGAGCCGACATTTATGAACTGGTTCAAATCGATTTCGCTCGTCGGCGTGCTGCTCGTCGCGGCCCCGGCGCTTGCGCAACAACGGCCGGTCCCGAACGCGCCGCGGCCCCTGCGTGGGTATCTGATTGGCGGGGGAGGCGCGTCGATCAACACGGCCCAGACGTCGGTGATGTTGAGTGCCGAGATCGCGGAAAACATGACGCGCCTGGTTCAGGCCTACATGTCTGTCGCCTTCTACGACAACATCATGTCCGACGCCTCGAGGAATCAACTGCAGCAGGTCGGTAGTGCGCTGACGACGATTACTGGCACAGCCTGGCAGTTCGACGGCCGCGATCGGGCGCGTACGTTTACGTTCGGAGGCAAGGTCCTCGTCCCTGCGACAGCGTCGGTCCATCCGTATGTCGGCGGCGGCTTTGGCGCACTGAACGTACGCCGCATTATTCACGAGCAGAGCCGCGGCAACGTTACCCAGGCATACCTCGCGCAGTTTGGATCGCCTGATGGCGTTATCGATCCAACAGACACGGACACAACGCATGCGATGGGCGAAGTGGCCGCCGGAGTCGGTGCGGTCATTGGCAAGGCGTACGTCGATGTGGGTTATCGGTTTCGGAAGGCGTTTCATACGGGCGGTCAGTCCTTTGACATCTCGCAGGTCGGCGCCGCAGTCGGCGTGAAGTTCTGATGGCGAACTTCCTCCTGCCGCTGATCACGCGCGGCGATCGACCGTACGAGCTGAGAAACAACCGGACGGGCCGATCGATCGCGAGCGAAGTGATCGCGGCGTTCGAACCGGCGGCTCGCCGCAAGGGTCTCCTCGGGCGCGATTCGTTTGCGAAGGGTTCCGCGATGGTCATCGCGCCGTCGAATGCGATTCACACGTTCTGGATGCGGTTCGCCATTGACGTGTTGTTCGTGCGCCGGGACGGAACGGTCGTGAAAGTGTGCCGCAGTATTCCGCCCTGGCGTATGGCTGCCACGTTGTGGGCCTATGCGGTGATCGAGCTGCCGGCTGGAACGCTGGCGGCCGACGACGCGAGCGTAGGCGACGTGTTGACGGTCGTGGCGGTGGCTGAAAGCGTAAGCGCGGTCGAACCAGAAGAGAGTGCCGTCGACGCGCCGCCGCTCGCCCTCGTGGGTTAAGTGCCTGAAGCTCAAGGGATAACGCGGAGTCCGAGGGAATTGAGAAGTTCAGGAAGGAACGAAGGAAAGGTTCAGTTTTCGGCGACTAATGGGGGTCGGAAACCAAGCCTATCAGCACCAAAGTGCGATGCAAGCCAACTTTTCGGCGCAAAGACGCAAAGTCATGTTGTGGCAGTTCGATTGCTGAACTATAAGGAGTCTCGCTCTTCGCGCACACCCAGGCGTGAAGACGAGCGACGGTCACGGTAACAGCTAACAAGGAGAAAGAGTCGATGAAGGCATTGGTTGCTCGTTTTGTGCGTGAAGAGTCGGGTCAGGACCTGATTGAGTACGGACTTCTGGTGGGAATCATCACCTCCGGCGCGATCCTCGCGATCAACGCGATCGGTCCGAAGGTGACGAACTACTACTCCAGCCTGAACACCCGACTGCCATAGTCGCAGGCAGGAAAAGGAGAACCTTCGATGAAGGTACTTTGTGTTCGGTTCTTTCGGGAAGAGTCAGGTCAGGACCTGATTGAGTACGGTCTCTTGGTGGGGATCATCACGTCGGGCGCGATCCTCGCGATCAACGCGCTCGGTCCGAAGGTGACGAACTACTACTCCACGCTCGAGACAAGGCTGCCGTAGTCGTAGGTTCACAAAGACGACGTTCGATGAAGGCACTGCTTGTTCGTTTCGTTCGTGAAGACTCGGGTCAGGACCTGATTGAGTACGGTCTCCTGGTGGGGATTATCACCGCGGGCGCGATCATCGCGATTAACGCCCTCGGTCCGAAGGTCACGAATTACTACTCCAGCCTCGAGACAAGGCTGCCGTAGCGGACGGGGTCGGGGGGGACTTTCCCCCCCCAATCTCGCGTATTCAAGATTCGATGTTCATGATGTCCGGAATTTTTCGTCGTTTTCTGACGGATGAACGCGGCCAGGATTTGCTCGAGTACGGATTGCTGGCCGCAATCATCGGCACCGCCGGCTACCTGGTGTTGCCGCTGATCGGTCCCAAGATGGCGGGGGCGTTCCAGTTGTGGGGCGGTAATATTTACAACGCCTGGCAGCCGCCGAATCCGGCCCCGTGAGAGGGTATGGCTACTAGCACCTTGTGCGCGCTGGCGATTGGATGCGCCGCGTGCGTGACAGACATACAGAGTCGCAGAATTCCGAACTGGCTGACGTTCGGCGCCGCAGCGGTGGCGCTGGTGTTTCACACGGTCAGTCGCGGGGGCGGCGGCTTCGTGTTCGCGACGACTGGATGGTTTGTCGGCGCGTTGATCATGTTCCTGCCGTTTGCGCTGCGCGGACTCGGCGGCGGCGACGTAAAGCTGGTGGCCGCGCTGGGTGCGTGGCTCGGGCCGGGGAACGCACTGTGGGTGGGGCTCTACGCCGGCGTGGCCGGCTTTGTTATGTCGCTGGTGGTGGCGGCGTATTCCGGTTACCTGCGGACGGCATTGCGCAACATCTGGTTTTTGCTCCAGCACTGGACGGTCAACGGCATCCGCCCGCTGGAGGACGTTTCACTGGAAGGCAGCAGCGGACCGCGGCTCGCGTACGCGCTGCCGATTTTCGCGGGATTGGTGCTGGCGACATGGTGGCATTGACGCGCGTACTGAGGCGATTCGCACGAGCGGAGTCCGGCGCCGAGGTGATCGAATTCGGCCTGACGCTCCCGCTGATGCTCCTGGTCGTGCTGGGCATCATCGAGTACGGCTTCGTGTTTCAACAATACGAGGTCGTGACCAACGCTGCCCGCGAGGGGGCGCGCATCGCGGTGCTGCCGAACTATGCCACGACGACGGCGGCCGCCCAGACCAATGTCACGGCGCGCGTCGACGAGTACCTGACGAGCGCCGGTCTCTCGACCGCCGCGGCCGACAGGCGGGTGTGCGGCGGCAACATCACGGCGGTCAAGCCGTGCACCGGCGACTGGGCCTTCGTGAAGGACACGCTCTCGCCTGGTGTGTGTGTCAATAGCTTTCCGGTCCGAGTGGAGTACCAGCACCCGGTGCCGTTCATCAGCGGCATCGCCAGCTACTTCGGCAGGAACTTCGGAACGATGACATTGAGCGCCGTCGCACGTATGCGCAGCGAAGCTGGCGCGACCGGTTGTTGATCGAATTGAGGTAACCCATGAATCGTCAGACTCGAACCTTTATCGTCGTCGCCATTGCCGTCGTGGCAGCCACCGTCGCCAGCTACGGCACGTACCGGGCGCTGTCGCGCATACCGCAGAAGCCGGTTGAAATGCCGACGAAGAAAGCCGTGGTTGCCGCGAAGCAGATGCCGCTGGGGACGCTGATCACGCGCGAATCCGTAAAAGTGGTCGACTGGCCCGCGCAAACGCCTCTCCAGGGCGGATTCGCGACGATTGACGAGGTTGTCAATCGCGGATTGATCACATCGGTCGTCGAAAACGAGCCAATCAGCGAAAACAAGCTTGCCCCGAAAGAAGCGGGTGCCGGGCTGGCACCAACCATCACCGCTGGCATGCGCGCCATCTCGCTGCGCGTGAACGAGGTGATCGGCGTCGCCGGCTTCGTGGTGCCCGGCAGCCGGGTGGATATCGTCACGATCCTCGCCAACAAGGCCAACAACGGCTCGCCGGCGGACACCATCTCCCGCGTCGTCGTCAGCAATGTGACCGTGCTCAGCGCCGGCACGCGTTACGACCAGGACGAAGCGCGTACGGATGCCAAAGCGATTCGGTCCACTGTCGTGACCGTGATGGTGAGCCCGATTGACGCCGATCGCATCGCGCTGGCGCAGTCACAGGGCGAATTGATGTTGACGCTGCGGCACCCGCTCGACGTGGAACCAACCGACCCGCGTGGGGTCCGCCTGGCCGCGCTCTATGCCGGCACCGGTGCGGACGATTCGGCACCCAAGCCCGCGGCGCCCGCGGGTGGCGTGCGACGTGTTGCGGCGGCGCCTCCGCCGCCACCACCACCGCCGGCTCCCCCGGTGGTGAAGGCCTACACCGTGGAAACCATTCGTGCGGCGAAGCGCAGCGAGGAAACCCTCCTCGGCGGCTACGTGGCGCGATAGGAGTTGCATTGACGATGAGTCTTCTTCGACCTGTTCGCCTTGCTCTGATTCACGCCTGCGGTGCCGCGCTCATTTGCGGCGGCGCCGCGTCGACGGCCGCCGCACAGCAGGCGCCGGCACCGGCACCCGCCATTGAGAAGGTGCCGTTGACCGCGGGCCGTTCGACGGTGCTGATGACGGACTTCGACATCACGCGCGTGGCGGTCACCGACCCGGCGATCGCGGACGCGACCGTCGTCCAGCCGCGCGAGGTGTTGATCGACGGCAAGATGCCGGGTACCGTCAGCCTGATCATCTGGGGTGCCGCCGAGCGGCGTCAGTACGACCTCGTGGTCGAACCGGGCGTCTCCACCCTCGAGCAGCGGTTGCAGGCGCTTTTCCCGGGTGAAGAGATCCGCGTCACCGCGACGGGCGACGCCGTCATCCTTTCCGGCCGCGTATCGAGCAACGACGTCTCGCTCCGGGCGGCGGAAATCGCGACGGCAACGGCGAGCAAAGCGAAAGTGGTCAATCTGCTGCAGCTTCCCGGCGGCTCGGGGAGTCAGCAGGTACTGTTGAAGGTTCGGTTTGCCGAGGTGAGCCGGCGTGCGCTCACCGAGATCGGCGTGTCCTTGTTTACGAGCCCCACGGGCATCAACAACACCATTGGGCGTGTGACGACAGGTCAGTTCTCCGCGCCGAATTTCAACAATCTCCAGGCGACGAAGGCGAGCAGCAGCTTCGGTTCCGAGGTCCAGAGCGCCAGCGGTGAGTTCACATTCAGCGACTTCCTGAACATCTTCCTGCTCAACCAGAAGTACGACCTCGGCGCGATGATCCGGGCACTGCGAGGGCGCGGACTGTTCCAGAGCCTCGCGGAGCCGAACCTGATTGCCTACAACGGCCAGGAAGCGAGCTTCCTCGCGGGCGGCGAAATTCCGGTGCCGACGGTGCAGGGCGGCGGTGGCAACAACGCGGTCAGCATCACGTATAAGGAGTACGGCATTCGGCTCAACTTCACGCCGACCGTTGCGGGAGACACCATTCGGCTGCATGTGAGGCCGGAGGTCAGCACGCTCGATTTCCCGAACGGGATTCTATTGTCGGGTTTCCGCATTCCGGCGCTTGCGACGCGACGCGGCGAAACCGACGTCGAGCTGCGCGATGGTCAGACGTTCGCGATGGCGGGCCTTCTCAACAATCTTTCGCAGGACGACCTGCAGGAAATTCCGGGCCTGGCGCGCCTGCCGATCATCGGTCATCTGTTCAAGACGAAGTCGGAGCGCGCAGAGCAGACGGAGCTGCTGGTGCTGATTACACCGCAGCTGGTTCGTCCGCTCAATCCGGACGAAGTGCCGCCGCTGCCGACGCTCGAGCAGCGGTTCCTGCCGCGGCCCGGCGACATCGGAAGCGACATTCAGGGCGGCGGCGGGACTGTTGATGGTCCCGACGTGACGCCGGCACCGCCGGCACGATAACGACAGGAAGGCGTTATGGATTCGAAGCGCTCGACACACGGCAGATTCGACCGGTTCCGGTCGGAAACAGGCATTTCGCTGATTCACGTCGCGATGCTGCTGTTCGTGTTCATGGGTTTCAGCATGTTCGTCACCGATCTCGGTGCGCTGTGGCTGGCCCGTGGTCAGGCGCAGAACGCGGCGGATGCCGGCGCGCTTGCGGGCGCTATTTCGCGCGCTTTCGATGACACGTCTGCTTCCCCGGCGGTCGGCGGGATCGTAGACAAGAGCGCGCTGGCCGCGGTCGCCAACCATACCGTCATCGATGGCGCGCCCACGGCATCGGTGCTGTTGTCCGGGAGGGACGCGGGCGCGTGCCCGACCTATGCGGCGGC
>Ga0310810_10003269_pt1 | contig 17641 bp, 10 predicted proteins | sample NCmetagenome_FD_207641 | JGI IMG/M metagenome (GOLD analysis project Ga0310810, IMG submission 207641) | Soil microbial communities from experimental microcosm in Duke University, North Carolina, United States - NC | ecosystem: Engineered > Artificial ecosystem > Soil microcosm > Unclassified ...
CAGCCGCGAAAGAACCTGCAGATCAAGTTCGTGCGCCCGCTCTCAGCCGGAAACGACTTCGTGGCCTATGTCGACGCCATTGGGAAGCTCGATGGCACCGGATGCCTGCTCGAGTGGAAGACCACCTCCAGCCGCTACCCGGAGCAGCCAGATGGGCTACTGGGGCTCGATCCGCAGCTCCTCTGCTACTCCTGGATCAGCGGCATCTCGGAAGTCGCTCAGGTGGTATTCGTGCGTAAACGGTTGGTCGAGATCCAGTACCTGCGCACCCGGATCACCGACGAACAACGCCGTGAGTTCAGTGATCTGGTTCAGGAGACCATCCGCCAGATCGAATCAGCCCAGTTTCTGCCGCACAGCGGCATCCGCTTCCCCCAGAACCCCTGCAGCACCTGTCCTTACCTGGGACTGTGTCTGGGGAAACCGGCGCTGGTAGAAGCGGCGCTGATTCGCCGCCCAGGAGCCCAGGACTTTGGTGTGTTTGACGAGCTTACGTACTAATCATCCGCCTATGCCGCCCAAGCTCAACGAGAAGCGTGCCCTGTTCGTGCTGACCAAGATCGATGAGATCTTGGCCTGGGAACAGCGCAAAGAGGCGGAAAAGGACACCAAGTTCGTCGAACTCGGGCGCTACCTGTGCGAGGTGCGTGCCGGCCAGTACTGGCGCATGCAGAAGATGAAGTCGTTTGATGAGTTCCTGGAGAGCCGCTTTCCGGAATCACGCCGGAAAGCTTACTACCTGATGTCGATCCACGAGCACCTGCCACCCGAGGTCAAACGGGAGCTGAAGCAAGTGGGTTGGACGAAAGGACTAGAGCTCGCGAAACTGGCGCGGAGCCACGAGAATCAGGATTTCGATTGTGCAACCTGGTTGCACAGGGCGAAAGAACTGCCCAAGGAACAATTCCGCAGAGAGGTGGAGCGGGAACTGACCGGGAAAGACACCGAACCGCACGAGATCATTTACTTCAAGCTCTACAAGAGCCAAATCCCAGTGGTGGAGCAAGCTATCGAGACCGCAGCCTTAATGCTCGGGAGCGACAAATCCCGCGGCTACTGCCTGGAGATGATCTGCGCAGACTTTGTGGCGGGAGCGAGTCTTGACGGCTCCCGACCCGAGGCGCTGTTGTTCGCAGTATCCAGGTTCTATCAGCTACTTCCCGATAGTCAGCGACGAGCGTTCGCTGAACTGGTAACAACCCAAACTCCGTGAAAGAGAATCTTCAAAAAGTGGCGCCCATTCGACTCGGGTCGTCCGAATACCAGGAGCTTCGGGAACGAGTGCTGATGCGAGATGGGTGGCGTTGCCAGTTCTGCGGTTCAATGACGAACTTGGAAGTTCATCACCAGACGTTCCGCAGCCATTCGGGTTCAGATTATCTTGACAACCTGATAACGGCGTGCAACGACTGCCACAGGTCAATCCATCAACGCGGCACGAGCAATTGATGTTTACGCCGTCTCGGATTTGCCAGCTGATCCGTGATTCGGCTCGGCGGCGGTGAGCAGTCCCGTTCACTCGCTACATAGAAAACGTTTTCCGACCACGAAGGCTTGACGCTATATAGCGGTACTGGCTACCAATCGGAAGACGAGAAGCCCTCGGGCAGCATTCCCGATCGCAAAAATTCCTACATCGCAATCGAATCCGTTACACAAACGTTTTAGTTGAGGAAAAACTGCAAGTCGCGTATTGTGGTGTCTCCGCGAAACGTTCGACCAAGTGCAATGAGTAATTCCCGCGGCTAGTTCCCCGCAAATGCGATCCGGAATAGATTTTACAGAATTTGTTCTGATTTTAAATTTTTTGCTTGACCAAGCTCATTCATCTGCTATATAGCATTCGATCAAGTAATTTTCGTGTGGTTTTAACAAACGTCTTCCGGAGGTTCTGATATGGCCACTCGGCGTGCTCTTTCGTTCGCGCTGGTTCTCTCTCTGCTAGTCGCACTCGTCGCAATTAGCACAACTACTTCGGCGCAGGAGGTGACTGCCTCGATTGTCGGGACGGTTACTGACCCTGGCGGGTCTGCAATCAATGGGGCAGACGTTACCGCAACCGATACTGACCGCGGAACGGTCTGGAACGCAAAGACCAATGAGACCGGAGCATATACGTTACCCCGGTTGCCGGTTGGCTCCTACACGGTCAAGGTGACGGCGTCTGGTTTCAGCACTTCTCAGATTCCAGCGTTCACTCTAGTACTGAATCAGACAGCTCGTGTAGACGTTCAGATGAAAGTGGGTCAGGTCAGCGAGACAGTCGAGGTCACGGGTGCTGCCCCGGTCCTGCAAACCGAGACAACTCAAGTCAGCACAATTATCGATTCCACGACCAACGACCTGTTGCCCCTGGCGACCCGAAATTATGTTGAACTAACGTTGCTCTCGCCGGGCTCCATCTCTCCCGATCCCGCGAATTTCAACAACGGCGATAACACCGCGAGTGGCGCGAGACCCTATATCAACGGCAATCGCGAGCAAGCCAATAATTTCATCCTGGATGGAATGGACAATAACCAGGTGTCGGACAACTTACTCGGATACACGCCGGCCCCGGACGCGATCCAAGAATTCAATCTGATCACGAGCAATGCATCAGCCGAGTTCGGTAACTTCCAGGGAGGCATCGTAAGCACAACCATCAAGTCAGGAACGAACGGCTTTCATGGGGACCTCTGGGAGTACCTCCGGAACGACAAACTGAATTCGAACCAATGGGAACACGGTTTTCAAGGCATTAATTCGATCGGCCAGCCACTCCCCAAGGACAAGCTTCGTTGGAATATGTTCGGCGGCACAGTTGGGGGACCCGTTATCAAGAACAAGTTGTTTTTCTTCTTTGATTATCAGGGACAACGTTTCGATCATCCGTCTACCACGAAAACGACGACGGTATTTACGGCCGCCGAGCGCAACGGCGACTTTGGTGATCTGTGCGAAACCGGATTCAATGGCTCGGGGATTTGTAACCCCGCACCTCCCGGCTCGGGCTTGCACTCGGTCCAACTTTATGACCCGCTCAACGGCAATGCCCCTTTCGCCAACAACGTAATCAACGAGCCAATTGATCCCGTGGCGCAGGCATTGTTTAGTTCTTCACTTTATCCAACTGCGAGTGGTACAAATCCGTACGTGGCTAACTCCACCTACACCTCGACGTCTCTCTTCGACAACAATCAGTACGACGCCAAGATTGATTACAACGCGACTGGTAGCGATAAGATTTCCGGCCGCTACTCGCATGCCAAACAGCACAATCCGACGATCAACTCGTTCGCGTTAATCGGTACAGGGTTCTCAGATGCACCCATCGACAACACCGTCGTGGACTGGAGCCACACGTTGAACCCAAGAGTGCTAAACGATCTTCGGGTCGGATTCAACCACATCAAACTCCACAACGGGACTGAGTTTGACAGTTCCGTTGGCGACTTGGGAGACCAGCTGGGGATAGGAAATGGCAACCCAGCCGGGGTCGCGGGGTTGCTTTCGATCGGTTTCAATACCAACCTAAGCAGCATCGGAAATTCCGGAGTCCAGCAGAAGTTCCAGGACGCCGTAATCCAGGCTTCCGATACAGTGGTCATCAATCATAACCACCATGTTTTCCACACCGGATTCGAGTTTTGGCGGTACCGCGTCAACACTTTTTACACCGGCAATAACGGAGCACTGGGGAGTATCAACTTCACAGGAATCTACACTTCGAATGCTCCTCCAACCGGCAGCGGCGGTTACGGTGGCGCGGACTTTTATCTCGGACTGCCAACTAATTACGGAAGGGGCGTTAGTGGTGGAGAGTGGGGCCAGCGTTCAAGTGCTTTGGGCGCATATATCCAGGATGATTGGCGGGCAACGAATAACCTGACCGTCAACCTTGGCTTGCGTTATGAAATTCATACCCCGTGGGTGGAAATAAATGATCACCAGGTCAATTTCGACCTCCTTACAGGACAGGTGCTAGCTCCAGACTGCTCGAAGGTGGACCTGGGAACGGCGCCCACGAGCTGCAAAGATAGCAGCCGCGGACTCTATAAGGGCACGTATGGAGGCAGGGCGTTCCAGCCTCGCGTTGGACTTGCCTGGACGCCTACGATGTTAGGGGGCAAGACCGTCGTTCGCGGCGCGTTCAGCATCTCGTCTTACCTTGAAGGAACCGGAACCAACTTGCGGCTTGCGCAGAACCCACCGTTTACGGCGGCTGAGACATTTGTAAACTACAGCAGCCTTGGGTTCCCCACAACCACGACCGATCAGGGATTGGTGCCTGTCGGCGCACCGACAGATCCGTTTGCCGGGTCCTTGGTCAGGGTTTGGGATCCGAACGTGCAGCCTGCTCTGACACAAATGTGGAATTTGACTATCCAGCAGCAACTTGGCAATACCGGAACCTTCCAGATTGGCTACGTTGGTCAGCATGGAACGCACTTGATGGTGCCCATGCCGTATCTGCAGAAGCAGTACCTAGGGGCAAACTGCCCTACCCCCACGACATGCACTCCGATAACCGCGCCGAGTGTCTTTTTCTCTGGAAACCCGACGTTCCAGAGCGATATATCGCAGATTTCGGGAACTGCTTCTGTTGGCGAGATGAAGTACAACGCTCTTCAGGCCGTGTTCCAAAAGCGCTATTCGGCGGGCCTGGAGTATCAGGTCGCCTACACCTACTCCAAGTGCATGACCGACAACAGCGGTTACTATGGCACATGGGGAAGCTCACAAGGCGTTCCCGCAAATCCGTATTATCAAAACCTGTACGATCCCCACGCAGACTATGCTCCGTGCTATTTCGACGCAAAGCACATTCTGAGCAGTTACGCGGTTTACGAAATACCGTTCGGCCGCGGCAAGAAGTTTGGGCATGATGTAAACGGCGTCGTTAATGCTGTTGCCGGGGGATGGTCAGTAGCTCCGATCATTTCTGTCCACAGTGGTTTTCCGCTGGCTCTCTACAACTTCACAAATGATCCTTCCAATACAAATTCACGCGGCGCGCGTCCCGATTGTGGAGCGGGTGCAGCGCATAATTTAGGGAGGACACCTGCTCTTGCGGGTGGTCAGTTCGTCGGCTATCAGTGGCTCGATCCGAACGCTTACAGCCTACCCACTGTAGGTTTTGGAAACTGCCCGGCTCAGGGACCGGTTCGCGGCCCGGGTTACGGCGACGTCGATCTCGGTCTGCAGAAGAACTTCCAATTTACTGAACGGGCAAAACTGCAGTTCCGGGCTGACTTTATCAATGCGTTCAACCGAACGAATCTAAATACCGATTGTTGTTTGACTGCCGTCGGGACCGGTATGGGAATTATTTCCAGCTCTCAACCCGCGCGCAATATTCAGTTCGCTCTCAAGCTCTACTATTGACGGATTTGAGATTATGATGAAGGCAGGCGGTTTTCGCCTGCCTTCATTTTTTTATGCTTAAGTTGCTTTGGCTCTTCTCGCCTCTCACTGTTGTGCTCGTTGCGGTGTTCCCAAGCTTTGCGCAAACTGGCGGAGCCTCCTCTGCGCCAACTCAGCGTGTATTAGAACTGGCAAAGTCCGGCCACTGCATGGAAGCGATTCCTCAGCTCAAGAAAGCAATGGCGCAAAGTACCGATATAGAGTTTCGCCGCAGTGCCGGATTCGCAGGCGTGCGCTGCGCCATGGTGAAGAATCAGTTTGATAGCGCGGAGGAATTCCTTCGGCAACTAACGCGGCAATTCCCCAACGATCCCGAAGTCCTCTACACTGCCGTCCACACCTACTCCGACCTGGCCACTCGCGCGTCGCAGCAGTTGGCGACGTCCGCTCCGAACTCGGCCCAAGCACTTGAACTGAATGCCGAGGCCCTGGAGTTGCAGGGCAAATGGGATGAGGCTGCAAGAGAATACCGCCAAATACTGCAAATAAATCCGCAGCTGCCCGGAATCCATTTTAAGGTGGGAAGGCTGCTTTTGTCGGAGCCGAATGCGCCAGCCGATGCAGCCGAGCAAGCGAGAAAGGAATTTGAACAAGAACTCCAGATTGACCCCAGCAACGCTGGAGCGGAGTATGTCTTGGGCGAACTCGCCCGCCAGACTCAGGAATTAGACGCTGCCATCCTGCACTTTTCTCGGGCAACAAAACTGGACCCGAGCTTTGGGGATGCGTTTCTTGGATTGGGCACATCATTCATTTCAGCGAAGAAATTCCCAGAGGCAGTTCCCGCACTCGAAGGAGCCGTTAAACTTGAACCTCAGAACCCCGCTGCCCATTACAATCTCGGACTCGCCTACACTCGTGTGGGTCGTAAAGAAGAAGCTGATCGACAGTTTGCAATCCAACGAGACTTAGTTGCGAAGAGCGATGAGCAAAAGAACGCCAGACCTGGAATGAGCACTGCACAATAGCTTCGATCTGTTGACCCAATGCAATCAAGCGAGCGCAAATTGAGCTATGGGGTTCTTTACGCTGGCGCCTTGTTCCTTGGCTTTGGTGCAGGCTGGTGTACTTGCAGCGGCTTCGCGCAGGCACAGCCTTCCGTTCACTTCACGAATATCACCGACACCGCCGGGATCAAGTTCGTCCACTTCAAGGGCAATGACGGCATTTCCATTAATCGCGAGGAGTTTGGCCCCGGCGTCTGCGTCGGAGACTTCGACGATGATGGCTGGCAAGACATTTACTTCGTCAATGGACGTGATCTATACGATCGCGGAATTTCCGTGCGCAATGCTCTTTACCACAACAACGGAGATGGCACGTTCACCGATGTGACTGAAAAAGCGGGAGTGTCTGGCACTGGTTACGGGTTGGGCTGCGTGTGGGGCGACTACGACAATGACGGCTTTCCAGATCTTTTCGTGACGCAATATGGGCGTAACGTGCTTTACCGAAACAACGGCAATGGAACTTTTGCGGACGTGACGGACAAGGCCGGTGTGGCCGGTCTTGAGTCAGGCAGCTTTCACAGCGGAGCGACGTTTTTTGACTACGACCGCGATGGATTTCTCGACCTTTACGTAGGAAGCTATGTCGCTCTCGATCCTGACGGTCCTCGATACTGCAATATTGGAACCATCAACAGCAGCTGCCCTCCCAGCGCTTATAAGGGAAGCACGAACGCGCTGTATCACAACAACGGCGATGGGACATTCACAAACGTGACTCGTGCCATGAACATGCTTCAGCCAAAGGGGAAAAATCTTTCCGTGGGAGCGGCAGACTACGATAACGACGGGTGGCCGGACCTGTTCGTGGCCAATGATGGTGTCGAAGCGTACCTTTACCACAACCAGCAGGGCAAGCGATTCGAGGAAATTGCTGTTCCAATCGGAATAGCATTTTCGGCGGGCGGACATCTGATGGCGGCGATGTGCATTTCTCTGGGCGACTATGACAATGATGGATTGCTGGATCTGTACATCTCGGATTTTCAAGGCTCATCCGATCATGTCTGGCATAACGACGGGAACGGCAACCTCGACGAGGTCAGCGATATCTTGGGAATCATCGCGCCTACGCACAACGTGTTGAGCTTTGGCGGAGGGTTTTTCGACTATGACAATGACGGGTGGGTGGACCTGTTTATCGGCAATGGCCATGTTTACCCGGAGATCGAGCAGGCATCGCCAGGAACACGTTATAAGCAGCTGAATTCGTTGTTTCATAACGAAAGGGGCAGGAGATTTTCCGACGCGACTGCGATTTCTGGAATAGGTCAGCAAACGCCTCACGTTGCGCGCGGCGTCGCGTTCGCCGACCTCGATAATGACGGGTTCGTGGACATAGTTGTCGCCAACAACGGCGATCCTCCGCTGCTTTTGCGCAACAACGGAAATGGCAATCATTTCCTGAATTTCAAGTTGATTGGTACCAAGAGCAACCGCGACGCGACAGGTGCGCGTATCCGCGTTATAGCTGGCCGAATTTCGCAGATTCGCGAAATTGCGGGTGGAGGTAGCTATCTGTCTCAAAGCGATCTGCGGGCGAACCTCGGATTGGGTTCTGAATCCAAAGCCGAGTTAGTTGAGATAACGTGGGCCAATGGGCAGAGGCAAAGCTTTCGTGATGTTGCTGGCGACAATTTCTATGTCGTCCGCGAAGGGGAAAATGAACTTCACGCTCAGCACTATAATTCCAAGGCTCATCCATCCAACAGAGCGCCGAAGTAGCCTAGCGCTTCACCCGCGCACCGCCGCCAGCGCCTCGTAGGCTGCGCCGAGCACGGGGGCGTCTTCGTTCAGCACCACGAAAATAGGAATCTTCGCAAGCTGGCTGCTGAGTTTTTGCTTGTCGGTAAAGGCGTGGACGAAGCTGCCGTCTTTAAGCTTGGGCAATATCTTGAGGGCGATGCCTCCGGCGATGTATACGCCTCCGAACGGAAGGACGCGTAAGGCCATGTTCCCTGCCTCGGCGCCATAGGCTTCCATCCAGATGTGGAGTGTTTCTTCACACGCAGAACAAGTTCCCTCGAATGCCTGCTGGGTGATCCGCGCGGCGGGGTCCACGCTGGGATCGTCAAAGAAGGCGTGGTGAACTCCGGGAAAAATGATCTGGTGAATGGAGCGAAACCCTCTTCCGGAAACAATCTCTTCCGTGACCACTCGCGGAAGGCGGTGTCGCAGAGACTGCAGCAGCAATAATTCGCAATCGTTACGCGGGGCGAAGTCAGTCAGAGAGGCCTCGGACGGGGTCACGCGATAGCGGGTTCCATCCCAGAAGAGAATCGCCTCGCCCAGGCCGGTTCCGGCGGCGATCAGGGCCTTGGGAGCGCGGTCTTCGGCGATAGCATCGTTCAATTGCATCAGGTCTGTAGGCTTCAGATAAGCCAGGCTGGAGGCTGCCGCGACGAGGTCATTCAGAAGCAGCATTCGGTTCGGAGCAAGCCCCAGCGTGGTCGCGACGGATTGGGAATCAACCGGCCAGGGAAGATTGTTACTGAGGGCCCGTCCGCCAATAATGGCGGCTGCGACCCCGAAGGCGGCAGCTTTTAACTGACGGTTTGCCAAATTGACGCCGTCCTGCTGCGCCAGCTTTTGAAAATCAGCCAGCAAGGCTTCGAGCGTCGGAAATCCTCGCGTGGGCAGACTGATCCGATGGACAGGCTTCAATGAAGAGCCGTCTTCGTCGAAGAGGACCAACGTGCACTTGGTTCCGCCGATGTCGCCTGCCAGGATCATCCGTTTAGTGGTGAATGGAAAAAATCACTCGAAACCCCGAGAATCCGATTGCGAAAACACCGGACGCGCATGTGCCCGCTTGCTGTACGAACAGTTTACTTCAATCGCATTCGGGAGCGGAGTTCGCCACATCGGAGACGCTGTGGTTAGATTTCAGACGTGAATCGGCTGGCCGCGTGGACATCTGGACGATTCTTTGATCCACGCGATGCGTGCGAATGATTGACGATGCGCAGGGTAATCCAGTTTGTAAACACGAATAGATAGCGAATATGGCTTTGGGGCGCCGCCGATTTTATTGGTTTTCGCCGTAGTTCATAAGTTTCAGCCGGTTAGCACCGCAAGATGCCCGAGAATTTGCTTGACTTCCACAGCCCTTGCACCGCAGAGTATGCGAAGCCGGAACCAAAACAGTATAGGTTCCGTGGGATGCCCGCTCTGGCAACTCCCACCTAGTGATGGCCACTACTCTTGCCCCGGTCGACAGCCGGGAGGTTGTACGGTGTGATCACTGCCTTTTAGTTCAATTCCGCACATCTAACGATCTTTGCCGCCGGTGCCACTTGTCTTTGGACGAAGAGGAGCCGGAAGTGGTGCAGGCGCCCACGCCGATGCTGGTGCCGCCACCGCATCGTGGGCATTTGAATCTTGCGGCCTCCATCCGCGCCATGCGGCTGCGCAACGGCTTGAGCCAGCGGCAACTGGCGGGGCGCATGTCCGTCCCGCGAACCTACGTCTCAAAAATTGAAAATGAAAAAGCTACGCCGACGCTTTCGTCCTTAGAGCGCCTGGCCCGTGCCCTGGAGGTGACTGTGCCCGATCTGCTCAGCGGCGGCGAACGCAATCGTCAGGAAGAGATCGCCGAATTGATGAAAGACCCGTTCATCGCCGAGATGATGCCGTTCGTCTCGTCGCTGAATGGCATGCAGATGTCGAGCATCCTGACCCAGATCCGGGATTTGACGCTGAGACCGAGAAGAACGGCGTAAGCTCGATGAGTTTCCCATGTCTCGCAAAATCGGCGAGACATGGGGCACCCCCTTTTGGGTTTTATCGGAAACGATCAGGTTTTATCCGGGCGAACCAGCCAACACTGAAGCCGGAGCTTAGAAGCTCCGGCTTTTTTATCGCTACTCTGGATCAGTAGGATCGTTGAACAGCACAGTCAGCTTGATGCTGCCATGCCCGAGCTGCGGAAAGTTTGGAGTACTGCGGTTACCAGGATCGAGGGTCGATGCTGTGTCATCCGGCGGAAACAATATCAGGGAATTCAGGAATGCCTGCAGCGCACCTGACTCAAGTGCGGTCAATCTGGCATAGGCATCGCGCGAGGCTTGCGATTCCCCGCCGTGGCGAAGGATGACATCATCGAGAGTCATGCTGCGGCCATCGTGGCCGTATGGCGCGGTGGAACCAACACCCCAGAGCGGCCGCGTGAGAAAGACCTTCTGCAGCGTGCCGTCGTAATTCCTTTCGTAAAACCCCGGCCCCACGTCGTGACGTTTGAAATCGGTAAAAATGTTTTTCACCAGGAACGGATTCCCCTGTGCAACCTTCAGCGAGGGATATCCGCTGCTGTCGTTGACGACATTGATCAGGGCTTGCGCAGTAGAAAACAAAGCATTGAAGTTTCCGTTCACTGGATCGTAAACCGTGTTAAGGTCCGCCACTCGGCGGTCGTGATTGATCTGCAGGTCGGAGATGTGGCAGGAGCTGCAGCCAATGCGGTTGAAGACGATCCGGCCGAGCTGGGTGGCAAGGTTCTGCTTACCCAGGGCGGGCTTGAAGTAATTGAGAAGATAAAATTCGAGATGGTCCACGATAGCGGGGTCGAGTTCATATTGACCGGAGACTGCGTCTGGAGCAGCAGGCCCACTGATTTTGTCCAGTGCCCCATCAAGCACCATGCCCGCCGGAGTGGTCACTTTCTGACCGGTGCTGGCAGCGGCAAGATCGGGATCGTTCACTTCTATTCCCATCTCTTTGTGCAGCGCACCCACGATGAATTCGCGCATCGAAATGGTGCTGCCCTCGGCGAAGAATGGCTTCACACGAAGATCAGGGTCAATGCCAGCTATCTGCGAAGTATCCACAACGCCGCCGGCACTCGCGCTGATTGAGCCGTAGCTTATTCCCTTACTCCTTAGCTGTAGCGTGACTGGGCGAGAGGTTCTTGCGGCTTGAGTAATCGCCTCCTGGCGAATGTTGCGAAGATCAGTCGTAATTTCGTCGGCCAGCATTTCCTTAAGGCCCAAGCCGAAGAGATGCGGGGCATCGCGGCTGTCTGGACGGGTAGCGACGTTTCCGCCAGTCCCAGCCGACCCCCTTGGCCGGCCGTGGCACAAGGCACAGCTGTCGGCCAGCCCCGCTCCGATTGCCCCGTCGGTATTGAGATCGCCGGTACCATCTCCCTCGTTTGCCCCCTGCCCCTGCAAGTGCGTGAACTTCCGTTGAAAGAGCTGGCGGCCGCGGCGAATCGAGCGAAAAGGATCTCGCTGGATGATGAAGATCGACGAATTCCAGGTATTGATGTCGCCCCGCCCCGCGCCGGTTTCATCCTGGAGTGACTTGGCGATGCCAACTTTGGCGGTGTTAGGAGCCTGGGTCTGGTCGGTGAGTTGCGGGGCAGCAGAAATTGAAAGACTAAACAGCATCGCGATACACACTAGAGATTTCATACTTCTGACCTCCCCAATAACCTGAATGTTTGCCCTGTTACTTAGTGAATCGGAAACCGCGGACAAAAGCCGCCATACTGGCTGGAAAACGTAGCCGTTAGTCTCGTCATTGCCGGAACTCCGGCTAAGGCTTCAGTACGTGCGAGTTGGTTGTCAGGAACTTCCAAGAGCGGCCAATCGTTTTTGGGCAGCTGCGCGTTGGATATCCACGTACTCATTGGAACCGGGAAAACGCTGCCAGAGGTCAGCTAAATGCTGGTAGCAGATGCGCGCCTGCACAGTCCGATGGCGGCGGGCATAAAAATCGCCCAAAGCCGTTTCCAGATTGGCGAGCGGGATGAGATTGGTAGCGTCGTAGTGGCCAAGAGCGGCCTTCAGTGCCTCGGCGCGCCCCTCAATAAACAGGTCCTCGGCGTGCTTAGACTCACCTGCTGCGGCACTGGCCTTTCCTGCGACTATGAGTGCCTGCACCAGTTCGTTGCGCTCGTCCCATTGCCCACCTTGTCCGGATGCAAGAACACGCACAGCATCCAGCGCAGATTGGGCGGTCGCTCGAGCTTCTGCTACCCTGCCGGTCCTCAGTTGTGCCTCGCTGAGCCGCAGCAGTGCGCGCTCGCGGCGCGAAATGAAAAGATAGTTGGATTTCGCAGATTTGAGCAAATCAGTGAACATATTTACGGAATCTTTCGCAAGCCTTAAACTCGCTTTCGGAGAGATTTGGCGGAGATGGAATGAAACCCAATAGGTTGCGATCGCGCGGCTGAATTGGGCTGAGGTATTTGAAGGGTCACTGTTCGCCATGGCCTGAGTCTCTTCGAGATAGCGCTTATCAATCTCAAGTCCTCGACCGGGGTTTCCAAAAGTCGGCCCCATGTCCTGGTCATAAAGCTCAGCTCGAAAGTGATATTGGAGGGCGTGACGGCGATGCAGCGACGGATTCTGCGGTTCGCTGCGGAGCAACTCGTTAAGCAATGACTCGTCTTCCTCTAATGCTGCCACCGACTGAGAGAGCAGGCCGAGTTCCATGGCTGCAGTCCCTATTCGCTCGTCTGCGTCAGCCAAAAGAGATACGGCGTCGCGTTCACGTTTGCTCGAAACCCGACTGCGCGCCAAGTCGCCACACCGCGAAAACTCGGCGTAGGCTTGCTGGTACTGGTTCATATCCTCATCCATATCCCCCAGGCGGCACCAGGTGTCGGCGCGCGCAATCTCCTGGGAACCGCTCAATTGAACGGCTACGCTCAAGCGATCGTAAGCCTGAATCGCAGACTCGGAGAGTGAGCGGGCACGCTTCAAGTCGTGTGTAAAACGCACCAGACCTGCATAATTTGCGTAGTAAGGCGCCAGATCAGAAAGGTATTTAGGGTCTTTCGCAGCGATGTGGCGATAGATCTCGCCGGCTTTTTCATAACTCTTCAGCGCATCGTCTATTCGGCCCAGGTTTGCTTTCGTAGGATAACCCTGAGCGTCTCCAACCTTGGTATAGGCCGCGGCAATCTCTTCCTGCAGTTCCAAGTCTCCGGCTGAATTCTTCGCGAGGTTGTCCAGATATTCCAACGCAGTGCGCACCATCAACTCGCGGGCCTTGGTTGAGCCTTCCAGAACGGCAATCTGATCGTGGAGATCAAATACAAAAGTATGGGCAAGCTTACGAACGTCCTGAAAGCGCTGGTCAGCGATCCTTCGCTGGTAGATGGCAACCCCCGAGGCCCCCAGAATTAGAACGGTGGCGAGCACGGCAGCGGAGAGACTTACTCGGTTGCGGCGCACGAACTTCCGCATGCGGTAAGCAAGTGCGTCGGGGCGTGCGCTGATCGGCTCGTGCTTGAGATAGCGCTGAAGATCGTCGGAGAACGCTGATACCGAAATGTATCTCTCGACTGCGTTTTTCTTAACGGCTTTCGCGATGACAGTGTCGAGATCGCCGCGAAGCGATCGGCGGAGCTTCTCGGGTGTGGTGGAACGTTTTTCGGAAACTTCTGTTTTCGAGTCTCCTGGAATCGCATCGGAAGCCCGACGCGGCTCCCGTTCCACGATGGCTCTGACTAATTCTGCTGGAGAATGGTGAGTTCCCGCCAGATGTTGTCCGGTCAACAGCAGGTAGAGGAGCGCTCCCAAGGCGTAAATGTCGGTTGCTGTCGTGACGGGCGCGCCCGTTACTTGCTCCGGTGCTGCGAATAGTGGGGTCAGCGCGGCCCCGCCGTCCATTGTCAGTTGGGTTGCGGCCGCTGGAGTAAGGTCGTCAGCCAGGAATTTTGCGATTCCAAAATCGAGCAGCTTGACGGTGCCGTCTTTTCTTACCAGTACATTGGACGGTTTCAGATCGCGATGGACGATCAAGTTCGCGTGCGCTTGCCCGACAGCGCCCAGGACGTCGAGAAACAGCTTCACCCGGTCATTCACCTCGAGTTTGTGCCAATCGCAATAGTCCTGAATTGGGAGTCCATCTACATACTCGAGGACGAGGTAAGGCTCTCCGGTTGCTGTGACACCCGCGTCCAGTAGTTCGGCAATGTTCGCATGCGAAAGCTGGCCGAGAATTCTGCCTTCCCTCTTGAACCGCTCGACCCCGCCCTGCACCGCGACTGAAAAGTGCAGGAACTTCACGGCAACTTGGCGATCGAAGCGGCCGTCGCTGCGTCCGGCCAGCCAGACACTGCCCATGCCGCCCCGGCCAATCGGGGAAATCAACGTATAGGCGCCAATGGTTTTGCCCTGAAGTGCCGAATCCAATGCGGGGGGCGAAGGCGATGCTTCCAGAAAATGCTCGTCCGCTGCAAGCTCTTCCAGAAGACTCTGCAGAAGCGCGGCCAACTCCGGCTTCTCCGCAGCGAACGAACTCAGCCACCGTGCACGTTGCGGTTCCGGCAACGAAAGCAAGTAATCGAGGTGAGGGCTGACTTCCGCCCATCGTTCGGGGTTCAGAGTTTGCATCGGCTACGTATCCAAATCCATACTGATCGTGCGATGGAGGTAGATTCGCGCCTTCTCCCACTGGCGCTGCACGGTGCGCTCGGAGATGCTCTTCATCGTTGCGATTTCGGTGAAAGTGAAGCCGCAGAAAAATTTCAGATCAACGATTTCGGCGAGAACAGAATCGGCTTTGGCAAGCTCGTCGAGCGCGCCACTGATTCGAGTCAACTCGCGAGCGTCAACTGCGTCTTCAAGCTCGGCTCCAACCGAGGTAATTTCAAACTGCCCACCCCGCTTTTGAGCAGAGCGGCTGCGCGCGTGATCGATGATAAGCCCGCGCATGACGCGCGCGGCGTAACCCATGAAACGGGCGCGATCGGGGAAGCGGCTTCCCTCCCTCCCGGCCATTTCAAGGTAGGCTTCGTGCAAAAGTGTTGTGGCGCCGAGGTTCATGGAATGCCCCTGACGGGACAGTTGGCGTTTCGCCACTCGATGGAGTTCAGAATAGAGCGCGCTGAAGAGCGCGTCCGAGGCTGGACGGCCACCTGCCTCCGCCTGCTCTATGAGCGCAGCGAGGTTAGATTCCAACTGAGAACTCCGAAACGAGTGGCGTCTACTCTTGGGCCGTAAGATTGCAACATTCAGGGCCAACAGTCAAGCGGGATTTGAATCTCCCGAACGGGAATCGCGGCAAATTTCTTGCCACTGAGTGCACAGAGGGCTTCACAGAGGCTTTGGATGCGGAAGGCGGTCGGTAACTTCGGCCAGCGAGGCCAATTTTTGTGCCAGCTCCGGCTTGAGCGACCCCGGTTGGCAGCGCCAGTGGTAGTTGCCGACGTTCGCGCTCGGCGTGTTCAGGCGCGCTTCGCTGCCGAGGCTGAGGACCTCCTGAAGAGGAACCACTGAGAAATTTGCCGGAGAGCTTTGGGCGAGGCGAATCAGGCCCCAATTCACCCCGTCTTCACTTGAGCCGACGAGCGCCGTAACCCCTGCGCGCTCTTTCTCGCTCAACGTGGACCACCAGCCGAGAGTGGTGTCGTTGTCGTGAGTTCCCGTGTAGACGACCTTGTTTGCATCGAGACGATGCGGCAGATAGGCATGTGCGCCGGCATCGCTGAAGGCGAATTGCAGCACTGCCATCCCGGGGATGTGATGGCCGTCACGAAGGGCGTGAACATCGGGCGTGATGTAGCCGAGGTCTTCCGCGAAAAACGGCAATCCGCCGAGCTCCTGCTTCAATTTATTGAAAAAATCATCGCCCGGACCATTCACCCAGCGGCCGTTGATCGCGGTCGGCTCGCTGGCGGGGATTTCCCAGAACTGGGCGAAGCCGCGGAAGTGGTCGAGCCGGATGAAGTCGCAGGTCTGGGTGGCCCACCGCAGGCGCTGGACCCACCAGCGATAGTCTTCGGCGCGAATAGCGTCCCAGTTGTAAAGCGGATTGCCCCAACGCTGGCCGGTGGCGCTGAAATAGTCAGGCGGCACGCCGGAGACGACTTCTGGCAGAAGATCTTCTTCCTTCAGGCGAAACAGGCGGCGGTTGGCCCAGACGTCGGCGCTGTCGTAGTCCACGAAAATGGCGACGTCACCGACGACGCGTATGTGCTTCTCGGCACAATACGCGCGAATGGCTCGCCACTGCTCCCAGAAGAAAAACTGTGCGACGCGACGGACCGCCAGATCAGCGGTGGCCCCCTGTACGAACTCATGCAGCGCGTCAGGATTGCGGCGGGCAAATTGTTCCGGCCATCGGCTCCAGTCGCGGCCATGGCGTTCGCGCAAAACGTCGAAGGCAATGAAATCCGTGAGCCACCAGGAATTTTCGGAGCAAAACGCATTGTAACGATCGCGAGCGCCTGAGTTGGCTCGGTTGAGGAAGTTATCGGCAGCGCGCTGAATCAGCGGCAGCTTGGCGCGGCTCACCCTCTCGTAATCGATGGGCCCTACGTCGCTGGTGAGGTGCGATATCTCGCGAGAATCCAGCCAGCCGTCGGCCGCCAGCCGTTCCAGACTGATCAGCAGGGGATTACCTGCGAAAGCAGAAGTGGAGGAATAGGGCGAGTTACCGTTTGCGGGTGGATTCAGCGGAAGAACTTGCCACAAACCTTGCTTCCCGTCCGCTAGGAAATCGAGAAATTCGTAGGCCGCGGGGCCGAGGTCGCCGATGCCACCGCGCGAGGGCAGCGAGATGGGGTGAAGAAGGATGCCGGAGAGACGGGGAAAGGACATGGAATCGGGTGATCGGGTCATGGGATGATCGGGTGATCTAGATGGAGCGTACGATGCTTCGGGCAATGGCTAGCCGAGCACTGATGATTCAGATCACCCGATGACCCGGACCTACTCTTGTTCGGTTCTTGCCTTCGTCAGCGATTGCATCTCGGCCTGATTGATTCTGATCTTGCCGGATTTTTCCATCGACTGGCGCAGCGTTTCCAGATAGAGAGAGAAAGCCTCGTTCTGCTTTTTCTGCAGTAACTGATCGCGAATCTGGTCTTTTTTCGCGGTGTAGTCGGCATCACTTGGCGCCTGCTTGTCTACTACGGAAAGCGCAGCACCGTTGTCGCCGTTGTTGATAGGGCCGCTGATCTCACCCGGCTTCAGGGTAAAAGCGACTGCAGCGCCGCCGCTCATGGATCCGATGTCCGGTACCTGGGCGTCGGGCAAAACCAGATCGCTGGTCTTGTAAGTTGCGCCGATCTCCTTGGCAGCCTTCTTGAGGTCGTGCCCGGCTTTGGCCTTATCCGAAAGCTCCTGGGTCTTTTGCGTCAAAAGTTGTGAGGCGCGTTCGTTCTTAAACTCAGTCTCTACGCGGCTGCGAATTTCTTCGAACGTCGGCGTGGCGGGAGGCTTAATTGCCGTCACATCGTAGATGGCCCAGCCCTGATGGAGTTGCGCCTGGTC
>Ga0310810_10003270_pt1 | contig 17639 bp, 18 predicted proteins | sample NCmetagenome_FD_207641 | JGI IMG/M metagenome (GOLD analysis project Ga0310810, IMG submission 207641) | Soil microbial communities from experimental microcosm in Duke University, North Carolina, United States - NC | ecosystem: Engineered > Artificial ecosystem > Soil microcosm > Unclassified ...
TGGGCAATCCGCCGATTCCAGAACCAATCGCAAGACCAATACGATGCGCATTGGCTTCTGTGACCTGCAGTCCTGAATCTTCAATCGCCTGCACTGCTGCTGCCATTCCATATTGAATGAAATAATCTCGTCTACGAATTTCTTTTTCGGGCATGTATTTGGCAGCATCGAAATTTCTAACGAAACCACAAATACGTACAGTGAGATCTGATGCATCAAAATGTTCGATCAATCCGATTCCACTGCGGCCCGCAAGGATAGACTGCCATGTAGACCCCACATCATTTCCGAGTGGAGTCACCATCCCCATACCGGTGACGACAACACGACGTTTACTCACGCAAACACCCTCATATCATTCATATACAGAAATACCCGGCAAAAGTTATGCTTTTGCTTCTTTACCCATACGATTCACGATGTATGATACTGCATCTTTGATTGTGATAATTTTTTCTGCGTCTTCATCTGGAATTTCAGTTTCAAATTCTTCTTCGAGCGCCATCACTAATTCAACTGTATCAAGTGAGTCTGCGCCAAGATCATCAACGAAAGAAGCGTCTGCTGTAATTTCATCTTCTTTAACGCCTAACTGCTCGACGACGATTTTTTTTACGCGAGCTTCGATTTCATTTGGTTTGGTCGTCATGGTTCTTATATCCTCTCTAATAGAAACAATAAAATAGGTTCGTGCTAGTTTATTCAAAATCGAACAAGTTGCAAGACCAGCCTGCATCTTTTTAGTTCATGTACATACCGCCATTTATGTGCAATGTTTGACCAGTCACATAGCCGGCGCCATCCGATGCCAGAAAAATAACAGCAGATCCAATATCTTCCACGGTTCCAAGCTTTTGCATGGGTATACGCTGGAAGATTGTTTCACGCTGTTCGTCCGTTAAAGCCCTGGTCATATCCGTTTCGATAAAGCCCGGCGCCACGGTATTAACCGTGATATCCCGTGACCCTACTTCAAGCGCCAGCGACTTGCTAAAGCCGATGACCCCTGCCTTTGCAGCGGCATAATTAACCTGCCCCGGATTGCCGGTTGAACCGACTACGGAACCGATTGTTATGATTCTGCCCCAGCGAGCTTTTAACATGTCGCGAAGACATGCTTTTGATAGACGATAAATAGAATTCAGATTTGTATCCATCACCTGAAACCATTCATCATCCTTCATTCGTAAAAATATATTATCTTTGGTGATGGCTGCATTATTCACCAGAATATTAATCGGGCCAAATTGCTCACGCACTGCAATAATCAACGCATCAATTGATTCTTGAGCGGTAACGTTTAATACCATTCCGCAGCCTTTGATATTTTCATTTTTGAGTAATTCGGTAATCCGGTTCGCACCTTCCTGTGAAGTTGCGGTACCGATCACAACAGCGCCTGCGCGTCCCATACATAAAGCAATGCCTTGTCCAATGCCGCGGCTTGCACCTGTTATCAGTACAATTTTATTATGCAGCAAACCCGAGTGTGTCATGTTGCATTCCTCTCATTCGCGGAATTTAAAATGCTTTCAATATTTGCAAGATCACTTGCAGATTGTAATTGCAGTGATTTATCAATTCTCTTGTTTAAACCAGTCAAAACTTTTCCTGGTCCGCATTCAATAATATTATTCACATTCATTTTGATGAATGACTGGATGGTCTCCACCCAGCGTACCGGCATATATAATTGTCTTGTTAACCCGGCGCGGATTTCATCAGCATTTTCATAAATTTTCACATCAGCATTACAAATAACAGGAATAACCGGATGCCTGATGTCAATTGATCTTAGCATGTCTGCAAGACGCTCTGCTGCCGGACGCATTAATTCACAATGTGACGGCACGCTTACCGGAATCAACACAGCCATTCTTGCACCACGCTCTTTAGCGAGTGCCACCGCACGATTGACAGCATCTGCATGACCTGCAATAACGATTTGCCCAATGCTGTTGTAATTCGCCGGCGATAATACTTCATTTTCACCGCGCACATCGTTACATAATGCTGTAACAGCAGCATCATCCATACCGATAATCGCTGCCATGGCACCTGCGCCTGCAGAAACAGCATCTTGCATAAACTGTCCGCGCGCAGCAACGAGCTTGACTGCTTCACGGAAATTTAAAGCATTAGCACACACAAGCGCTGTGTATTCGCCGAGACTGTGACCAGCCAGCACCGCTGGCTGCAATGATTTTTGTTCGGAAAGAATTTGCCAGACAGCGTAAGATGCCGCGAGTAATGCCGGCTGTGTATGAACCGTCTGATTTAAATCTTCTGCCGGGCCGTGAAAAGCGAGCTGCTGCAAATCATATCCTAATGCATCTGATGCTTCAGAAAATACAGCGCTGATTTGCGGAAAGCGCGCAGCCGCATCTGCAAGCATGCCTACACTTTGTGAACCTTGTCCGGGAAATACAAATGCGAATTGATGATTGTTCATGAAGTGATACCAGAATTTATTAGTAGCGCACTAGCGCTGAGCCCCAGGCCAAACCGCCGCCGAAACCTTCCATCATGAGCAAGTCTCCGCGTTTGACACGGCCGTCACGAACAGCCATATCAAGCGCAAGCGGAATGGATGCACTGGAAGTATTACCTTGTGTATCGAGTGTAATCGCAACTCTATCCATTGGCATATCCAGTTTTTTAGCCATTGCCTGAATAATTCGGATATTAGCCTGATGCGGGATCAGCCAGTCGATGTCTGTCTTTTTAATGTTGTTTGCAGCAATAGTTTCATCAAACAAACCACCTAGAATGTTCACCGCCAATTTAAATAATGCATTGCCATTCATCTGGATTGAATCAAGAGATGGATTTACACCTTGGCTATGCTTCATCGGCATGTATAAAACATCATAGTGCATACCATTAGCGTGTATGTGAGTAGACATGATACCAGGTTCATCACTTGGACCAAGTACAACTGCGCCAGCACCATCACCAAACAATACGCATGTTGAGCGGTCATTCCAGTCAATAATACGTGACATTAATTCACTGCCGATTACTAACGCGTGCTTGATTGTACCTGTCTTAATATATTGATCAGCAATACTGAGCCCATACATGAAACCCGCACAAGCTGATGAATTCAAATCAAACGCTGCACACCCGGAAATACCAAATTTTTCTTGCAGCAATACTGCTGTGCCAGGGAACATCATTGACGGGGTCGTAGAAGAAACAATGATTAAATCAATATCAGCAGGTGTCAATCCTGCGGTTTCCAGTGCACGCCTTGCGGCCTGTTCAGCGAAAGTGACTGCGTTTTCATGCGCAGCGGCAATGTGACGCTCTTTGATACCAGTGCGCTCAACAATCCACGCATCTGTTGTATCTACCAATTTTTCCATATCAGCATTCGTCAGAATTTTTTCTGGAAGATAACTACCCGTTGCCAATATTTTTGAATATTTCATTATTTTATTCATCTGCAGCTGGTTTTAAATTTTTTAACAATTTTTCTACTTCATCACGAATACGCACAGGAATGTTGCACTGTGCCCCCATCATGGCTTCTTTTATTGCATTGGTAAATGCCGACGCATTTGCACTGCCATGGCTTTTTATGACGGTTCCTTGCAGGCCAATCAATGTTGCGCCATTGTAATGTCCAGGATCAATTCGGTGTGCGAATGATTTCATTACCGGCTTGACCATCAAGCCCAGCAGCTTGTTCATCCAGCTGCGCATGAAAGCTTCTTTCATAATCGTTTTAATTAGGACAGCAACTCCTTCTGTATTTTTCAATACAATGTTACCGATAAAACCATCGCAGACGATGACATCTGCTTCGCCCTGATACATTTTGTCGCCTTCAATGTAGCCGGCATACCTTACAATCTGATTATCTGTCAGTAACTGCGCTGTCTGCTTTACCTGCTCATTACCTTTAATTTCTTCTTCGCCAATATTCAGTAAATATACTTTTGGCTGTTGTATATTGCCGACGACTGAAGCAAGCACAGAACCCATCACAGCAAATTGAACCAGATTTTCCGCACTGGATTCGACATTTGCGCCAAGATCCAGAATGCGTACTACTTTGTCAGTGCGGTAAGTCGGCAAAGCAGAAATAATTGCCGGGCGATCTATTCCCGGTAATGTTTTTAATACAAATCGCGCTGTCATCATAAGTGCACCGGTATTACCGGCACTCACACAGGCATCTGCCCTGCCTTCTTTAACAAGGTCAATTGCAACGCGCATGGATGAATCTTTTTTCGTGCGCAACGCCTGTGAAGGTAATTCATCCATTGCCACGGTCTGACTGGCATGCTGGATAGTCAAACGAGCTGCGTCAAATTGATATTGGCGCAACTCGTTTTTAAGTGTGTCAGCATCACCAACCATGATGAGGCGCAGGTCAGCAAATCTGCTCAGTGCATCAACAGCGGCTGGAATCGTTACGGGAGGCCCGTAATCGCCCCCCATGGCATCAATCGCAATCGTGACTGCTGTCAAATGATTTACTCTTCGTCGCTGGTATCTTCAACCTTGACGGACTTGTCGATTACCTGGCGGCCTTTGTAATAACCATCCGGGCTGACATGGTGACGACGGTGTGTTTCACCCGTTGCCGCGTCAATGGATAAAGTTGGTTTGGTTAAACCATCGTGCGAACGGCGCATGCCGCGTCTGGAACGTGTTACTCTACTTTTTTGTACTGCCATCTTCAAAACTCCTCATCACTACAATAATGTTCCCGGGTTACGCGCAAAAAGCGCGCTAACCCGGGCTACATGTTTTACGTTTCTTGGTACATCTTTCCCCGGGTTACGCGCAAAAGACGCGCTAACCCGGGCTACATTATTTCTCTTTATGCTTCAGCGATTGCAAGACCTTAAACGGACTTTCACTTTCATCCTGCTTCCATCCAGCATCCGCTTGCGGCAGCTTCACCTTGCAAACTTCCGGCTCATGGCGCGGGATAATAGGCAAATTCAGAATCAGTTCGTCTTCAATCAATTCACGGAGCGCCAATTGGCCGTCCTGAACCATTGCCGGCTCATACTGTTCGGGCAGTGCCTTTTCCTCTTCGTATGATTTCACAATACCCAAGGCAAAGTCGGATATTATTTCATAATTCATCCGCTCTAGACAACGCTGGCATTGCAATCCCAGGTTAGCCTGCAAATGACCATTAATGTATGGCAGCTTTTGCTCATCCATCCCAAACTGCAGGCTGACAGTTACAGTATCATTATCGCCAGGATTCAATAAACTGCTTCTAAGTCGTTGCATATCAACAAGTTTTACCAACCCGTCAAGACACAGGTTCTGTTCCGCCAGGCGGAAGGGATCAACATATTCTGGTATCAATTTTTCCATGATGCGGGCATTTTATGGGCGTGATGCCGGTATGTCAAATGAATATGGGGTAATTAATTGAAAAATTGCCAGATAGTACTTATGTGCTCTATCTGGACACCCGTCTTTCCGCGCGACCTGGATTTAGAAAATTTTCCCTCTGGTGTAGTCAATATCTCACACGGCGCCTCTCTTATTCTTCACTTGCGCTCGTAATCGAGATACATTATCTTGGTATCTTGAAGCAGAAAAACAACTACATATTGTGGTTTTCAGGATCAACGACCACAAGTCTGCCAAACACCGAATTAAGTATTTGATAAATTTACACCGTGGAGAAACACTAACATGGACACCCCAATTCATACTTCATCGTCAGTTGCCTATACCCCGCATTTCGATATCGCACAAACAGCGCCCGGTTTAATCAAAGTTATCCGCCGTAATGGCACTGTAACCCCTTTCGACGCCAACAAGATCGCCGTTGCCATGACGAAGGCCTTTCTGGCAGTCGAGGGGGATACGGCGGCAGGATCAAGCCGTATCCATGAAAAAGTGTCACTGATGACGAAAAAAATCGTAGATACTTTTGAAAGACGCCTGCACGCAGGCGGCACAATCAACATAGAAGAAATTCAGGATCAGGTAGAACTCGAGCTGATGCGGGCAGGAGAATACAAGGTCGCAAAATCCTATGTGTTATATCGTGAAGAACGCCGACGCGCCCGTGAACAGGCACAAAAGGAAAAAGAAACCGTCAGCAGCAAAGATGCCGCCGTACTACACGTCACGCTCGCAGACGGTACTGTTGCACCGCTGGATATGACCACGCTGCGCAAACAAGTCGAATTCGCGTGCAGCAATCTGGATGATGTATCAGCTGACATCATCATTGAAGATGCACGCCGCAATCTGTTTGACAAGGTGCCCGTACGTGAAGTTAACAAAGTTCTGGTAATGTCCGCACGCATACTCATTGAAAAAGAACCGAATTACACTTATGTTGCCGCGCGTCTCCTGTCAGACGATTTACGTCAGGAAGCATTAACCTTTTTAGGTTTGCAGGACGACATTGCCGATTCCAGCAAAGTGTATCGCAATTACATGAAAGCATATCTGGAACGCGGCATTAAACACGAGCTGCTTGATCCGCGCCTGTTGTCAGAATTTGATGTTAAAAAGATTTCGGATGCAATGAAGCCGGAACGCGATCTGCAATTCACTTATCTCGGACTGCAGACGCTTTACGACCGATATTTCATACATTATGACGGTACACGTTTTGAATTGCCGCAGGCATTCTTCATGCGCGTCGCCATGGGTCTTGCTATCGAAGAAAAAGACAAGGAAGCACGCGCAATTGAATTTTACAATCTGTTGTCATCATTTGACTTCATGAGTTCGACGCCGACACTCTTTAACTCCGGGACGCTGCGTCCACAATTATCAAGCTGCTATCTGACAACCGTACCCGATGACCTTGATGGTATTTACGGTGCAATTAAAGACAATGCATTGTTATCCAAATATGCCGGCGGTCTCGGCAATGACTGGACCAATGTACGCGCTATGGGTGCACGCATCAAAGGCACAAATGGTAAATCACAAGGCGTGGTACCTTTCCTGAATGTAGCTAATGCAACAGCTGTGGCAGTTAATCAGGGCGGTAAACGTAAGGGTGCTGTTTGTGCTTACCTTGAAACATGGCACAAAGATATTGAAGAATTTCTCGACCTGCGTAAAAACACTGGTGACGAACGCCGCCGCACTCACGACATGAATACCGCCAACTGGGTGCCGGATTTATTCATGCAGCGTATTGCCGAAAACAAAGACTGGACTCTGTTTTCACCAAATGATGTTCCAGATCTACATGACAAATTCGGTAAGGAATTTGAAAAAGCATACACCGCATATGAAGCCAAAGCAGCCGCAGGTGAAATCAAAAATGCCAAGACAATGCCTGCAGTTTCATTGTGGCGCAAAATGCTCACCATGTTATTTGAAACCGGACATCCATGGATCACATTCAAAGATCCCTGCAATCTGCGTTCACCGCAGCAGCATGTTGGTGTTGTACATAGCTCCAACCTTTGCACCGAGATCACACTCAATACATCACGCGATGAAATTGCAGTGTGCAACCTCGGCAGTATCAATCTGATCGCACACATGACTGATAAAGGTCTCGATCAGGAAATGCTGCGCAAAACAATCAAAACCGCTCTGCGCATGCTGGATAATGTGATCGATATTAACTATTACTCCGTACCACAGGCACGCAACTCTAACCTCAAGCACCGTCCAGTCGGCATGGGCCTGATGGGATTTCAGGATGCATTATATAAGCTGCGCATACCTTATGCTTCGAAAGAAGCTGTTGAATTCGCAGACCGTTCCATGGAATTAATCAGTTACTTTGCAATTGAAGCATCTGCTGATCTTGCAGAAGAACGCGGCACCTACTCCACTTATGAAGGTTCATTGTGGAGCAAAGGTATATTACCTATCGATTCCATTGCGATTCTGGAACAAAACCGAAATGGTTATCTGGAGCAAGACAAGTCGCAAACACTGGATTGGAATAAATTGCGCGAACGCGTCAAGAAAGTTGGTATGCGCAACTCTAATGTCATGGCAATTGCACCAACTGCAACCATTTCCAACATCTGCGGCGTGTCACAATCCATTGAACCGACATACCAGAACCTGTTCGTGAAATCTAACCTTTCTGGTGAATTTACTGTTATCAACCCTTACCTGGTTGCTGACTTGAAAGCAGTCGGCTTATGGGATGAAGTGATGGTAAATGATTTAAAATACTATAACGGTAGTGTGAGTAAAATCAGCCGCATGCCAGAAACTCTTAAACAAATTTATGCAACCGCGTTTGAGGTTGACCCCGTCTGGCTGGTGGATGCAGGTGCACGCCGTCAGAAATGGATTGATCAATCTCAATCACTCAATCTTTACATGGCGCAGCCTTCTGGCAAAAAGCTAGATCAGCTATACCGCCATGGTTGGATACGCGGTTTAAAAACAACTTATTACCTGAGAAGCATGGGCGCCACCAACACGGAAAAAGCGACAATCGATGACCGCGCATTAAATGCAGTGGCCGTTAATCCCGCACCTTCCGAACCGAAAGCGTGCCTGATTACCGATCCAACATGTGAAGCTTGTCAGTAATTGCAGAGAGCCTAAAGGAGAAAAACGACATGACTGCAGCAGTAGAATTTGGTGGCATTACCGGTCTGGAAAAGCTGGAGATGGGTGCAGCGCGCATTCAAGTGGATGACAAGCGCATCATCAATTGCCGCGCCGATCTCAACCAATTAGTACCATTTAAATACAAATGGGCATGGCAGAAATACCTGGATGCCTGCGCCAATCACTGGATGCCAAATGAAATTAATATGTCGGCAGACGTGGCGCTCTGGAAAGATCCAGAAGGCCTGACAGAAGACGAACGACTGATTATTAAACGTAATCTCGGCTTTTTCTCAACTGCAGACTCACTGGTTGCAAATAATCTGGTGCTAGCAGTTTACCGCCACATCACGAATCCCGAATGCCGCCAATATCTGCTGCGTCAGGCTTTCGAAGAAGCGCTGCACACTCACGCCTATCAATATGTCATTGAAAGTCTCGGCATGGATGAAGCGGAAGTGTTTAACATGTACCGCGAAGTTCCATCTGTCGCCACAAAAGCAGCCTGGTCACTCAAGTACACACAAAGTCTTGGCGATCCCAATTTCCATACTGGAACGGTTGAGAATGACCAGCGCTTACTGCGTGACTTGATTGCATTCTATGTTGTGTTTGAAGGCATCTTCTTTTATGTGGGCTTCACGCAAGTTTTATCGATGGGACGCCGCAATAAAATGACAGGCACTGCAGAACAATTTCAATACATTTTGCGCGATGAATCCATGCATCTTAATTTTGGTATTGACGTCATCAACCAGATCAAGATTGAAAATCCGCATTTATGGACGGAAGAATTCAAGCAGGAAGCTATCGACATGATACGCGAAGGCGTTGAGATGGAATATCAATACGCCATCGACACCATGCCGCGCGGCATTCTTGGATTAAATGCAGAAATGTTTCGCGAATATCTGCAATTTATTGCTAACCGCCGCTGCGCGCAAATTGGTTTAACGCAACAATATCCAGGTGCAGCTAACCCATTCCCATGGATGAGTGAAATCATGGATCTCAAAAAAGAGAAAAACTTTTTTGAAACACGCGTGATTGAATATCAGACTGGCGGTGCGTTGAGCTGGGATGAATAACGTAATGTAGCCTGGGTTAGCGCGCCTTTTGCGCGTAACCCGGGAACAAATTTCCTTTCTTTTGCTGCTTCTTCACGAAATTGCGCAAGTTCTTCGTGCGCCCGTGGAATATCGCTATTACCTTCTGCTACTATCGTTTTTTCAACCGTCACTGTGTTTCTAAGCATGATAAATACCTCCATCCAAAAGGTTGCACGGCATCAAAAGTGGGAATGGTCTGCAACCATGTCAGGAATATTTTCACCCTAAATAGTGAGTCTTTTTGTAATTTAAAATATATTACTTTGATGCCGCTGCACTGAATTCAACGATATTCGTATCTTTATACTCCGCTCTCAGCTGACGCGAACGGAAAACACGAATGATTCCAATGACACTAAAAGTAATCCACACCACTTCAATCATCACGGATGACAAATTAAAGTTGAAGCATAATGATATCAACAGCAATATTGAACCAATCAAATTCATGAGCTGATAGACATACGAATCAGATGACATTTTATTAAGATTCAAGAGCCCATAAGCGGATAACACTAACGTGACACCCGACATGCCGATGATATCGGGAATTGTAATTATCATTGCTTATCCTTATCTTCATCAGGATCAACCCAGTGATTTGATGGAATTCCTTTTGGTTTTGGTGCCATTTGCAACGGGCTGGGTCTAAATGTCGCTCCGCTTTTCTGACCCTGTCCAGCACCAGAATCATCAGAAGTAGTCTGCAGATTTTTAACAGAATTGCTGTCATGCGTCTCAAGTAAATCATCAAAATCATAGATACGGTATGTTGACTGCACTCCAGCATTATTTTGCAGGCTTTCCATTATGAATGCTCTGGCCTCATCCAGTGATTTGAATGGTCTATTTACAGGCTGTTCTCTACCGCCTGCAGCGTATTGCAAGGTGATTTTAATCATTTATATCTCGTAATTATCTGATTAATCTAAAGTTATCTTCCAGGCTCGTGACGGTTATTACGAAATCATCGTCCGCGCCATTATTTTTTGGAGCCTGCTCATGCTTGGGCTGTGAGCTATTCTTGGCGGGAATTATATCACCATTAAATAACTTATGTTGATAATTAAGCAATGATAATAATCCCCCGCGTGATGAGGCTTCCTGAGCGGCTGAGATGAGACTCTGGGCACGGTCACAATGCTGATAGAATGAATAATAATTACGGTTAATATATTTCGACAATTCTGATTCTACATATGATTTTGCAATTCTGAGTTTATACTTTTCAATCAAGTCACAGAGATCATCCACTGGCATTAATACAGCATCCGCAAGTGTGGAATTGACGTAGACAGCAATAGCATTTGCATTAACATTAAACGCCGTCAATGAAAGCAATGTTCGCAACTCATTTGATGCAAGGAATGCTTCCGCCTGATCATAGTTAAAAGCATATTTATGCATCAACTGATGAATCTTAGATGCACTACGCTGAGATTCCTTGAATACAGCGAAACACTGGTTTTCAAATCGTGATGTCCAGCCTTGTGTTTGTGAACGCAGCGATGATAACGCAACTGGATCTGATGCAATCTCAATTGCAGCGTGAGTTAATGCATCAAGAAATTTTTGATCTTTTATAAATGACAAAGCATATGTTAATAATTTCTGATTATGTAATAAACCGCTGCTATCCATTGCCATCACAACATTATGCAGTGGAATTTTATGCCGCAAATAAATATTTTCCAACAACTTTAAATCACCTCTCCCAGCGGCAAGAATGGCAAGGTCATTGTAGCTTTTTACATACGCACTGATTGATATGCGCGGCTTGAGAAAGCAGGTTTTATCAATCTGAATTATGTCTGCAAAATAACGACGGACATCATTGTAGTGGCCATAAATAATAGCAGCCTTAACAACATCAATTACAGCATCAGTTTTTAATTTCACCTGCGGTACGTGATTATTTCTGTAAGCTTCGTCAGTACGCAATAACAGTTCTCGTGAAAATAATATGTGCCCACCTTTCGCTGCACTTTTTGCAGCAAGCTGATAATAATATCGCAGCAAATCAGGATCGTTACCTTTACTAACGATCACGCTTTCAAGAAATTCCTCGTTTCCACAGCGCGCGGCAGCTTTAATGGCTACACGCAGCAAAAGATCTGATTTGGTATTTTTTACCTGTTCGAGATAGACTCTGGCTTCCGCACAATGGCCGCCCAATACCAGCCCCTTCATCCTTGCACATAAAGCTTGTTCCTGTATCTTGCGCTGCACAGCAGATTTAGCGCCATTCTGTTTATCCCTGGCCTTAAACTCCGATAATAATGAGATTAAATAAGTCATGCGACCGGCATAAGCTGCCCCAAAAATCAGCCACTCTGCGTTAAGATCAAATTTCAGGCGTAACTGGTTGGCATATGATGATGATTCCGCCATAGCTGCGCCCACAGCGAGATATTTAATATTAATACCGTACTCTTTTCGCAATTTTTCAGCAGCATTGACATTGCCAGCCCTGGCATAGCCCATGGCTGCAAAATCTTTACTGGCTTGACGTGAGAGTAACAATTCCACTGCTTCGTGATTTCCCTCAGCAGCAAGTCGTGCAGTTGGTGTAAACAACCCGGTATTGTCGCGTACATCAATATTAATGCCGCCATTGATAAGTCCGTCAAGCGCAGCCGCATTATCTTCACTGGCTGCATTATAGATAAGTGAGAAATCGGAAGATAATTTAGGTTGCGAATTGATACGAGTATACATATTTTACGTCCTGTAAATCTGTCGATTCAAATTAATTTGATACTATCTCACCCTAATCGACAGATGACAATGCCTCTCTTATTACATTAACGTCAGCATTTTTTTTATACGCATTTTGACTTAAATATCGCCGCCATGAGGCTGCGCCGGGCATATTTTGAAACAATCCGAGAATGTGACGAGTGATAGAAGTTAGCCTGACACCGGAAATTAACTGTCGCTCTACATAAGGAATAAATTGATCGATGATTTGTCTGCGAGATGGAATGCTGCTTGCCGTAAAAATATCACGCTGAATCTCCGCTAACAGATATGGATTTGAATATGCTGCGCGACCTATCATCACCCCGTCTGCCCACTGCAAATGATTTTTTATTTCTGACACGCTGGTAATGCCGCCATTCAGCATAATTTTGAGATGAGGAAAATCCTGCTTGATTTGCCTGACAACATCATAGCGCAACGGTGGAATTTGACGGTTTTGTTTTGGGCTTAACCCTTTAAGCCACGCCTTGCGTGCATGAACGATGAATGTATCACAACCAGCAGTCGCAACAGTGGAAATAAAACAGCATAAATGATCATAACTATCTTGATCATCCACACCAATCCGGCATTTCACTGTCACAGGAATATTTACTTTATCGCGCATTGCCGCAACACATTCAGCAACCAGCTCGGGTTCATACATCAGACATGCACCAAACCTGCCTGAACTTACGCGCGGACTCGGACAACCGCAATTTAAATTAATTTCATCGTAGCCAAAGTCTTCGCCTATCGCCGCACTTTCCGCCAGCATACGCGGATCACTGCCGCCTAACTGTAATGCAACGGGATGCTCAGCATTGTCATAACCAAGAAGATAATTCTTGTCTCCATGCATGATAGCCGCAGCTGTAATCATTTCCGTATACAACAGCACGTCCGGCGCAATCAAGCGCAGGAAATAGCGGTCATGCCGGTCGGTGCAATCCATCATTGGTGCGACAGAGATTTTCAATTGATCGTCATTCCCGCGAAAGCGGGAACCCCCCCCTTGTATGCCTAATGTCATTCCCGCGAAAGCGGGAATCCCCTTCGTTCATTTGTACGGTAACATTAGGAGATCCCCGCTTACGCGGGGATGACGATATTCTTATGCCAACCCGTCTTCCAGGTTATAAATTGGCACCATTGTACTCCATTCCCTGCATCCTGGGCACTGCCAGTGCAGAGTTTTACCGGGGAAGCCGCATGAATTACATTTATATTCGGGCTTATTGGCAAGGATTTTCTTCATAAGATTTTGTAAAATATGCATATCTTCTTTAGCGCGACCTTCCGCGTTTGAGATATAAATATTGATGAATAATGCTATGCCCTTGAGGGATGGATAACGTCTAACATAGTCTGCAACAAACCCAGCTGCAGTCTTATCACCCTTCCATTTGCGAATACGCTCTGCAAGTATCAGCACCACTGGGACACGGGGATATTCATCAATCAAGTTTTTAAAGTAGGTAATGAGCTGATCTTCACAATGCAGGCGCTCATAACAAGTTGCAATCATTTCAATTGATTCAGCCAGATAATCTGGATTTTGATCTTTCACATTTTTAAGGTAACGCAGCGCAGTTTTATTATCACCTTCAGCCATTAATACTTTCGCATGCAGCAGACTCGCGCGTGCGCAGCGTGAATCTTCGTATGCAGCTTTATCAAGATAACCGCTGGCTTCACGATACATTTTCTTGTTGATCGCAATTTCTGCCAACTCACAATAAAAATGCGCGATCTCAGGACCAAGTGACTTTTTTGTTACAGATTGATATTGCTGCGCCATATCTATCGCACGCGGCCAGTCTTTCCCTTGCTGATAAATCTCAATTAATGTTTCAAGTGCATCAGACGCATAATCTTTTTCATTCACTAATTCGAGAAAATATTTTTCAGCACGGTCAATCATTCCGGCGCTGAGATAATCCTGTCCCAATTCAAACAATGATTGTTCACGATAAATTTTTTCCAGCTGCGGGCGAGCAATGAGATTTTGATGTATACGGATAGCCCTGTCTACTTCTCCGCGTTTACGGAATAATTTGCCAACAGCAAGATGTGTTTCAACCGTATCACTGTCAACTTCCAGCATTTTGATAAATACATCTACTGCTTTATCTGTTTCTTCATTCAATAAAAAGTTAAGACCGACAAGATAATCGCGGTGAAAGTCCAGTTTACGCGGTGAATCATCTTCCGGCCGCATACGAAAACCGGCATACCAGGCGCCGGCAAGTGCGGTCAGAGCTAACATCACCCAGATAACAACCATTAGGCAGGATCCTGAAGAGGTATGGCGCGCAGATTTTCAATTTCCTTTTCGGCGACTGAAAGTTTTTGCCGCATACGATAATTCTGTACTTTTGCTTTCAATAGCAGCCAGAACCCAACCACCATCCCAATTAGACACCCGAGAGCAAATACAATCACCAGTAACAGAGATAAAGGCAGCGTACTCTGGTTAAAGTAATAATTGACGGTGACAGATTCAGAATTCAGTATCGCGAAAATCATACCGAAAATGACAATTGCCAGGAGGAAGAAATAACTAATGATGCGCACGAATTTTTCTCCAATGTTGTTCCCGGATTACGCGAACATCGCGTTTGTTGTTGGGTTACGCGCGAAAAACGCGCTAACCCAACCTACGCCCGGGCTTCAATTACTCAATAACTTCCAAGCCACCCATATATGATTGCAGTGCTTTTGGAATATGTATACGACCCAACTCATCCTGATAATTTTCTACAACTGCTATTAAAGTACGGCCGATCGCAAGGCCTGATCCATTCAGCGTATGCACCAGATCAATTTTGCCTGATTCGTCGCGGTAGCGTGATTTCATACGTCGTGCCTGAAACGCTTCCATATTACTGCATGATGAAATCTCACGGTAGGCATCTTGCCCTGGCAGCCATACTTCAAGATCATAAGTCTTGGCGGCGCCGAAGCCAATATCTGCTGTACATAAAGTTACAACGCGATAAGGTAGTTCGAGTTTTTGTAATACAGTTTCCGCGTGTCTGACCAATTCTTCTAACGCCTCATAAGATTTTTCCGGTTTGACTATATGCACCAGTTCAACTTTTTCAAACTGATGCAGGCGCAGCATACCACGGATATCTTTTCCGTATGACCCGGCTTCACTGCGGAAGCAGGCACTGTAACAGGCATACTTGACAGGCAAGTCACTGGCATTAACGATTGAATCACGAACCGTATTGGTAACGGGAATTTCTGACGTTGAAATCAGAAAGCTGTCATGATCACCCTGACATTTCAATGAAAAAGCATCTTCACGAAACTTGGGCAGCTGACCTGTTCCATAAAGACATTCTTCACTGACAATATATGGAACTGAAATTTCCTGATATCCGTGTTCAGTCGTATGCAAATCAAGCATGAATTGTGCGAGCGCACGCGACAATCGCGCCATCGGTCCACGGAGAACCACAAATCTGGAACCAGATAATTTTGCCGCCGTTTCGAAATCAATACGACCTTCGGCAGCACCCAGCTCAACATGATCTTTGGGCTTGAAGGTAAATTTCTTTGGCTCACCCCAGGTGCGCACAACGACATTATCTTTTTCACTTTTACCTTCAGGAACGGAATCATTCACAATATTCGGAAAATAAGAAAGAAATGTATCAATCTCAGATTGAGCAACATTACATTCATCTTCGACAACTTTTAATGAATCGCTTAATTCTTTCAGACTTGCCAGAACATCATCAACATTTTTTCCTGATGCTTTCGCCATGCCAACTTCTTTTGAGCGCACATTACGTTCATTTTGCAAATCCTGCATTTTGATTTGCAAATTTTTGCGGCGTTCTTCCAGTTCATTATATTTTGCTACATCGACAACAAAACCGCGCTTTTTTAATTGCGCGGCTACTGTGTCTATCGAGTTACGTACTAATTTTGGATCGAGCATGATTATGTAGAAACCTTTTCTAATATTTTTGCAGCCATGGCACCCATTTCAGCTGGTGAGCGCACTGTGTGTACTCCGGCAGCTTCTAATGCTTTAAATTTTTCTGCAGCCGTACCTTTACCGCCAGCGATAATCGCACCGGCATGCCCCATACGTTTGCCTGCTGGAGCAGTCACACCAGCAATATAGGCAACAACTGGTTTGGTGACATTACTTTTGATGAATTCAGCAGCCTCTTCTTCTGCACTGCCGCCAATTTCTCCAACCATGACAATTAATTTTGTCTTTGGATCTTCCTGGAATAAGCGCAGTACATCAATAAAATTGGTGCCCGGAATAGGGTCACCGCCAATACCGACGCAAGTCGTTTGACCTAAAGCCAGATCGGATGTCTGCTTAACAGCTTCGTACGTCAGCGTACCAGAGCGGGAAACAATACCAACTACACCCGGCTTATGGATATAGCCAGGCATAATACCAATTTTGCATTCACCCGGTGTAATAATACCCGGGCAGTTTGGACCAATCATGCGTACATCAGGATGCTGATCCAGGCACGCTTTTACTTCCAGCATATCAAGTACAGGTATACCTTCTGTAATACAGACGATGAGTTTGATGCCTGCATCTACAGCTTCAAGAATAGAGTCTTTACAAAACGGAGCCGGTACATAAATCACGGAAGCATCAGCACCAGTTTCACGGTATGCATCGCTCACCGTATTAAAGACTGGCAATTCAAGATGGGTTTGTCCGCCTTTACCAGGAGTGACACCGCCAACCATTTTGGTTCCATATGCAATTGCCTGTTCTGAATGAAATGTTCCCTGTTTGCCGGTAAATCCCTGACAAATTACTTTTGTGTTTTTATTTACTAAGATACTCATAGGATTACACCTTCGCTTTTGCAGCAGCTTCAACTACTTTCTTCGCTGCATCTGTAAAACTGTTGGAAGCAATAATATTCAAACCACTGTCTCTTAAAATATTCGAGCCTAATTCCGCATTGTTACCTTCAAGACGAACAACGACAGGTAATGTTGTACCGACTTCAGCAACCGCAGCAATAATGCCTTCTGCAATTAAATCGCAGCGCACAATACCGCCGAAAATATTAATGAGAATTGCTTTCACATTTTTATCGGAAAGAATAATTTTGAATGCTTCAGTTACGCGTTCTTTTGTTGCGCCGCCGCCGACATCCAGAAAGTTTGCCGGGTTGCCGCCTTGCAGCTTGATCATGTCCATGGTTGCCATGGCAAGACCTGCACCGTTAACCATGCAGCCAACATCACCAT
>Ga0310810_10003271_pt1 | contig 17637 bp, 21 predicted proteins | sample NCmetagenome_FD_207641 | JGI IMG/M metagenome (GOLD analysis project Ga0310810, IMG submission 207641) | Soil microbial communities from experimental microcosm in Duke University, North Carolina, United States - NC | ecosystem: Engineered > Artificial ecosystem > Soil microcosm > Unclassified ...
GCACGAATTCGTCGCGCGCGCGCTCCAATGTCGGCCAGAACAGCGGGTGACCGCCGTTTTCGCCTTCGACGATCAGGATCGTTGCAAGATCGGGTAGGCCCGGTGGGATCTTGGCGAGATTTTCGCCGTCGGTGATCAGGACTTTGGCGCCGCTGTCGGCCAGGCGATGTTCGAGCGCGTCGGGGCCGAACTGCACAAAGAGCGGCACGGCGATCGCGCCGAGCTTGTAAATCGCGAGATGCGTGATCGCGGTTTCCGGCCGCTGCGGCAGCAGCACGCCTACCCGGTCCCCCGCGTTCACGCCGAAACCGGCCAGCGCGTTCGCGCAACGGTTCGAGAGGCGCTTCAGATCGTCGAAGGTGAAGCGCTCAACCCTGCCATTGGGTGCCTGATAGATCAGCGCCAGCCGGCCGGTGCCATCGGCGTGCCGGTCGCAGGCGACGACGCCCATGTTGAACTGCGCCGGCACGTCCCACCGGGAGCCGCGATAGATCTCGTCATAGCTGTTGCCGCCTTGGAGCACCGTCGAACTAGCCTCCCTGGCCGATCCGAGCCGAGGCGTCCGTGGCGAGGCGCCGGCCGAGCGCGACCCCGGTCATACGATGGCGCCATGCCGCGTGCAGCAGATTAGCTAGACCCTCGGCAGCCGATAAAATCGGCAGCCCGGCTGGATGAATATTGGACAAGCAATTGCGCGCCGCATCGACCGTGCCTGGCGACGGCTGCCAGGTCAGATAGACACCGAGTGAATCCGCAGCGCTGAGCCCTGGACGCTCACCGATCAGCAACGCCGCGAGCCCCGCGCCGAGAATGCCGCCGATCTCGTCCGCGATCGCGACCCGGCCGCCCTCGACAATTGCGACGGGACCGATCCTGAGCGATGGGTCGAGCTGCGGGAGAGTGGCCCGCAGGAGTGCGCCCGCATGCGAGTTGACCGCCGTGGCGGAAAGCCCATCCGCAATCACAAACAAGACGTCGACCGGGACTGCGGGACGGGCCGTCAGGCGCTCGCGCGACTCTGCATCGAGGCGCCGTCCGAGATCGGGGCGACGCAGATAGCTGGCGCGGTCTCCCACCGCCGAGCGCAGCAAGAGGGGCTCCAAGCCGCACTCCCGCACTTGCGTTGCGATCGCTTCGGCGTCGAATGCCGCGTACACCGCGTCCCGCGCCCGAGCATGCGCCAGCTGAAAATCGAGATGCGCTCTTGTTGGCAATGCTGTGCCGCTGCGGCCAAGCCCAACCCGCGCCGGGGTCGCTCGGCGCAATTCGGGCCAGGATAGCGCGCGCCCCTCGCTCATTCGATTGCCACGAGAAGCCGCTGCAGGGGCGCCGCGTTGTCCGGACGTTCGCGGCCGGTCAACCGCCCTTCGGAGTCGGTAATTCCGATGCGCTCGAGCCAAGCCTCGAACTCGGGAGCCGGGCGCTTGCCAAGCACTCGACGCAGATACAGCGCATCATGGAACGAGCTGCTCTGATAGCTCAACATGACATCATCCGCGCCCGGAACACCCATGATGTAGGTGCAGCCCGCAACGCCGAGCAAGGTCAACAGGGCGTCCATATCGTCCTGATCGGCTTCGGCGTGGTTTGTGTAGCAAACATCGCAACCCATCGGCAGGCCAAGGAGCTTGCCGCAGAAATGGTCCTCCAGGCCGGCGCGTATGATCTCCTTGCCGTCGAACAGATATTCCGGGCCGATGAATCCAACCACCGAATTGACCAGCAGCGGATCAAAGGCGCGCGCCACGGCGTAGGCTCGGGCTTCCAACGTCTGCTGGTCGACCCCGTGATGCGCCTCGGCCGAGAGCGCGCTTCCCTGACCCGTCTCGAAATACATGACATTGCTGCCGACAGTGCCACGCCCGAGCGACAGCGCCGCATCGCGAGCCTCGCCGAGCAGCGCAAGATTGACGCCGAAATGGCGATTTGCCGCTTCCGTTCCGGCGACCGACTGAAATACCAGATCGACCGGCGCGCCGCGCTCTATGGCCGCGAGCGCCGTTGTCACATGCGCCAGTACACAGCTCTGACCCGGCAGATCGAGCCGCGCACGCAATCCATCGAGAAAGCGCGTCAACTCGAGATATTTTTCGAGGCTATCGGTCGCCGGGTTGATGCCGATGACGGCGTCGCCCGAGCTCAGGATCAGCCCGTCAAGTATCGAGGCGGCGATCCCGTGCACATCATCGGTGGGATGGTTGGGTTGCAGCCGTGTCGACAAGCGGTCTTGGAGCCCGATCGTGTTGCGAAACCGGGTCACCACCCGACACTTCGCGGCCACGCTGATCAGATCCTGCAGCCGCATGAGCTTCGACACTGCGGCGACGATCTCGGGCGTCAGCCCGGGGACTAGGTGGGCGAGAGCCGCCGTGTCAACGGCATCCGAGAGGAGCCAATCGCGCAATTCGCCGACCGTCATGGCCGCGATCGCGGCAAAGGTATCGCCGTCATGGCTGTCTATGATCAGCCGCGTGATCTCGTCCGTCTCGTAGGGCAGGACGGGATCTTCAATCAAGCGGCGCAATGGTAGCTGGGCTAATGCAAGCTGCGCCGCGACCCGTTCCGTCATATCGGCCGCGGCCAGCTCCGCCAACCGATCGCCCGACCGGGGTGGCGTCGCGCGCGCCAACAGCGTCTTCAAATCGGCGAAGACGTAGCGGGTCCCGCCGACGACTTCTGCATAACCCAACCCTGGTTCCTCTCGTCATCGGATAGGCTCGCGGCCGATCATACCGTCTCGCGAAAAATCCGTCCCTTGTGCCGCAACAGTGGCTCCCGCATATACCGCGGACTGCCTGCCCGGCCCCCCACCGCGACGGAATTCATGGACGATGTCGCCCAGCCGCTGCTCGATTTCATCAAGGCGCATTCGGACTGGGCCGCGCTTGTCATGTTCGTCACGGCCTTCGGCGAGTCGTTCGCCTTTCTAAGCCTGCTATTTCCCGGCACGACCGTGCTGGTTGCCGCCGGGACGCTGCTGTCGGCCGGCACCTTGCCTTACGCCTCAATCTTGATCGGCGCGATTTGCGGGGCCGTGCTCGGCGACTCGGTCTCGTATTGGCTGGGCCGCCGCTTTGGCGGCGGCATCGCGCGGGTGTGGCCGTTCTCGCGTCATCCCGACCTGCTATCCAGGGGCATCGTGTTCTTTGACCGCCATGGCGGGAAAAGTGTGTTTATCGGCCGCTTTTTCGGGCCGGTCCGGGCCGTCATCCCGCTCGCCGCCGGCATCATGCAAATGCCGCGCGGCCGCTTCTGGCTCGCGAATGTGATCTCGGCCTTGGTCTGGGCGCCGATGCTGTTATTCGTGGGCGATGTGGTTGGAGAAATCGGCGATCGCCTGATCGGCACCGCCAACACGATGATCGTTGTCTTCGGCGGGCTGACGCTCGTTGGGATCGCAGCAGTCATTTGGGCCGCGTTGCGCGCGGCCCGCCCAAAGCCCTGAAGCCCTCTTAGCGGCTGCGGCCGGCCGCTGCGGGCGCTGCACGCTCTCCGATCCGGGCGTGAGCGACGATGTAGTTGTCGACATGCGTTGCCAGCGTGCCCGTGCTTTCGAGAAAAAAATGATCGGATCCGGGAATCTTCCGGTATTCGATCTTGATGTCCCGCTGGTGCGCCAGCTTGTGTACCAGCTTCTGCACCGACTCGTGCGGTACCAGATTGTCCTGATCACCTTGCAGGATCAGGCCGGAAGAGGGACAGGGCGCGAGGAAACTGAAATCATATTGATTGGCCGGCGGCGACACCGAGATGAACGCGTCTATTTCCGGACGTCGCATCAACAGCTGCATGCCGATCCAGGCGCCAAACGAATAACCCGCGACCCAGCACGTTGGGGCGTTCGGGTTGTAGCCCTGGAGCCAATCGAGCGCGGCCGCGGCATCGGCCAGCTCGCCCTCACCGCGATCAAAGCTGCCCTGGCTGCGACCGACGCCGCGGAAATTGAACCGCAATGTCGAAAAGCCGCGTTTCACGAAGCATTGATAGAGCGTGTAGACGATCTTGTTGTTCATCGTCCCGCCATGCAGCGGGTGCGGGTGCAATACCAGCGCCATTGGCGCATTCGTGCCGCGGGCGTGATGATAGCGGCCCTCGATCCGCCCTTCCGGGCCATTGATAATGACCTCAGGCATGGCGGATCCAACGGATAGCTGACTCCCGGAGACGGATAATGACCCTATCTTCCCTAGGCAATGCCCTTGCCACCCTCGTCCTCATACTTGATCGCCCTGGTCGGACAATTATATGCTGGTCTCGATATCCCGCGAGCCGGTGCGTGCACCAGGCCGTCGCGGTCTCGACGATAACATAGTAACGGCGATGCTTTTCCAAAACCTGCGCGACGAGATTGATGCGACTTTGGCGCGCGATCCGGCGGCGCGGTCGCGGCTCGAAGTGGTGCTGTGTTACCCGGGATTCCAAGCCCTGCTGTATTACCGGGCGGCGCATTGGCTGTGGGAGCGCCGCTTCTACCTCCTGGGTCGCTTCGTCTCGCATCTCGGGCGGGTGCTGACCGGCATCGAGATCCATCCTGGCGCCCGCATCGGCCGCCGGCTGTTCATTGATCACGGCATGGGGGTCGTGATCGGCGAGACCGCCGAGATCGGCGATGACTGCACCCTTTATCACGGCGTGACGCTGGGCGGCACGCGGCCGTCCCGCGAGCAAGGCGGGCAAAAGCGCCATCCCACGATCGGCAACGATGTCATCGTCGGCTCGGGAGCCCAGGTGTTGGGTCCGTTCCGGGTCGGTGATGGCGCCCGTATCGGCGCCGCATCTGTCGTGCTGAAAGAGGTGCCGGACGGCGCCACGATGGTCGGCAACCCGGCGCACCAAGTCGGTCGGCGCGCTGCGTCGGAAGCGATGCCGCCGGTCTTTGAGCCCTACGGCATCAGCGGCGAGATCCCCGACCCGATCGCCCGCCCATTGGCCGCGCTTCTCGACGAGGTTTCGGCATTGCGGGCGCGGATCGCTGAACTCGAGCGGGAGGGCGACGCCGCGAAAGCAGCTGAGCCGGCCCTCGAACCCCTCCGACCGCGCGTTGCGAGGGCGAACCCGTGAAGCTCGGCGCCAAGGCCCGCTATGCCGTCATGGCGATGGTCGATCTCGCGCGCCATAGTAATGGCACCCCGGTCTGCCTTGCCGATATCGCCGATCGACAAGAGATTTCCCTGCCTTACCTCGAACAGCTCTTCGCCAAATTGCGGCGCAACGGCTTGGTCAAGAGCGTGCGCGGGCCTGGTGGCGGCTACCTCCTGGCATATGATCGCGACGATACGCGCATCGGCGACATCATCGCTGCCGTCGACGAGCCGATCCATGCGGTGCGATGTACCCCCGGATCTGTTTCCGGCTGCCGCATCGACCGGAGCCGATGTTTGACGCACGATTTGTGGGAAGAGTTGAGCAACCAAATCCATCTTTTTTTGAGCTCGGTATCGCTCGGCGATGTCTGCGAGCGGCGGGTGCTTGGAACCAGCGGCATCGCCCAGCGCGAAATTTACCGAGCCGCCAAAGCTTCTTGAAACCATGGTCCGACGCGAGAGCTACCTCGATTGGAACGCGACCGCTCCCTTGCGGCCGGAGGCCGCGGCCGCCGTGACGGCGGCCTTGCGCGACTGCGGCAACGCGTCTTCGGTGCATCGCTGGGGTCGTGCCGCGCGGCAGCGCGTCGAGAACGCCCGCGAGGCCGTTGCGGTGTTGATCGGCGCCGATCCTGAGGGCGTCATTTTCGTCAGTGGCGGCACCGAAGCAAACCAGCTGGCGCTTCTTGGCAGCGGACGCGAGCGAGTTCTCATCTCGGCCGTGGAGCACGGCTCGGTGTTGCAGGCCGTGCAACACGCAGAGCGTATCCCCGTCAGCGCGGACGGTATTGTAGAACTTGGGCAGCTCGAAGAGCTCCTCGCTTCCGATCCGCATTCCGCCCTGGTTTCAGTGATGCTCGCGAACAACGAAACCGGCGCGATCCAGCCGGTCGCCGAAGTCGCGGCCATCGCCCATCGCTACGGTGCTTTGTTCCATTGCGATGCGGTGCAGGCGGCCGGCAAGATCCCGGTCGATGTTGCCACGATCGGCGCCGATCTCATCAGCCTGTCCGCCCACAAGCTCGGGGGGCCACCGGGTATCGGTGCGTTGATCATCTGCGGCACGATCGAGGTCGCGCCGATCATCCGCGGTGGCGGCCAGGAGCGCGGCCGTCGCGCCGGCAGCGAGAACCTGCCCGGTATTGCCGGGTTCGCCGCGGTGGCGGATGCGGCGAGGCACGGTCTCGCCGATTACGAGCGCGTCCAGGGCCTGCGCAATGGCATTGAGTCGGCCGTCCTTGCGACCGCACCCGAAGCCATTGTCATCGGCGGCGCAGCGCCCCGTCTGCCCAACACCAGCGCGATTGCGCTGCCCGGTATCTCGGCCGAGACGCAGGTTATCGCGCTTGATCTTGACGGGGTCATGGTCAGCGCTGGGGCGGCCTGCTCCTCGGGCAAAGTCGGCCCGAGTCACGTGTTACAGGCCATGGGCGCTGCTCCGGAGATTGCGGGCTCGACGATCCGTGTCAGCCTGGGCTGGAGCACGACCGAAGCCGAGATCGAGCATTTTCTCGAAGCATGGACGGCGATGTATCGGCGGGTGAAGCCGCATGCCGTGGCAGCGAGGGCGGCATGAGCGTTTCGAGCGCCGCGCTGGCGCAGCGTCCGAATACGCCGCCGATCTATCTCGACAATCAGTCCTCGACGCCGCTCGATCCGCGCGTGCTTGAGGCGATGCTGCCCTATTTTACCGAGCAGTTCGGTAACCCACACAGCGAGAGCCATGTCTACGGCCATAACGCGATGGCGGCGATCGAGGCGGCGCGCGGACAGGTCGCGCGGCTGATCGGCGCAGATGTGCGCGAAATCGTGTTTACCTCGGGTGCAACGGAGTCGAACAATCTCGCGCTGAAGGGCGCGGCGCATTTCGCGCGCGCGCATCCCGTCGGCGATAGGACTCGGGATCACCTGATCGCATTGACGACCGAGCACAAATGCGTGCTCGAAAGCGCTGCCTCGCTGGAGCGCGAAGGCTTTGCTGTGACCTATTTGCCGGTCGAGCCAAGCGGCCTCGTTTCGCTCGACCGGCTCGCCGCGACGATCACAGATCGCACGCTGCTGGTCTCGATTATGGCGGCGCATAACGAGATTGGAGTGATCCAGCCGCTCACCGCGATCGGCTCGCTGTGCCGATCTCGTGATGTCTTGTTCCATACCGATGCCGCGCAAGCCGCCGGCAAAATTCCGCTCGATGTCGAGTTAATGAAGATCGATCTGATGTCGATTTCCGGCCACAAGATCTACGGTCCCAAGGGTATCGGTGCGCTTTATGTCCGCCGCCGCCCGCGGGTGCGGCTCTTGCCGCTGATCGAGGGCGGCGGCCAGGAGCGGGGGCTGCGATCGGGCACCTTGCCGACCCCGCTCTGCATGGGTCTTGGCCGCGCTGCCGAGCTTGCCCGCGCGGAGATGCGAGAGGAGGCTCAGCGGCTCCAGCAGCTACGGGACCGGCTTTACGCGAACCTCCGGCGCCGCATTCCCGATCTGCAACTCAACGGCGATCTTGAACACCGTCTTCCTGGAAACCTCAATTTCTCGATCCCCGGGATTACCGCCTCGGCCCTGATCGAGGCGTGTCCAAGTGTTGCGATGTCGACCGGCTCAGCATGCACCTCGGCAAGCGTCGAGCCCTCCTATGTGCTGCGCGCCCTGGGGCTCCCCGACGACCGGGCTAACGGCTCGATCCGCCTAGGACTCGGCCGCTTTACGACCGCAACAGAGGTCGATTTCGCGGCCGAAGCAATCGCCGCCGCCGTGTCGCGCCTTCGGCAGGCGGGCGGCACCGCCGCAGCGGGTTGACGGATCGGCTAGTCGCAGCGATATGAAGGGTATCGGGAGTAGAACGCATATGGCGCAAAAGCAGGCTTTGGTCGTAACGGATGCGGCGGCGCAGCGCATCCAAGCGCTGCTCGCCAATCGCGGCAAACCCTCGGTTGGGGTGCGCGTGGGAGTGCGGGCGCGCGGCTGCTCGGGCCTGACCTACACGCTGGAATATGCGGACGAGAAGGGCAAATACGACGAGATCGTCGAGGATAAGGGGGTGACGATCCTGGTCGATCCCAAGGCCGTTATGTTCATCATCGGCACCGAGATGGATTACGTCGAGGAGAAGTTGCAGTCAGGGTTCGTGTTCCGCAACCCGAACGAGAAGGGCCGTTGCGGCTGCGGCGAATCTTTCCACGTTTAGAGACATTGGATCGGCGGTATTCCGGACCGCGGGCGTCCGCGCCCGCATGCGGCCGAAACGGCTAAAGCCCAAAGCGTGTTGGTGACATCGTGAAACTGTTTCAAATCGAGGAGCCGGATGGTTCGCCGGTGGATCCCGATGCTCCGGGCGCGGCGATTGGGATCGATGTGACCGGCAGTCAAGCCGAGGTTGCCGTTGCCATCGGCGGCAACGCCGCCGTGCTGAATGACCGCGATGGCTTCGAGGTCGACCTCACCGTGCCGGTTTCCTCGGCTGCGCTGCCAGAATGGCAGCTGCTGCTTGAACGGGCGCGACTGCGCGCCGAGCGGGGGCTCGCCCGGCCGGTCACCCACGCAGTCGTTGTCGCCGATCCCGCGGCGTTTGAGCGCATCCAGAGTGGTGCGGCCGAGGCTGATTTGGTGCTGTTGCGAACGGTGACACTCGACGAGCTCCCCGCAGCCGAGAAGCGCGCGCTAGCGGCGGCCCTGCTCGCCGAGGATCTCGCGCCATCGCCCAGGGCTTAACGGGTTGAATAGATGCCGAAGATGACGTTTGTCGAACGCAACGGGACGCGGCGGGAAGTCGACGCGCCGCTGGGCTTGTCTGTGCTCGAAATCGCGCATCGCAACGACATCGATATCGAGGGTGCTTGCGAAGGCTCGCTTGCCTGCTCGACCTGCCATGTCATCGTCGATCCGGAATGGTACGAATTGCTGCAGGACGCCAGTGAGGACGAGGAAGACATGCTCGACCTTGCTTTCGGCCTGACCGCAACCTCGCGGCTCGGCTGCCAGATCATCATAACCGAGGAACTTGACGGGCTGACCGTGCGGCTGCCGGCCGCAACCCGCAACATGCTGTTGCGATGATCTCCGGGACCCTGTACGGCCGGCTCGTCGATAGCGCGGGCGATGCCTGGCGAAGCTACACGCGGCATGAATTTGTGCTGCGGCTCGCCCGCGGCGATCTGCCGGAGGCGGCATTCCGCCGATACCTCGTGCAGGATTACCTCTTTCTGCTCCATTTCGCCCGCGCGTGGGGTCTCGCGGTCTACAAATCCGATGCGCTGGCGGAAATGCGCCGGGCGCAGTCCCTCCTCGCCGCAATCTTGGATATCGAGATCGGGCTCCACATCGATTACTGCCGGGGCTGGGGCCTATCGGAAGCGGCGCTTAACGCCGAGCCTGAAGCGCCGGAAACCGTTGCCTATACCCGCTTCGTGCTCGACCGGGGCCTCGCCGGCGACCGGCTCGATCTCGAAATCGCGCTGGCACCGTGCATGATTGGGTATGCCGAGATCGCTGCCGAGCGGATGGCCGATCCGGCGACCCGGCACGACGGCAATCCGTACCGCGACTGGCTTCTGATGTATTCCGGCGACGAGTATCAGACGCTCGCGCGGGAATGCGGCGCCGCGCTTGACGAGCAGTTCGCGCGACGGGGCGGCGAGGGGCGGCTGGCGGCGCTTGCCGCAACTTTCACGACGGCTGCTCGGCTCGAAGCAGATTTCTGGCAAATGGGCCTCGCTGCCGCGCGATGATGCCGCTTGCCGATATAGATCTCCTTGGCGATCCGTCTGGTCACCGCGTCGTCGTCGCGATGTCGGGCGGGGTGGATTCCTCAGTCGCGGCCGCACTCCTCGCCAGGGCCGGGTTCGATGTGGTCGGCATCACATTGCAGCTTTATGATCATGGCGCTGCCGTCGGAAAGAAGGGCGCCTGCTGCGCCGGGCAGGATGTGCGCGATGCCGCTCGTGTTGCGGCGCATCTCGGCATTCCGCATTATGTTCTGGACTACGAGGCGCGCTTTCGCGCGGCGGTCATCGAGGATTTCGCCGAGAGCTACCGTCGCGGCGAGACGCCGATCCCGTGCATCCGCTGCAATGAGCGCGTCAAATTCCGCGATCTGCTACAGACCGCGCGCGAGCTCGGCGCCAGTGCGCTGGCAACCGGGCACTATGTCCGGCGCGTCACCGGTCCCGCCGGGCCGGAATTGCACCGCGCCGCCGATCCAAGCCGCGATCAGAGCTATTTCCTTTATCGCACAACGCGCAGCGAGCTTGAGTTTTTGCGCTTTCCACTTGGCAGATTACCCAAGCATGAGACCCGAAGGCTGGCGAGTGAGTTTGCGCTTCCGGTCGCGGCGAAGCCCGACAGCCAGGATATCTGCTTCGTGCCGCAGGGCTCGTATGCGGCCATCGTAGAGAGGCTGCGACCCGAGGCGGGGAAGCCCGGCGATATCGTGGACCAGCAGGGATGCGTGCTCGGTCGCCATAATGGCATCGCGCATTTCACGGTCGGCCAGCGCAAAGGGCTGGGTATCGCCGCGACCGAGCCGCTTTACGTACTACGCCTCGACCCCGAGAACCGCCGCGTTATCGTCGGTCCGAAGACCGCGTTGTGCGAGAGGCGCGTTTACCTCGGCGAGCTCAACTGGCTCGGTCCGTCGCTGCAGGTAGGCGGCGGGGTGCCGGTCTCGGCCAAACTGCGTTCAACGCAGCCACCGGTTTCTGCAACTCTTCACGCCGGGGCCGTAACCGGCTCCGCGGAGCTGGTATTATCCGAGCCGACAGGCGCAGTCGCGCCGGGCCAGGCGGCAGTGCTCTACGATGGCGAGCGACTGCTGGGTGGTGGCTGGATCCGCCGCAGCCTAGAAAATCCGCTCCGGCTGCAAGCACCGGAGACGGGCGCCGCCGCGGCTTGACCCCATAAGGCCCATCTCCTATATGCGGGGCCTCCCGGCGGGGTAGCTCAGTTGGTTAGAGCAGGGGAATCATAATCCCAAGGTCGGGGGTTCAAATCCCTCCCCCGCTACCATTCTCCTCAATTTCAGATGCGCTCACCGCGGCGGCACCGGTCGCTGTCTTGTTGCCGCGACCCGCGTGAGAAGGTCGCGTGCGGCTTGCGTATCGCCCGGAGGTGCGGAGCGGGGTGGCGTAGGTATTGGAGCGGGTCCCGAAGACCGCTGTATCGACGCGATCGGTATCGCAAGCTTAAAGGAGCTCTCGACCTCGGGCATGAGCGTCACGACGGCTGCCAAGATCGCCCCAATGGGATCACCGGCAGGGCCTGCTAGTTCGAGCGGTATCGCCGGATTTGACACGATCACCGTGATGACCTCATTCACCCCCTTTACGAAGTCCACGACAGCTTCAGGGGAGGCGGCAGCTTGCGTCGTCAGCTCCCATGCGCCTGCATTGAGCGCTCGAAAGGCATTGGTCAGTGAGGCCTGTGTGGCGGGGGATATCGCAAGACCCGTAACTTGAGCCACGATAAATCGCCAGGTCGCATCGAGGGCATCAGCGATGAGCTGGGCATCTGTCCCCGCCCGGCTTAACGCACAGGCCATCAAGCTGGGGAGGAGATACAGACCGGCCGCTGCTCGTAAGGCACTTCGGCGAGTGAAATCTGCCGTTCCCATTGCGGTAGCCTCTCAGGTTAATCAACCTGAGATTATGATAACAGCTGACCCCGCGACAACGCCGCCGTCCCGCATCCAGGGATCAGGGCGGACCGCCGATCGCGGTGCCATTCTCGCCGACAACGCGGTAATGTGTGACGCCGCGCGCGGGCGCGTTCTTCTGCATTTGCACAAGCCAATACTTGGCCTCGGCGACCGCCGCATCGATGCTGTTCGTCTCGCAGTCTCGGTGATCGATCGTCTCTGCCGCCTCTTGCCAGCTTGATCCTCGCGTCAATTCGATTCTGAACACATCCCTTGCTCCACCCCGGCTTCGCTGGGACGAGCTGAATTATAGGTTCGCCGGATCGGCCGATCTGTGAGCGTTTTTGGGGCGAGGTTGCCGAAGGAGACGTCGATTTCGCTCTGTAGGCGAGTGCCTTTGACCATTCCCGGTCGCGGCGGCGGATGGTGTTCCGAAGCTAGGGCGCGACAATGTCGATGCTGTACCAGTCGCCCGCCTCGCTGCCGGGCCGGCCGCGCGAAATGTCGATCAGCGGTTCGCCTTTCCCGAAATCGTATTCCATATGGATCGTGCCGCGTTCGCTGTGCGATTGCCGCGGGCTCACAGTCGGAAAGCAGGCGTGAACTGACTGCAGCATCTTCTGATAGTTGGAAGAGACGGCGGCCGACTTTTCGAAGCTCCACATGCAGCCGTAGGAGCGCGTGTCCTTCTCCACGTTGCACAACTTGGCGCCGGGCAGTTTCACATTCTGGGCCTGCGCAAAACCGTCCTTCGCCGATTGCAGCAATATCTTCAGCGGGCCGCAGTAATCGTCAGGGTACTGCGCGTTGACGGATCCTCCAACCAAAACGACCGAAAGACCGGTAAACAGGATCGTGGTCACAAGCCGTTTCATCTTGCATGCTTCTCGGCAGAGAATGGGAAAAGGAGGTCCGGCCGCCCGGCGTCCAGGCAAATGCTTAGCCGGGTTTGTGCGCTGCGGCAACTGCGGCTCGGCTAAGCCGGCTCGGTCTCCAGCCCGGCGTCGGCCAGCTCCTTGAAGCCGCCGATGTTGTAGACGGCACCATAGCCGAAATCCTTCAGCGTCTTGCCAACGAGTGCCGAGCGCCCGCCCGAGGCGCAATAAACGAGCACCGTCTTGTCCTTCTGGAAGGCGGGATTGTGATAGGGGCTCTCGGGGTCGGCGCGGAATTCGAGCATGCCGCGGGAGACGTTGACAGCGCCCTTGATCTTGCCGCTCGCTTGCACTTCCGACGGGTCGCGCACATCGAGGATCAACGCGTTACCGTCCATTCGGGTGCGCATCTCGGCAGGCGACAGCCGCGGCACGGCGGCATTGGCTTCCGCCAACATTTCTTTGACGCTGGACGGCATGGTCCCCTCCCTCGCTGCGCGCCAGAAAACCCGTTTATTCGCCCGCGCCAAACGGCGGGTTGACCCATTCGGCGTCGGCCTGCTGAACCTCCGGACGGTGGCGCGCGCGCTTTGCCACGGTGCGATGCCGGATGCGCGGTTCGGTGGAACTGCCGTAATGGCGCACTGTATCACCGGCATCCGATATTACCGGAGTCAGCGCTGGCGAGACGCGGCTTCCCGCAGCGGAACGGTCCGAGGGCGCACAGGCGCAAAGGGACGCCGCAACACCGATTGCCGATAAAAGCGCCCAGCTCGCTCGCAGCGCCACGATCCACCTTTGCGTAACTATCGAGAAGAACGGGAACTTCTCGACGACTGTTCCGTCCGCCCGGGATCCACCAACCCGGTGGGGAACAGATGACCGCAGATTTCCGTTCGATGAGGCGCGGGACGATACCAGCCGCATCGCAATTCGCGTTGCCCGCTCGCCAGCGGGCCCCGAGCGGGAACGGAGCGAGATGTCGATCTTCGAAGCCTTCCGGCGTGCGATGCTCGGGCTGGCATTGATCGGGGGCCTCGCGGTCCTTGCCGCGGTCGTTTTCATTGGCTACTGCGCGTATACCTTGCCGCTGACCCGCCCGGTCGGGGAGCAGTCTCCCGCCGCAATCGTCTACGCGACAAGCGAGGGCACGCCTTTTGCGGCCCGCGGCATTTATCGCGGCGAGAAACTGGCGGCCGACCACCTGCCCAAAAACCTTGTGGACGCGGTCATCGCGATCGAGGACCGGCGGTTTTTCGAGCATGGCGGCATCGACCCGCGCGGCATGATGCGCGCCGCCTGGCGCAATTTGACCGGCAGCCGCGGCACCGAAGGCGGCAGCACGATCACGCAGCAGTTGGCGCGGCTCACCTATCTCTCGCCCGAGCGCACGCTGCGCCGCAAGGTGCAGGAGATCATGCTGGCCTTCTGGCTGGAGTCGCGCCTCAGCAAGAACGAGATCCTGGCGAACTACCTGAACGCGGCCTATTTCGGCGCCGGCGCGTTTGGCGTCGATGCCGCGGCTCACCGCTATTTCGGCAAGAAAGCCGCCGATCTCGATGTCCCGGAGGCGGCGATGCTGGCCGGACTGATCCGGGCGCCGTCGCACCTGTCGCCGAGCCGCAATCCGAAAGCGGCGGCGCGGCGCATGGATCTCGTGCTCGAGGCGATGGTCGAGACGGGCGCGCTCGACAAGACCAAGGCGATGGCGGCGCGAAATCATCCACCGGAACTTGCGATGCCGCCGGAGACCGAGCCAGACGACAACTATTTCCTCGATACGGCCGAAGTCGAGGTCAAGCGGCTGGTCGGCAACCCACCGCTCGATCTGACGGTCACAACGACCTTCGATCCACGGCTCCAGGACGCCGCCGAGCAGGTCGTCAAGAACTGGCTGAGCGGGGAGGGGGCGCAGCGCCATGTCGGGCAGGCGGCGCTGATCGCGATGGCGCCGGACGGTGCGATCCTGGCGATGGTCGGCGGCCGGGATTACCCCCAAAGCCAATTCAACCGTGCGACCCAGGCGCATCGCCAGCCGGGTTCGCTGTTCAAGGTATTTGTCTATCTCACGGCGCTCAGCAACGGCTTTACGCCCGATACCATGATGGTCGATCAGCCTGTCGATATCGACGGCTGGCAGCCGAAGAACTATGACGAGCAGTATCGCGGGCGCGTCACATTGCGGACCGCGTTTGCGCAATCCCTGAACTCGGTCGCCGCGCAGGTCGCGCAAACGATCGGCATCGACAAGATCATCGCGACGGCGAAGAGCCTGGGCGTCCAATCGGAATTGCCCAGCGTGCCGAGCCTGGCGCTCGGCTCGGCCGAGGTGACGCTGATGGAAATGACACGCGCTATCGACGCGATCGCGACCGACAGCAAATCGATCGAACCCTACACGATCCGATCGATCAAATCGCAGACCGCGGCGCCGCTCCTCTATACTCGGCCCGAGACGAGCGCCGAGCGCCCGGACTGGAACTGGGCGCCGATGATGCAGCTGCTCGAAGCGGTCGTGACCGAAGGGACGGGGAAAGCGGCGCGGGTCGACCGGCGGGCGGCCGGCAAAACCGGCACGACCGACGAATATCGGGACGCGTGGTTTGCCGGTTTCACCTCCGATATCGTCGTCGGCGTCTGGGTCGGCAACGACGACAACAGCCCGATGGACAAGGTCGCGGGCGGCGAGATCCCCGCCAAAATCTGGCACGATTTTGTCACCGAGGCCGAGAAGATCATCGCCAAACCCGGCGCGCCCGCGCCAGACGCGCTGACCGGCAGCGGCAGGCCGCCACCCGCTGTCGCGGAGCAGCAGAAGCCGGCGCAACCCCCGGCGGGTCTGAAGCCGGCTGCGTTGACGGAGGCGCCGCCGCAATCCTTGCGCGGCGTGCCGCGGCTCGTGGATACCGCGACCCTCGTCCTCAATGGCGCGACCGTGCATCTAAGCGGCGTCGAAGGCAAAGCCGGCGAGGCGGTGCGCGAATTGGCTCGCTACATCAGAGGCCGCGAGATCGCCTGTGAGCCAGTAGACCGCGGTGCGGCGCAGTACCGCTGCAAGCTCGGCGACTACGATCTGGCGGAGGCAGTCGTGCTGAACGGCGCGGGCGGCGCCGCCGAGAACGCGCCGGAGCGGTTGCGGGATGCCGAGGAGAAGGCGCGCAATGCCGGGCGGGGTATCTGGCGGCAGTAAGATCAGAGCCGCGTCGATAGCCAGATCGCCAGGCGCGAGCCCGCCTTGATCACCCCCGAGATCACGTCGTAGCCGAGCGTATCCAACGCGCCGTGCTCGATGGCACGCGCGCGATGCGCCAGCTCGTCGTCGCGAAAGGCAAGGATCGTGTGTTTGAGCGCCGGATCGGCGTCGCCGAGGCGATCCGCCTGATCCTGATAATGCTCGTCGATGACCTCCTCGACAGCGACCGTGCATGCCATCGCCGCGTCCTCGCCGAGCAGCGCGGTTGCGGCGCCAAGCGCGTACCCGGCCATGTGCCACAGCGGCTGCAGAGCGGTCGGGCGCACCCGGTGCGACTGCATCAGCTCGTTGAACCTCGCGAGATGGCGCGCCTCCTGCTCCGCCATGCGGCGGATCTCGTCGCGAGCGCGGCCGCGGCGCATCACGGCAAGCTGGCCCTCATAGATCCGCACCGCGCCGTATTCACCGGCATGATCGACCCGGATCATGCGCTCGATCTCGCTGGCAGGCGGCGGATCACCGGGGAGGTAGGCCGGGCGCTCCACAGTCATGCCGGACCCTGCCGCAGACTGAGCGCGCCACCACGTTGTCGCAGGCCGTGCAGCAGCGCGGCAACGCAAAGGCCGGCCATCAGAAGCGAGGCGAGCAGGTTCCAGCCGGCCAGCGACACCCCGAATAATGTCCAGGCCGGGCGGTCGCAGAGGACGGGAGCAGTCCCGAGGATCTGCTGCTTCATCTGTTCAAGGCTGACCGCGCCGCTGGAGGCGGCGGTGCAGGCGCTCGGGCCAGCAAACCAGTGCTGCTCGACGCCGACGTGATAGAAGGCGAAAACAACACTCACGGCAAAAACGAGGCCGAGCGCGAGCGCGACCCAATCGAGCCGGGCGCGCTCTCCGACCAGCACGACGACGAGCGAAATTACGATGGCAGCGCCCCACGGCCAGCGCTGCAGCAGGCACAGTTCGCAAGGAGCGAGCCCGCCCCAATATTGCGACAGGAGCGCCGTCCCGAGCACAAGCGCGCTCGCGATCAGCACAAAGCCGGCAAAAGCGCGGGTCGAGAGGCTCATGCCTTAGAGATAGCGAAGCACCACAAAACCGCCAACGAGGGCGACGGCAAAAAGGCTCGTCGCCAAGGTCAGGCGTTTCTCGATGAAGCGGCGGGCGGCATCGCCGAACCACCACAACAGCACCGCCACGAGAAAGAAGCGCAGGCTGCGCGAGATGATCGAGGCGCCGATAAAGGCGGCGAGGTCGAAATGCGCCACGCCGCTCGCGATCGTGATCAGCTTGTAGGGGATCGGTGTCATCCCCTTGAGGATGATGATCCAGGTGCCCCACTGGTCGAAACCGGCCTTCAGCGCGTCGTACCGGTTCATCGCATGGTAAAATTCGAGAATCGGGCGCCCGATCGTGTCGAACAGGAAATAGCCGATCGCATAACCGAGAAGCCCGCCGGCGACCGAGGCCAGGGTGCAATAGGCGGCGAGGCGGAACGCGTCGCGCGGCCGCGCCAGGATCATCGGGATCAGCAGAATGTCGGGCGGGATCGGAAAAAACGAGCTTTCCGCGAACGAGATGATCAAGAGCGCCGTCAGCGCATTCGGGCCGGCGGCGATCGCCAGGATGCGGGTGTAAAGGCGGTTCAGCATCGAAGCTATCAAACCGGGGCGGACATAAGATTTTCTGAACACCACCGAGATTGCTTCGCTTCGCTCGCAATGACAACAAAGGCTGTCATTGCGAGGCGCAGCAGCGACGAAGCAATCTCGTCGCGGTGTGGGTTCATCGATCTCCGGCGCTTGTATCTGCAGCGGGCCGGCCCCAGCCGCCGCCACCGGGGGTTTCGACGACGATG
>Ga0310810_10003272_pt1 | contig 17628 bp, 11 predicted proteins | sample NCmetagenome_FD_207641 | JGI IMG/M metagenome (GOLD analysis project Ga0310810, IMG submission 207641) | Soil microbial communities from experimental microcosm in Duke University, North Carolina, United States - NC | ecosystem: Engineered > Artificial ecosystem > Soil microcosm > Unclassified ...
TCGTAGGCGGCCTGAGCGCCTGCGACGTCGCGCGATTCCCAGCCAGTTGATCCCCAGGTCACCGGTCGAAGCGCACCATTCGCCTGGATGATGGCTCGCACAGGCAGTTTGAGCTCCCGCCACCAGGTGACGTCGGTGATGTCGCCGAACGTACAGATCATCGCGATGCCGCTCCCCTTTTCAGGATCGGCAAGCGGATGCGCCTTCACCGGCACCGGCACCTTGAAGAGCGGCGTCGTGACCTCTGTTCCAAACAGCGGCTGATAACGTGCATCGTCGGGATGCGCGACGAGCGCAACGCACGCGGGAATCAGCTCAGGCCGGGTCGTGTCGATCTCGACGAAAGTCGAATCGGGACGCGCAAAGCGGATGCGATGGTACGCCCCGGGCTGCTCGCGATCCTCGAGCTCGGCCTGTGCCACGGCTGTACGGAAGTCGATGTCCCACAGCGTGGGCGCCTCCAGCTGATACGCGAGACCGCGCTTCAGTAATCGCAGGAACGCCGTCTGGGATGCTCGCTGGGCACGTCGGTCGATGGTTGCGTAGGTCAGCGACCAGTCAACCGAGAGCCCCAGATAACGCCAGAGATCCTCGAACGCCTTTTCATCTTCGGCCGTGAGCCGGTTGCATAGCTCGATGAAATTCGGACGCGAGATCGCAATCGCCTGCTTGCCTGGCTTCTCCGGTGGTTGGAAGCCCGGATCGTACGGCAGCGACGGATCGCACTTGACGCCGTAGTAGTTCTGCACGCGACGCTCGGTCGGCAGGCCGTTGTCATCCCACCCCATGGGGTAGAACACAGCCTTGCCCCGCATACGCTGGAACCGCGCAACGAGGTCAGTGTGCGTGAACGAAAACACATGACCGACGTGAAGCGAGCCACTGACCGTCGGTGGTGGCGTATCGATCGAATAGACCTGGTCGCGCGTGCGAGTCCGGTCGAATCGATACGTGCCGTCCGTCTGCCACCGCGCAGACCATTTCGCTTCGAGGCCTTCAAGAGCCGGTTTTTCGGGAAGATTGATTGGGTGCTGATCCATTGATGATTCTTGATGGGGCGATCTTTGATTCGTTGGCGATTAGCGATTGTTGATTGATGATTCAGCCCGTGTCCGACGTTCCATCACTGATAAATCGCCAATCCTGAATCTCCAATCATCAACGAATCATCAATCACGAATCAAAAATCCCTCAAATCAGCCCAGACGCGAAGAAGCCGCAGACTTGATTCGAGAGATCTCCTCACGAATCAGGCGCTCGGCCACCTCGGACACAATCTGGGCGACGAGCTCATTCGCTGCGTCCGGCGCCAGGCGCTCGACGACGCGACGGGTGACTTCGTCCACGAGACCGTCGGTGACCGTTGCCGGAGCGCCTGACGGACGCGGTGGTGCCTGATAGGGCGCGGCAGGTGCGACCGCTTCGCCCTGCTCTGCCGCAAACAACGCCGCGAACATGTCAGCGACGAGATTACGGCCCTCCATGGGCTGCGGCAACTCGCGCACTGCGTTGGACGTCCGCGCCGAGGCGTGTGGCATGACCGGTTCGTACTCCGCCAATTCGACAGGAACCGGGGGCTCCGGCGGAGGGAGCTCTTCGGGTGCCGTACCTGAGGACACCGCAAGCAGACTCTCGAGCGTCGGGACATCTCGCCCGTCGTAGTCGTCGCGGAACTCAGCGCGGGGGGGCCGATCGCGATCCGTATCGTTCCCAAGCTCCGCGAACGCCGCATCGAGTCGATCGAAGTAATCATCGAGCTTCGACTCCGCGTTCCGATCGCGCGACTCGAGAACCGGAGCCTTGGGCTCGGAGGGGACAGCCGCAGGCCTTGGCGTGTGCGCCACCACATCGCCATTGCGCGCATGTGGATCGGTATAGACCGCGGCCGCGGCGACCGTTTGCGGTCTCGCAGCGCTTCGTGAGCGTTCAATCAAATCCCTGACGCGCGAGATGACCTGCTGCGGCTCGAACGGCTTCACCAGCACACCGTCGCAGTGGACCTGGCGTGCGCGATTCTCATCGACCGGCTCGAACGCACCGGCGAGCAGCAGCACCGGGATATGAGAGAGATCCGCACGCCCTTTGACGAACGCCGCGACGTCGTAGCCGCTCCGCTTGGGCATGCCGATATCCGCCAGCACGATGTCCGGCAGCTCGATCGGAATGCGCGAGATGGCCTGCTCGCCGTCTCCGACGGTTACGACCTGCACGTCCTCGCCGGAGAACGTGAGCTCGACGACGCGCTGAATGGTCACGCTATCGTCGGCAAGCAGGAGCTTATGCGTCACGAGAGCCTCTCAAATACGACACGGATCCGGGCGTTCTTGGTGATGAAGTCTACGATCTCCTGCATCGGCGTGCCCGGCTGAAAGATGCCTCGAATCCCGATTTCATTCAACTTCGGCACGTCTGCATCGGGAATGATGCCTCCAACCACGACGAGAACGTCAGACATCTGCTTTTCCCGAAGCAATTCGACGATTCGGGGGCAGATGTGCATGTGCGCGCCGGACAGAATCGAGAGCCCGATCACGTCGGCATCCTCCTGCATGGCGGCCGACACGATTTGCTCCGGGGTCTGCCGGAGGCCCGTGTAGATCACTTCCATCCCGGCATCGCGCAACGCCCGGGCGATCACCTTGGCGCCCCGGTCGTGCCCATCCAGCCCGGGCTTGGCAATGACCACGCGTATCTTCTGGCTCATATTCGTCCACTAGACGTAGGACGGGTCTTGCGTTTCAGACCCGCCGGGTCCAAAGAGCAGGACCCGGCCTACAAGTCTCAGATTATCGGATCCTCGACGTACTCGCCCCACACTTCCCGCAGGCCATCGCACATCTCTCCAACGGTCGCATGAGCCTTGACGGCGTCGATCAGCAGCGGCATCAGGTTCGCGTCGCCCTTCGCTCCGGCTTGCAGACGGTCGATGGCAGCGTCGACACCCGCCCGATCGCGGCGCCGGCGAGTCTCCTCGAGACGTGCGAGCTGCCGATCGCCGGCTGACTCGTCGATGTATAGCGTTCCGATCGCCTCGTGGTCGGAGCTGACGAACTCGTTGACGCCGACGATCACCTGCTCCTTCGACTCGACCGCGCGCTGGAACTGATACGCGCTCTCCGCGATCTCCTTCTGCGGGTAGCTGCGCTCGATCGCGGGGACCATACCACCCATGCGGTCGATCGTGTCGATGTACGCCATCGCCTCCTTCTCGATCTCGCAGGTCAACTTCTCGATGAAATATGACCCGCCGAGTGGATCGACAACGTCAACGATGCCGGTTTCGTGGGCGATGATCTGCTGCGTCCGGAGTGCAAGGGTGGCTGAGGCCTCCGTCGGCAGGGCAAGTGCCTCGTCGAGCGCGTTCGTGTGAAGCGACTGTGTGCCACCCAACGTCGCGGCGAGCGCCTGCAGTGCTGTTCGGACCACGTTGTTGTACGGCTGCTGCGCTGTCAATGACACTCCGGCAGTCTGAGCGTGAAAGCGCATCTGCCACGAGCGCGGATTGACGGCCTTGAACCGGTCGCGCATCACCCGCGCCCAGATCCGGCGTGCCGCCCGGAACTTGGCGATCTCCTCGAAGAAGTCGCTGTGCGAGTTGAAGAAGAACGAAATCCGCGGTGCGAACACGTCCACGTCGAGTCCGGCATCGATGGCGTAGTCGACGTACTCGATGCCATTGCGCAGCGTGAACGCCAACTCCTGGGCGGCAGTCGCGCCAGCCTCGCGGATGTGATATCCGCTCACGGAGATCGTGTTCCACCGCGGCACGTGCGACGCGCAGAACGCGAAGACATCCGTCACGAGCCGCATCGATGGACGCGGCGGGTAGATGAACTCCTTCTGCGCGATGAACTCCTTTAGGATGTCGTTCTGAATCGTGCCGGAGAGCTTTGCCCAATCGGTTCCGCGCTGCTCGGCGACCACCAGATACATTGCCAGCAGCATCGGCGCCGGCCCGTTGATGGTCATCGACGTCGTCACGGCGCTGAGGTCGATGTCGGCAAAGAGCGCCTCCATGTCGGCGAGCGACGTGACATTGACGCCGCACTTCCCCACTTCGCCGCGAGACAGCTCGTGGTCGGGATCGCGCCCCATCAGCGTTGGCAGGTCGAAGGCCACACTGAGCCCCGTCCCGCCTGCCGCCAGCAGACGACGGTAGCGCTCGTTGGTTTCTTCCGGCGTCCCGAACCCGGCAAACTGGCGCATCGTCCAGAGCTTGCCGCGATAACCGGAGGCATGAATGCCGCGCGTGTACGGAAATTCCCCGGGGTTGCCCAGGTCGCGTTCGTAGTCGAGCGTCTCGATGCTCTGCGGGGTGTAGAGAACGTCGCGGGGCACGATCTGATTATATCGTTGGGATTTTGGGCATCGTAGGCCGGGTCCTGCCGTGTGGACCCGGCGATGACGGCGGGTCTTCAAAGCAAGACCCGCCCTACGCACGCTAAGATCGCCCCATGAACGAGACCGGGCCCATCTTTGGCGCGATGCTGAGAGAGTTCGATCGCGCTGCACGCATCCTCAAGCTCGACCCCGGCATCTGGCGGATTCTCACCTATCCCAAGCGACAAATCGTCGTCTCGTGTCCGGTGTTGATGGACAACGGTGAGATCGAAGTCTTCCGGGGCTATCGCGTTCAATACAACATCACGCTCGGCCCGGCGAAGGGCGGCATCCGCTATCACCCCGATGTCTCACTCGACGAGGTGACGGCGCTCGCGGCGTGGATGACGTGGAAATGCGCCGTCGCGCATGTGCCGTTCGGCGGCGGCAAAGGCGGCATCGTGTGTGACCCGACGCGCATGTCAGCCCGCGAGCTCGAAGCACTGACGCGGCGGTACGTCGCGGAGATCATCGACGCCATCGGACCGGAGAAGGATGTGCCTGCTCCTGACGTCAACACCAACGATCAGGTCATGGCCTGGGTGATGGACACCTACAGCATGCACGTGGGCCATACCGAGACCGCCGTCGTGACCGGCAAGCCGATCGAGATGGGCGGATCGCTTGGACGACGTGAAGCGACGGGGCGTGGCGTGATGATCGTCACGCGTGAGGCGGCCAAGCACCTGGGTCTGAACATCCAGGGCGCAACCGTCGCCGTACAGGGATTCGGGAACGTCGGATCGGTATCCGCCGAGCTGCTCGCCGGCATCGGCGCGAAGATTGTCGCCGTCACGGACTGGAAAGGTGGCGTGATCAATCAGAGCGGGCTCGACATCCCGAAGCTGCTCGAATACGCGGCCAAGCACAAAACCGTCGAGGGTTTCCCCGGCGGCGATCCGCTCGACAACGAGGCGCTCTGGGGGCTCGACGTCGACATCCTGATTCCCGCAGCGCTCGAGAATCAGATCACGATGGAGAACGCGCCGCAGATCAAAGCGAAGATCCTCACCGAAGGCGCGAATGGCCCGACCACTCCGGACGCGCACAATCATCTGCACGAGCGCGGTGTCTTCGTCATCCCGGACATCCTCGCCAACTCCGGTGGCGTCACCACGTCGTACTTCGAGTGGGTGCAGGATCGTCACGGCTACTTCTGGGAACTGGACGAAGTGAACATGCGCCTCGAGAAGAAGATGGTCGAGGCGTTCGACGACGTGCTCGAGAAGTCACTGAAGTACAAAGTCGACCTGCGGACCGCCGCGTACATCGTGGCCATCAACCGCGTGGGCATGGTGACGAAGATGCGCGGGATGTACGCGTAGGCACGACACGTCGCGTACTCTCGCCGCGCCGGCTCAGCGCACGTTGAAATCGAGCAGAATCGTCACGATCACATCTACCGGCGTGTCGCCGATGCGGCCAGGCGTGAAGCGCCACTGGCGTGCGGCCACGATGGCTTCTCCGTCCAACCCTGGATCGAGAGAACGGATCACCCGGATCGCGGCAGGAATCCCTTCGCGATCGACGACCACCTCGAGCGCCACGACTCCCTGAATGCGCTCACGCATGGCATTCGCGGTGTATTTCGGGGTCACCTGTTTCAACAGCGTGGGGGGCACGACGACGCCCCCGAGGCGGTAGGCGCCGCCACCAAATCCACCACCGGAACCCGGGCCCACTCCCGGACCCGTTCCGGAACCGATGCCGGATCCACTTCCACCACCAACGCCCTCGCCGCTGCCGGGGCCGCGCGAGAACGGAACGGAAGGTGACGCCTCGGGCAGACCAATCATCATCGTGGCGTCTGCTCCCATTGGCTTCGCGTCGAGTAGCACCTGCTGTTGCGGCTCTTCGACGCGGCCCGCCGGCTGTCTCCTCGCGGGTCTGACCACGGGGACGGTCAGTTGATCGTCTCCGATCGCTCGGGCCCGCGATGGCGGCTGTTGCTGCCTGTTGCCACCACCACCCCCGCCGCTGCCTGGCGCTGGCTGCAGGATGAAGACCATGCGTGGCAACTGTTGTGAATCGGTCGCGGCCGTCACCAGGGAACGCTCGGATCGCGACCACGCACCCACGGAGAAGAGGATCGACGCAACCACCAGATGGATCGTGGCAGCGGCGAGTACTCCCCGGCCGCCCGACCTTGATCGCGTCGGCAGCCTCGGTGCCGGCCGTACGAGGCACAAGAGCGAGCGATCCGTCGATTCGCCTGCGTCGCTCGCATCAGGTAGTGGGCCGGACCGCAGTTGAGGGAGCGAGTTGAATGCGGCCCGCATGGGTACCGGAACCTCCAACATCACTGGGGCAAGACAAGTGCCATGCCCGAATCGCCGAATTCGCAGCATTCTGCAAGTCGTTCGATCGATCACCTCATTGACAGCCCCGTTTCTCACCCACACATGCGAACGAATCCCCAGCGCGTACCGATCCGCCCCACGCGATTCGTCACGGAACACGGCTTGACGCTCCGGCACATCGAGTCTACGATAGGCATAGCTAACCTATGCCTAGGGACACTGGACTCCCACCCGGCACGCTCATGATGCTGATTCTGCGTGTGCTCGTACGGCAACCACTCCACGGCTATGCCATCGCGCAACGCATCCGTCAGCTCTCGTCCGACGAGCTCAGCGTCGAAGAAGGCTCCCTCTACCCCGCGCTCCAGAAACTGCTCGTCAAGGGTTGGGTCAAAGCCACCTGGCGCGAATCGGACTCCGGCCGGCAGGTGCGCGAGTACCGCATCACCGCCGCCGGAAAGCAGCAGCTCGAGGCCGAGATCGGTGAATACCGGCGGATGACGAGCGCCATCGACGTGCTGTTGAAAGAAGCCTGAGAGGAGACATGCGCATCATCGGTGAGTGGATCCGGCGTCTTGGCTATCTGCTCCGGCGACGGCAGATGGAGGAAGAACTCCGTCGAGAGATGGAAGCGCATCGTGCGGAGATGGACGATCCGCGCGCCTTTGGGAATACGCTCCGCCTCCGCGACGAGGCGCGCGACGCCTGGGGATGGAGCTGGCTCGAGGATTTCGCACAGGACATCCGATTTGCGTGGCGGACGTTACGTCACAGTCCCGGGTTCACGATGACAGCGATCGCGACGCTTGCCCTCGGCATCGGCGTGAACATCGGGATGTTCAGTCTCGTGAATGGCCTTCTGCTGCGTCCGATTTACGACCGGTCCGACGAAGTGATCGGTGTCTACAACCGTCGCACGACAGCGGAGGGTGGCTATCGTGGCGTGTCCTACCCGGACTACATCGATCTCCAGGAGGGTACGGCCGGTCTCTTCGCGAATCTTGCGGCCTCCTCGACGACATTCGTCGCCCTCGATCTCGGCGACGGCCCCCGCCGCACGATGGCGTCTGCGGTCACCGCGAACTACTTCCAGCTGTTCGATCAGCCGCTGACGATGGGACGGCCGTTCACTGCGGACGAAGCACGACTCGGAGCTGACATCCGCGTGGCGATCATCAGCTTCGCTCTCTGGGAGCAACGCGGCGGAAGCCCGTTCATCGTCGGGCGGACGCTGCGAATCAACGGCGATGAGTTCACCCTGATCGGCGTGGCGTCGAAAGGCTTTACGGGGACAGGCATCCCGGGACCGGAAGTCTGGTTGCCACTTGGCGTTCAGGCGGCGGCACCCACAGCAGAAGGCGCGCGGACGCTCGGTTCACGAGAGGCGCACGAGCTGACCGTTGTGGGCCAAGTGCAACCCGGCGTATCGATCGACGCGATCGGCGCCGCGCTCGCGACAGTCGGACGCCGGCTCGAGCAGGCATTCCCTGCGGTCAACGCGGCCTACACATTCGAGATGTCCACACCGTCTCGTCTCTTGTTCATGCCCGGTCCATCCAATCGGGCCGTGAATGCGCTGCTCGCGATGCTCCTGATGGTCATGCCCGCGATCGTGCTCCTCGTGGCCTGTCTCAATCTGGCCAATCTGCTCGTGGCGCGCGGCCACGCCCGTCAGCGGGAGCTGGCGATTCGCTCAACGCTCGGTGGCGGCCGCGGACGCCTCACTCGGCAGCTGCTCACTGAAGGACTGCTGCTGGCGTTCGCCGGGGGCACGGTGGCGCTGTTTCTCTCGCAATGGGCGACAGACACGCTGGCGGCTTCGCTACGCCCGGTGCTTCCCGTCGCGGTGAATCTCCCGGATCTCGACCTCGATTGGCGAGTCCTGGTCGGTACCGTCGCATGTAGTCTGATCGCCACTCTCGTCTTCGGCGTCTGGCCGGCCTGGTCACTGACTGGCCGCGCGGCAGCCACTGACCTCAAGCGTCGAATCAATGAGGACGCGCGCCGGTTCGGAAGCATGAAAGTGGGCAACGCGCTGGTGATCGGACAGGTGGCGCTGTCTGTGCTCCTGCTCGCGTGCGGCGGGCTGTTCCTCATGAGCGCGATTTCGACCGCCACGGCCGATCCAGGATTCCGGCTCGAGGGCGGACTGCTCGTCGAGATCGATCCGAGTCTCGCCGGGTACGACGAGACACGCTCCAGGCAATCGGAGCTCGCGCTGGTGGAGCGGCTGCGAACCGTTCCCGGCGTCGAAGCCGTCACGATCGGATCGGGCTTCCCGTTCAGATCGTTCGGGGATAGCCGCAACGTTTCCCCAGCTGGTTCCGCGCCTGCACGATCGACATCCGTCGACTCCATCTTCAGTGTCGTTGGTCGCGATTACGCCCGGGTCCTCGGCCTCCGCATGATTGCCGGCCGCGACTTCACCGAGGCCGAATTGACGCCTGGCCCCTCGGAGCCCGTGGCCATCGTCGATGACCTCCTCGCGCAGCAACTGTGGCCCGGCGAGAGTGCGCTCGGGCGGCTGATTCAGTTCGGTGATGCGGAAGGCGCAGAGGCCGGCCGCGCGATGCGAGTTGTCGGCATCATGCCGGCGGTGAAGCACTCACTCAGCAACCCTCGGCTGTTTCCTCATGTCTACGTCCCGCTCGGACAACGCTACGAGAGTGCCATGACGCTGCAACTGCGGGTGGCCGACACGGCGTCGGCATCAGAGGTCATGGTTACGATCCGACGCGTCATCGCCCAAATCGATCAGCGACTGCCCGTTCTTCGCGTCCAGACCTGGCGCGATCACGTCCTCGCAGGCCTCGACGCATGGGTCTATCACGCTGGCGCGCGGGTGTTCTCCGCGTTCGGGGCAATCGCACTCCTGCTCGCCGTGATCGGAGTCTACGGCGTGAAGTCGTACGTCGTATCGCGCCGGACCCGTGAGTTCGGCATCCGCATTGCGACCGGTGCCTACCCACGCGCGCTGGTGTGGCAGGTGTTGCGCGAGGGCGGCCGGACAACCGCGATCGGAATTGGAATCGGGCTGCTGCTGGCACTCGGCGCCGGTCAGCTTCTCCAGGGGTTTCTCTACGGAGTGAATGCGGTCGAACCAGTCGTGCTCGTCGTCGCGCCGCTGATCCTGCTCGCCTCGTCACTGCTGGCGTCGTACATTCCCGCGCTGCGCGCCACGAGGGTCGATCCCACCGTGGCGCTGCGGGCAGAGTGATTGCGCGTTACGACGTGATCCTGAGCGGAATGAGCGTCTTGGTCTCGCCGGACGCGCTCTTCGCGCTGATCTCCACGAGATATTCGCCAGCTGGGACCGTCGAGAGCCCCAGGGTGATCTCGTGAGTGGTTCCGGAGATCGTCGACGGAGTGACCGGAACGTCGGTGATCTTCGCGCCCGCACGATTCAGCAGCACGGCCGTCGCCTCGGGTTTCTCCGTTCCAGGTGCGTACACGCTCAGACGAATGACCACACGATCGCTTCGTGAGAACTCGCGACCCGCGGCAGGAACGGCGTTCGGATCGGCGGTGATCGAGCGAAGCTCGGGAAGCGTTCGCGCGCGATAGAGACGCGGCGTGCCCAGCGACAGTTGGGGCGTCGTGAAATCGGGCACCTCGATCTCGCGAATCTCCTGGTCGAGCGTTCCGCCACTCGCACCTTCGACGGTCATTCGCAACTCCACTTTGCCTGGCGGCGCATCAAATGTCAGGCGCTGCGGTGCTGCGGGTGCGGCGGCCGAGACGCTCCCGCTCGGGCCAAGCGAGCCCGTTGTCGCGGACGGCACGATGGGTCGCTCTGGCGCGCGGCCTCGGAACACCACGTTGCCCGCCGACGTTGCAGCAAGCAATGAGACCCGGCCGGCTGGCTCGCGACGATCGCCAGGCGGGAACGTCAGCGGTTCCCACACGAGCGTCACGCGCGTGTTCCCGCCCTCGCCGCGTTCGGTCCCCAACCACGTTCGGACGTACTTCCCGGCTTGTACGGACGTCGCAATGGATGCGAGCGCGGTCTGCACCGGCTTGGCGACTTCCGGCGCCGGTGTCGCCGCCCGAATCGCATCTTCCACAGTGTTCGCCCAGAACCCGCGCCGCGCGCGGACGTTCAGATCGCGCCGTTTCACGCGAACCGTGATCTGGTGGAACTTGCCGTCATTCGGCGTCTGGCTCGTGTACCCGAGCAGGTAGTAGTAGCTCGAGTCCCGAATAACGGCCATGAGCCCCTGCTCGAGCGTGTTGCGATTGACGATCGCCTTGCCGTCGGTCTCATCGGAGATCGTGCGCAGGGTGTCCTGCGTCATGCGGAGTGCGCGCGCGTCGGTCGCGAAACTCGGTGGCGGTCCGCTGGGAAGGTCGTCGAATCCGTACTCGAACGGCGCCAACCCTCGTGGATCGAGTGCGTAAAACGACGTGTTGTTGCGATTCGCCGCATCGGTCACTTCGCGCATCCGCGAATAGACGTCCGTTTGGCCGAACCACTCCGCGGTGATCTGCTGGCTGCTGTCCTGTGCCCCGGCGGCGATCGCGGATTGAATCGGGTTGTCAGGCGCCGACGCGTCCGCCTTCCGCATCTGGGGTGGCAACAGTGCGGTGAAGCCTTCACTGACGAAGATCACCGACTTGCGTCCCTCACGCAACGAACCAAGGCGAACAGAGAGCCCGCGCAACGCCCCCATGACCACGTCGTTCCGGATCTTCTCGACCTGGTCGGTCGGATAGCGCATGTAATTCGCTTCGAGCTGATTGAGCGGCGTGTAGTCGAACTTGCGTCCCTTGAAGTTGTTGATCGCGCCCATCACGACGTCGTGATTCCGCGTGAACGTCAGATCGGACACGGGCGACAGCGGGTACATGATGGCGACGATGTCGTTGGGACGGAGCTGGTTCTGAATGAACCGCATCAGCGGCTCTCGAACGGTCATCGAGTTCGCGCGCCGGACGTGATAGTCATCCAGGAAGAACACGAACACGCGGACATCTTCGCGATTGGCGATCAGCTCTTCATCGTTGCGGTTGCGGATCTCACGTGGCGGCGGCGCCCCCGGTTGTGGATTGCCGTCGACCTTCACCAGCTGGAACTGCTCGACTGAGACCGGCTTCCCGTCCTCGAGCACCTCGAAGTCAGCCTGCGAAAGCGTGGTGACCGGTTGTTGCTTCTTGTCGTCGACGATGACATCGACGCGAACGAAGTTGATGCCGCCGCGGAATGTCGGGCCCTGCGGGGTCTGCGCCTGCGCAGCCTGGCCTTGCGGCTGTTGTCCTTGTGGTTGCTGCCCCTGCGGTGCTTGACCCTGTGGAGCCTGGTCTTGCGGAGCCTTCGCGGCTGGATCCTGGCTCGCCGGGCGGTTGGCGTCCTGCTGCGCGGACCCTGACAACGCCGCCAGCGACAGCAGCACGAGGGACAGAAGGAACGCCGGAATCGTGCGTGACTTGAGCATGGAGCGCCGCCTTCTGGCGATGATAGCACTCACTCAACGCTCAACTTCCAACTCCCAACTGGGCAACTCGGCCGCGAATCTGGAACCGTTTTGGGAGTTGGGCTTCTTGGGAGTTGGGAGTTCTTTCATTCGGGCCGCAGCGCGACCGTCGGATCGACCCGCAGCGCACGTCGAGCGGGCACGTAGGATGCCGCCGCCGCTGCCATGGCCAGCACGAGAGGAGCGACGGTGAACACGATCGGATCGAAGGCCTGGACCTCGTAAAGCATTCCCGACTGGCGAAGCACCTGGATCAGCCCCACGGCCAGGACGGTACCGACGATCAGACCGCCCGCGGCATTCCACGCTCCTTCTTTCAGCAGTTGCGAGATCACGTTGGTGCGAGTGGCGCCGAGCGCGATTCTGATCCCGATCTCACGACGGCGCTGAGTCACCAGATACGCTCGAAGGCCGTATAGGCCTGCGGTCGCGAGCACCCCGGCGATGACACCAAAGGCTACGAACAACCGTGCCGTAAACGTGACAGCCCACAGGCTCGGTGTGGCATCTCGATGGTCGCTCATCGTCTTCAAAGACAGGATCGGCAATCGCGCGTCGACGCGCTGAATCGCGGCGCGCAGCGGCTCGAGCATCGCCGCTTCGCCACCAGGCGCGGTACGCACGTGAATCGTCATCTCGCTCTGGTAGTGGGACCCGAACGGCACATAGACGTGTGCGGTTGGCGGCTGCAGAACATCGTCGCGGACCTTGCCGACGACGCCGACGACGCGCACGAGCTCGTCGGGCTGATCACGCCCAGTCAACCGCACGGTCTGCCCAAGCGGGCTCTCTCCGTTGAAGAGGCGGTCTACGAGGATCTGGTCCACGATTGCGACCGGATCCGTCGCTGCGTTCTCCTCCACGATGGTGAACTCACGCCCTGAGACAACCGCGAGACCGAGCGTCGCGAAGTAGTCGGCGCCAACAACGGTGAAACCTGCGGACGTGGACACCCCGTTGCGATGGACCTGCCGGCCGTACTGGGTCAGGCCGAAGGGCACCATCGACGCCACGCTGGCCGAGCTGACGCGAGCGGTCGACCGAATGTGCTCGAGCAATGCAGCGTACGTGGTCCGGCCGTGAACGTCATCCTGTCCGATCATCCTCGGGTCCACTTCGGCGATGAGTCCGCCAGCCAGCGGGAATCCTGGATCCATCGACGCCGCGGTCACGCTGGCGCGGAGAAACACGCCTGCCGAGATCAGTAACGCCACCGACAGCGCGACCTGCGCCCCAACGAGCAGGGCGGGCACCGCGATGCGACGCCGATGCCGGCTCGTCAGCGGCGCCGATTCCTTCAGCGTCATCGCGAGGTCTGGCGCCGATAGCCTCCATGCCGGACCCAGCGCGAAGAGCAGGATGCTCCCGATCGAGGCGATAGCGACCGCAGACACCACCCGGCCGTCTGGCGAGACATTCATGGCAATGGGCATTGGCAAGACGGCCGTCAACGACGACACCGCGCGGCTCGCCGCCCACCACGCCGCGAGCAGCGCCGCCGCTCCTCCCATCGTTGAAAGCAGCACCCCCTCGACCAGCAACTGCCGAACGATTCGCGCTCGGCCACCCCCGAGCGCCAGCCGGATGGCGATTTCCTGACGCCGCATTGCACCGCGAGCGAGCAGGATGTTGGCGAGATTGAGACACGCCACGAGCAGGACGAGACCCGCGATCGCCATCAACACGACGGCACCCGCGGCCGGACCGGTATCGCTGCGAGGCGACGGTCCCATGGACACTCGCGAGCGCGGATGCACGATGAGGCGCTGGTTTTGGTTGAATTGCGGATACGCGGCCTCGAATGCAGACGCGAGCGCCGCCAGCCGCAACTCGCCCGCCTCGATTGACGTCCCCTCTTTCAGCGTCCCCGCGAGGAGCAGCGTCAGCGCGGCGCGGTCGTCCGCAATCCGGTTGGACCCGTCGGGCCGCTCGGTGATGAGCGACGCGGCACCGAACGGCAGGAACAACTCCGGCGCAATGACTGGCATCGTGCCGTTGAAGCCTTCCGGAGCGACTCCCACGATCGTGAACGGACGCCCGCTGATGACAATGGACCGTCCGATGACGTCCGGTGTGAGACCGTGCTGCCTCCAGTATGAATAGCCAACGATGGCAACTGCGGCGCCGCTGGCGGGCCGTTCCTCCTCGAGTGTGAACGGTCGGCCCGCGGCCAGGGTGACGCCCAGCGTCGAGAAGTAGTTCGACGACACGAGCCCTGTCATTACCCGCCGCGTCAGTCCGTCTTCGGTGAGACCGGGGCGCGCGACCGACTCGGCCAGCAGATCGTTGAACACGTCGTTTTGCCGTCTGATGTCGACGTATTCGGGATAGGAAAACTCGCGGAAGCGGTCCGGCCGCGTGCGGTCCCCTGAGTAGAGCCCGACGAACGCTCCCCGCGGGTGACCACCATTGAGCGGGCGCAGCAGCAGCGCGTTGACCAGGCTGAAGATCGCGCTGTTGGCGCCGATGCCGAGCGCGAGGATCACGACTGCCACGGCCGTGAAGCCCGGCGACTTGCGCAGCATGCGTGCCGCGAAGCGCACGTCCTGCGTCAGCGACTCGATCCATGGCAGGCCGCCGCGATCGCGGTACGCGTCCCTCACTGATTGCACGCCTCCGACGGCAATCAAGGCCTGACGTCTCGCCTCTTCCGGTGCCACCCCTCGCCGTAGCGCGTCGTCGACGTGCATCGCGATGACGCTCTGGAGCTCCGCGTCGAACTGCTCGGTCCGGCGCCGAACGTTGAAGAGCCCCGTCAGGCGGATCCACCAGGCACGAAGCGGCCTCATGACGCCTCATCCGGCGAGAAGAACCGCGCCACGATCTCCTGCGTGTCATCCCATTCGCGGGCGGCCTTCTCCAGCCGCTTCCGGCCGGCGCGCGTGAGTTTGTAGTAGCGCGCCTTGCGATTGGCCTCGGATGCGCCCCACTCGCCGGCGATGTAACCCTCCTGCTCCAGCTTGAGGAGTGCGGGATACAGCGTGCCGTAGTTGACCGACAGGCGGTCGCCGCTTGTCTGCTCGATACGGCGGGCAATGCCGTAGCCGTGCATCGAGCCCATCGTGTCGAGTGTCTTCAGCACCATCAACGCCAATGTTCCCTGCCACACGTCGCTCGGCTTGCGCCCCATACAACCTCCTATGGGAATGCCATATCTTTCCATAGCCTCGTATGGGAATGCAATATGTCAACGTCCAACTCCCAGTCTTCAACTCCGAAGGAGGTCCATGTCATTGGGAGTTGGGGCTGGCTTGTTGGGAGTTTGCGTGAATACAGAGTTACAGTGTCCCCGTGACGCAATCAGCCCTGACCTCGCTCACCGACGACGAAGAGCTTTTTCGCAGCAGCGTCTACGAGTTCGCCGACCGGGACGTCCGCCCGCTGGTGCGCACGATGGACGACGAAGCGAAGATGCCGCGCGATCTGATCGAGCGCCTGTTCGCGCTCGGCGTCATGGGCATCGAGATTCCCGACGAATTCGGCGGCAGCGGCGCGACGTTCTTTCACTCGGTGCTTGCCGTCGAGGCGCTGTCGCGTGTCGATCCATCTGTTGGCGTCCTCGTCGACGTCCACAACACGCTCGTGATCAATGCCCTGCTCCGCTGGGGCAGCGAGCAGCAGAAGCGCACCCTGCTGCCGCGACTGGCTGAGAAGACGGTCGGTGCCTACGCATTGTCCGAGGCCGGATCAGGGAGCGACGCCTTCGCGCTGACGACGCGAGCGACGGCGCGGGGCACCGAGCACGTCCTGAACGGTCGCAAGCTCTGGATCACCAACGGCAACGAGGCTGACCTCTTCATCGTGTTTGCGAACGTCAACCCCGAGGCGGGCTATCGCGGAATCACGGCGTTCCTGATCGAACGCGGCACGAGCGGCTTCACGGTTGGCAAGAAGGAAGACAAGCTCGGTATCCGCGCCAGCAGTACCTGTGAGCTGATCTTCGAGGACTGCGCAGTGGCGGGCGATCGTGTCCTGGGCGAAGTCGGCAAGGGGTACAAGGTGGCGATCGAGACGCTGAATGAAGGGCGCATCGGCATTGGCGCGCAGATGCTCGGGCTCGCGCACGGCGCGCTCGATCACGCGGTGAACTACACAAAGGAACGCAAGCAGTTCGGACAGACCATCGCATCGTTCCAGGGCGTGCAGTTCCAACTGGCGCGCGCGGCCATGGACATCGAGGCCGCCCGACTCCTCGTCTATAACGCCGCACGCCTGCGCGATGCCGGACGGCCGTTTCTGCAGGAGGCGGCGATGTGCAAGCTGTTCGCGTCGGAAGTCGCGGAACGGGTGACGTCGCTGGCCGTGAACCTGTTCGGAGGCAACGGCTTCGTCAAGGACTACCCGGTCGAGAAGCTGTTTCGCGACGCGAAGATCGGTCAGATCTACGAGGGCACGTCGAATCTGCAGCTGCAGACGATCGCGAAACAGCTGCTGTCGTGACGCGGGCGGCGGGTCTGAAGAACAAGACCCGCCCTACGGACAGTGTGGGCTGGTCCTGCTCTTTGGACCCGGCACGTAGACGGCAGCGTAGGCCGGGTCCTGCTCTTTGGACCCGGCGTGCGGGTAAAATATCCAGATGCAAGTAGGCATCATCGGTTGGCGTGGCATGGTTGGTTCCGTGCTCGTGCAGCGCATGCGCGAGGAGCGGGACTTCGATCTGGTCGATCCGGTCTTCTTCTCCACTTCGCAGGCGGGTAGCACTGGCCCCAGCATTGGCAAGACCGTTCCCGCCGTCAAAGACGCGAACGACGTCAACGCGCTGGCGGCGATGGACATCCTCATTTCCTGCCAGGGCGGCGAATATACCGCCGACATTCATCCCAGGCTCCGCAAGGCGGGGTGGAAGGGCTACTGGATCGACGCCGCGCGACAGTTGCGCATGGCCGACGATGCGGTGATCATCCTCGACCCGGTGAACCGCGCGGTGATTGATCGCGCGGTCGATCGCGGGATCAAAGACTTCATCGGCGGCAACTGCACCGTCAGCCTGATGCTGATGGCCATGGACGGTCTGTTCCGTGCCGATCTGATCGAGTGGACGACGTCGATGACGTATCAAGCGGCCTCAGGCGGAGGCGCGAAGCACATGCGCGAGCTCGTCTCGCAAATGGGGCTGGCGCACGCGTCGGTCGCCGATCTGCTCGCCGACCCGCGATCCTCGATCCTCGACATCGATCGACAGCTCATCGCCACGCAGCGCGGATCCGACTTCCCCGTCGAGAACTTCGAGTACCCGCTGGCGGGCAGCCTCCTGGCGTGGATCGACGCCGATCTCGGCAACGGGCAGAGTCGCGAGGAGTGGAAGGCACAGGCGGAGGGCAACAAGATCCTCGGCCGGTCGTCGCGGCCGATTCCGATCGACGGCATCTGTGTGCGCGTCGGGTCGATGCGGTGCCACAGCCAGGCCCTGACGGTGAAACTGCGGCGCGACGTGCCACTCGCGGAAATCGAATCGATGCTCGCCGGCGCCAACGACT
>Ga0310810_10003273_pt1 | contig 17628 bp, 17 predicted proteins | sample NCmetagenome_FD_207641 | JGI IMG/M metagenome (GOLD analysis project Ga0310810, IMG submission 207641) | Soil microbial communities from experimental microcosm in Duke University, North Carolina, United States - NC | ecosystem: Engineered > Artificial ecosystem > Soil microcosm > Unclassified ...
GCGCATCGGGAGCGCGTCGATCGCAGAACGATCGATCCAGATTCCAGTGGACGCTGAGGAGGCGCTTGGCGAAGGCGGCGGGGCAAGGGACTGAGCGCTCAGCGAAACAACGCTGCAGGCGGCGACAAGCACGCATCCGAGAGCGGATGCTCTACGCATGAGTCGAGTATCGCACTCGACCGAAGGTCACAGTGTCGAGTGTTTCCCTGAGTGGACCGTTGGTAAATACCTTCGAAGGCTCAGAACGTCAGGACCAGGCTTGCAGAAACGCTCCCTTGCGGACGGCTATCGTCTTCGAGCTCGAGCGACAGCACGTTGAGTCGCAAATCGGCCCGGATGCTTCCACTGCGGATGAACCCCTGCGAACGCGCAAACAGCCCGCGCATGACTCCCCCACCGACGTAGAAGAGATGCCCAGTCTCGACCAGCTGCCGATCTTCATGGAGCTGCCTGACGTACCCGACGCCGCCAATCGCGAACGGCGTCAGGCCGAACGCCTGCCACTCGTCGAGACGCACCAGCACCCCTCCGTCGAAAATGTACTGATCGATGCCTTCAACAGCGGTGAAGGAACCTGAGGCCTCCGCGTCGCTCGAGACGGTCGTTTGAAGCTCGGGGCTCGCGATCGCCGCACGCCCTTCGATCGCATAGCGCTTCGTGAGCGCAAATCCCACACGCGCTTCGAAAAGGCCGGTGCCGCCCAGATGCGTATCCGATTGAAACAGCCGATAGGCGCTGCTGGAGGCCGTTCGCAGATCGGCTGGCTGTTCACCAAACTCGGCCCCGCCAAGCCAGCCCGCTCCGACGGAGACCTGAAGACGGCCTGGTGCGGGCGAAGTGGTCTGCGCTTCTACGCGGACAGCGACAATCGCCGCGAAGAGCGCGACACAGATCATCCGGCGACGGTTCATTTCGCCGGCACCGTCACGTCGAAGCTGGGAGACGATCCGCCGCGCGGCGCGACGATGAGCCGGGGATGGAACGTGACCCGGAAGTTCACGTTCACGCCCTGCGGATCCATGAAGCTGTCCACATCCGCGTCGTCGAGCGGCTCGACGCGTATGACGTACGGGCCCGGGCTCAGGCCGGCAATCCGGAACGTGCCGTCGGCCACAGTGAAGTTGCCGATGAGCACACCCGTTTGCGGGCTGAACGCGACGACGTGCGCGCCCTTCACGGGTGCATTGTTCAGGCGCACTCGCCCCGAGACGATGCCAGTGTCGTCCCGGACATCACCGTCAGGATAGAGATCGGACGCGCCCGCAATGTCGTCGGGTTGGAGATCGCGATCTGCGATGACGCCCCGCCCGAGTGAAATCGGAAACATGACCGCGCCACTTCCGAGCACACGTCGTCCGCCATCGGGCCTCAGCTCAGTCTCCCCGATTGCCGAATGCCCGAGGCCGAGGAAGTGACCGATCTCGTGGGTGGCGACCGAACGCAGGTCGAATCGATTGGAATCGCCCGCGGCGGCAACGGACCACGAGAAGATCGAGTTGAAGAAGACGTCGGACTCGATGATCGTCCCCGAGAACACGTCGACGATGAAGCTCGTCGCGCCGAGCACGCGATCCATGTCGGGCTCACTCTGGAATCCCAGGACCGACAGGTCGTCGTCGTCGAAGGGCACGGCTGCTGTGAACCCGCCAAACTCGAAGGCGATCGACGCGGTCGGCACGTTCTCCCACGTCAGGAACGCCTGTGCGAGCTCGGATTGGAACTGGGAGGCCGTGACGCCGGGAACGCCGCCGTTGTTCGCGTACCAGCGGACGCGAGGCGCGTTCCACTTGATGGCCCTGGTGCCTCCGCTGCCCTCGAACCCGAGATGGATATACGCGTCCGCCGTTCCCGGCAGCGCCAGCACGAACACCGCAATCACACACCACGCGCGGATGCGACCGCGGCTCATCGTTGAGCGCTCGCGATCGTCCGCACCATGCTGGTGAACGCATCGAGCGCGAGAGGGCTCCGCGCCGGATCGCCGCGGACGACGCGGCCCGAACCGCCGGCCATGGCGGGCATGACCATCGCGCGACCGGAGACGTCGCGGCTCACTCGATAGACGCCTTGCGTCAAGCCGAAGGGCATCGGGACCGCGGGCGCGCTCCCTTTCAGGAACAACACGACCTCGTCGCCCGGAGTGAACTGTGGCGCGCCCACCATCACGCGCCGATAGCGACCGACCTGTCCGCCCGGCAGCTTGAAGTAGGCTGTCGTTCCCGGCTGACCCTTGATCGCGTCAACAACCTGGACAGTCACCAGGCTCTCGATGGTCCGACGGCCTGCCGTCTCGTACGACCGCACATCCACGATGCGTCCCTGGACGATCGTCTGCGATGCCGTCACCATCTCGTTGAACTCCGCCGGCAGTACGACCATCGCGTCAAGCGAGTTCGAGCACAGCATCGCGACGAGCGCGAGCACACTTCCCCGTTGCCACATGTTCATGAAGAGGTCCTCAGCTCGACATCGAGCTCGTTGCGACTTCGAGCACGGCTTCAGCGGCGCGGGCTGTTGCACCGGGCGTGCCAAGCTGCTGTCGCACGTGTGCCAGCGCCGCGCGCATCTCGTCACGCTTGGTGACATCCGTGAGCAACGCGATGGCTTCTTCCGCTGTCCGCTCCGGTGTGAAATCGTCCTGGATCAACTCAGGGACGATGCGCTTCCCGGCGACGAGGTTGGGCATCGCGAACGTGTCGACCTTCACGAGCGGTTTGCCGAGCCGATACTCAATCGGCGAGACCTTGTAGACGACAACCATCGGCCGCTCGTGCATCGTGGCCTGAATCGTCGCGGTGCCCGATGCCGTGATCACGATGTCGCTCGACGCCAGCACATCGTCGGTGCGATCGCGCACGAGGACGAGACTCTGGTTTGCCTCGTTGACGAGCGGCGCGAACAAGTTGTCCGGCATGCCGGGCGCGCATGCGACGACGAACTGCACACCCGGCACTCGCGCACGAATGAGCGGCAGGGCCTGCGTGACGATGGGCACGATGCGACTCAGCTCGTTGCGCCGGCTGCCGGGCAGGAGCGCGACGGTCGGCGCCTCCGGATTCAGGCCGCGATCGTGCAGAAAGGCCACGCGATCCTGACCGGTGCGGATCAGATCGACCAGCGGATGACCGACGAACTGCACGTTCACGCCCGCCCGTTGATACAACGCTTCTTCGAACGGGAAGATCACCAGCACCCGATCGACGTACTCCTTCATCGTCTCCATGCGACCGGGCCGCCATGCCCAGAGCTGCGGGCTGACGTAGTAGACGATCGGGATGCCGAGGCGGCGCAGCGCCGCCATAAGGCGGAAGTTGAAGTCGGGAAAGTCGATCGCGACAAAGACGTGCGGCCGAAGCTCGCGCGCCGCGTCAACGAGCTTCCGCAACATCGCAAACGAGCGGGGGATGATCTTGACGGCTTCGGTGATACCGGTCACCGACAGCGGAGCGAAGTCGGCGACCAGACGGCCGCCGGCATCCTTGAGGCGCGGGCCGCCGAACCCAAAGATTTCCGCGTCGGGCACGCGGCGTCGCAGTTCAGCCGCCAGCGCACCTGCATACATGTCACCTGAGGCTTCGCCGCAGGAGATCATGATCCTCATAATCGAACGACCGGTCCTCTACGGGGCGCGTGGTTCCTTCTTGAGCGTCGCCGACATGAGGTCCAGGTCGTCGAGCGCGATGACGTCGAACTCCGTGAAGCCGACCGCACGGAGGCTGTTCACGAACGCCTTGGCATTGCCAACCAGAACAATCGACAGGCGGTCCGGGTGGATGTACTCACGCGCGACGCGCTGGATGTCATCGGGCGTGATCGATTGCACCCGTTCGCGGTACGTCGCCACTTCTTCGATCGGCAGCTCGTAGAACACCGCGTTGATGACGCTCGTCGCGATGTCGTTGGGTGTCTCGATCGTCAGCGGGAAGCTGCCCGCCAGATAGGCCTGCGCATCCGACAGTTCCCGTTCGTACACCCGCTGCCGCTGCAGCTTTGAAATCTCCTCGACGGTCAGGCGCAATGTCTCGGCCGTCGTCTCGGTGCGGGTGTTGGTCTCGGCGACGAAATCGCCGGACTGTTTGAGCGCCTGCGTGTCGGCCTCTGCGCCGTACGTCAGCCCGCGCTCCGAACGGAGCACGCGGTGCAGTCGATTGGCGCCCTCGCCACCGAGAATCTTCACCGCCACGTCGAATGCCAGGTAGTCCGCGTGCTTGCGCGGAATCGCGATCTGCCCGACACGAATCTCTGTCTGTACGGAATCCGGCTTGTCCACGATCACGAGTCGCCGTGTCGCCGGCGGCGGATCGACCGGCTTCGAGACCGGGACGTCGGCGCGAGGCCAGCTGCCGAACACTTTTTCGGCCATGGCGAACGCCTCGTCGCTCGAGATGTCGCCGACGATGCCGAGGATCATGTTGTTCGGCACGAAATACTGGCGGTGGAAGGCTCGCAGATCGTCCTGCGTGATGCGCTGCAGTGATTGCGTCGTGCCGCTTCCTGGCTTCCCGTAGGGGTGGAACCCATAGACGAGGCGATCGAAGAGCATCGACGCGACGTAAGACGGATCCTCGCCGCTGACCCGGAGTGAGGACAGCGCCTGCTCGCGCTGACGCTCGATCTCGTCTGGGGAAAAGGCAGGATGGCGGACGACGTCATGAATGAGGTCCATCGCGACCGCGAAGGAGTCCTTCATCACGACGGCGTTCACGAAGGTCAGATCCGTGCCGGATCCGGTCCCCATTGCCCCGCCGATCGAATCGATCTGGTCCGCGATCTGCTGCGCGCTGCGCGTGGTCGTCCCCTGATCGAGCAACTTGGCGACGAGCTCGCCCAGACCACCCTTTCCTTCTGGATCCTGCGCCGCACCCGCTCTCACGAGCAGACGCATCGTCACGGCCGGCTGCTCGTGATGAGCGACCGTGAGGACCTGCATGCCGTTGGACAGCGTCTTTACCTGGAACGGAGGGAACTTGACCTCGCGCGCGGCCAACGGCCGCGGCGCCCGTTCAGTCGGCCACTCCTGTGCCTGAGCGAAGGACGGGGAAACGCTCACGACAAATCCCAAGACCCAACTCCCAACTCCCAACAGGCGCTTCATCGAGAGCCTCCCCTTGGAAGAATGTGGAGTACGACGCGATTGGTCGGCGTGAAGTACGTCTTGGCGACGCGCTGCACGTCGGATCGCGTCACGTTCATGAAGATGTCGAACTCCCCGTCGGCCGTCGTGATGTCGTTGTGAATCACCGCCGCGTGCGCCAGATGCCGTGCCTTGTCCTCGTTCGATTCTCGGCTGACGATGTAGTCGCGCGCGAACTGATTCTTGGCGCGCTGCAACTCGCCGTCGGTGACCGGCAGTTGCGCCATCTTCTCGAACTCCCCGATGAGCGCCCGCTCTGCGGCCTCAGGCGTCTGCCCGGGCTGGACGATCGCGACGGCGTAGAACAGGTTCGGGTCTTCGATGATGTTGCCGCTGCCGAACGCGGTCAACGCGATCCGCTTGTTGTAGACCAGTTCCCGCGGGATACGGGCACTCTGTCCATCCGACATGATCTTCGCCGCGATGTGCAGCGGATACGCATCGGGGTGGCCGTCGTAGGTGATGTGATACGCCACGACGACAGCCGGGAGTGGCCACGCTTCCTCGATCACCGCGCGGCGTTCCTTCGTCTGCGGCGGCTCTTTCGGCAGATCTCGTGGCACTGGTCGCTTCGCCTTCGGCACGCGGGCGAAGTACTGATTCACCATCGAGAGCGCCTGCTCCGAGTCGAAGTCGCCGACGATGGTCACCGTCGCGTTCTCGGGAACGTAGTAGGTCTCGTGGAACTCGCGGACGTCGGCGATCGAGGCCGCTTCGAGATCGGCCATGCTGCCGATCGTCGGATGCTTGTAGGGATGCGTCGTGAATGCGTGGTCGAAGATGATCTCCGACAACCGGCCATAGGGCTGGTTCTCGACGCGCATGCGACGCTCTTCTTTCACGACCTCGCGTTCGCGCTTGAACGCCTCATCGTCGACGCGCAGCGTGGCCATGCGATCCGCCTCGAGCCAGAGCGCGAGCGGCAGGTAGTGCGAGGGCAGCGTCTGCCAGAACACCGTTTCGTCTTCGGTTGTGAAGGCGTTGCTGCGTCCGCCCACACTCGCGATGATCGAGGTGTGGGATTCGGGCTCGACGTTCTTCGAGCCCTTGAACATCATGTGCTCGAAGAGATGCGCGAAGCCGGTGCGGCCCGTGCGTTCGTTCTTCGAGCCGACGTGATACGTGACCGACACGTGCACGATCGGCGTCGAGTGATCCTCAGACAGGATCGCGCGCATCCCGTTCCCGAGCGTGGTGATCTGGTACTGAAGCTTCGGGGGACGAATGGCAGCGTGCACCGGCGCATACGTCACCGTCAGCACGGCCGCCAGCGCGCACACGGCGACCCACGTCGATTGTTTGCGGTGGCGCATACTCGTCAATTATCGTCCAGCCTTCGCTCACGCGTGAAGGCGAAGACTAGCGACTAAGCAGCCGGAAGCCCGCAGTGAACCACTGCGCAACACCCACCTCGACCGGGTACGGGTCGATCCGGCGTTCGCCAGCAATGAAGACTTCGATCGCCCCGCGACGACCCTCGAAACGCACGCCGCCTTCGACTTTGTAGCCGGTTTGATTGCCCCGATTCTGGCTGCCATCGACACCCAGATAGCGAACGTCCGCCGCGGCGAGCAGACCCACACCGGGATGCACCTTCACGTCGCTGCGCAGAGCGGCATCGAGCTCCCACGAGTAGTCCACCGTCGTCTTCATGAAGACGCCCCGGATATCCGCACGCGCGTCGAATGTGGCCTGCTTGTAGGTGAACGGCTTGCGCACGCGTCCGCCGAGCATGTTCCAGTCGATCGCTTCCTCTTTCGGGCGATCCGCGAGATGTCGTGACTGGTGATACAACTCACCCGCCACTTCGACCAGCCGTGTGCGTGCTGAGACGTAGCCCGCCAGGATGTAGTTGCCCTGGTTGGGATCGAAGGAACGAATCTCCTCACCGAGCACGACCTGATAGTTCGCCTCGAACGTAAACCGTCCGTAGCCGTAATCGACGACGTCGAGCTCGCCACCGAAGTCGGCGTCCCACACGTAGCGCGGGTCGTCACCCGACAGATGCTCTGCCGCCATGTGGAATGCCGTCCGCGGCATGAACACCACAGTCCGTTCCGGTGTGGCCGGCTGGCTTTGATCCTGCGCGTGCACCGAAACCGCCGACACCAGTATCAACAGCGCCATCCCGGCGCAGTGCGATGTGCGAACCACCTGGATCACTCGGATGACCTTTCGGGTTGGGAGAGTGCGCGCGTGAGCTCTGCGACGCGCGCTTCGAGCTGCTCGATTCGCCGCTTCATCTCAGGAAGGCGGCGGAACAGGACGGAGGCTTTGCGCCATTCCCGGTTCTCAATCGCCGGGTAACCGGCGACGAACGCGCCGGGGTCGAGAGAATTGGTGACGCCGGATTGCCCGACGGCGATCGCGCCACGCCCGATCGTCAGGTGTCCACCGACACCCACCTGACCACCGAAGACCACATCGTCTTCGACATCGGTGCTGCCGGCGATGCCGACCTGCGCCGCCATCAGCACGTTGCGGCCGACGGTGACACCGTGGCCGATCTGTACCAGGTTGTCGATCTTGGTGCCCGCCTTGATTCGCGTCTCGCCCACCGCCGGGCGATCCACCGTCGTGTTCGCACCAAGCTCCACATCGTCTTCGATGACGACGACCGCGACCTGCGGAATCTTCTCGTGCGTACCGTCACCGCGCCGCACGAACCCGTAGCCGTCACCACCGACGACGACGCCGTTCTGCAGGATTACGCGATCGCCAAGGGTGCAGCGCTCGCGCACGGCCACGTTCGAGTGAATGATGCAGTCGCCGCCGATGGTTGCTCCGGCGCCGATCGTCACATTCGGATAGATCACCGTGCGGTCGCCGATGCGCGCGCCTTCGCCGATGGCGACGAATGGCCCAACCGACACGTCGGCGCCGATGTGCGCGTCGGCTGCGATCGCCGCCATCGCGTGGATGCCGGGAGCGGGACGCGAGACCGGCGCAAAGAGCGAGACGGCCCGGGCAAACGCGAGGTAGGGATCGCGCGCCCGCAGCATGGCGCACGGCGCAGCCGGTGCGTCCTCCTTGAGGATGACGGCCGTCGCGCGCGTCGAGGCGACCAACTTCTCGTATTTCGGATTGGCCAGGAACGTGACGTCTCCCGGCTGCGCGTCCTGAATGCCGGCAACGCGCATGACGTCGAGTTCGCCGTCTCCCTCGAGGCGGCACTCCAACCGGGCGGCAAGCTCCCTCAGCTTCACGCGACTAATGCTACTCGCTCTTCTTGGCTGTCACGCGTTCGAAGAACGTCGGAAGGTGCCTGAGATGTAACGTCGAGGCGATCTGCTGCACACACGAGTGCCGTTCGCGCCGCGGTATCTGCAACGCATCGCGCAGCCCGTTGAGCGCGTCGCAGGGCCGGCTCTCCCACTGCACGCGACGTCGGCCCTGGTTCGCCCCGCGCATCGACAGCCAGTGACCGCCCGCACGGAACAGGAAGAAGTACGCGATGAGATTCGGTCCCGGAACGATCGCCAGCAGACCGGACGCGATCAGCGCGCTGGTATCGACGACGAGCCAGAAACGGTGGCGCTCGTACTCGCGCTGCAGCGTCTGCTGAATGTGCGGCAGCACGACGTCGAAACCCACGTCAGTCGGGTGAACGGCGACGACGCGCTCCTGTTTCCTCAGGTTCCACAACAGCCGCTGCTCCGCCACGCGCTTCGCGATCCAGGCCATCATGCGATCGCGCATGCGCTGGGTCCACGACGTCGCCGTCTGCTCCTTCTCTTCGTCCCCGTGCTCCTCGGCCTCGCGAAGCAGTTCCGAAAAACGGCGCTGCAGCCGCGCGATGATCCCGGTCGACGCTGGCTCCTCGCCGGGTTCCGCGTCCTCGATCTCTTGCTCGTAGTAAAGCTCGTATCGAGTGGAGCCGACCGGGATGACGAACACGTCCATGAAATTAATTGCCGCCCTGGGCTGCAGTTGACTACTTTCGCCGCCGTTGATCGACGTCCCGCACGCGCACCGGCACGGCTGGCTTCCCAGCCGCTTCCCACGCGCCCGTAATCATCGCGGCCACCGCCGCGCTCGATTCGTCCAGGCGCCGCTCGAGCACCGCACGACTGCCCTTGAAGAACGCGTCGTAGTAGGCGTTGTCGTAGACGTCGCGCGACCCGATCGCCACGCGATCGGCCTCGAGAATGGTTGGGACGAGTTGCGTGCTCTGAAGCAAGGTGTCGAAACTGAACTCGCGCGGGTTGCGAATCGGCTCGATTTGTCGCGGCGAAAGCTTCAACTGCTTCACGTAGCGTTCGAACAACAACGCCTCGAAGCGCGTATGAATCCCGCGCTGCCCGGTCTTCTGACCGTCGGAATCGGTCACGGCATGCAGCGGCACGTGCGCATCGCTGATGTAGTGCCCCAGCCACGCGGAGTAGAACAGGATGTCGAAGCGCGCAAACGAGCCGCGACGCGGATAGGCGGCAAATGCGTCCTTCAGCTTTCCGTACATCTCCTCCGTTCGCCACGGCAGGGTGCCGTTGCGGTCGACCGTCGCCTTCCCGAACTTGGTGACGGCTTCATCGAGGTTTCGCGGCAGTCCGAGGAACGGGTACGGTCCGTATCCCTCCCAATCGAAATCCAGGTAGTGATGTGGATCTTCGATCGCGGCGAAGCTGTCGCGCCACAGATCCGGATCAATCGCGTGCTCGACGACGATGGCTCGATTGGCTTCGAAGAGCGGACGCAGCGCATCCGGCAGCAGCGAAATCGCGCGATCGACGATGAACTTGTGGGCGTCGTACCCCCAGGCGTGAAGCCGGACTGGCGTCGCGAAAACGCAGACCACCCCGAAGATGAACAGGACTCGCCGCATGTAGTGATTATGACTTCAGGCGGTCGTCGTCAGCGTCAGATCGCTGAGATCGATACCTTCGAGCGAAGCCGTCCATGTCTCGCCGGGCGCAATAGGCGGCGCCTCGGTGAGCGATCCGGAACTGACAAGCTCGCCCCCGGCGAGCGGCTCCTCCGGGCTTCGTTTGGCGATCGCGGACGCCAGCTCCCCCAGACACAGCGCGGGACTGCGCAGCGAGTTGCGTCCGGAACCTTCGGCGACCTGCTCGCCATTCCTGGACAAGCGGACTTTGAACTGTACCAGCTGCTCGACGAGCACTGGAACGGTGTCGGCCGTCACCGCGCGGGGCTCTCCGACAACGAGCGCAGCGTGGAGACCGTAGGCCGCGACGAAGTCAGCGGGCTGGAACTTCCAGTCGGCGAACACGCAGTCCACGATCTCGAACCCGAGTGCCAGCCACGCGACCGAGCCCAGGACCGCGGCCGCATCCAGGTTGGTGGTGTCCACCGGCTCGCGAAGCTTGAACACGATCTCCGGTTCGATCTTCGGCGAGACCATGCGGCCGAGTGACAACGATGCGGACGTCCCTCCCTGAATCACGGTGTGGTCGTACATGTGGGCCCACACGAGGGTGTCGAGCTTGAGCACCCGCCACATCGCCTTGTTGGCGAAGCCGACCTTGCGGCCGACGGGCGTATAGCCCCAGGCACGCTGCCGATGCGTGAGCTCGGCTTCGATTGTGTAGGCCGTCGCGAGATCGAACCCCGCCTCGCGCGACGACAACGGGACCGGCAGGATCGTCCTGGTCGCGTACGCGCGCTCGAGCTCGTCCGCGATGTCCACAACGCTACTCACGGTTTTACGCAGTAGCAGGAATGCGGGCGGCTTTGGCGCGGACCGATGGCGATCCCGCGCGCAGGTAGACCGCGATGCCGGCTGCGACGAGCGCCATCACGGCGCTGCCGTAGAAGGCCATCGCCCAGCTGCCCGACTGCTCGAAGATCAGCGCGCCGACCCACGGCCCGATGATCGACGCCACGCCCTTCGCCGTATAGATCACGCCGTAGTTCGATGTCGCGTGTCGCGTGCCGAAGTAATCACCGGACATCGACGGGAAGAGCGAATAGATCTGACCCCATGTGAAATACACAGCGACGAGCGTCGCCGCGAACCACGCCCCGGAAATCTGGCCGACGGTCACCACGGACGCAAGGCACACAGCCTGCAACACGAACGTCAGCACCATCGTCGTCTCGCGACCGAGTCGATCCGATGCCCACCCCCAGAAGACCCGGCTGCCACCGTTGGCCAGCGGGCTGAGCGTCGCCGCAAGCGTGAGCACTCCGGCCGAAAATCCCCACGACCGGGCGATTGGGCCGGCGTTCGCGGTGACGAGCAACCCGCCGGTAGCCATCAGCACGAAGGCGAGATACATCCAGTAGAACTGCGGCGTGCGCAGCATCTCGAGGGTGGTGAACTGCCGCTTGCCAATCTGCGATCCAGCCGTGGCAGCGGGCGATGCGGAGACCGCCTGCGCGGGCGGATGTCTCAGGAACTGGGCGACGAGCAGGATGACGAGCCCTTGAAACACGCCGGTCGCCACGAACGTCGCCTGATAGCCGCGAGTGGCGATGAGCGACGAGATCACCGGGATGAAGAGTGCGGTGCCACCGCCGAAACCGGCCGCCATGATGCCCGACGCAAGCCCACGCCGTTCCTTGAACCACTTGAGCGCCGATCCGATCGAGCAACTGTAGACAAACGCCGCGCCCATACCCGCCGCGCAGTACGAGGTGTAGAGCATCGGCAGCGACGAGGCGTATCCCATTCCGGCCCAGCCGAGGCCACAGAGCAGACCGGCCGCGGTAATGAACCAGCGCGGACCGAACCGATCCACGAGCCAACCGTCGAGCGGCTGCACCCACGTTTGAAACAGGATGAAGAGCGTGAACGCCCCTTGAATGTCAGACAATGCCCAACCGGTCTGCTTCTGCATCGGGTCGACGAAGAGCGTCCACGCGTATTGCAGATTGGCGATCATGATCATTGCGATCAGCGACGCAATGAGCTGAAACCAGCGATTGTTGATGCTCACTGTGCAACCTCCATCTTCGCCAGCACGCGCTGCCCTCGATGTTCGTCGAGCAGCTTCGTGCAGGCGTAGACCGCCCGCGTAGACGGCATCGGCACCCCGAGCCGCTCCCCCAGTTCCACGACCGCGCCCACGACGGCTTCGAGCTCCATGGGACGGCCAGCCTCCCAGTCCTGCAGCATCGACGTCTTGTGGGCCCCGACTTTTTCCGCGCCCGCCATTCTCTGCTCAATCGAGATCGGCAGCTCGATGCCAAGCTTCCCCGCGACCGCCTCGGTTTCTACCATGAGATCGCGCACGAGGCGACTCGTTTCCGGATGACGCACGAGCTCCTCGAGGGTCCCGCCGGTCAACGCACTGATCGGATTGAACGCCACGTTACCGAGCAGCTTGACCCAGATCTCGTGACGAAAGCGTGGCGTGACCGGGCAGCGGAATCCGGCACGAATGAGCGGCTCTGCAATCGCCTTCACGCGATCCGACTTCGATCCGTCCGGCTCGCCGAAGCTGATTCGGTTCCCCTCGGTGTGGTGAATGACGCCCGGCGCCGAGATGTCTGTAGCAAAGTACGCGAGCGATCCCACCACGCGGCGCGCCTCGATCGACGAAGCGATCACACCGCCGGGATCGACGCGTTCGAGGTGAAGGCCGTCCAGCTCGCCAGGGTAGTTCTGGAAGTACCACCACGGGATCCCGTTCTGCGTGCTGACGACGATGGTGTTGTCGTGGAAGAGCGGGCGAAGCTGCGGCGCCAGCGCAGTCAGGCTGTGAGCCTTGACGCCGAGGAACACGACGTCGGCGTGCCCGATGGATGAGAGGTCACCGGTCGTTTGAGGCCTGACCTCGAAGTCACCGTCAGCGCTCGTGACGCGAAGCCCGCGCGACTGCATCGCCTGCAGGTGCGCGCCGCGGGCGTGCAGCACCACGTCGGCGCCGGCCTGAGCCAGGCGTGCGCCGATGTAGCCGCCGATCGCGCCCGCACCCGCGATGACGATCTTCACGAGGCTTGCTGGGCGAACGCCTCGGCGACGACCCGCCGCTGAATTTTTCCGGTCGCCGTTCGTGGAATGGCGTCGACGATGTGGATCTGCTTGGGCCGCTTGAAGTCAGACAGCTTCTCTTTGCAGTACGCCAGCAGCTCCTGCTCGGTCGTCGCCGCCCCCGAGTCGCTTGCCGGCCGTACAACAACGGCAGCGGCCACCTCTTCACCCCACGTCTTGTGCGGCGCACCGAAGCACACGGCTTCGGCGACTCCCGGATGCGCGAGCAGCACCTCGTCGACCTCACGCGGCGAGATCTTCTCGCCTCCGCGATTGATCATTTCCTTGAGGCGTCCGGTCAGCGTGAGGTACCCGTTCTCGTCGAGGAAGCCCTGATCACCCGTCCGGAACCAGCCGTCGGTAAACGACGTCGCGTTTGCTTCCGGGTTGTTCTCGTATCCGGTGACGACATTCGGTCCCTGGATCACGACTTCACCACGCTCGCCAGCAGCCAGATGCTTTCCTGCCGGGTCCATGATGCTGATGCGAACGTCGGTCCCACGACCCACCGACCCCGGAAGACGATTCGCAGGCGGCAGCGGATTCGACGCCATCTGGTGAGCCGCTTCCGTCATGCCGTACGCCTCGAGCACCGGCGCACCGAACGCGGCCTCGAGATCGTGCATGACCTGGGGTGGCAACGACGCGCTACACGAGCGAATGAAGCGCAGCTTCTCTGCTCCGGCGGGTCGAGCGCCGCCCTTGTCGGCACGCGCCAGAAGGAGTTGATGAATGGTCGGCACCGCGGAATACCACGTGGCGTTGTAATCCTTCGCGGTCCGCCAGAACGAGAGCGGGCTGAACTTCTGTGGAACGACGACCGTGCCGCCGGTTGACAGCGGCGCGAGCGTCGACGCCACCAGGCCATGCACGTGAAACAGCGGCATCACGCACAGCGACACATCGTCTTTCGACAGCGCGTAGCTGCGAGCCACGTTGCCGGCTGAGATCGACAGGTTGGCGTGCGACAACGGCACGCGCTTCGGACGCCCCGTGCTGCCACTCGTGTGCAGGATCAGCGCAGGGTCGGTCGGCGCTGGCGCAGCCGCTGGCTTGCGCCCGGCGCCCCCCGACAGCGTGACCGTGCCTTTGTCGTCCATATCAACGGTCAAGATCGGGACCTTGCGCGTCGCCGCCGCCTTCCGTGCCTCGTCGATCCCATCAGGGGGAAGCAGGAGCACGCGAGCGTTGGTGTCTTCGAGGTAGAAGAGGAACTCGTCTTCCTTGTAGCCCGGATTCAGCGGCGCGGCGGTGCCAGCCATCGACGCCGCGAGAAACGCGACGACGTTGGCGAGGCCGTTGGGCAACGCCATGCCCACGCGGTCCCCACGGCTCACGCCCGCTGCCGCCAGCATGTCCGCCACGTCCTGGACCTGCCGCTTGAGGCTGCCGTAAGCAATGCGGATGTTCTGCTCAGGCTGGATGATCGCGGTCTGATCGTCGGGAATGGAACTGATCAAGCCGAGCAACGTGATCGGGGCCGGGGTCATGGTCTGAAGCTCCTTGGGAGTGTCGTAAAGGCCGTAAGTCTGACATGGGCAACGGGCGACGGTCTACGGGGCTTCGGGGGCGCCGAGCAGGCGGTTCGACACAAACCCCTGAATCTCGGCGCGGCGTCGATCGCGTCCTTCGACTTCGTCGAGTCGCGTCCACGATTCGTCATGTTCGTAGCGATAGCTCGCGACAAATCCGGAGGGCCCGGCACCGCCGTAGTCGTCGGGCCCGAGCATCGAGAAGAACCGGTGACCGCTGGCGCGCTCGTACAGGTGATAGATGCGCCCTGGCACGCGATGGAACCGGCACTCGGCGTGAATCAGGTCGACGTCGCGTGACGCCTGCTCGATGATCTCGCGGGCACGCTCCTGCAGCGCCTTCATCTGCTCGACGATGACCTCGAGCTGCGCGTTGGTGCGGAGTGCCACCTTCGCGGACGCTGATTCGATGACTCTTGCCATGTCAACGAGCGAGACCGGCGCCCCGAGCCGGCTGACGGGATACGGCGAGGCATGGTCGGCCCCGCGAAAGTTGTCGCCGCTGTATTTCTGATCGCTATCGCTCACGCAGATCCCTTGAATTCTTGTGGAGATCAAATTGTAGCTGGCCTTCTGGAGGTCACGGAGGGGGCGGAGAAAACGGATCACCACGGAGGCACGGTGTCACGGAGGTTTTGTTTAACGCGCAGATCGCAGAGATCGCAGGGACCGCGAGTGCCGCCCGGCCGGAGGCCGGGCTCATGGACCGAGCGGGACTCAAAATCACAAGCCACGACAGCGTTGCACCGGGCTTGTGATTTCGGTCCCGCACGGTCCAGCCGCGGCGCGCGCGGCGCACTCGCGGCAGGTTCGTCGGCAGCGTGAACAGTTCTCTGCGATCCCGGCGATCCCTGCGTTTGAATCAGTTCTCCGTATCCCCGTGTCTCCGTGGTGATCCGTGTCCTGCGCAATCTCCGTTGCCTCAATCAGAGGCTGACGTGTGTGTGGGCACAATCGTCGACGCCGCGAACGTCCCGCCGCGCGACATGAAGCGTGCGTCGGTGACGGTGACGCGCGTGCCGCCCTCGACCGGGTCCAGCATGAAGATCGGAAATCTGGACCAGATGAGCAGCGCACGGATGCGGGGATCTGCTCGAGCGACGGCGACCTCAGGCCGGTGATCGTTCTTCGCGACATGCTCCGGGCTCAACGCGAGCCGCGATGGCCACGAGAAGGATCCGAGCTCGTAGTGGTCGCCGGCATCAACGATGACTTCGCGCGTCAGCGGCGTGATCGGCCACGGCCCGACCATCAGAGCCTGTGGCGGTGCACCGTGTGCTTCGGCCCACTGCTCCGTCACGATGCCGCGCGCCACCCGCGCGGACGTCAACATGGCGACGACGTAGATCGTCGCGATCGCGACGGCATACGTCGACGGCGTCGTCGAGTGCCGCCGGCGCGACAGCCAGACACCGATCCCGAGCACGAGCCACAGCCAGATATCGACGATGAACACGGAGTCGCCGTAGAACCATCGCCAGTCGAACGGTGTCAGCAGGCGGACACCGTAGTTGTTCAGGAAGTCGAGAAAGACGTGCGAGTAGACGCCGATGTAGCAGAGCGCCAGCAACCATCCGGCGTGAAACGGATGCGCTCCGTCGCTCGCCGGCGGGCGCCGGCGATGCCACAGCCAGAACGCCCCTGTCATCGCAATAGGGAGAGCGATTTGCGCGACGATGCCGTGCGTCAGGCCGCGCCGGAACGCCACTGGTGACGTGTCGGACAGAAACGAGAGGACGTCGAGGTCGGGGATGTTGGCGGAAATCATCAACGCCGCCGCGCCGAAGCGTGTCCGCGTCTTGAGCCCCGCTTCACCGATTGCTGCTCCCACGAGCGTGTGACAGAGGTTGTCCACTGACTACGGCTCTCCTTCGCCGAACACCTGCGCCTCGAAGACCAGCAGGCGCGCGCCGTGCCGCCAGGCGTCCGCCGGCAGCCCCGCCTTCAGACATCCCTGAGCCACGAACGTCTCGCGATCCCAATCGTGTTCCTCGGGCACTTGCGGGAGGAGCAGCCCCTTGCGTGATCCCTGCTCGATGATCAGCCCGTGACGGCCCAACTCGATCTCATCGATCGAGTGAATCTCCCTCTCGGGTGTCAGCACCGAGACTTCGATCGTGATGTCCTGCAGTTCGTGCGGGGCCACGGGCGTAAATCGCGGGTCGGAGTCGGCTACTTCCTGGGCGAGATGGCTGATCAAATCAGGCAGTGGCCAATCAGATGTCACGCGACCGAGACATCCACGCAGATCGCCGCTGCAGAAGATCGTGACGAACGCGCCGTGGCGCGGACGATCCTGCTGCGGGCCGGTGTCGGGCGGAGGGGTTCCGCGCACCCGAGCCTCGAGTGCGCCGCGCGCAATCGCCAGGAGTTCCTGTTGCGTCTCCAGCGTCAACATCGTCTCGTCACCAGATCGCCGCGGCCATGTAACCGACAACCGCGGATTTGTCACCCGACACATCGCCGGAGTCCGCGTACCTGAGAACATCCGCCTTGGACGCGCCCAACTGCGCCGCCGCGTCGAGCACTGCGACCATCGGGCCGCCGCCGCACGCGTGACGCGGCTCGCGCTCGAGCGCGCGCATCAGGCCGTGCGGATCCATGGCGCCGACCCGTTCGAGCACCACGCTGTCGAGGCGTTCGGCGACACGGGCATCCTCGTAGTGCGAGAGATCGCTGCTGGCGATGAGCAGCACGTCTCTCCCGGATTCGCGAATAGCGTGCGCGAGCGCCGCACTCAACGCGAACGCAGTCGCGTGCGTTTGACGCCCCATGACCATCGGCACAATCGGCACGCCCGGCAGGAGGTGTGCGAGGAACGGCAGCTGCATCTCGACCGAATGTTCACGTCCGTGCGCGGCAGGGATCTCAACGATGATGTCTGACGCAGCCCTGATGCGGCTCGCGAGCTCGTCGTCGACCTGGATTGGTCCAAGAGGTGTCTCCCACGCACCGTCAGGCCAGATCGACACCCCCTCGAACGGGACGAAATGAGACGGACCCACGAGCACGATCGCCGCCGGCCGCGC
>Ga0310810_10003274_pt1 | contig 17628 bp, 11 predicted proteins | sample NCmetagenome_FD_207641 | JGI IMG/M metagenome (GOLD analysis project Ga0310810, IMG submission 207641) | Soil microbial communities from experimental microcosm in Duke University, North Carolina, United States - NC | ecosystem: Engineered > Artificial ecosystem > Soil microcosm > Unclassified ...
ATGCAGGACCTCGGCACGGCCCAGGGCCCGAGCGACAGCCTGACCGGCGGGATCCACCTGACCGACTGGCACGACGTCGGCGGCGGCGAAGCCGGCCACGTCTACTCCGACCCGAGCGATCCGAACATCGTCTACGCCGGCGAGTACCTCGGCATCATCACGCGCTACGACTACCGGACGAAGGAATCGCGGAACGTCAGCGCCTGGCCCGAGAACCCCTCCGGCAAGGGCGGCGTCGACATGAAGTACCGCTTCCAGTGGACGGCACCGATTGCGGGATCGCCGTTCGACCCCAAGGTCGTCTACCACGGCGCGCAGGTGATCTTCCGGACGCGCAACGGCGGCCAGTCCTGGGACGTCATCAGCCCGGATCTGACCCGCAACGACAAGTCGAAGCAGACCTGGACCGGCGGACCGATCACCGGCGACAACACCGGCGTCGAAACCTATGGCACGGTGTTCGCGATTGCGGAATCGCCGAAGCAGAAGGGATTGATCTGGGCGGGCAGCGACGATGGCCTCGTCCACGTCACGACCGACGACGGCAAGAACTGGAAGAACGTGACCGCGGCCATGCCGGGGTTCCCTGAATGGGGCACCGTGAGCATGATCGAGCCCTCGCCGTTCGATGCGCGGACCGCGTTCGTCGTGATCGACGCGCACCGGCGCGACGACATGCACCCCTACCTCTATGCGACGACGGATCTCGGCCAGACGTGGAAGCGGATCGACGGCGGACTCGCGCCGGACGTCTACCTGCACGCGGTACGCGAGGACCCGGCCAAGCGCGGCCAGTTGTATCTCGCCACCGAGCGCGGCGTGATGTTCTCGACGGACCACTGGCAGAACTGGCAACCGCTGCAGCTGAACCTGCCGACGGTGGCGGTGCACGACCTGCAGGTGAAAGACGACGACCTGATCCTGGCGACGCACGGCCGCTCGATCTGGATTCTCGACGACCTGCAGCCGATTCGCGAGTACGGCGCGCGCATCGCGGCGGAGCCGGTGCATCTGTTCGCGCCGGCCGACGCGATCCGCTGGCATTACGGATCGAGCAACTGGGGCACGCGCGGCGGCTTCCCCAACCCGCCGCACGGCGCCGCGATCTATTACGCGCTCAAGGACGAAGAAAAAGGGGATCTCAAGATCGAGATCCTCGACAGCGCCAACCATGTCGTCAAGACGCTGAGCAGCACCGCGCCGGAGCTCATGGGCAGCGACGACAACGAGGATCCGGACGATGTCAAGAACGAGGCGCTCGCGCGCGCCGCGGGCGTGCAGCGCGCGGTCTGGGATCTCACCTACGAAGGGGCGCGCAAGATCAAGAACGGCCGCATCGATACCGGCGATCCGCGCAAGGGCCCCCGGGTCCCGCCCGGCACCTACACCGTGAAGCTGACCGCCGGCGGCAAGAGCCAGACGGCGCCGCTCAAGGTCGTGCCCGATCCCCGCGGCGACGCGCCGCAGGCCGATCTCGAGGCGCAGGCCGCCTTCGGGCTGCGCGTGCGCGACGACATTTCGAAGCTGACCGACCTGGTCAACCAGCTGCGCTCGGTGCAGGATCAGCTGAAGGCGCGAAACACCGCGCTCGCGACCCGCAAGTCGGACAGCGGCGTAGCCGATCTGATCAAAGACTCGGACGCGACGATCAAGAAAGCGTTCGCGCTGGAGGACAAGCTCCACAACCCGACCGCGGAAGTCGTCTACGACATCCTGGCGATGCGCGGCGGTGCGCGGCTCTATTCACGCCTGGCGCCGCTGGAGATGTGGGCGATCGAGGCCGCCGGCCCCCCCACCGCCGGGATGACGCAGGTGCTGGCCGAACAGGAAAAGGAGCTCGCCGCGCTCGAGGCCGAGACCAGGGCGTTCTTCGCCGACGACGTAGCGAAGATCAATCAGCGCGCCGCGCAGCTGAATCTGGGCTACGTGATCGTCAAGTAACTGCCGAAAGCCACGGACGTCAACCCGAGAGGTCGCAAAGGACGCAAAGAATACGGGATGTTCGCGTGGCCGGCCTGCGGCCGGCCAGGTGGTGACGTGAGCATCCAGGTGCGAGCGGCATTTGTGAACGCGCCGTTCGCACCCGGATGCTCACGCCACCACCCGTCGCGCTTCGCGCGGCGCGCGAACGTGACCACCCGCCTGACCGGTTTCCTTTGCGCGCTCCGCGGCTTTGCGAGGTACGTGCGTTAGTGGAGTTGTCACACCCGCCGCGTTTTCCAGGCGCCCCGCCTGAACAGCACCGCGCTGACCACGGCCAGCGTGGAATATGAGACCGTCAGGGCGATGAAGACGCCGTGCGCCCCCAGCGGGGTGTGCGCCGAGAGCCACCAGGCGAGCGGAATTTCCCACAGCCAGAACACGAACAGGTTGATCACGGTCGGCGTCCACGTGTCGCCGGCCCCGTTGAACGCCTGCGTCAGCACCATGCCGCAGGCGTAGAACACGAACCCGAGGCTGACGATGCGGAGGCACGCGATCGCGAAGGGCTGCACCGCGGGATCCGCCGTGAACAGCGCGGCGATCAGCGGCGCGCCGGCCAGAAAGAGCAATCCGACCACGCCGAGAAACGCCATGTTGTAGCGCGCGGCGGCCCAGACGGCGTGCTCGGCCCGCTCGGGGCTCCCGGCGCCGAGGTTCTGCCCCACCATCGTCGCGGCCGCATTGCTGATGCCGAACGCCGGGAGCAGCGCGAACAGGATCACCCGCATGCCGATGGTGTAGCCGGCGAGCGCCGGGCTGCCGAAGATCGACAGGATTCGCACCAGTCCGATGTAGCTCGCCGTGCCGATCAGAATCTGGAACGTGCCGAGGCCCGAGAGCCGCAGCACGCTCCGCATCGTGTGAAAGTCGAGCCGCAGGTGGCGGCGGGCGATGCGCACCCGGCCGCGTCCGACGGCGAGCATCGTCACCTGGTAGAGCACCGCCGTGCCGCGGCCGACGTTGGTGGCCACGGCGGCCCCCGCCACGCCGAGCCGCGGAAACGGACCGAGCCCGAAGATGAAGCACGGCCCCAATACGATGTTGAGCAGGTTGCCCATCATCAGCACGCGCATGGCGATCGCGGCGTCGCCGGCGCCGCGGAACACGGCGTTGAGCAGGAACAGCAGCAGGACGGTGGCATTGCCGCCCAGCATGATCCGGGTGAACCCGCCGCCCGAGCGGATCACCTCGGGCGACGCGCCCATCAGCCGCAGCAGCGCCGGCGCGCTTGGCGCCGCGAGCAGGGCGATCGCCGCCGCGACGCCGAGTCCGAGCAGGATCGACTGCCCCGCCGCGCGCGCGGCGCCCTCCGGATCGCGCTCGCCGGTGCGGCGCGCGACCAGCGCGGTGGCGCCGATCGACAGTCCCATCGCCGCCGTATAGATCAACGTCAGCATCGATTCGGTCAGTCCGACGGTGGCGACCGCGTCCGCGCCGAGGTGCGCGACCCAGAACACGTCGGCGACGGCGAAGATGGATTCCATCGCCATCTCGACCACCATCGGGACCGCGAGCGTGATCACGGCGCGGCCGACGGGGGCCGTCGTGTAGTCGAGCCGCGTGCCGCGAAGCGCGTCGCGCACGGTGATCCACAGGCTCGGTCCGACCGGCGTGCGCGATAAGTCGTCCATGGCCGAGCGGCGATTATGGCCGCATCTGGCGTAAGATTCGCGGATGGATCGACGGGATTTTCTGAAGCTCAGTGGCACCGCCATCGCCGCCGGCACATCGGTGATGCGCAGCGCGCCCGTGGATGCGCAGTCGGGACCGTCGCGGTTTGCCGCGCCGGCGATCGCGACGGTGCGGATCGGCTACGTCGGCATCGGCGGCCAGGGATCCGGGCACGTGCGCAACCTCCTGAAGATTCCCGGGTGCCGCATCACGGCGGTCTGCGACGTCCGTCCGGAGCGCACCGACTGGGCGGCCAAGGCGATCACCGAGGCCGGGCATCCGGCGCCGGCGGCGTATACGCGCGGCCCGCGCGATTTCGAGCGCCTGTGCGAGAGCGAAGACCTCGACCTCGTCTACAACGCGACGCCGTGGGAATGGCACGTGCCGATCATGCTGGCGGCGATGAAGAACGGGAAGCACACGGCGACCGAGGTGCCGGCGGCGATGACGCTGGAGGACTGCTGGGCGATCGTCGACGCGGCGGAGAAGTACCGGAAGCACTGCGTGCTGATGGAGAACTGCAACTACGACCGCATGGAGATGATGGTCTACAACATGGTGCGCCTCGGCGTGTTCGGCGAGATCCTCCATGCCGAGGGGGGCTACCTGCACGATCTGCGCGCGATCAAGTTCGCCGACGAAGGCGAAGGACTCTGGCGCCGCGCCTGGGCGACGAAGCTGAACGGCAACCTCTACCCGACGCACGGGCTCGGCCCGATCGCAAACTGTCTCGACATCAATCGCGGCGACCGGTTCGATCACCTGGTCTCGATGAGCGGCCCGTCGCGCGGGCTGCAGGACTGGGCGGCCGCGCACTATCCCGAGGACCATCCGAAGCGGCGCGAACGCTACGTGCTCGGCGACATGAACACCAGCATCATCAAGACCGCGAAGGGCAAGACCATCGTCGTCGAGCACTGCACCAACCTGCCGCGCCCCTACAGCCGCATCCACATGGTGCAGGGCACCAAGGGGCTGTTCCAGGGCTATCCCAACCGGTTCTATGTCGAGGGCCGCGGCAAGGCGGATCAATGGCAGGACGCGGCGGCGGGTCTGGAGGAATTCGAGCACCCGCTGTGGAAAGAGATCGCCGCCCAGGCGCAGGGTGCCGGCCACGGCGGCATGGATTACATCGAGGACTACCGGCTGATCAAGTGCCTGCGCGAAGGCGCGCCCACCGACATGAACGTGTACGACGCGGCCTCGCTGAGTGCCGTCGTGCACCTGAGCGTACAGTCGGTCGCGCAGAAGGCGGCCGCCGTCGACTTCCCCGACTTCAGCCGAGGCCGCTGGAAGACGACGCCGCCGCTCGATATCGTGCACATGTAGATGCCCGGCGATCGCGATCCGGCACAGGCGCGCCGCATGACCCGCGCTGTCGTTCTCGCGCGCGGGCTCGGCACGCGCATGCGCGAGCCCGACGATCGCGTCCATCTCAGCCCGGAGCAGGCGCGCGCCGCCGACGCCGGCCTGAAGGCGATGCTGCCGATCCACGGCCGGCCGTTCCTCGACTACGTCCTGAGCGCGACCGCCGACGCCGGCGTTCGAGACGTCGCGCTGATCGTCGCTCCCGATCACGATCGTCTGCGCGAGCATTTCGCCGCGGCGCATCCCGAACGCCTGCGCGTGAGCTTCGTCGTACAGCCGGAGCCGCGCGGGACGGCGGACGCGGTCCTGGCAGCGCGGGCGTGGACGGCCGGCGCGCCGTTTCTGGTGATGAACGCCGATAATCTGTACCCCGTTGACGCCTTGCGCGCGCTCGTCGCCGCCAACGAGCCGTCGTTTCCGGCGTTCGACAGCGGCGATCTCATTGCCTCGAGCAATATCCCCCCGGATCGCGTGCGCGCGTTCGCGCTCGTGGAGCTGGACGCCGATGGCTACATGACATCCATCGTCGAGAAACCAGCCGATGCCGATGGCGCGCGCGCCGGCGAGCGCCGCGTCGTCAGCATGAACTGCTGGCGCTTCGACGCGCGGATCTTCGACGCGTGCCGCGATGTGCCGGCGTCTGCCCGCGGCGAGCTCGAGCTGCCCGAGGCGGTGGGGCTCGCGGTCGCGCGCGGCATGCGCATCCGGGCGCTGCCCGCCCGCGGGCCTGTCCTCGATCTGTCGCGCCGCGCCGACGCCGCGGATGTCGAGCGCAGGCTCGCGGGAGTCGTGCCGTGGCTGTGACGGCGGATCGGTTCGCATCGGCCCTGGTCGACCGCGGGCTCGACGAGACCGAGCGCGAGGCGAAACGGGTTCTCTCCCGCGCCGTCCTCGACCGCCACGCGCACGTACGCGGCGAGGCGCCGGACCACGTGTGGTGGGTGCCGGGACGGCTCGAAGTCTTCGGCAAGCACACGGACTATGCGGGCGGCCGCACGCTGGTCTGTCCGGTTCCGCGCGGATTCGCGGTGGCGGCGAGCCGCCGCGCCGACGGCGTCGTGCGCGCGATCGATGCGGGCCGCGGGCAGGACGTCGTGGTGGGGCCGCCGAAGGCCGGCACGCCCGCCGGATGGGGCCGCTACGTCGAGGTGGCCGTCCGCCGGCTGCAGCGAAACTTTCCGGCGGCGGCGTTCGGCGCCGACATCGTGTTTGCGAGCGACGTGCCGAGCGCGTGCGGGATGAGCAGCTCCAGCGCACTGGTGGTGGCGGTCGCGACCGCGCTGGCGCGCATCGCCGGACTGCAGGATCATCCGGCGTGGCGCGCCGCCATCCGCGACGACCTCGACGCCGCCGCCTACTTCGCCTGCATCGAGAATGGCGCGTCTTTCCGCGAGCTCGACGGCAACCCCGGCGTCGGAACCCACGGCGGCAGCGAAGACCACACGGCGATCCTGGCGGGTCGGCCGGGATACGTCTCGGCGTTCCGCTTCGTGCCGCCGTCGCCGCTCGGGAGTGCGGCCGTGCCCGGCGATTGGCGCTTTGCGATTGCACCGTCCGGCGTCGCCGCCCGGAAGATCGGGGCGGCGCAGGCGCCGTACAACCGGCTCTCGGCGGCCACGCGGCTGCTGATCGACGCGTGGAATCGCTCGGAGCCTCGCGCGGCCTCGCTGGGGGCGGCGCTGTGTTCCGGGGAGTCCGCACGCAGCCGTCTGCTTGCGCTCGCCGAGGCCGCGGCGACGCCGGAGGCATCCGCGACGTGGCTGCGAGACCGCCTCGAGCACTTCATCCGCGAAGACGGCCGCGTGCTGCCAGCGCTCGAGGCATTCGCGCACGCGGACGCCGCCGCGCTCACAGCGCTTGCCGAGAGCTCACAACGGGATGCGGAGACGCTGCTGCGCAACCAGGTGCCCGCCTCATCGGCGCTGGCGCGCTCGGCGCGAAGTCTGGGCGCCTTTGCCGCGTGCAGCTTTGGCGCGGGATTCGGCGGCGCGGTCTGGGCGTTGGTCCCGGCATCGTCGACGACCCGTTTCGTCGCGGCGTGGCAGCCGGGCGCGTTCCTGATGACGCCGGGACCGCCGCTGACGGATCTTTCCGGTGTCTAATGAAGGGTCCTTCACAACAATTTCGCGATTCCCACGTCTAACCTGCCCATGGAAGCATTCATCAAGGACCTCAAGCATTCGCTGCGCATGTTCGCGCAGAGCCCGGCCTTTACCCTCGCGGCGGTGGCCGCCCTCACCCTCGGCATCGGCGCCAATACCGCAATCTTTTCGGTCGTCAATGCCGTCCTGCTGAAGCCGGTCGCCATTCCGGATGCCGAGCGTGTCGTCATGTTCATGAACGTGACGCCGCGCGGCAGGGGCGGCGGCGCGTCGCCCGCCAAGTTCCAGCACTATCGCCAGCAGACCCAGGTCGTCGAGGACGTCTCGGCTTTCAATACCGGCGTGATGAACTACACGAGCGGTACGTTTCCCGAGCAGCTCCGCTCGGGACGGGTGTCGGCCGATTTCTTCAAAGTGACCGGCGCGCCGGTGCTGCTGGGCCGGACGTTCACCGCGGAAGAGGACCGGCCGAACGGCCCGCGCGTCACGGTGATCGCCAAGCGGCTGTGGGAAACGCGCTTCAACGCCGACCCGAACATCATCGGGAAGAGCATTTCGCTCGGCGGCGAGCCGTACACGATCGTCGGCGTCCTCAACGACTTCGATTTCCGCGAGTTCGGCCCGACACCGCAGGTCTGGGTGCTCTTCCAGTTCGATCCGAACACCACCGACCAGGGGCATTATTTCTCGGCGATGGGCCGGCTGAAGCCGGGCGTGACGGTGCAGCAGGCGGACGCGCGGCTGCGGCAGTCGGCCGACGAGTTCCGCGCCAAGTTCCCGGGCCAGCTCGGACGCCAGAACACATTCGGCGTACGGCGGATTCGCGAAGTCATCATCGGCGACGACACCAAGAACTCGCTGCTGATCTACGGCGGCGCGGTCAGCTTCGTGCTGCTCATCGCCTGTGCCAACGTCGCCAATCTGCTCCTCGTCCGCGCCACCGGACGGCGCCGCGAGATCGCGATCCGCGCGGCGATTGGCGGATCGCGCGGCCGGATCATCCGCCAGCTCCTCACCGAGAGCGTCGTGCTCTCCGTCGCCGGCGGCCTCTTCGGGCTGCTCGTGGGCTGGGCCGGCATTCGCGCGCTGCTCTCTGTCAACACCGCGGGACTGCCGCGCGTCGGCGAGAACGGCGACCTCGTCGGTCTCGACTGGCGCGTCGTCGCGTTCACGGTCGTCGTCTCGCTCGCGACCGGAATCGTGTTCGGCCTGATCCCGGCGCTGCAAAGCTCGAAGACCGATCTGACGACGACCCTCAAGGAGAGCGCCGGCCGCTCGGGTACGGGATTCCGCCAGAACAAGGTGCGCTCCGTGCTCGTGGTGGTCGAGGTCGCGCTCGCGCTCGTGCTGCTCATCGGATCGGCGCTGCTGATTCGCACCGCCGTGGCGCTCGGGCGCGTCGATCCCGGCTTCGACACCCACAACGTGCTCACGCTGAAGATGTCGCTCAAGGGCGCGCAGTACGACAAGGCAGAAGCGGTCGAGCAGGTCGTCCGCAACGGCGTCGAGCGGCTGAAAGCGATCCCGGGCGTCGTCGAGGCGAGCGCCACGTGCTGCGTGCCCCTGCAGGGAGGCTACGGCCTGCCGTTCCGGATCGTCGGGCGGCCGCTCGCCGCCGACAGCACCGGACCGTTCCACGGCGGCGGCGGCTGGATGACGGTGTCGCCCGGCTACTTCGAAGTGTTCAAGATCCCGTTGAAGAGCGGCCGCACCTTCAACGAACGCGATACCGGCGCGTCGACGAAAGTGGTGATGATCAACGAAGCGATGGCGAAGCAGTACTGGCCGAAGGGCGATCCGCTGACCGATCGCCTGATCATCGGCAAGGGGATCATGCCGGCCTTCGAGGCCGAAAGCGAACGGCAGATCGTCGGCATCGTCGCCGACATCAAGAGCAACGGCCTCGACAGCGACCCGCAGCCGCAGATGTTCATTCCGCAGGCGCAGGTGCCCGACGCCGCCAACGCGCTGAACGTCAGCCTCACGCCGGTTTCGTGGGTCGTGCGGACGCAGGTTCCGCCGCAGTCGCTGAGCAACGCGATCCAGGAGAGCCTGCGCCAGTCGACGGGCCTGCCGGTGTCGGACGTGCGGTCGATGGACGAGATTGCGTCGCTGTCGGTATCGCGGCAGCGATTCAACATGTGGGTGATGACCGTGTTCGGCGGATGCGCGCTGCTGCTCGCGGCAATCGGCATCTACGGCTTGATGGCCTACTCCGTCGAGCAGCGGACGCAGGAGATCGGGATCCGTCTGGCGCTTGGCGCGCAGGCGTCGCAGGTCCGCAGGATGGTGGTCAGCCAGGGGATGGTGCTCGCCATGGCCGGCGTCGTGATCGGGCTTGGCGCCGCGTTCGGTCTGGCCCGGCTGATCACGACCTTCCTGTTCGGCGTCACCGCGAAGGATCCGCTCGTGTTCGCGGGCGTGCCCGTCCTGCTGACGCTGGTCGCGCTGCTGGCCGTATGGCTGCCGGCGCGCCGCGCGTCGAAGGTCGATCCGCTGATCGCGCTGCGTTACGAATAACGACTCGTGCCGCGGCGTTGAAATCGTCTCGACCCGCAGCGCGAAGTCGCGGCGCTCGGGGCGTATCCGTCTGTCTGGCGGGATCAACAAAAAAGGGCCGGCGCCACGGCAGTGGCGCCGGCCCTCGTAACGATCGGCTGCGAGACCCGCGGCAGCCCTACTCCGCTCGAAGGGTCCGGAAGATCGTCGTTCCCTTGCGGTTCACGAGCAGGAGCGACGGCTTGCCGTCCTTGCGGTCGAGCGCCGATTTCAGCTCGGTCACCGACTTCACGGCGTGACCGTCGACCTTCTGGATGATGTCGCCCGGCTGCAGCCCGCTCTCGGCGGCAATCCCGGACGGATCGACGTCGGTGACGACCAGTCCTTCGTCGTCGGTCTCGATCGTCATGCCGAACTTGCCGCTGTCACCCCGCTCCGATTCGTGCGCGGAGGTGCGGAGCTTCTTCGCCTCGAGCTCGCCGACCGTCGCCTGGAGCGTCTGGCTGTGGCCGTCACGCAGCACCTCGACCGCCACGCGCGTGCCAGGCGCCGTGTTCGCGACCTCGTTCCGCAGCTGGTTGTTGTCGCTCACCGCCTTGCCGTTGTAGGCCGTGATCACGTCACCCTGCTTGAACCCCGCCTTTGCCGCGGGCGACGCCTCCTCGACGGAGCTGACCAGCGCGCCTTTCGCGGACGCCAGGCCGAGCGAAGTCGCCAGGTCGGGCGTGATGCTCTGCACCGTGACGCCGAGCTTGGCGCGGCGCACCGTGCCGGTCGCGATCAGCTGGTCCATCACGTGCTTCGCCATGTTCGACGGAATCGCGAAGCCGAGCCCGATGTTGCCGTCGCCCGGCGTCAGGATCTGCGAATTGATCCCGATCAGCTGGCCCCCCGCGTTGACGAGCGCGCCGCCCGAGTTGCCGTGGTTGATCGCCGCGTCGGTCTGCAGGAAATCCTCGTAGCCTTCGCCGGCGCCCGTCTGGCGCCCTTTCGCGCTGATGATCCCCGAGGTCACGGTTTCCCCGACGCCAAGCGGGTTGCCGACCGCGAGAACCACGTCGCCGACCTTCACGGCGTCCGAGTCGCCGATCTGGAGGGTGGACAGTCCGCGCGCCGGGATCTTCACGACGGCGAGATCGGTCGCCGGATCGGTGCCGATCACCTTCGCGGTGAACGAACGATGGTCCGGCAGGTCGACCTTCACGGTTTCGACGCCGTCCACGACATGGTTGTTCGTCAGGATGTAACCGTCGTCGCTGACGATGACGCCCGAGCCGAGCCCGCGCTCGATCCGCGGCGCCCGCGGACCGCGCATCTGCGGCATCTGATCGCCGAAGAAGCGGCGGAACTCCTCCGGAATATCCTGGCCCGTCGGCACCATCGACGCGCGCTTCTCGACCCGGATGGTCACGACCGCGGGCATGACCCGCTCGACCACGGGCGCGTATGACGCCGCGGCGACCGCTGCCGGGACCGGCGCCGGGGCGCTCGCCGCCGGCGTGGCCGTGGCCGCCGACAGATAGCTGCTGGCCTGCGGCGCCTTCCACGCGGCCATCGTCACCACCGCTGCCGCAATCGCGGCCACGGCTGACTTTCTATGAATAGCGTTGTTCATGGTTGGAAATCACCTCTGTAGGGTTAGACGACTGCCAACCTTTCGCTGGACTTGCCGGATCATTACAACGCTGTAAGGTTGACCGGCCGGCGGTCGGAATCATCCGAGCGGCAGGCGCACCGTGAAGGTCGACCCCACGCCCGGCTCGCTGACCGCCTCGACGGTTCCGCCGTGCGCCTGCACGTAGGCCTTCACGAGGCTGAGGCCGAGCCCGAGGCCGCGCGAGGATCGGCTGGCATCGGCGCGGTAGAGCCGCTCCCAGATGCGCGGCAGGTGCTCCGGCGCGATGCCGGCGCCGGTATCCGCGATCGAAACGACGGCGGTTGCGTCGGCCCGGCGGACCGACAGCCGGACCTTGCCGCCCGCCGGCGTGTACTTGATGGCGTTGTCGAGGAGATTGGCGAAGACCTGCCGCAGGCGATCGCGTTCCGCGTTCACCGTGACGTCGTCGCCCGGCTCGAGCGCGACGTTCACTCCCTTTGCATCCGCGACGTCCTCATACAGCTCCACCACCTCCGCCAGCAGCGCGGGCACGGCGACGTTCTCCCGATTGAGGCGGACGACGCCGGTCTCGGCTTCGGAAATATCCATCAGCGTGTTGAGCATCGACAGGATGCGATCGGACTCCTCGAGGCACGTCTCGAGCGCCTCTTTTTGTTCCGCCGGACCACCCGCCTGCAGCGCCCGTTCGGCGATGCCGCGCAGGCGGGCGATCGGCGTGCGGAGATCGTGCGCGACGTTGTCGAGCGATTCCCCCATCGCCGCCAGCAGGCGGTTGATGCGATCGAGCATCGTGTTGAACAGCGCGCTCAGCTCGTCCACCGCGTCGCCGCCCGCGCTGCGGTCGGGCACGCGCGTATCGGTGCGGCCCGTGCTGATGATCCCCTGGACGACGTGGATCAGGTCGTAGATCGGCTGGACCGTCGAGCGCGTGAGCACCAGGCCGCCGGTGACGCCGGCGACCAGCGCGATGATCGACACGAGCCCCACGATCCACTGGAACTTGCGCAGCAGCGCCAGGCGGATCTCGTTGCTCTTGCCCACCTGCAGAATCGTGCCGTCGGACAGGCGCGCCGAGGCCACCTCGAGGACGGCGCGGGTGTCGTGCGCGGGGTCGGCGGCCGTCCCCGCCGCGTCGAGATCTTCCTGCGCGTAGGCGCTCCACCCCGGCGGCGTGCGCGTGAACACGGCGTCCGCACCGGGTCCGAGCACGCGGACGAACAGGCGTTCGCGATCGCCGGTGCGCTCTTCGAGCTCCACCGAGCGCTGCAGCGCCGGCAGCCCTCCCAGCTCGTAGCGCGAAGCGTATTCGCGCAGGGTGGCGAAGATGATGTCGTGGTCGCGCTGCGCCAGCGACGAGGCCAGCAGCGCGTAGGTGAGGCCGGCAATCGCGATCGTGCCGATGACGAACACCGCCGCGTACCAGACCGACAACCGGAGGCCGAGCATCCTGCGGATCGTCACGACGGCTCCCGCAGCACGTAGCCAACCCCGCGCACGGTCTGCAGCAGCTTCACCGCAAACGGCCGGTCGATGCGATCGCGCAGCCGCGAGACCAGCACGTCGACGACATTGGTATTGGGGTCGAAGTTATAGCCCCACACGTGCGACAGGATCGACGTCTTGGAGACGACGCGGCCGGCGTTGCGCATCAGATACTCGAGCAGCGCGAACTCGCGCGGGCGCAGCTCGATGGCGGTCTGCCCGCGATGGACCTTGCGCGTCAGCAGATCGAGGGAGAGATCGGCGACGGTGAGCCGGTTCGGCTCCGCCGCCCCGGTCGCGCGGCGGATCAGCGCCTGCACCCGGGCGAGCAGCTCGGCGAAGGCGAACGGCTTGGTCAAATAGTCGTCGCCGCCCGCCTGCAGGCCGCGCACGCGGTCGTCGACGCTGCGCCTGGCGCTCAGAATCAGCACCGGCGTGCGCACGCCGCGGGACCTGAGGGTGTCGATCAGCGCGAGGCCGTCCAGCTGCGGCAGCATCAGGTCCACGATGGCCGCGTCGTAGCGGCCGCCGAGCGCGCGCTGCAGCCCGGCGGCGCCGTCGGCCGCGACGTCGACCGCGAAGCCCCCTTCGCGCAGGCCCTTCTCCACGAATTCGGCGATCGTGGCGTCGTCCTCGACGAGCAGCACCCGCACTCCGAAAGTTTACAACTATGTGCATTGTGGCTATACTCTGCCTGTGACTAACGAGATCGATGATCTGCTGCCGCTTCCGCCGGTGACGTTCCACATCCTGGTGGCGGTCGCCGAGGAGGATCGGCACGGCTACGCCATCATGCAGGACGTCGCGCGGCGCAGCGACGGCGCGATCAAGCTGAACGCGGGCACGCTCTACCGCTCGATCCAGCGCATGCTCGAGCAGGGGCTGATCAGCGAAACGACCGCGCGGCCGGCGCCGGAGCTCGATGACGAGCGCCGGCGCTACTACCGGATCACCCCGCTGGGCCGCGGCGTGGCGAGAGCCGAGACGCGCCGCCTCTCGCAGATGGTGAAACTGGCGCGCGCCAGCGGGCTGGCGCCCGGCAAGGCCTGACATGCGGCTCTACCGCGCGCTGCTGCACCTGTATCCGGCCTCCTTCCGGGGCGAGTACGGCGCCGAGATGGCGGCGATCTTTCGCCTCCGCTTTCGCGACGCCGGTCCGCTCGGGCGGATTGGGCTGCTCCTGGCCGCGGTCCACGAAATCGCCGCCAACGCGGCGGCCGTACACGCGGACATCCTGCGCCAGGATCTGCGCTACACCGCCCGCACGCTGAACCGGGCTCGCGGGTTCGCGCTCACCGCCATCGCGATCGTCGGGTTTGGCGTCGGCGCCAACGTCGCCGCGTTCTCGCTGACCGATTTCATCCTGCTGCGGCCGCTTCCCTTCGCCTCGCCGGATCGGCTGGTCACGGTGATGGAGCGGTCGACCGGATATCCCCGCTTCGAAATGTCGCCGTCGAACTATCGCGACTGGAAGGCGGCGGCCAGCTCGTTCGAGCGGATCGGCGTACACACGCCCGTCTCGGCGAACCTGGTCGGCAACGGCGAGCCGCTCCGCCTCGACGGCGCCGCCTTCACGGTCGGGGTGCTGCAGGCGCTCGGCGTCCGGCCGGCGCTCGGCCGCACGTTCCTCGACGGCGAGGACGCGCTCGGCGCTCCCGCGACCGTGATTCTGAGCGATCGCCTCTGGCGCAACGCCTTCGGCGCCGATCCCGCGATCATCGGACGGACGGTCGTGCTCGACGACATCGTGCGCGAGGTCGTCGGCGTGATGCCACCGGACTTCGGCTTCCCGACGCGCCGGATGGATTTCTGGATCCCGCTGTCGTTTGCCCCCAACGCGTTCGTCGATCGCTCGAATACGTATCTCAGGGGCATCGCGCGGCTGCGGCCCGGCGTCACCGTGGCGGCGGCCCGCGCCGAGATGGAGGCGATCGCGGCGCGATCCCGCGCGCAGTATCCGAAGGAAAACGAGAACATCGGCGCGGCGGTGACGCCGCTGCGCGAGGACGCGATCCGCCAGTCGCGCGTCATGGTGCTCGCGCTCAGCGCGGCGGCGTTCTGCGTGCTGCTGATCGTCTGCGCCAATCTCGCCAACCTGCTGCTCGCCCGCGCCCTGGCGCGGCGGCAGGAGCTGGCGGTCAGGACGGCGCTCGGCGCCGGGCGCGAACGGCTGGCGCGGCAGCTGTCGACCGAAAGCCTGGTGCTCGCCGTCGCCGGCGGGACGCTCGGGATCGGCCTCGCCCGCGTCATGGTGCCGTTCCTGTGGAAGCTGGTGCCGGCAGGGCTGCCCACGGCATCGGTGCCCGGGCTCGATCTGCGCGTGCTGCTCTTCGCCGCGGTCCTCACCGCCGCCACCGCGGTTGCCTTCGGCCTCGCGCCGATGCTGCGCGGCCGCGCCGGCGACGTCAGCGAGTTGCGCGCGTCCGGCCGCTCGGCCGGCGGCGGGCGGGAACGGCTGCGCGGCGCGCTCGTCGCCGCCGAAATCACCGCCTCACTCGTGCTGCTCGTCGCCACCGGACTGCTGGTGCGGGCGCTCTGGAACATCCAGCACACCGACCCGGGCTTCCGCCCCGACGGCGTGCTGACGGTCCGCACCACGCTCGCGGTCCCGAAGTACTCCGAGACGGCGCGGCGCTTCGCGTTCTACGACCGCGTCATCGGCTCCATCGAAGCGCTGCCCGGCGTACAGCGCGCAGCCTACATCAGCTTTCTGCCGATGGTGTTTCGCGGCGGCCTGTGGCAGGTGACGATCGACGGCAAGGCGTCGGGCCGCTACGACGAACAGACGGTGAGCATGCGCTTCGTGACGCCGGGCTTCTTCGACGTGATGCGGATCCCGCGCCGGGCCGGCCGCGACATTCGCGAGAGCGACACGATGGACTCGGAGGGCGTCGCCGTGGTCAGCGAGTCGTTCGCGCGGCGCTACTGGCCGGGCAAGGATCCGATCGGGCGCCGCTTCAACGTCGCCCTCGCCGATCGCGTCGTCGTCGGCGTCGTCGCCGACGTCCGCGTGCGGGGGCTCGAGGGGCCGAGCGAGCCGCAGGTCTACCTTTCGTACCGCCAGGTCATGGACAACTGGTTCCCGTTCTACATGCCCAAGGATCTGGTCGTCCTCTCCTCGCTGCCGCTCGATCAGCTCGTGCCCGCGGTCCGGCGGATCATTCACGAGGCCGATCCGCAGCAGCCGCTTTCGGACGTCCGGCCGATGACCGACATCGTGGAGGGGGAAACCGCTTCGCGCGGGCTGCAGGTGCGCGTGCTCGCCGGCTTCGCGCTGGTCGCCGTGCTGCTGGCGGCGATCGGGATCCACGGCGTGCTGTCGTTTGCGGTATCGCAGCGAACCCCCGAGATCGGGGTGCGCATCGCGCTCGGCGCCCGGCGCACCGATATCCTCGCGATGGTGATGCGGCAGGGCGCTGTGCTCGTCGGCGCGGGGCTCGTGCCCGGCCTGTTGCTCGCCTACGCCGCCGCGCGCGCCCTGGAGTCGCTGCTGATTGGCGTGAAGCCCTCGGATCCGGTGACGTTTCTGACGGCCGTCGTGCTCACGGCAGCGATGGCGTTTGCGGGCACGCTCGTGCCGACGCTGCGCGCCGTGCGCGTGGATCCACTCCGCGCGATCCGCGAGTAGCTCGTCGCGCGGCGTCTGGCCACGGCAATCACACTCACGCGATGCGCTTGCGGCTGCGCGCCACCGCCAGCAACAGCATGACCGCGCCCCAGGCGCCGAGCGCGGCGGCCTGCGGCCACAGCAGGTCGAGGCCGATCCCTTTGAGGAAAATGCCGCGCACGATGACCAGGAAATAACGGAGCGGAATGAGATAGGTCACATACTGGATCGCCCGAGGCATGTTCTCGATCGGGAAGATGAATCCCGACAGGTAGATCATCGGCGTCAGAAAGAAGAACGTCGCCGTCATCATCGCCTGCTGCTGCGTGTCCGACACGGTCGAGATGAAGAGGCCCAGGCTGAGCGTGCACATCACGTAGAGAAGGCTGGTGGCGAGCAGCAGCGTGAAGCTGCCGCGGAACGGCACTTCGAACCAGAACACCGCCAGCGCGGTGACGAGCAGCACGTCAATCAAGCCGATCAGCCCGTAGGGAAGCAGCTTGCCGACGATCAATTCCCAGCGCCGCAGCGGCGTCACGTTGAGCTGCTCGAGCGTGCCGAGCTCCTTCTCACGCACGATCGCCATCGCCGCCAGGTTCGCCGTCACGATCAACAGCAGCAGGGCGATGACGCCCGGGATCATGAAGAAGCGGCTCTCGAGCTGAGAGTTGAACCAGACGCGGATGCGGAAGTCGATGCCGGGCGCGGCGGCCGGCGCCGCCTGCGGCCGCGCGGCCCGCAGATCCGCGGTCAGCGCGGCGGCGTACTCCCCCACCAGCGACGTGGCGTAGCCAAGCGCGACGGTGGTGGAGTTCGAATCCGAGCCGTCGGCGACGACCTGAAGCGAGACCGGCTGCCCGTCCTGCACCGATCGTCCGTATCCCGAGGGAATCGCCAGCGCGATCCACGCCTCGCCGGTCTGCAGGAAGCGATCGATCTCGGTCACGGTCGTCACCGTGTCGATCACGGTGAAGGTTCGCGAACCGTCGAAGCGCGCGATCAGATTGCGGCTGGCCGGCGTACGATCTCCGTCCGCGACCACGATCGGCACGTCCTTCACGTCGGTCGTCGCCGCGTAACCGAGCATCGTCAGCTGGATGATCGGCGCCATGATCACGAGGCCGAACAACCGCGGATCCTGGCGCAACTCCAGGAATTCCTTCCACACCAGCCGGCGCAGCCGCTGCATCAGCGCTTCTCCCGCGCCAGCCGGACCGACGCCAGCGTCAGCATCGCCAGCGTGTAGATCGACAGCGCGAGCATCTGCGGCCAGAGCAGCCGCAGCGGCGTGCCCTTGA
>Ga0310810_10003276_pt1 | contig 17624 bp, 15 predicted proteins | sample NCmetagenome_FD_207641 | JGI IMG/M metagenome (GOLD analysis project Ga0310810, IMG submission 207641) | Soil microbial communities from experimental microcosm in Duke University, North Carolina, United States - NC | ecosystem: Engineered > Artificial ecosystem > Soil microcosm > Unclassified ...
CGACCCCACCGGATACGACGTGCTCGATGGCTGGCCGCGATGCTGAAGCGTCATCGCTCCGTTGACGACTTGATCGACGCTGTACACATCCCAATCTCCACTTGCATCGGCCAGCAGTACGCGGTTTCCGCTCGCGAACCCACAGACCTGCTGCGACGTCGTGAGTGGGCAGTTGGGCGGCGTCTCAACCAGCGGATCGAGCGCGCCGGCTCCGAGCGCGGCAGACAGCCTGGTCTGCGACGGCGTCGATGGCACATACAGGAAGCTGATCGCATCGGATCGAAAGAACATGTTCTGCGCCTGATCCGGTGCGTCGCCGAAGGCTCGAAACGGCATCACCGGCGCGATCATGTCGTTGAGTGGCCCGAGTGCAGGTCCGGCGTACGTTCCTGCCCCTGCCATGATCAGGTCTCTGCGGAGCGCATCAACGGCAACGCGCATCCGCTGTTGCATGTCGGCAGCCTCCGGCTGCGCCTGGAACATGCGCTGCGCGGGCGCAGCCAACGCGAACCCTCCACCGACGACGACCAACGTGATGAGGCTCGCGAGCAACAACTCGACGAGGCTGAAGCCGTGCTGACGCGTCATCGTGGTTTCCTCACCTTGAGCGTCGCGAGCCGGGCTTCGCCGGGCAGTCGGGTGACCGCTCCCTGATCAGCGCGCCCACGGTTTCGAACGCTGGTGACAAGCACCTGAATCAGCACGGCCGGCCCGGCGCTTGAAGGCATCGGCTCAATCGACCACCGTCGTGTGTACACAGCCGCCAGCGGTGGCTGCGCACCACGACCCACGATTCGACCACCCCCATCAACGTGATCGACAAATCCAGGCGTGTTCTGCTGGAGAGATAGGGGTGACGATTGCAGCCCCGTTCCGCCTGACGGGGATTCAGGCTGGACGGCGGTGTCCGTGCTGACGTCGCTCACGGGCATTCCGCTCGCGTCGAATTCCCACGCCAACGCACGAAGCTGCTCAATCTTCTGTTCCGCGAGAAATCCCGCGAGCGTGCCGTTCCTCGCCACGGTGTTCGTCGCGGTCGCTACCCTCACGAGTTCGGCCATCGTCAGCAGGCCCGTCGTGAGGATCACGGTTGCGACGAGTGCTTCCACCAACGTCGAACCACGGGCATCTTTCATGAGGACAGCTATCGCAACGGCGTTGCCATCGTCGATCCGACAGACCACGATTCATCCAAGTCATGTTGTCGTCAGGAGTTGTGCGTGGAAAGACGGGCCAGGCAGGACCGCGAAGCGGTCGAAAGATCGCAATTCTTCCGCGGCCGATTTGGCCGACGTGTTAGACGAGCGGCAACGTCACCTGAAACGAGGCTCCGCCGGCAGGCGAAGTGGTCGCCTGGATGCGACCGTTGTGCGTGACGATGATCTTCTGAACGAGTGCGAGCCCCAGGCCGGTTCCCGTCTTCTTGGTTGTGAAGAACGGACGGAAGATCTTTTCGCGTGCGTCAGCGGGAACGCCGGGGCCATTGTCGGCCACGGTCACGCGAGCCACGCCCTGCGCCGTGTCGAGCGCGCCCTCGACACGAATCTCCGGCGTGACGCCGGCAGCCTGACACGCCTCCACCGCGTTGCGAAGCAGGTTGCTGAACGCCTGTCGCAGAAGCACGTCGTCGGCATCCACGCGACCGAACTCTCCCGCGACGACGATGTCCCCGTTCAGCTGACGGGCATCGGACTTGAGGTCGTCAACACCGCGGTCGACGATCGCGCGCAGGTCGTATGTCGCGAGCGACAACTGCGTCGGACGCGCGAAATTGAGGAAATTTGTGACGACCTCGCCAAGCGCAACCGTCTCCTGTCGAATACCTTCGACGTACGGCCTGTACTGCGGCGGGACGGACGCCGGATCGAGCAACTTGCCGTAGCCGTGAATCGTCGCAAGGCCGTTGCGAAACTCGTGGGCGATGCCGGCAGTCAATTCACCCAGCCTGGCCAGAGTTTCCTTCAACCGCAGCTGCTCCTCGAGCTGCACAACGGCGGTGAGATCGGAGAACAGGCAGATGACGCCGCCCGAGCCGTCGGTTCCAAGGGGCGACACGGTCACACCAACGTGGGTGACATCACCGGCGTGTGGCATCTCGAGGGCGCGGCGCACGATTGGTTGCCCGGAACTCAGGCACTCCTCGATCACTCCTGCCAACGGTGCCGCCGCAGGCGGCAGCTTCGTATAGTGCGGCCACTCGCCTGCCGCGTCGAACCCAAGCATCCGTCGCCCTCCCGGGTTCAGGATCTGCACCTGCCCCGCTCGATCGACGACGAGTAAACCGGCGGTGAGGCTGTTGACGATCTGCGTGTTCAGCAGCTCGGATGCTTCAGCGCGCTCCGTCATGGCGCGCTCCTGTGCCTTCAGCTTCTGGATCGCGTCCTGAAGTGCAACGGCCAGCAGGGCCGAGTCACCGCCTTCGCGATTGTGCGACCGATTCCGCCGCGATGCCGACAGGAAGCGAAGGCCGGCGAACACGACGACGGCGATGAGCACGACGATCATCGCCGTGTTCGCCAGCAACGCGTAGGCCTGCAGGTTCATTGATAGAAGCCGAAGTACCAGTCCACGATCGGCGTGCCCCAGGCGGCGGACACTACGGCGCCGATTGCGAGGAACGTCCCAAACGGCAGCGCGTATTTCATGTTGCCGCGCTTGGATATGATCAAGGCGACGCCGATGATCGAGCCGGAGAGCGATGCCATCACGAGCGTGAGCAGGACGAGCTTCCAGCCGAGGAACGCGCCGATCATCGCGAGCAGCTTGACGTCACCCATGCCGAGCCCTTCTTCACCGCGGATGCGGTAGTAGCCCTCGGCGATGGCGAACAGGACGCCGCCGCCGACCGCGATGCCGATCAGCGAATCGCGCGGACCCGGAGGAAGAAACAGGCTGCACAGGAAACCAATCACGATGCCGGGCAGCGTGATCGTGTTCGGCAGGATCTTGTGCTGCAGGTCGGTCACGAAGAGCACGATGAGCGCGCACGCAAAGAGAATGCGCACGAGGGCCAGCAGCGTCAGGCCGTACAACAGGTAGCCGCCGAGAAACGCGAGCGCAGTCACGGCCTCGACGATCGGGTACATCGACGACACCGGAGCGCGGCAGGTGCGGCACTTTCCGCCGAGCGTGACCCAGCTCAGGATCGGAATGTTGTCGTACCACGTGAGCGCGCGCCCGCACGACGTGCACCTGGATCCGGGCCACACCAGCGACTCGCCGCGCGGCAGACGGTAGATGCAGACATTCAGAAAGCTTCCGATGCAGGCCCCGAACAGGATTGCAGCGAGCGGTGGCATCCAGCCTGGAATGTCGACGTTCACAGGCCGCGCCGCAGGGGATAGAGCGATGACTCTTCGGCAACGTCAACGGCGCCAGAAACCGGATCGAGCGTGTACGGCACACCGGTTGGGTCGAGCGGGATCCCCCTCACAAGACCGGCGCGGGTCATCTCGTCCCATCCGGTCGGGAAGCGGTTCGCCCTGTCGTAGAAGCTGTTGACGATCGGCTGAAGCTGCCCGATCACGTTTTCAGCGTCGAGCTGCTGCAGACGCGTGCGGGCTGTTCGACGCATCCACTCCTGTTCCGCCGTCTGAGCCAACTGCGTCCAGAGCACACGTGCGGCAACCTGATCACCACCTTCGGCGAGGACGCTGGCAGCCAGGGGCTGCAGCCAGTTGGGCGCGGTCGAGAGTTTGGACCCGCGCAGGAACCAGTCGGCCGCTGCCTTGGGATCGTCATGCCACCAATACTCAACGAAGCCGGCGTCGAGGTAGTACTCCCACTTGTTCGGCGATTCGCGAATCCCCTTCTCCAGCAGGGCAATCGCATCTTCGGGGCGACCGGGGCCGTTGGGATAGCCTTCGGACAGCAGGATGGCGCCGAATCGATACGCGATGTTGAAACGCGGATCGAGTGTCGTCGTGATGTCGAGTAAAGGAAAGAGGAACCCGTAGTCTTTGTTCTCCGCCTTCGAGAGCTTCGTGCTTCCGTAATACTGCACGGCGCGGATCCAGTAGATATCCGCGGCAACGCTGTTGAAGCCGAGCACGAGCCGGCGCATGACTCCCGGCGACCGCACCCATTGCACTTCCTGCGTCGGCGTAAAGCGTTCGAATGCTCCGTTGATCGCCGTCTGGGTGCCAATGGCCGCAACCAGCAGGACGACGAACGCAATCCAGTGAAGCGTGCGGCGGGTTCGAAGAGGCGGGGCCATTACTTGAAGTCCCGCCGTTCGAAGATTAGTGTGGACGCCACGAGGAGTACGGCGACGTAAAGGCCGATCGACCCGCTCGCGAGCAGCATGTGCTGCGCGGTCACCGCCTGACCATGCACGACGGCGGCTGTCACGTTGAGCGGAGACAGATTCGGGAAGGCGTAATAAAGTCCGCGACCGATCATCGCGAGCGCCGGCGACGCACCGAATGACTCAAGTGTCCGCAGGTCATCGCTGAAGTGACCGATCACGTACATGGCGATTGTCAGCGCCGCGGACAGGAAGGTACTGGAGAACGTCGAGAAGAACAGCGCGAGTGCGGTCACCAGCATCAGCTCGACGGCGATGAGCGCGAACGCCTTGAGCAACATCGGATCGAGGGCCGCAGCTTCCCAACCAGCCTTGATGCTGGCCGGCGTCTGCCAATCGAGATAGGCCAGCACCCCGTAGTACGCGAGGGCCATGACGGCGAGATTGGCGATCAGCGTGAAGACCAGGCCGAGGTACTTGCCGACGATGAACTGGCTGCGCGTGATCGGCTTTGAGAGCAGACTGTAGATGCTTCGCCGCTCGACTTCTTTCGCGACCAGACCAATACCGAAGAACACGGCGATCAGCACACCCATCAACGACGCGGCGGCGAGGCCGAGGTCCTTGATGATCTTCACGTCCTGTCCCGCGGTCAGCTGCGCGAGCAGAAACGACGCGGCCATCAGCAGCACCGCAAAGAACACGAGGTTGTACGGCACCCGGTCGCGGATCGAGTCCTTGAAGACGCCGCGTGCGATGGCGAGGACGGCTGTCATGATGCCGTCCTTTCTCGCACGATGCCGGCCTCGTCGGTCGCGCGGACCTGCTGCACGAAGAAGTCCTCGAGCGTTTCGCGGACGGGGTTGAGGGAGACGAGGCGGGCGCCGGTCGCGACGAGCTCTGCGAGCAGCTGCTCCGGGGCGACCGTCAACGGAAGCTCCAGCGAGAAGCGCCCCTCGCCGAGTACCGTGACACCCGTCAGCCGAGGCGCGATTCGATCGATCACCGGCTGGCTGACGCTTGACACCACGAGCTCCCAGGCGCGTGCGCGGTTCGCGAGCAGATCGGACAAGCGTCCCGTCGCGGTAAGCCTCCCTTTGACGACGACCGCGACCCGGCTGCAGAGCGCTTCGGCGTCGCTGAGGACATGCGAGCTGAAAAACACCGCGCAGCCCTTGTCGCGAAGTCTCAGAATCAGCTCGCGTACTTCACGACGACCGATCGGATCGAGTCCAGACATCGGCTCGTCGAAGAAGACGACCTCGGGGTCGTTGACGAGGGCCTGCGCGATCCCGACCCGCTGGATCATGCCCTTCGAGAACTTGCGGAGCTGAAAGCGCCGCTCGGACCCGATCCCGACTTCATCGAGCAGACGGCTCGCGCGTGCGCGCCCGTCCTGCGCTGAATACCCGAACACGCGCGCGAAATAGATCAGCAGTTCTTCGGCGGTGAGGTTGTCGTAGAAGTACGGGTTCTCGGGGAGGTATCCAATGCGTCGCCGCACGGACACGTCACCAACCGGGCGACCGAGGATCTCGGCCCGCCCGGAGGTGGGGAAAATCAGCTGCATCAGCAGCTTCAGCGTCGTGGTCTTGCCCGCGCCGTTGGGGCCGAGGAACCCGAAGACCTCGCCCTGCCCCACGTGCAGCGTCAAATCCTCAAGAGCGGCGTAGGGGCGGGAACGCCAGAATCCTTTTGTGTAGTGTTTGGTCAGCCCCTCGGTCCGAATCGCATCCATACCTGATCGGGATATCGGGAGATCGGGGGCCGATCCCCACCCGTCGCGTTACGAGGTCACGCCTGCCTTCTTCAGCTCGTAAGCAATGAGCGCATCGAACGCGGCGGGACGGAACCCGCCGAGCCTGATGCCATTGATGAAGTAGGTGGGCGTCCCGGTGATGCCAATTTTTTGTCCGAGTTGCACATCCTCGCGCACCGACTCGAGCATCTTCTGGTAGCGGCTGTCGAACTCGCTCGGGGTGATCTTGGTCACTTCCTGGAGGGCGGCCTTTACGTCGGCGCCGGTCATCGCCATCGACTGACGATCGAAGAGCGTGGCTTCGAGCTGCTTGTCCAGGTTCTTTTCGCGCGCCAGCCGCACGGCCACGGCGGCTTCGCATGCGGCTCCATGAACGCCGCCGGCTCCGCACTCGGTCTCGAGCGGGTAGTCGCGGTTCTCGTACTTGAAGACGCCGGGATAGGCCGCTTCGTACTTCGCGATGATGTCCTTATAGAGCATGTAGGCCTGCCGGCATGACGGGCATTGATAGTCGTTGAACTTGATCAGCAGAACCTTGACGTTCCCCTGCGGCATTACATCGGCGACGGTCGGCTGACGATCGAGCCACTCGTGAAGCTCGGTGAGCTGCTCGGGTGCGAGTGTTTCGACCGGCACGGCCGGAACAGCCGGTGTGGCGGCGGACTGCGCACTGGCCGCCTGCTCGCGCGGGAACGCAAGCACCAGACCTGCGGACGCGACGAGCCAGACCACGGCGAGCAGCGCTGCCGTCGGGCTCGCTTTCAGTCCACCGATGTCCTTCGCCACACCCGACTGCAGCGTGCGCAACGGCCCGGCTGCATTGGCGGAGAGAAGGAAGATACCAATCACGCTCACGTACATCGTCAAGCAGAGGGGACACGCTTGACGAAGGACGAAGAACGAGGCGTACGCGAAGTAGAAGACTGCTGCGAGGCCAACGGTCGCGAGCAGGAAGACATACCCGGCGGCGCGCGACGCCTCGTCCGACTTGGGCGTGCGCATGCCCCACGCGGAGAGCATCAGGACGAGCGCGGACCAGATCGCGCCACCGGCAGCGACCGGTACACCAGCCACGGTCCCGTATGCACTCTCGAACACCTGCTCGCACGACACCGTTTCGTTGACGTCGCAGAAGCTCGTATAGCCCGGTTCCGTGATGAGCCGGTAGTGAACGTAGAGTGCCGCGAGCGAGGCGGCGAGGCCGAGAGCCGAGAGCACAACGAGGGCGTAACGGGTGCGGCTAGACATGACCATCCTTCTTGTCAGGGCTCGGAGCGCGCAGGGCGGGCTCCGAGGGGACTTCGCCCTGCATTATAGGACGGTCGTACAAAGGAAAGGCCGGCTGCAATATCCAGCCGGCCCCTCCCTGTGGTCGAATTCGTTGCTACTGGATGGGCGTCACCGTCGCCGAGACCGTGAAGGGCTCGGTTGGCGCTGCGGCGCCGGCCGCGGCCACGTTCTGCCAGATCGCACCCGCCTGGCCGCTCGCGAACGCGCGATTTCCTGTCGAGGACGGGCTCGTCGGGACCGCCGTGACGTAGTAGGCCGAGTTCGTAGCGGTGCCGTTGCAGTCGTTCGGCCCCGCGCCGCCGGCGAGGCCAGCCGCCAGCGTATAGGTGAATCCGCTCTTCTGGGGCGACACAGCGCCCGTCAGGTCATTCGAGAGGAACGACTGGTTTCCACCTGGGGGCGGCGTACCGAGGGTCGCGAACAACACAGCGTAGGACCCGAAGCCACACGAAGCCGTGTAACTGACTTCGGCCGTGTTGATGGCGCGTACCGAGCCAATGGCCGACGTCTCGTTGCCCGACATCCGGGCGCGAAGCAGTCCAGGCACCGCGATCGCCGCGATGATGCCGATGATCGCCACAACGATCAGTAGCTCGATGAGCGTAAAGCCTTCGTTCTTCTTCAATGTCCTCACAACCTTCTCCTTAGGCGCCGTCGGCCTTCATGGCCCGGCAGCCACCGATCCCTCTCCAGAGCAAGCTCGGTGCCTGTTTTTCCACCGGCCGATCATGCTGACTAACTGCAGTGATATCAGTTACTTAGAAGGTGTAGTCGAGAGGCTTTTATACGCGAAACAGTGACATTCGAGGGCAGCCTGACAAACGGTGGCAACGCGACTGCCAATGTTTGTTAGGGTCGGGAATGGCCGTACAAAGGAAAGGCCGGCTGCGATATCCAGCCGGCCTTTTCCCCGCGGTCGAATTGCGACTACTGGATGGGGGTGACTGTCGCTGAGACCGTGAAGGGCTCGGTCGGCGCTGCCGCACCGGCTGCCGCCACGTTCTGCCAAATCGCGCCCGCCTGGTTGCTCGCGAACGCACGGTTGCCGGTCGACGCAGGACTGGTCGGACGCGCCGTCGTGTAGTAGGTCACGTTGGTCGCCGTGCCGTTGCAGTCGTTCGGGCCCGCCGCACCGCCGGCGCCCGCCGCCAGCGTGTAGGTGAAGCCGCTCTTCTGGGGCGACACGACCTGCGTCAGGTCGTTCGAGAGGAACGCCTGGTTTCCGCCTGGGGGCGGCACGCCGAGCGTCGTCAACAGAACTGCATATCCGCCCTGGCCGCACGCGGCCGAATAGCTGACTTCCGAGGTGTTAATCGCACGCATCGACCCGATGGCCGACGTCTCGTTGCCCGACATACGAGCGCGGAGCAGACCCGGCACGGCAATCGCGGCGATGATGCCGATGATCGCCACGACGATCAGCAGCTCGATGAGGGTAAAGCCTTCGTTCTTCTGCAGTCTCTTCACAATCTTCTCCTTACGCTCCTCATGAGCGCGTGGCCGTCAGGCCAATCTAATCACCGACTCCGCGACTCCTATGTCCTTACTGAACCTGGACTGACTTACCTACTTTGCTTGCGAGAGCCGTCCGGCACTCCGCCGGACGGCTCTCGTCATGCTCGAACACTCACTACTGGATGGGCGTGACTGTCGCCGACACCGTGAAGGGCTCGGTCGGCGCCGCCGCACCGGCTGCCGCCACGTTCTGCCAAATCGCGCCCGCCTGGTTGCTCGCGAACGCGCGGTTACCCGTCGAAGAGGGGCTCGTCGGAACGGCCGTCGTGTAGTAGGTCACGTTGGTCGCCGTGCCGTTGCAGTCGTTCGGGCCCGCCGCACCGCCGGCACCCGCCGCCAACGTGTAGGTGAAGCCGCTCTTCTGGGGCGACACGACCTGCGTCAGGTCGTTCGAAAGGAACGCCTGGTTTCCGCCTGGGGGCGGCACGCCGAGCGTCGTCAACAGAACTGCATATCCACCCTGGCCGCACGCGGCCGAATAGCTAACCTCTGAGGTGTTGATCGCGCGCATGGACCCGATGGCTGACGTCTCGTTGCCCGACATACGGGCGCGGAGCAGACCGGGAACGGCAATCGCCGCGATGATGCCGATGATCGCCACGACGATCAGCAGTTCGATAAGCGTAAAGCCTTCATTCTTCTGGATTCTCTTCACAACGAATCTCCTTGAGAGCGCTCGGGCCGGAAGGCCCGGTTTATGTGTATCCGCCGCTCCGACACGGCGCCTCGTGAACGACTCTTCAAGAGGCAAGCGTGGTGCCACGACGCGCCGCCACCGTATGTGTCGGTGTAACCGGCTTATTTCTTTAGGCTTACCGGGTCCTGATGAGTCGGACCGGGGTGTCGGGCGGGTGCCATTCCTTGCTTCGTCTGACAGGAAGTGTCAACGGCCGCTGTCAAGAATTGGCAATCAGCGAAGATTGAATTTCTTGGCGTAATACCGGAACGAACGGAAGCTCATACCCAGCATCTCCGCTGCGCGGGTTTGCACTCCGCCCGATCTTTCCAAGGCTAATGCGATGTAGTGGCGATAGAACTCCTCGCCCAGAGCTTCGAGGTCGAATCCCTCTTTCAGGTCGGGTAATCCGCCGGGCGCAGGCGCGACAACTGGGGCCGGCGAGCCGACACCCCTGGTCGGTGTACCGCCAAGCGTGCGAACCTGCGTCGGAAGGCTCTCTGGGAGCACCAGCGGCGACTGCTCCAGAGCCACGGCCCTCTCAATCACGTTCTCGAGCTCACGGACGTTGCCAGGCCACGCGTACGCCGACAGCAACTCCTGCGCCTCGTGGGAGATCGCGTTCACAGATTTGCCAGCGGCCTTCGAGTATTTCGCAAGGAAGTGATCCGCCAGGAGCGGCACGTCCTCGCGCCGATCGCGCAGCGGCGGCAGATGCACCTGGATGACATTGATGCGGTAGTAGAGGTCTTCGCGGAAGCGACCCTCCGCCACCATCTTCTGCAGATCCTGATTGGTCGCGGCAATCACGCGAATGTCGGCCTGCACTTCCTCTGTTCCGCCGAGCCGTCGGAAACGCCGATCCTGCAGCACCCGCAGCAGCTTGACCTGCATCGTCTGGTTCATCTCCCCGATTTCGTCGAGGAAGATGGTGCCGCGCTCGGCGACTTCGACGAGCCCCTTCTTGTTGGTGTCGGCGCCGGTGAATGCGCCCCGCATGTGGCCGAACAGTTCCGATTCGAGCAGCGTCTCGGGAAGACCGCCGCAGTTGAGCGCGACAAACGGATGCTCGCGCCGGAGGGAGTTGAAGTGCACGGCCCGGGCCACGAGATCCTTGCCGGTTCCCGACTCCCCCGTGATCAGAATCGTACTGGTGGTCTTGGCGATGGTCTCGATCATCTTGAACAAGTCGAGCATCGCGTCGCTGCGGCCGATGATGTTGCAGAACTCGTGGGACGTGTTGAGCGTGCGCTTCAGCAGGACGTTCTCCTGCCGGATGCGGAGCGTCTCGAGATGCTGGCGCACCTTGATCCGCAACTCGTCCATGTTGAACGGCTTCGTGAAGTAGTCGACGGCGCCGAGCCTCATCGCTTCCACGGCCGTGTCGGTCGAGGCAAAGGCCGTCATCATGAACGCCACTAGATCCTTGTTGGCGTCCTTCGCCGCTCGGAGCACCTCGACGCCGCTGATGTCGGGCATGCGGATATCGGAGAGGAGCAGATCCATCCGCTCGCGCTGAAGGATCTCGAGCGCCTCCGTCCCGTTGGCTGCCACCGTCACGTCGTAGCCGTCGCGACGAAGCACGATGCGCAGCATCTCCCGCATCGACGGCTCGTCGTCGACGATGAGGATTCGCGGCTTGGAGGCGGGCGCTGCGCTCGCGGGCGCGTCACTCGATGGCACGGCCGTCGATGGTCGCGTCATACGACGACGCTCCGTGATTCAGATTCCGCCGGCGTCGCGCTGATGCCCGCGTGAACCGGAAGGCGAACGCTCATGATCGTCCCCACACCCACTTGAGAGGCCACGTTGATCGTCCCGTTGTAGTCGGTGACGACGCGGTGCACGGTGGCCAGTCCAAGACCCGTGCCTCGTTCGAACGAACTGCGAAACGGTTGAAAGATTTCGTCAACGTCCTCGGGCGCAATTCCGCACCCTTCATCCTGAACGGCGAAGACGACCCACTCATCGCCTGCCGGCTCTCGCTCCGAGGTTGCCGTCATGCGGAGATGCCCGCCGTTCGCCATCGCGCGCACGCCGTTGGTCGCCAGGTTCCAGACGATTTGACGAATCTGATTCTCATCGGCCTCGCACCACACCGGCTCGCCGGGAACATCAACGTCGATGATGTGATGCGGCTTCACTTCGGCGCTGTTGCGGAGCAGGAGTGCGGTGTCCTGCAGCACCGATCGCACATCGAGCCGCGCCATGGCTTTGCGCTGCGGCCTGGCGTACGCCAGGAACGATCGGATCGTTTCATTGAGCCGCTCGGACTCGCGCAGCACGATGTCCATCAACTGCGCCTGATCTTCGCTGAGCGGCAGTTCCTGCCGGAGAACCTGGATCGAACCGGACATCGATGCCAGCGGGTTCCGGATCTCGTGCGCGATGCCGGCCGCCATCTCACCAACCGCCGTGAGCCGCTGACGGAGTCGCGCATCCCGCTCGAGGCGCCTGACGTCCGTGACGTCCTGGAACGACCAGACGTATCCCGTACCGCCCTCAGGAAGGGTGAGCGTACTGGCCGTTAAACCGACGTCAATCATTCGCCCATCGGCGGTCCGATGCTGGCAATCAATCTTCAGGCTGCGGCCAGCCGTCAGCCCCTCGAGGCGCACGCGCACCGCCTCGGGCATCTGCATTACCTCGATCACGTCGCGGCCGATGACCTGCGCCGCCGGGACACCAATGATCGTGGACGCGGAGCGATTGAAGGTCAGGATCCCGCCCTCGTGATCGGTCGTGATCAATCCGCTCAACAGGCTGTTGATGACGTACTCGTTGAAGGCGCGCAGGTCGCGGATGCGGTCGGACGCGTCCTCGAGCCGTGCACCGGCGGAACGGAGACTGTCGGCCAGCGACCCGGCCAGAAGCGCAACGGCGATGAAACCACCGAGGTTGATCGCGACGGTGTACTGCGCCACACGCACCGTCGGCAAGTCCACGGCGGGCGAGAACCGGCGTGCGAGCGGCAGATCCAGATCGATGTACTGCACCGCGACGAGCGCCAGGTACATGACCGCGCTGAACGCCGCCAGCTGGATCGCGACACGTCGATACCGGATCATGCTCGCGGCGATGATCGGGAGCAGGTAGAGCGAGGAAAAGTTGCTGGTGATTCCGCCGGTGACGTGAATGAACGCCGAGACCAGGAGCGCGTCCGCTCCGAACTGCAGGTCGACCAGCCAGGGATGGTGCTCAGCGTACTTGAGCGTGCCGAGATAGAAGACGCTCAGCGCATACGTGAGGCCGATCAGGCCAAAGAATGGGTCAATTGGAAACGCTCCCGGGCGACTGATCTGAATCAGAATCGCCGAGCCCATCAGCAGGGTCACGAGGACGACCCGTGCGGCGATGAGCGTTGAAAGGCGGGAGCGCAGATTCATCTCAATTCGGTTGGTGGTTGGTGGTTAGTGGTTGGTGGTGGAGGTCACGAAGAAAAGCCCTTGCCACCACCCACCTACCACCTGCCACTAACCAGTCAGCTTGCTGATCAAGTCGAAGATCGGCATGTACATCGCGATCACGATACCGCCAACCACCACACCGAGGAAGAAGATCATGATGGGCTCGAGCAGGGTCAGCAACCCGGCCACGGCCGTGTCAACCTCTTCTTCGTAGAAGTCGGCGATCTTGCCAAGCATCGTGTCGAGCGCACCCGTCGCTTCACCGACGCTGATCATCTGCACGACCATCGACGGGAAGACGTTGGTTTCCTTCAAGGGAGCGGCGATGGTTTCACCGCGCTCGATGCTCTTCCGCGTCGTCATGATCGCTTCTTCGATGATCGCGTTGCCGGCGGTACGCGCCGTGATGTCGAGCGCTTCAAGAATGGAGACGCCTGACGCCAGCAGTGTCGAGAGCGTTCGACAGAATCGCGCGACCGCGATCTTACGCATCAGCGAACCGAGCACGGGCAGCTTGAGCGTGATCGCATCGATGACCCTGCGTCCGTTCGGCGAGTTGTAGTACGCGCGGAACGCGAACGCCGCCGCACCGATGCCGACCAGAATGAACGGCATGAAGCGAACGAGGCCGTTGCTGGCCGCGATGACGATGCGGGTGGGCAGCGGGAGTTCGGCGCCGAGGCCGGCGAACAGGCTGGCGAAGGTCGGGATGACCTTCCAGAGAATGACGCCGACGACCACCACCGCGATCACGACGACTGCGATCGGATAGATCATCGCCGACTTGACCTGACCCTTCAGCTTGACGGCCTTTTCGATGTAGGTCGCCAGGCGCTTCAGAATCGTGTCGAGAATACCGCCGGCCTCACCAGCCGCAATCATGTTCGTAAAGAGCGGGTCGAACGCCTTCGGATGCTTCTTCATCGCATCCGCCAGCGAGGCGCCGCTCTCGACGTCGGTCCGGGTGGCGAGAATGACCGAGGCGAAGTTCTTGTCCTCTTCCTGCGTGCCGAGAATCTCGAGACACTGCACGAGCGGCAGACCGGCGTCGATCATCACCGAGAACTGGCGCGTGAAGACGGCCAGGTTCTTGGCGCTGACCTTCTTGCCCCGAGGCTTCGACACCTTGGCCGCCGCCTCTTTGACCGGGGTGATCTGCGTGACGAGAATCTGCTCGCGGCGCAGGGCGGCAACCGCCCCGTCCATCGTTTCGGCGCTGCGCTCGCCCGTGACTGTGCGCCCCTGCCGCGTCCGTCCGCTATATGCAAATGTGGCCATTGCCTGCTACTCCAACTCACTCCGTAGCTGGGTTGCTGAGTGGCTAGGTTGCTGGGGCTACTCAGCCACCCAGCTACCCAGACGACCTAGCCACTTAGCTACCTACTTGCCGTCTATCGTCCCGTCGGTCTCCCGGTCGTGCCCGTGCGAAGTCCCGCGCCGGCGACGACGCCAACGCCCCGGTTGATCAGGTCCTGCAGCTCGTCGCGATTCGAAGACGCCATCAGCGCCGTTTCGAGTGTGATCAGTCGCTTCTGATAGAGCGTGGCAAGCGACTGATTCATCGTCTGCATGCCCATCTTTTCCTGGCCCGTCTGCATCGCGGAGTAGATCTGGTGGATCTTGTCTTCGCGAATCAGGTTCCGGATGCCGGCCGTTGGCACCATGATTTCGAGCGCGACGACGCGGCCGCCGCCGATCTTCGGAAGGAGCGCTTGACAGACGATGCCTTCGATGACGAGCGACAACTGCGTGCGGATCTGACTCTGCTGATGCGCAGGGAAGATATCGATGATTCGGTTGATCGTCTGCGACGTCGAGTTGGTGTGCAGCGTGGCCAGCGTCAAGTGGCCCGTTTCCGCAATACGCAGTGCGGACTCCACCGTCTCGAGGTCGCGCATTTCGCCGATGAGGACGATGTCGGGGTCTTCACGAAGCGCGGCGCGGAGCGCGTTGCTGAAGCTTTCGGTGTCGCTGTGCACCTCGCGCTGATTGACCAGACAGCCCTGGTGCTGGTGCACGAATTCGATCGGGTCCTCGATCGTGAGGATGTGGTCGCGACGCTCCTTGTTGATCTTGTCGATCATGGCCGCGAGCGTCGTCGATTTACCGGATCCCGTCGGACCGGTGACGAGCACGAGGCCGCGCGGCTTCTCCGCGAGGTTTGCAAGAACAGGCGGCAGACTGAGTTCCTGGAAGCTGCGGATTTGCTCGGGAATGAGTCGGTAGACGGCGCCGACCGCACCGCGCTGGTTGAACATGTTCACGCGGAAGCGCGCCAGACCCTTGATACCGAACGAGAAGTCCAGCTCGAAGGTCTCCTCGAACCGCTTCTTCTGCGCATCGGTGAGCACGCTGTACGAAAGCTGCTTCGTATCGGACGGCGTCAGTGCTGCACCGTCCAGCCGTGTCAGGTGCCCGTGCACCCGGACCTGGGGCGGCGTGTTCGTGGTGATGTGGAGGTCCGATCCCTCCATCTGCACCATCGTCTGCAGCAGTTCAGGCAGTGTTTGCATCATTACCCTTCGCATACTCCAACGTCCCAACTCGCAGCTCCCAGCCTCGAGCGGCTCTTGGGAGTTGGTTCATTGGGAGTTGGGAGTTACTTCACCGTCTCCCGGACGATCTCTTCGATCGTCGTCACGCCGTCTTTCACTTTTCGGAGCCCGCTGGCACGCAGCGTGAGCATGCCCTCTTCGACCGCCTTGCGCCGAAGTTCGAGCGCGGAGGCACCGACGAGCACGAGCTCACGAATCTCTTCGGTGATTTCCATCACTTCGTACAAACCGACACGGCCCTTGTAGCCGGTGTTGTTGCACTTCTCGCAACCCTTGCCACGATTGGGAACCACCTTTTTTGCATCTTCGGCAGAGAAGCCGGCCTGCATCAGCGCGGGCGGTGGCATCGGGTCTGGTTCAGTGCAGTTCTTGCAGATTCTGCGCACGAGGCGCTGGGCGCACACGAGATTCAGCGAGCTCGCCACGAGGAATGGCTCGATGCCCATGTTCATGAGTCGATTGATCGTGCTCGGCGCGTCGTTGGTGTGCAGCGTCGAGAGCACGAGGTGTCCCGTGAGTGCCGCCTTTACTGCAATTTCTGCTGTTTCGAAGTCGCGGATTTCGCCGACGAGAATGATGTTCGGGTCCTGACGCAGGAAGCTGCGCAGCGCAGCGGCGAAGTTGAGACCGATGTTCTCGCGGACCTGCACCTGGTTGACGCCCATCAGGTTGAATTCGACCGGGTCCTCGGCCGTCATGATGTTGGTCTCGACGGTGTTGATGCGAGCGATCGAGGAGTAGAGAGTGTTGGTCTTACCCGATCCGGTCGGCCCGGTGACGAGCACCATGCCCCACGGCTTCGAAATCGCGTGCTCGAATTTCTGAAGGGACTCGGACTCGAATCCGAGCTTCGTCATGTCGAGCATCAGCTTCGTCTTGTCCAACAGACGCATGACGATCTTTTCGCCGAACAGCGTCGGGAGACAGGAGACGCGGAAGTCGATGTCGCGCATCTCCCCGCCATCCTGGAAGCGGATCTTGATGCGGCCGTCCTGCGGAAGCCGCTTTTCCGCGATGTCCAGCTTGGACATGATCTTGATGCGCGAGGTAATCGCATCGCGGAACTTCATCGGCGGCTGCATGATGTTGTAGAGGATGCCGTCGACGCGGTACCGGACGCGCAATTCCTTCTCGTACGGCTCGATGTGGATGTCGCTGGCGCCCTTCTGAATCGCTGACATCAGGATGACGTTCACCAGCTTGATGACCGGCGCTTCCTCGCCCTGCTTGGCGAGCGCCTCAGCGCTGATCTCCTCGAACTCCTCGAGGACCTCGACGTCGCCGGCATCGGCCAGCACCGGCATGTCGTCGAGCGCCCGGCTCGCGACTTCGAGCGCGCTCGGCCCGCTCGGTGCAGAGTTTCCGTTGCCGTTGCCGTTCCCACCGGACTTCCCGTAGTACTTCGTGATCGCGTCGATCACCGCCGTTTCCGACGCGACGACCGGCTCGACGTTGTAGCCCGTCATGAACTTGATGTCGTCCATGGCGAACACGTTCGTCGGGTCCGTCATCGCGATGGTCAGCGTGGCGCCAGACCTCGAGAGCGGGATGATTTGATACTTCTGTGCGGTCTCGGCAGGAACGAGCTTGACGACGTTGGCATCGACGTCGAATTGCCCGAGGGCGATCGACGGCACGCCATACTGCTTGCTCAGGAGAGCGGTGATCTCGTCGTCTTTGACGTAGCCGAGTTTGATCAGATTGAAGCCGAGCTTCCCCCCGTTCTGGCGCTGATAATTCAGTGCCTCCTGGAGTTGCTCAGGCGTTATGCGCTTCTCTTTGAGAAGCAGCTCTCCGATGCGAACCGCCATGAAGAAGAAACCGGCCCTATCCCACGTGAATCGTCAGAACGTTACCCGGGCCCCAATGCCCCAGCCGCTCTCGTCGTCGGATCCCCCGAACACCCCGTGCCCATCCACGTAAACTCCGGAACGAACGGCGACGCTCGCTCCGACCGTGTAGGCCTGCTCCTCTGCTCCAACCGTGTTGAATCGGGCCCCCGTGCGCAGCCCGATGCGTCGTCCGAATGCCAGGCCTTCCACGCCAACAGCCACAACTCTCCGTTCGCCGTAGGAGGTGTCGTACGCGTCAACGTCAGCATCCAGGGCCACGACCACCGGCCAGCTGCTGACCTGCGACGCATCAAATGCGACCCCCACGCGCGACTGACGCGGTA
>Ga0310810_10003277_pt1 | contig 17623 bp, 14 predicted proteins | sample NCmetagenome_FD_207641 | JGI IMG/M metagenome (GOLD analysis project Ga0310810, IMG submission 207641) | Soil microbial communities from experimental microcosm in Duke University, North Carolina, United States - NC | ecosystem: Engineered > Artificial ecosystem > Soil microcosm > Unclassified ...
CCCCAAGGGCGTGGACGATCGACTGGTGACCGTGAAGGATCCCGACGTGTTGACCTACTCGGAAGAGGAGCTGCGCGCATTGCAAGCGGCGATCACCGACCCGAACTACCGCATCTTCGCCGATCGGAGCGGCATTACCGTCTTCAACAGCGAGCGTTTCGTGCGCGGCACGGACATTCAGGAGATCTTCGTGCAGCTCGAGGTCGATGAGCCGAGCCACGCGTTCTATCTTGGGAAAGAGCTGGCGAAAGCGAGCCTTGCGGTGACGCTGGGGAAAACGTACCGGCAGGAAGGCTCGCTGTCGTGGGGCTATCTCACGCCGCCAGAAGAACGCTCGCATCACGTGCGTCTGACGCACACCGAGCGTAAGCGTGATCGTCGCACCGGCCGATGAATTCGCTCGTTGAGGAGCTGCATCCAGCTCCCGATCCGGTTCGCTGCTGCGCCTCGCTCGAAGGTCTGCCGTACCGACTCTTTCTGGACAGCGCCAGCGCGGGGAGCAGGTTCGGCCGCTATTCATTCCTGACCGCCGACCCGGTCTCGGTCGTGCGCAGCCGGGGCGCCGAGACCGAGTGTCTCGACCTCTCGACTGGCACTCGCCAGGCGATCGAGGGTGATCCCTTGGTGGCGTTGCGTGGGCTCGTTGCCCCGCACTCATCTGAGCCGGTGCCGGGACTGCCGCCGTTTCAAGGTGGCGCGGCCGGATATCTCGCCTACGACTGGGGCCTGACACTCGAGCGATTGCCGGCGCCGCGCTACGACGACCTCGGCCTGCCGGATCTGGTGATCGGCCTGTACGACTGGGTCATCGCCTGGGATCACGAGTCCTCGCGCGCGTGGCTCATCTCGACCGGCATACCGGAAACCTCCGCCGATGCGCGTGCCGCGCGAGCCGCGTCGCGAGTGGCCTTCGTCAAGAAGTGCCTTACTGGTCTCGGACCCTCGGACCGGACCTCCGGACCCTCGGACCGGACCTTCGCACCCTCGGACCGGACCTTCGCACCCTCGCACCCCTGCACCCTCGCACCGTCGTATCGCGTCGCCCCCCTCTGGTGGCCGGAGACCTTTGAGCTGCGGTCGTCGTTCACCCGTGACGGCTACCTCACCGCCGTCGAGCGAGTGCGCGAGTACATCTTCGCCGGCGACATTTTTCAGGCCAACCTGTCGCAGCGCTTCGAGGTCGAGAGCGTTGAGTCCCCCTGGTCGATCTACACGCGCCTACGCCAGCGAAACGCCGCGCCCTTTGCGGCCTTCCTCGACTTTCCTGAAGTCGTAATCGCCAGCGCGTCGCCAGAACGCTTTCTTCGCGTCGATTCAATTGGTCACGTCGAGACCCGGCCCATCAAAGGCACACGCCCTCGCGGCGTCGGCCCGGAGCACGACGCCGCGCTCGGGCAGGCGTTGGCCGAGAGCGCGAAAGATCGCGCTGAGAATCTGATGATCGTGGACCTGATGCGCAACGACTTGTCGCGGGTGTGCGCGCCTCATTCAGTGCGCGTCTCCGAGCTCTTCTCGCTCGAGCACTTTGCCACCGTCCATCACCTCGTCTCGACCGTCGTCGGTCAGCTCGGGCACGGAGCGGACGCGATCGACCTGCTGCGGGCCGCATTTCCCGGCGGTTCCATCACCGGCGCCCCGAAGCTCCGGGCGATGGAAATCATCGCCGAGCTCGAACCGTCCCGCCGCGGCGTGTATTGCGGGTCTATCGGCTACTGGAGCGTGACGGGCGAGCTCGACACCAGCATTGCGATCCGCACAGCGGTCGTGCAGGATGGCCGCGTATACTTCAGTGCCGGCGGCGGCATCGTCGCCGACTCGGAGCCCCGGCAGGAGTACCTGGAGACGCTCGATAAAGCGAGAGCGTTCATCGAGGTGCTTGCTGAACCTTGATTCGCAACATTGGAGATTTGATGATCCTTGATTTGTGATTCGTTTGTGATTGTTGATTGGTGAATGTTGATTGGAACCTGCTAATCGGGAAATTACGAATCAACGATCGTCAATCAACGATCGACAACGAATCGCCAATCAAAGATCGAGGATCAACAATCGTTCATGATTACCAGCGAAATCCCAGTTCTGATCGTGGGCGGCGGCGCCGTGGGGAGCGTGCTCTCGATGGAGCTGGCGCGGCGTGGCATCGAGTATCGCTGCATCGACCGCATGCCGGGACCGGGTCGTGAGTCACGCGCGATCGCGCTGCATGCCCGCACGATCGAGCTGATGGAGCTCGTCGATGCATCGCTCAGCAGGCAGATGCTCGATCGCGATCTCTGGTGCCGCGGGTATGTGATGCACTTTCTCCGGGACGGCGAACGGACGGAGGTGCGCCCCGGTCTCGACTACACGACGGTTGACTCCCGCTACAACTGCATCCTGTCTCACAACCAGAGTGAGACCGAAGGGTTCGTGCGCGAGTACACGCAGTCACGGTTCGGGCGCGGCATCGACTACAACACCGCGTTTCAAAGCCTGACGCAGGAGGGCGACGGCGTCACGGCGCGTGTCACTCACACAGATCGCGGCGACGAAGAGGAGTTGATCCGCTGCCAGTATCTCGTCGCGGCCGACGGCATCAACTCGCGCGTGCGCCGTGGACTCGGCCTGTCGGTGAAAGGGAAGGACTACGCCGGCAGCTTTTTCCAGAACCTCGATATCTACCTGCACGGTTTCACCGACTGGACCGATCATTTCCACTACTGTGTCGGGACCGATCACTTCCTGATGGTCGCGCCACTGCCGGGCGGGTACTTCCGCCTGCTCCTGAGCGACCGCGGCGAAGCAACCGACCCGACGCTGACGCCGCAGCAAGCGTTCATGCGTCTTCTCGAACGTCACTACGACGGCATCACGATGGGGGAGGTCGTGTGGCATTCGCGATGGGAAACGTGGGTCCGCCTGGCCGATACGTTCCGCGAAGGCAACGTGTTCCTGGCTGGCGATTCCGCGCACGTCCACTCGACGACGGGCGGACAGGGAATGAACTGCTGCATGCAGGATGCTTTCAATCTGGGTTGGAAGCTCGCGCTGGTCCTGAAGGGATACGCCAGACCCGAGTTGCTCGATACCTATGAGACCGAGCGGCGGCCGGTCGCCGAGCAGGTCATCTGGGCAGCCTCGTCGCTGCACGACATCTTCATGACCCACGGCAAGGACATCGCGCAGCGCAGGCAGACGATGTTCGAGCCCGGGTACACGGAGAAGGTCGTCAACTACTGCTCCGGGGTGTCCTACACATATCGCGATGTCGCGGCGGCGGCGGGATCGAGCGATCTGGACGGCCCCGCCATCGGCGATCGCGCTCCCGACGTCGATTTCGACGGCGGCGGCAGCCTCTTCGATCGGCTGCGTCATAGCTACTTCACGTTGCTCGCGATGCCAGGTGACACGGCGGGCCGGGCGGTCGAAGCGCTCGAGGCGCGGTTCCCCCATGTTCTGGCGGTCGAGTCGCTGCCGGAGTCGGAGGCGCTCGCGAAGCGTTATGGAGCGAACGACGGCAGGCTCTTTCTGGTCCGCCCGGATGGGTATGTCGCGTTCAAATGCAGGGCGAGCGAAGCTGGCCTCCTCGAGTCGCACCTGGACCGGATGATGAAGTCCGGCTAAAGCCGGACACTACGTAAGGGGTTCGTCGTGTCTGCCTTTAGGCGCCCCGTCGGTTTCAGGCGAAAATAACTCGAGATGATTCTGGTCCTCGATAACCGCGACTCGTTCGTCTACAACCTCGCGCGTTACGTGCGCGAGCTCGGCGAAGAAGCGGTCGTCCGGCGCAGCGACGAAATGTCGATCGATGAGGTGGAGCGGCTCGCGCCGAGTCACATCGTGATCTCACCCGGACCGTGTACGCCGGCCGAGGCTGGGATCTCCACTGACGTGGTACGTCGTTTCGGCGCAACGACACCCATCCTCGGCGTGTGCCTCGGACATCAGTGCATCGGCGCGGCGCTCGGCGGCGACGTCGTGCGTGCGGGGTATCCCCTGCACGGCAAGACTTCGCTCATCACCCACGATGGATCGTCGATCTTCGCTGGATTGCCATCGCCGCTTCGGGTTGCCCGTTATCACTCGCTCGTCATCGATCCCGCGACCGTGCCCGCCACGCTGCAGGTGCTCGCCACATCGCTCGACGACGGCGCGATCATGGCTGTCGCACATCGCTCTTATCCAATCGTTGGCGTGCAATTCCATCCCGAGTCGGCGGCGAGCGAGTACGGATACGCCATGGTCGATCGGTTCCTGCACGGCGCTCGCACTCGTCGTGTAGGGCTGCCGCGGCGCGCCGATGGTGCCGAGGGCCAGCCGGATCTGTTCCTGCCGTGGTCTGCCACCGGTCGCGACACCGAGGACCCCTTCATCCCACCACCCGTCGAACTGGTGAGATGACTCATGCACCCATGGCATGACACCTACGTTGACGATGCCCTGATCGAGTCGGCATTCCCCGTTATCGTCGAGATCCCGAACGGCAGCAAGAACAAGTACGAGCTCGACAAAGAAACGGGGCTTCTTCGTCTCGACCGCGTGCTCTACAGCGCGGTCCACTACCCGGCCGATTACGGCTTCATCCCGCGGACGTTCTGCGACGACGGCGATCCGCTCGATGCGCTCGTGCTCGGCCAGGAGCCGGTCTACCCGCTCACGATCGTCGAGGCGCGAGCCATCGGCGTCATGCGGATGCGCGACGAGAAGGGCATCGACGACAAGATCGTCGCCGTCAGCGTGCACGATCCCGCCTACGCCCATATCGTGGACAAGAAGCAGTTACCCGATCACATCTTGCGGGAGCTGCGCCGCTTCTTCGAGGATTACAAGGCGCTCGAGAACAAGCAGGTCGTCGTCGAGGATCTGCTCGGTCCTGAGGATGCTATTTCCGTGATCCTCGACGCGCTCGAGCTCTATCGCCGCATGCGACGAGGAGAAGTGCTCAAGGCGTGATCATCGAGAGCATCGTCACGACAATCGACGGGGAGGGGCGCGTGAACTGCGCCCCGATGGGCGTCGAATGGGGCGACGATGTCATCGTCCTCAAGCCGTTCCTCGATACCGCGACGTACCGCAATGTCAGCGCGACGCAGGCAGCCGTCGTCAATCTGATCGACGACGCGCGTGTGTTTGCGCGGGCGGCGATCTCGAATCCCGAGTATCCGACGAAGCCGGCCGCCGTGGTACCTGGGGTCGTGCTCACGGACGGTTGCTCGTGGCGTGAACTGCGCGTGCGCGCGATCGACAGCACGCCACCGCGGTCGCGCATCGAGATGGACGTGGTGCATCGTGGCGTGACGCGGGAGTTCATCGGCTTCAACCGTGCGCGGCATGCCGTGCTCGAGGCCGCGATCTACGCGACCCGGCTGCATCTGCTCGATCGCGACTTCATCGACGGCGAGATGTCGCGCCTCCAGGTGATCGTGGATAAGACGGCCGGTCCGCACGAGCAGGAGGCGATGGCGCTGCTCGTTGATTTCATTCGGTCCCGGCGGGTCTAGCGCGCTTTTCAAATCGATGCAGCGCGCTTCGCCAGTCCTTGGTCCTTTGTTCTTGGTGCTTGGTCCGTTCTGTGGTCCAAGGTCCCTCTCGTCCTGGGGCCGCCGCAGCGGGACCAAGGACGAGGAACGAAGGACGGACCAGGCACCAAGGCCCAGGGACCAAGGACGCGGCTACACCGAAACGAAAAATGCGATCGCAGACCTATCGCAACTCGACGCGGCCGCGTGGGCTATCGATCGTCGCGATGATGGCTGGTGCGGATCCTTTCTGCACGCGGAGATCGAGACCGAGGGCATCGAGCATCATCTGCGCGTGTGGCGCGTCGGGGTGCTCGGCCCGCACTTGCACGAGCGTGGCGCCGCGGGCCGCCGTCGCTGACGGATGCGGCGACGTTCCCCAATCGATGAAATACGGCACGAGACCGTCGGCCAAGACGGTGTTCGGATCGGTGTAGCGCCAGGACAGCACGACACCGTCCGGCCGCCGCCGGCTTCCCGGGATCACCGGTCCGAGCGTGACGCCGTGTTCAGCCGCCGCGGCGGACAGCTTCTCGAGGTCGCTGCCTTTGGCAACCCAGGCGACGATGCGCGGCGCCTCGAGGTCGTCGATGCCGAAACGGCGCCGGCCCGCCGGTTTGGGCTGCTCGCGATCCGGTCCGATGATCTCCAGGTAGCTCGAGGGTCCCAGCGCGACGAGCGCATTGCGCGTGCCGAGCCCGGGATGTTGGCCGCCAGGTGTCGCACGCACACCGAGCAGCTTCTCGACCGACGAGATGCCGAGATCGAGATCGGGCGTCGCGTAAACGAGGTGATCGAGGCGCGTCAACAGCGGCGCGCGTTGTTGCGCGCCGGCAGCAGCAGTCAGCGCGATCACGACGAGCGCAAGCAACGAACACCGTGCAGGCATGACGCGAGTCTAGACGCGAACGGCCGCGAGTCCAAAGCGCTGAATGCAGGAGGCCGTTCGCTATAATTCCCCATGCTGATCCGGAGTCCCTCCTGAGTCGCGCCGAATCCATGTCGGGCGACGGCGCGGTCTGTGTCGAGGCGTTCGCCCGCCTGCACTTCGGCGTGCTCGACTTGCGGGGCTCGGGAGGGCGATGGTTCGGCGGGATCGGTGCCGCGGCATCATCTCCCTCGCTGCTGCTCTCGGCCTCGCGTGCTGACGTGCTGACGGTCGAAGGCGCCGACGCGAATCGGGCCGAGGCCTTCGCGCGACAGTTTCTCCATCATCATCGGATCGCTCGCGGCGCGCACCTGCGAATCGATCGCGCGCTGCCGTCGCATGCTGGACTGGGGTCCGGCACGCAGCTCGCGCTGGCCGTGGCACGAGCGCTCGCAGAGCTGTACGACCTGGAGTCAGATCCTCGCGATCTGGCGCGGGCCACTGGTCGCGGGCAGCGATCGGCCATCGGCACGTGGACATTTGCCGGCGGTGGACTGGTTGTGGAGGGCGGCCGTCGTGCGGGGAGCGACGAGTCCGGTCCGTTACTCGCGCGACTGCAATTCCCAGAGACCTGGCGGGCGGTCGTCGTCGTGCCGGACGGCCCGCCGGGAATCAGCGGCGCCGACGAGGCGGATGCGTTCGCGCGATTGCCGAAGCCACCGCAGCCCGAGGTCGAACATGTGTCGCATCTGGCGCTCATGGGCCTGCTGCCGGCGCTGGCCGACGCTGACCTTGCGCAGTTCGGTCGCGCGCTGACCGAGATCCAGGAGACGACCGGACGCTGGTTTGCGTTGGCACAAGGGGGCACGTTCGCGCCAGGGCCCACGCGCGACCTGGTGTATCAGCTTGCGGAGTGGGGCGCGGCCGGTGTGGGTCAGAGCTCGTGGGGACCAGCCGTATACGGGATTGTCGATGGAGCCGACGCGGCAGGAAAGCTGCTGGAACGGATCACCGTGGCAATCGGCCCGCGTGGCAAGGTGTTCGAGGGACCGTTTCGATCCGAGGGGGCGCGTGTGTGGACGTGCTCTCTGTGACGCGTCTCGGATAGGATACGTCGCCGGGGAGGCCACATGATCAAAGTGAGCGTGATGTATCCCAATGGTTCGGACGCGCGGTTCGACATGAAGTACTACCTGGATCGCCACATGCCGATGGTGCGTGACCTGTTGGCGAGCGCACTGAAAGGCATGAACGTCGATGCCGGCCTCGCCGGTGGCGAGCCGGGACAGCCGGCTCCATATGTCGCGGTTGCCCACTTGCTGTTCGACTCTGTCGATGTCTTCCAGACGGCGTTTGCGCAGCACGGCGGCGCGATCATGGCCGACGTTCCCAATTACACCAACACGAATCCGACGGTGCAGGTCAGCCAGGTGAAGATGTGACGATTCGAATTGCAGTGGTGTCGGCAGCGATTGTCTTGACGGCGATGACCTCGATCGCCGCGGCGCAGCCGCGCGCGATCTACCAGCAGACGCAGTACAAGGGGCAAGAGATCGGCAAGCTCACCGGCGACGTGTTCTACGCCCGGATGGACGATTACGTCTCGGTGTTCATGGTGACGGCTGACGGCATCGTGCTCGTGGAACCCATCGGGACCGAGTTCGCAACGTGGCTCAAGGGAGAGCTCGCCAGCCGGTTCAAAGTGCCGGTGAAGTTTGTGATCTACAGTCACCATCACTGGGATCACGGATCCGGTGCGGCGGTCTTTGCCGATACGGCGCGAATCATCGGCCACGAGGCCATGCTGGCGCATCTGGCGATGCCGCCCGCCACAACGCCGCTCCCGCAGAACGTGCGCGCACAGGACACCAACGGCAACGGGCGAATCGAGCAAAGCGAGGCGCAAGGCGCCCTGCAGGCCCAGTTTGCCCTCTACGATCAGGACCGCGACGGCTCGCTCAGCGGGGCGGAAGTGACGCGTGGCCCGCTCGCGTTCGTGCGTCCTCCCGACCTGACTTATCGCGATCCGATCACCATCACACTCGGCGGCAAGCGTGTCGAGGTGCTGCCGAAGCCGACGGCGCACGCCGACGACAACACCATCGTCCGTTTTGCCGACGGCGGGGGAGTGCTCTTCGCGTCCGACTGGATTACGGTCAATCGAGTGCCGTTTGGCGGTGACGTTGCGACCAAACCCGAGCTCGACCTCGTGAAGTCGGTCGAGCCTCTCCAGTTCGAATACTTCGTCTGCAGCCACGGCATGCTCGGGAAGAAAGCAGACGTCGCGTCCAACATCCGTTATCGCGAGGAGCTTCGTGATGCGGTGGGCAAAGCGATCGCGGCAGGGCAGACGGTCGAGCAGGCGCAGGCCAGCGTGACGATGGACGCGTACAAGAATTGGGAGTTCTACGCGCAGCAGCGGCCGGGGAATGTGGCCGGCACGTACCGGGCGTTGAAGGCTGGTAATTGAGCTATACGGTGCGACGGGGCGATGGTGCGACGGTGCGAAGGTCCGGTCCGACGGTGCGAAGGTCCGGTCCGATGGTCCGAGGGTCCGGTCCGATGGTCCGAGGGTCCGGTCCGATGGTCCGAGGGTCCGGTCCGATGGTCTGAGGGTCCGGTCCGATGGCCGAGCGCGCTAGCGAGCGAGCGTTCGCCGTTCGGGCGGCATGCTGAGCGGAGCCAACTTCGGTGCTGCTCCGTTGGTCGTCGTCGCCCCCTGGAAGATGATGCTCAACTCGATCGGCTGACCCAGCGCGACCTCGACAGACTGACGGCGCTCGCCGTATTGCGGATGCCGGACCAGGACGTCACGCCGGCCGATCGGCACCTGACGCGTGGCGAGCGGAGCTGTTCCCACGAGCTCGCCATCGATGAACACTTCGGCGCCGGCAGCGGTGGTGATGTGCAGCGAGCCATCCGGCGGCGCCACCGTCTCCGTGGACACCTCACCCGCCTTGATCGTGAACGCCGCCGTCTGGCGAATGCCGTACTGCTTGTTCACGAGCGTGACCTTGTATTGGCCTGGCTCGAGCAGAATGTGCCCCTCATCGCTCGTGCCGAGTTTTCGCGTGCCGTCGTAGATCTCGAGCGGAATCTTCGACGAGACCGACAGGAAGCCCGCCGTGATCTCATACCGCGCGACTGTGCGCTCGTTGGGCTGTACCCGCACGGTCCGTTTCAACGTTCCGGACTCGCCTTCGAGCAGCAGCGAATGCCGGCCGGCCGCGACCGATTTGAGCGCCAGCGGCGTGAAGCCGACTTCTTTGCCGTCGAGGACGACCCTGGCGCCGTCGGGCACTGACTCGACGCGCAGTTCGCCCGAACCTTTCACCACCTCCGTCGTGCCGTCGGCGCTCGCCGGAATCTCGATCGCGACTGGCGCGGCGGCGACCGGCGCCGGTTCCGGCGCTGACTTGCGAACGAACTTGAGCACGCCAAAGGTCGCGGCTCCGCCGACGATCACCACGGCAGCAGCGGCGATCATCCAGGTCTTGACCGGTGCCTTGTCGCCGACCGACCGGTGTGTGCCCGCAAGCGTGTTCCGCCGATCGGCGACGAAGCCGTCCTCGGACCAGTCGCGAACGGCGATCTGAGTGGCAGCTGACGCAGGCGGCGCCATGGCCTTGGCACGTGCGACCTCTTTCGCGACGGCTTCTTCGGCCGCGGCGCGTGCCTGTTCGGCCGATGACGCACGCAGGCGCAGCATCTGTGCGCGCACTTCTTCGAGCTCGGCGGCGCGTCGCTGCTCGGCCTCGGCCTTGATCGCGGCGACCTCCATCTCGAGGCGAGAATTTGCTTCCTGGCGCGCCCGTTCGGTCTCCTGGCGCAACCGCGCCTCCGCCGCTTCGCGAATGAGCGCGGCCTCCGCTTCGATGGCGATGGCGGTGTCCTCTTCGGCTGCCTCGCGCAGCTCGCGGGCCTCCTGCTCGCGCCGCTCGGCGGCGTCACGCTGCGCCTGTTCCAGCGCGCGCCGGGTGGCCTCGGCCTCGGTGCGCAACCGCGCGAGCTCGGCTGCCACGCGCGCATCGGCTTCCGCGCGCAGCCGCTCGACTTCGCTCTCGAGCGCCTGCGCCGCGGCCGCCTCGGCTGCGCGACGTGCGTCCTCCGCCGCGGCATCGCGCTGCGCTGCGCTGTCGCGATGCGATTGTTCCTGGACGCGGCGCGCTTCCTCAGCCTCAGTGCGCAGCCGCTCGACCTCGGCGTGCAGGTGCGCATCAGCCTCCGCCTTCACGCGTGCGACTTCGGCCTCGAGCGCGTGCGCGGCCGCTTCTTCTGCGGTTTGCCTGGCTTCCTCCGCGGCGACCTCACGCAGCCATTCGACTTCCTGCTGCGTTTTCTCCTGAGCCAGTCGGGCGTCGGTGGCTTCCTTCCGCAGGCGTTCGAGCTCGCCGATGAGATTCGTGTCGGCGTCGACCTTGACGCGCGCCATTTCGTGTTCGAGCGCTCGCGCCGCTGAATCCTCGGCCGCCTTTCGCGCGGCGGCATCACGCTCGCGGTCGCCTGCGAGATGCTCGCGTTCAGTGCGCTGTCGCGTGGCCTCGGCATCAGCGCGTACGCGCGCGAGCTCCGCGGTGAGCTTGGCCTCGGCCTCGGCCCTGACGCGCCCGACCTCGGCTTCGATCTCGCGTGCCGCCGACGCCTGCGCCGCCATTTGCGCTTCCTGTACGGCGAGCGCGCGCAGCGTCTCGGTCTCGAGCTGGGTTTGTGCCTGTGCGAGTCGCGCTTCTGCCGCCTCTTTGCGCAGCCGTTCGAGGTCGGCTCTCAACCCGGCTTCCGCATCGGCGCGGACGCGAGTCACCTCGGTTTCGAGCGCACGTGCGGCCGCTTCGTGCGCCGCCTTTCGGGCTTCGATGGCCGCCTCGTCCCGGCGCTTGTCAGCGTCGCGCTGCGCCTCTTCTTGCGACCGGCGAACCTGTTCGGCCTCCTCGCGCAATCGCTCGAGCTCGGCGCTCAGGTGCGCGTCGGCTTCGGCCTGGACGCGCGCGACCTCCGCTTCCACAGCGCGTGCGGCCGATTCCTGCGCCGCTCGCTGTGCCTCCAGTGCGGCGGCTGCGCGGAGGGCATTGGTTTCGAGTTCGCTCTGCGCCTGGGCCTGGGCGGCTTCCTCCCGCAACTGTTCGAGCTCTTTGCGCAGACGCATGTCGGCGTCGGCCTTCACGCGCGCAACTTCCGCCTGCATTGCCAGGGCTGCGGCGTCCTCCGCCGCCTTGCGTGCCGCTCGGGCGGCGGCCTCGCGCCGCTGCTCCGCCTCGTGTTGTGCTTGTTCCTGGGCGAGGCGTGCTCTCTCGGCTTCGAGGCGGGTGGTCTCGAGCTCCGCCTTCAGCCGCGCATCGGCCTCTTCGCGGAGACGCGCGACTTCGGCCTCGAGCGCCTGCGCGACGGCCTGTTCGGCGTGCTTGCGAGCCTCGATCGCTGCGGCGTCGCGAGCCTGCTCGGCTTCGCGCTGCGATTTCTCCTGCGCCGCACGAGCGGCATCCGCCTCGACGCGCAGGCGCTCCATCTCCAGTTGGATCTGCGCTTCGGCCTCGGCGCGGGCACGCGCCACTTCGTCGGCCACGACCACGGCGGCCGCTTCTTCGGCCGCGAGACGCGCTTCGTGAGACGCGCGCTCTTCGTGATCGCGGCGCCCGCGCTCGGCTTCCTCGCGCACGCGATCGATCTCGCCCTGGAGCTGCCGATCGGCTTCCGACTTCACACGCGCGAGCTCGGTGGCGAGCCGTGCCTCGGTGTCCGCCTTGACGCGCGCGACCTCTTCCGCCGCTGCCCGCGCGGCGGCTTCTTCCGCGGCGGCCTTCGCTTCCTGCAGCTCGCTTTCGCGCGTCGCGGCCGCTTCCGCCTGCACGCGAGCCACGTGCTCCGCCTTGGCGACTTCCGCAGCTTCCTGCGTGCGCTGCAACTGCTCGGCGAGCGCCTTGTCGGCGCCGGCGCGGACACGGGTGAGTTCGTCCGCCAGCTTTCGCTCGGCTTCCTCGCGCACTTGACGAAGTTCGGCGCTGAGCGCTTCGCGCGTCGCCGCCTCGGCGGCCGATCGCGCCTGTGCCACCGCAGCTTCGCGCTGCGTGGCGGCTTCCGACTCGATGCGGGCGAGCTCCACGGCACGTTGTTCAGCGGCTTCTGCGCGCACGCGGTCGAGCTCTGCCGCCATCTTCGCGGCGGCCTCGCGCTGTGCGGCGGCCTCGGCCTCGACGCGTGCCATCTCCGCCGCGCGCTGCTGGGCGGCCTCGGCGCGCACGCGCTCGATCTCGGCTGCCATCTTCGCCGCAGCCTCGCGTTGCGCAGCCGCTTCGGCGGCGAGACGGGCGACTTCTGCGTCGCGCTGCGCGGCCGCTTCGGCGGCCAGACGGGCGACCTCAGCGTCGCGATGCGCAGCCGCTTCGGCGGCCAGACGGGCCACCTCCGCGTCGCGCTGTGCCGCGGCTTCGGCCTCGATTCGGGCGACCTCCGCCGCACGTTGCTCGGCGGCCTCGGCGCGCACGCGCTCGACCTCCGCCGCCATCCGCGCGTCGGCCTGTGCCTGGACAAGAGCGATTTCCGCCGCATGGACCTCGGGGTCGACGGCGTCGGCGATTTCACCTGTTCGTCGTGATTTGGCGAAGTCGTCGATCGAGACATCGAGCTCTGGCTCGTGTTCCTCGGGCGCCTCGACGGTATCAACCCCACCGGAGTACGTTGATACCTCGATGGACATCGGATCGACCGTGAGATCGTCCACCATCGAGTCGATCGATGCGGGAGCCTCCGCTTCCACTGACGCCGCGCCGGGGACGTCGGTGCTGACGACGTTGTCGAGGACGTCGTCGGACACGCCCGTCTCGAGGGCGGTCGCCTGTGACAGCAGTTCGAGCTCGACCGGGTCCGCTGCCGCAGCGATCTGGTCTGCGATGGAAGGAGAGTCCTCCTGGACCTTGAACGGGTTGTTTGGCGATGCCGTCCCGATAGACGGCGCCTTGGCGGCGATTGGCGGGGCGACGGGTGCCTTGGCTTTGGCTTTGCCCAGCGATGTACCAATCTGTGAAACGAACGCGGCGCGATCTCCGTTGCGGAGTGACGGAATGGACAGCGTCGGCGGAGAGCCTGCGCGGCTGACAGACTTGACGTGGTCCACCACGCGCTCGCGGTGCCGATCGGAGATGGATTCGCTGAAGAGAATGAGGTCGGGTACCTGCCGATTGATGGCGACGACAGCGGCGTACGCGGAGGTCACCAGGACGAAGTCAGCGCCGACGTCGTTGCGAACGAGTTGACGCAGAGCTTCCGCCTTGGACGCTTCTGGTTCGATGGCGAGGACCCGGCCCATGTCAGAGTTCACCCTTTGGCAAGATCGACAGAATCGCAATTGATGTGCCACGACTGTAGGCCGGGGGATGACTCTGTAAGTCCACGAGACGTTGATGTTGCCAGGGAAGTGGAGCGCCCGTGAGGCGATGCACCTGGCGGGGCACTGACGACTTTTGTACGTCGATGACGGTTTTTCGGATCCGACTTACGATGGCGAGCGCAAAGGTGTGAAGCCACAACTGGTTGTTTCCGCTCTCCTCGCGGCGCTGGCGCTGGCCGTATTCGCATCGACCAGCGACGCACAGTCGAAGCCGGGAACGGCGAAAACGCAAGCGATCATCCTGGCCACGACGACGAGCACGCAGGACAGCGGGTTGCTCGACCTGCTGGTGCCGCGCTTCGAGCAGGAGAGCGGCATCGAAGTGAAGGTCATCGCGGTCGGCAGTGGTGCCGCGCTGCGGATGGCGGCGACCGGCGACGCCGATGTCGTCCTGGTGCATGCGCCGGCTGCCGAACAGCCCTACATTCGGGCTGGTGACCTTGTCGATGGCCGCGGCGTGATGCACAACGACTTCGTCATCGTCGGTCCCCGGGACGACCCGGCGGGTGTCAGGACCTTGAAATCAGTCGCCGAGGTCATGCGCGCCATCGCGGCACGCGGCCGGTTCGTGTCGCGAGGCGACGACTCGGGCACGCACGCCCAGGAACTGGCGCTGTGGGCGGCAGCCGGTATCGATCCCCGATCACTGGATCGACGCGAAGAGACCGGTCAGGGGATGGGTGCGACGCTCAACATCGCGGATCAGAAAGTGGCCTACACCTTGACCGACCGCGGCACGTATTTGTCAGTGCGCCGGCGTCTTGGCCTCGACATCCTGCATCAGGGCGATCCGAGCCTCCGCAACATCTACCACGTCTACGCGGTCAATCCCGCCCGGCATCGCCGCGTGAAGTACGATGGCGCCAAAGCCTTCATCGCCTTTCTCGTGTCAGCTCCGATCCAGCGTGCGATCGAGGGCTTCAAGCGCGACGAGTACGGCGAGTCGCTGTTCTTCGCTGATGCGATCGCGCAATAACTCGTCGAGAAGCGGCTCGCGATTCGAGCTCGGGTCGGGAGTCAACGAGCCTCACGATGAGTGAACTGCTTGCCATCGATGGCTCGGCACGCGCAATCGCGCTGCGGACGCTGCTCGTGTCCGGCGCGGCGACGGCGCTCGCTGTTCTGATTGGCGTCCCCATCGGCTACGCGATCGCCCGCCGGACTTTCCCCGGCCGCACCCTGCTGCTTGGTCTCGTGAACACCGGCATGGGCATGCCGCCGGTCGTCGTCGGATTGATCGTCTGGCTGCTTCTCGTGCGCAGCGGTCCGCTCGGAGATCTCGATCTCGTCTACACACAGCAAGCCATGGTCCTCGCTCAATTCCTGATCGCCACGCCGATCGTCATCGGGTTCACGAGCGCATCGATTCAGGCGCTGCCCGAGCGGCTTCCCGATCTGCTCATCGTGCTTGGCGCCGGACGCGTGCGCCGGTTGTGGCTGCTGGCGCGAGAAGCCCGGCTCGGGCTGCTGGTCGCGGTGATGGCCGCGTTCGGGGCCATCGTCTCGGAGGTCGGCGCGTCGATGATTGTCGGCGGCAACCTCGAACGGAGTACGCGCGTGTTGACGACGGCGATCGTCACGGAGACGAGCCGGGGCGAAGTCGAGCGAGCGCTCGCGCTGGGGCTCGTGCTCCTGGTGTTGTCGTTCATCGTGAACCTCACTCTGACGATCGTTCAGCAACGTCCGCGATGACACCTCAGACACGAAGGCCGCGCCCGAGCGCATGGCAAAGGCAGTTGGTGGACGCACCTGAATGATGGACCTCGAGTGTCACGGTGTGCGCGTCGAGCGCAATCGACGCGCAGTCATCGAGATTGAATCGCTGCGCGTGCGCGGCGGCCGGACCACGGCGATCCTGGGGCCGAATGGATCGGGCAAGACCACGCTGCTTCGGGTCATCGCCGGCCTGGAGCGTGCACAAGCCGGTCGAATCACGTTCGGCGGCGCACCGGTCGTGTCCGGGTCGTCGATCGCGTTCGTATTTCAGGAGCAGGTCTTCCTCACGCGATCCGTGCGCGACAACCTGGAGCTCGGCCTGCGGCTTCGCAGGGTGGAGTCGGCGCAGCGGCGTGCTCGAGTGAACGACGCAGCCAGTCTGCTGGGCGTCTCTCATCTTCTCGATCGGCGAGCCGATCGCCTGTCAGGCGGAGAAGGGCGGCGAGTCAGCCTGGCGCGCGCCTTGTGTCTGCGAACACCGCTCGTGTTGATGGATGAACCGCTCGAAGGCCTTGACGAGCGTACATATTCGCGTCTGCTCGACGAGTTGCCGCAGTTGCTCTCTGCGTTCGACGCCACGACGCTGCTCGTCACACACAACGGGCGCGAAGCGCTGCAACTGGCTCAGGATCTCGTGGTGCTCGTCGATGGTCGCGTGCACGCGGCGGGAGACAAACGCGACATCGCGACGCGTCCGCCCACGAGTGCAGTGGCGGAAGCCCTTGGCTACTTCGTGCTCAGTGCGGGCGGCCGCAGCGTCGCTGTGGCGCCCGATGCGCTGCGGATCGGGACCGGTGCCGTGCCATTCTCCATGGTGGTGGAGCGTGTTCTCGATCTGGTCGAGCGCCGCGAGATCGTGGGCCGGATCGGCGAAGCCCGCGTTCGCGTGCCGATCGAGGCGCATGAGGTGCCGCCCTCCGCTGATGACGTCGTGATCGTGCACGCGGAACGAAGCAACGAAGTATCCTGACTGTCACCGGGCTCCGATCGGAGCCGGTTGCGGCTGACGTCGTGGCTGGCCTGACTCGCGAATTTCAAGTACCATCGAACTCGGCTCAAAGTCCATATGACTGAAAGGTTTATCCTCATTCCGGGTCGCACCAGCAAACAAGGATGCGGCGTCAGTGAGGGAAAGTTCGATCTGGCGTACCAGCAGGAGATCACCACCCTGCAGGTGGCACCTGCCGACATGAAGCGAATAGGCCTCGCAAATGGCGATCGTGTGCGGATCACGACCGACAGCGGCAGGCAGATCGACGTCGCCGTTGCCGCGGCGACCGGCGATGAGTTGCCGCCCGGTCTCCTCTTCATCGCGTACGGCGATTTGTCGAGCCGACTGATGGATGGCGACACCCACGGGTCGGGAATGCCCACGAGCAAAGGATTCGACGTCACGATGGAGAAGCTGGGTTAAGCGATGGCCACTCCTCCCGTCAGCAAGCCAATCGAGTCTCCGGCCACCGTGATCAGGGACGCCACGTGCACGTTCTGCGGCTGCGTGTGCGACGACATCGACATCACCGTCAAGGACAACCACATTACTGACGCCAAACGCGCCTGCGTGCTTGGCAAATCGTGGTTCTACGGTCATGGTGCCGACGATCGGCCTGATTGCCTCGTCGACGGCCGCCCGGCAACAGTGGCAGAAGGCGTCGAGCGTGCGGCCCGTATTCTGACGGACGCGCGGTATCCGATCGTCTATGGCCTGAGCGACACGACGTCAGAAGCGCAGCGCGTGGCGGTGGCGATCGGCGATGCGATTGCCGGAACCGTCGACACGACGACCAGTGTGTGTCACGGTCCGTCGGGGATGGCCTTTCAGGACGTCGGCGAGGTCACCTGCACCCTCGGCGAAATCGCCAATCGTGGCGACCTGATCATCTTCTGGGGTGGCAACCCAGCCGAGAGTCACCCCCGGCATTTCACCAAATACAGCCTGATGCCGAAGGGGATGTTCGTTCCCAACGGCCGCAAGGATCGCACCGCCGTCGGCGTGGACGTGCGCAAGACGAAGACGGCCAAGGCGATGGATCTCTTCTTTCAGATCAAGCCGCGCAGCGACTTCGAAGTGCTGTGGACGCTGCGCGCGCTCGCGAAGGGCATCGACGTCGATCCCGACCAGGTGAAGCGTGAGACGGGCATCGAGCTGTCCCGCTGGCA
>Ga0310810_10003278_pt1 | contig 17618 bp, 18 predicted proteins | sample NCmetagenome_FD_207641 | JGI IMG/M metagenome (GOLD analysis project Ga0310810, IMG submission 207641) | Soil microbial communities from experimental microcosm in Duke University, North Carolina, United States - NC | ecosystem: Engineered > Artificial ecosystem > Soil microcosm > Unclassified ...
TACGACGAGCTGATGACCCAGCTCGGCACGGTCGAAGTGCAGTCGGATCCCTCCGAGTACAGGAAGGCCGCGAAGACGCTCGCTGAGCTCGAACCGCTGGTGCAGAAGTTCCGCGAGTTCAAGAGCGTCGAGCTCGACATCGCCGGCGCCGAGGAACTGTTCCGCAGCGCTGACACGGACATGCGCGAGCTGGCGGATGAAGAGCTGAAATCGCTCAACACTCGCCGCGAGTCGCTTCTTCAGGAACTCAAGATCCTCCTCGTACCGAAAGACCCGAACGACGAGAAGAACGTCATCCTCGAAATCCGGGCCGGCACTGGTGGCGACGAAGCGGCGCTCTTTGCCGGCGACCTCTTTCGCATGTACACACGCTATGCGGAGCGCCAGGGCTGGAAGCTCGACGTGATGTCGAGCAGCGAGACTGGCGGCGGTGGGTTGAAGGAAGCCATCGTGTCGATTGAGGGCAGGGGCGTCTACAGTCGCTTGAAGTACGAGAGCGGCGTGCATCGCGTGCAGCGAGTGCCCGCGACCGAAGCGAGCGGACGTATTCACACGTCGACGGCCACGGTCGCCGTGCTTCCAGAGGCCGAGGACGTCGACATCCAGATCAACGACAAGGATCTGCGTATCGATACGTTCTGCTCGAGTGGTCCTGGCGGCCAGAGCGTCAACACGACCTACTCCGCTGTGCGCCTCACACATATCCCCACTGGCGTGGTCGTCTCACAGCAGGACGAAAAGTCACAGATCAAGAATCGCGCGAAGGCCATGAAGGTGCTGCGCGCGCGTCTCTACGAGATGGAGATGCAGAAGCAGCAGGACGCGATCGCCAGAGAGCGGCGCGGCCAGGTCGGCACCGGCGAACGCTCGGAGAAGATCCGCACCTACAACTTTCCGCAGAGTCGCATCACCGACCATCGCATCAACTTCACGACGCATCAGTTGCACGGTGTCCTCGACGGAGACCTGCGCGAGCTCATCGACGAAGTGACCTCCTTCTATAACGCCCAGAAGCTGAAGGAAGTCACCACGGTCGGCCCCGAAGAATGACGCTTCTGCACGAGCAGTTGACGGCTGGACGCGAGCGCCTGGTCGCCGCGGGTATTGAGCCGTCATCGGCTGCGATTGACGTCGACCTGTTCGCGCGTACGATTCTCGGCTGGGATCGCGCACGCGTCCTGACCGCTCGCACCGAGCCGGCGCCCGAGGGCCTCGAACCGCAGTTCTCGGAGTGGATTCTTCGCCGCGCTGACCGCGAGCCTGCCGCGTACATCGTCGGCAACCGGGAGTTCTGGGGTCTCGACTTTCGCGTCACGTCAGACGTCCTCATTCCGCGCCCCGAGAGCGAGTTCATCGTCGAGGAGTCGCTGTCGATTCTGACCGCGTTGAATCTGGCGTCGCCGCGACTCGCGGATATCGGCACCGGCAGCGGTTGCCTTGCGGTCAGTCTCGCGCGCGAAATCACGAGCGCGCACATCGTCGCGACCGACATCTCTCGCGAGGCTCTTGCCGTTGCGCGCGACAATGCGCGGCGACATGGCGTGAGCCAGCGAACGACGTTCGTGGAGACGTCGTTCCTCGATGGGATCCCCGGCCCCTTCGATTTGATCGCGGCCAATCCGCCCTATGTCAAAGCCGGAGACAAGCCCGCTCTGTCGCGTGACGTTCGGCACGAGCCAGATGTCGCGCTCTTCGGGGGTGATACCGGCCTACAGGGCGTTGAAGCCGTGCTCGATGCGGCCTCCCGCACGATTACGAGCGGAGGCTGGCTGATCATGGAGTTCGGGCTCGGTCAGGAAGAGGACGTGAGACGACTCGTCGCCGCACGGCCGACGCTGCGCATCGAGCGTGTGCGCGCAGACCTGCAAGGCATCCCGCGAACCGCAGTCATTCAACGATCATGAACGATTGCCTCTTCTGCAAGATCATCGCAGGGCAGATCCCCGGACGCTTCATCCATGAGGATCACGAACTGGTGGCGATCCGGGATATCAACCCGCAGGCGCCACTGCACGCCTTGATCATTCCGCGCCGCCACATCGCGACCCTGAACGATCTCACCACTCACGACGATGCGCTGGTTGGAGCGATGCAGCGAGCGGCGGCGGCCATTGCCAAGGAACAGGGATACGCTGACGAAGGCTATCGGACCGTGTTCAACACCAACCGCGCAGCCGGCCAGACCGTTTTCCACATCCATCTGCACCTCCTCGCAGGGCGTACCCTGACCTGGCCCCCGGGGTAATCCGGGGCCCGGGACTCGGGATTCGGGATTCGGGACTCGGGATTCGGGACTCGGGACTCGGGACTCGGATTCCGGAATAGGTCGATGCTCTCGCGCGCGAGTATGATCGCGAGGCTCACCTCATTCCCAGAGGTGACATGGAAGGGAAGGCAGCCATGGGACTTCTGGATGGCATCCTCAGCAACGTAGCGGGATCGGTTCTCGGCGGCGGTCAGGGGCAGGGCGGCAGCCCGCTCGACGCATTGGTCAACAGCCTGGGCGCAAACAATCAGAAGGGCGGAGCGGATTTGGTCGGCGCCGTGATGGCGATGGTCCAGCAGAACGGCGGACTGCCCGGAGTGATCGAGAAGCTCCGCGCCAGTGGATTGGCACAGCAGGCGGACTCGTGGGTCGGCACCGGTGCGAACGCCAGCGTATCGCCCGACCAGTTGTCGCAGGCGTTCGGCAACACGGGCCTGGGCAACCTGGCCGCGCAGCTCGGCACGTCGAATGGCCAGGCTGGATCGATCCTGTCGCAGATTCTGCCGGAGCTCGTGAACCAGCTCACACCAAACGGACAGATCCCGGACAATCACAACGACCTGCTCTCGCAGGGACTCGCAATGCTCAAACGCTAGCTGTTACGGGTGCGGCCTCGTGGCCGCACCCATCTCAACATGGCGATTACTCTCAATCCTGACCAGAAGAAGCAGCTGCTCGCGTCCATCAAGCGCTACTTCGTCGAGCATCTCGACGAAGAGATCGGCGATCTCAAGGCTGGCCTTCTTCTCGACTACTGCCTGCAGGAGATCGGACCGGTCATCTACAACAAGGCGATCGCCGACGCACAAGCGTACTTTCAGGAGCGTACGGTCGATCTCGAGGGTGTGTGCTTCGAAAAGGAGTTCACCTTCTGGGCCCCGAAGTCAGGCGGCCGTTCGCAGCGCTGATCGCGACGCAGGCGGCGCACTCGTGCGAGGAGTACGCCTGGCGACTCTACGAATCCTTTCCCCCGGCCCGCTTCGTCAGTGGTCTCGTTTCGAGCGATCTTCAGCGCGGCTTTCTGATCGCGAACATCCTCATCGTCGGGTTCGGTGTGTGGTGCGTCTTGTGGCCGGTTCGACTGAACTGGCCATCGGCGCGGCCGCTGATGTGGCTGTGGGTGGCCGTCGAGTTGAGCAATGGCGTCGTCCATCCCGCATGGTCGATCGCGCAGGGTGGCTACACGCCAGGCGTGGCGACGGCGCCTATCCTCTTCGTGATCGCCTTCACTGTGGCCAGACGCCTGCGCGTCAGTTGATCAGCGCAGGAAGCTCTGACATCGATCGAATGACGGGCACGCCTGCCGACGGCACGGGGTCATCGGATCGATGCACCAGCACACCACGCATGCCGACACGCCGCGCGCCGTCAATGTCGTGAGCAACGCTGTCACCCACCATCAACGAGTCTCGCGCATCGACACCAGCCAGCGTCAACGCCGCCTCGAAGATGCTCGGGTGCGGCTTCATGTACCCGTGCTCCGAAGATGACACGGCTGCGGTGATGAGGCCCTGTAGCTGGAAATGCTCCTGAAACGATGCCAGGCAGCGATGCGAGTTGGAGATCAGCCCGATCTTCAGCCCTCGTCGCGCCAACTCCTCCAGCACAGGCGCCACATCGTCATAGAGGGAGAAGTGCTGGCAGGCGGCCCACTCGTTGTAGATCTCGGTCGCGCACTCGTCCAGCCGCGGACCCGACGCTCCCATCTCTTCGATGATGCGCCGCGTGTAACAGACAAAGATGTCCGCGTCGTACGCGTGATCCTGGGCGGCGTCGAGAATCGACGACGCAGCGCGCACGGCTTGCGGGAAACGAGCGGGCTCCACCGTCATCCCATAGCGCTCGCAGAAGGCCGCATACCCCTCGCCTTGAAACGTCGGCCCCGGGTAGATCAGCGTGAAGTCAACGTCGAAGAACACTGCAGCAACCGGGCGTCGGCTCACGAGAGAGGTCCTTCAAATGGTCCCGCGACGACGACGGCTGCGTTGGCGGGATCGATCGCACGGCGCGCGGCAGTGTGAACGCGGTCCGGAGTCACGGCTCGAAGAAGATCCGGCATACGTACGTCGTAGTCGAGGCCGAGTCCGAAAAATTCGACCATTTGGAGATAGGCGGCAATTCCCATGTTCGTTTCGAGCGTGCGCGGCATCGATCCAATCAGATACTGCTTGGACTCCTGAAGCTCCTGTTCGGTCGGGCCGTCGTCAACGAGCTTCTGGAGCTCGGTGTCGATCGAAGTAACCGCCTTCGTCACATTCGCGGGACTGACGCCGGCCCTGATGACCAACGGGCCTGGCATGAGGTTCGCGTCAAGCGAGCTGAACACGTAGTACGCCATCCCTTGCTGCTCGCGAATGCTGTCGCCCAGGCGACCACCGAGCGAGTACTGGCCCAGGATGTTGTTCATCAACGAGTACGCATAGTAGGACGCGTCCTGACGAGTGATGGTTGCGAAGCCGTAGGCGATGTCCGTCTGCGACTTGTTCATCATCGACACGACCTGGCGTTGTCGCCCCGATGCCGGGGGAACAGGTATACCAGTGACGTCGATCGCCTCGCCGCCTGTCCAGTCTCCAAACGTGGTGCGCACCGCATCGATCGCGCGAGCGGGATCGATGTCTCCCACCACGGCAAGCGAGAGTCCCTTTGGAACGCAGTGTGCTGCGTGGAATCGCTGAAGCATCTGCCGATCGATGTGTTCGACACCGGCGACGGTGCCTCGCGCGCGACGGCCATACGGGTGCGACCCATAGAGCATCGACATCAGGGTCTCGACCGCAACTGCCGACGGGTTGTCTTCATCCTGGCGGATCAGTGTGACGATCTCGCCTCGACGCCGATCGACCTCGGCTGCGGGAAATGACGGCCGCATGACGACGTCAGCCACGAGCGCGAGCACGTCGTCCAGGTCTTCGACGAGACAGGTACACGCAAGAGAGAGCGAGTGGCGAGTGACCGATGCTGCAAGAGTGACGCCGCGGCTGTCCAGCCGCTCGGCCAGTTCGTCAGCCGAATATCGTTCGGTGCCACGGTCGATCGTCCGCGACATGAAATGCGCAACGCCCGGCAGCTCCGCCGTGTCATGAACGGAGCCTGCACGCAGGTTTGCGATCAGCGTCACCGCCGGCGTCGTGGACGTTCGCTTGGCAAGAACAGTAACGCCGTTGGCGAGGACCTCACGCGTCGGCGCCAGGCCCCGCATCATTGAATGGGCTCGAAGCGAGCGACGGTGCGGCTGGCGGACGTGAGTCGAGTGGCGGCCACACGGTTGACCTCCTCGAGAGTCACGGCCTCAATGCGCTGTGGGAGGGTCGGATAGAGCCTCCATGACGCGACGGTTTCAAAGAAGCCGAGTTGATGCGCGATATTCGTGATGCTGTCATTCTCGAACACGAGTCGAGCCCGTAACTGGTTCTTCGCCTTCTTCAGCTCCTGAGGCGTGATGCCGGCCACGCGAGCGCGCTCGACCTCGATCAGCGTCGCAGCCTCGACCCGATCGAGGGATACACCATCAGTCGCCGTCACCGAAATCGTGTAGAGAAACGGCTCCGCCGTTGGCATCAGCGCGCCGTTCGCTGCCGATGCCAGACCGGTGTTCACGAGTGCTTGGTACAGCCGGGAACTTCGCTGTGTCGGCGCTGTTCGGAAACTCGCCCACAGGTTCAGACCCTTCGCCCCGGTCAGCACGGTGTCGAGCACGAGCAGCGGAAAGAAGTCGTCGTGCGTCACGCCGGGCGCGTGAAAGGCGACCTTCAGGTAGGCGGTCGTGCCTTCCTTCGAGATCGTCATGCGACGCTCGCCAAGCTGTTCGGGCTCGACCGTTGACGATCGACGTCGAACGTCGCTCGTCTCGAGTTTGCCGAAATGCTTCACGACCTCACGCATCGCATCCGCCCTGTTCACGTCTCCAACGATGACGAGCGTCGCGTTGTTCGGCGCATAGAAGCGCTGATAGTGACCGTACAAATCGTCCCGCGTCATCGTCTGTAAATCAGACAACCAGCCGATCGTCGGATGGCGATAGCTGTGCGCGCGGAACGCGGTCGCCGTCAGTTCCTGATCGAGGAGCTGCTCGGGGTCGTTCTCTCCACCCTGCAGCTCCGAGATGATCACCGTGCGCTCGGATTCGCAGTCGGCTGGATCGTACAGGCAACTGCGCATGCGCTCGGCTTCGATGAACAACATATGATCGAGCGCGTCGCGTGTGGCGGTCTCTGTGTACGTCGTCTCATCGATCCAGGTGTAGCCGTTCCAGTAACCGCCGTACTTCTCGATGATGCCCTTGATCTGATCTCGGGGGATGTTGGTCGTCCCCTTGAAGTTCATGTGCTCGACCCAGTGCGACACGCCCGTCAGTCCCGGAATCTCGTCCCGTGAACCGACGCGATACCAGCACCAGACGGTGGCGAGTGGCGCGGTGTGCACCGACTGAATCAGCACCCGCAGTCCGTTCTCGAGTACTTCCTCGTGGACCGTCGGGGCGCTCTGCGGGGAAGGTTCGAGCGCGGCCATCAAGGAATTATAGTAAGTAGTAGGCGGTAGGCAGTATGCGGCTTATCGCCTACCGCTTACAGCCTACTGCCTACTGCCCATATGCCCGAATGGAAAGAGACCATCAATCAGCCGCGGACGGCGTTCCCGATGAAAGCCGACCTGCAGAAGGCTGAGCCTGCCGCCCTCGAGCGCTGGAAAGACATGGATTTGTACGGACAGATCCGTGCAAAACGACGCGGCGCGAAGAAGTTCGTTCTGCACGATGGTCCTCCGTACGCCAACGGTCAGATTCATCTGGGCACGGCGCTGAACAAGATTCTCAAGGACCTCGTGGTCAAGTCACGCACCATGGCGGGGTTCGACTCGCCCTACGTGCCGGGATACGACTGCCACGGGCTGCCGATCGAGCTGCGGGTCGATCGCGAGCTCGGCGCGAAGAAACGCGACATGTCGATGGCCGACTTCCGCCGCGAGTGCCGGGCATACGCCGAACGCTACATCGGCGTGATGACGACGGAGTTCCAGCGGCTGATGGTGTTCGGCGACTGGGATCATCCGTACGTCACCATGAGCTTCCGCTATCAGGCGGACATCGCGCGTGCGCTCGGAAAGCTCGTTGCGCGTGGGCTCGTATACAAGGGCAAGAAGCCGGTTCACTGGTGCATCCACTGCCGCACGGCGCTCGCGGAAGCGGAGGTCGAGTACGACGATCACTCGTCGCCGTCGATCTACGTGGAGTTCCCACTGCATCCCGAGAGTGCCGACGAACTTGCCAAGCGGATCCCGGCGCTCGCCGGTCGCGACGTCTCGGTCCTGATCTGGACGACCACGCCATGGACGATCCCGTCGAACCTGGCCGTCGCGTTTCACCCCGAGTTCGACTACGCGGCGTTCGACGTCGATGGCCGCGCGGTGATCCTCGCCGAGGGCCTCGCCGAAACTGTCGGCCGCATCGTCGGGCGAGCATTCGATCGTCCGGTCGCTCGCATGAAGGGTGCGGAGCTGGAGCGCATCAAGTTTCAGCATCCGCTCTACGATCGCGACTCGCTGGCGGTGCTCGGGGACTACGTCACGCTCGAACAGGGGACGGGCACCGTTCATACGGCACCCGGTCACGGTGCCGATGACTTCCTGACCGGCATCAAATATGGCCTGGAGATCTACGCGCCGATTGACCCGGGAGGCCACTTCCTCGACAGCGTGCAACTGTTCGGCGGTCAGCGTGTGTTCGACGCTAACCCCAAGGTCGAACAGGCGCTTGCCGATCGCGGACGGCTGTGGCACCGCGAGACGTTCTCGCACCAATACCCGCACTGCTGGCGCTGCCACAACCCGGTGATCTTCCTCGCAACGTCACAGTGGTTCGTGCGGCTCGACGGCGAGCCTGCGGTGACAGGTGAAGATGGTCAGTCGCGCACGTTGAGAGAAGCGGCGCGTCATGCCATCGACAACCAGGTGAAGTGGATCCCATCGTGGGGACGCGATCGCATCTTCAACATGGTGTCGAACCGCCCTGACTGGTGCATCTCGCGTCAGCGCGCCTGGGGTGTACCGATCCCGGCGGTGGACTGTACAAGTTGCCGCGAGGCGGTCCTCACACCCGAGTTGATCGATCGTGCTGCCGATATATTCGAGCAGCACAGTGCCGACGCGTGGTACGAGCGCCCGATCGAAGAGTTCCTGCCGCCGGGGCTCACCTGTCCGTCGTGTGGAGGCAAGACGTTCGAGCGCGAGCGAGACATCCTCGACGTCTGGTTCGACTCGGGGTCGAGCCACGAGGCCGTGCTCCCGCGCTACAGCGAGCTGACGTGGCCGTCTGACATGTACCTCGAGGGCAGTGATCAGCATCGCGGCTGGTTTCAGAGCTCACTCCTCGTGGCGCTGGCCACACGCGGGCGGCCGCCGTTCCGCGAAGTCCTGACGCACGGCTTCCTGATCGACCTCGAAGGGCGCAAGATGTCGAAGTCGCTCGGGAACACGATCGTGCCGCAGGAGGTCATCAAAGAAAGCGGCGCCGAGATCATCCGGCTGTGGGTCGCGATGACCGAGTTCACCGAGGAACTGCGCGTCAGCAAAGAAATCCTCACGCGCGTCGTCGACGTGTATCGCAAGCTCCGAAACACGTGCCGCATCCTCGTCGCGAACTTGTACGACTTCGATCCGGCGACGGATCGCGTGCCGCTCGACCAGCTCGATGCCGTCGACCGATTCGCGTTGGCGCGCTATGGGCGCGCGGCCGAACGCATGCTTCGCGGCTACGACGAGTACGACTTCTCGACCGTGTCGCAGGCGATGAACACGCTGGCAACCGTGGATCTGAGTGCCTTCTACGTCGATGTGACGAAGGACCGGATGTACACGCTGGGCGCGCGTTCGCGCGAGCGGCGGTCGACGCAAACGGCGATGTACGTCATCTGTGAGGGGTTGGCAAAGCTGCTCGCGCCGATTCTGCCCGTCACCGCGGACCAGCTCTGGAGCCATATCCCCGGCTCACGTTCGTCATCCGTCCATCTGGAGGACTTCCCGAGTGTCGAAGGGCTCATCGATCAGGCGCTGCTCGACGAGTGGGATGAGTTGCTGAACGTCCGAGAACAGGTCAACTCCGCGCTCGAGCAGAAGCGGAAGGACAAGATCATCGGCACGTCTCTCGGCGCGCGCGTCGTCCTGCGGGCACAGGGCCCCGTCGCGACGCTGCTCGACCGTCATCGCGAGCGATTGCCGATGCTCCTGAACGTGTCGGATGTGTCTTTGACCGTCGGTGCGGCGACGGGCGAGAGCCACGTTGAGGTCGAGGTCGAGAAGGCGCCCGGTGTAAAGTGCGCACGCTGCTGGCGCTTCGTGCCGTCGGTCCGTTCCGAACCCGAGTGGGCGGGGATTTGCGACCGATGCGTCGAGGCGCTGGCCGAGCCAGTGAACAGCTGATCGTGACGCGCCCCCGGCCTCTATACGTCTGGATCGCGCTCGGCGTGATCGTCCTGGATCAGCTGGTGAAGGCGGCTGTACGGCCGCGCTTGAACCTGTTCGACAGCATCGATGTCATCCCGGGATTCTTCAGCCTGACGCGCGTCCACAATACCGGTGCAGCGTTCGGTCTCTTGAACGCGCTCGATATTCCGTTCAAGTCGGCGGTCATGGCTCTGGTACAGACGACGGCCCTGGTGGGGCTGGCCATCTATGCCGCAACGCTGGCGCCAGGTCAGCGTCTTACCAGGGTAGGGCTCTCTTTTGTGATTGGCGGCGCCCTCGGCAACCTCATCGACCGGGTCTACGCGGGGTACGTGCTGGACTTCTTCGACTTCTACTGGCGCGGCTGGCATTTCTGGGCCTTCAACATCGCCGACGCCTCAATTACGATCGGAGTAGCGCTGATGATTCTCGATCTGCTTGGCGCAGGACACTCGCGTGTATCCAGAACTATTTAAGCTCGGCCCACTCACCGTCTATTCGTACGGCGTCCTCCTGGCCGCGTCGTACCTGCTCGGGCTCCGCCTGGCGATGACCCGCGCGAAGCGCTGGGGGCTCGACGCCAATCGCGTGCTCGACCTCGGCATCTACATCATCATCGCGGCGCTGGTCGGCGCGAAGTTGATGCTGCTGTTCGTTGACTTCGACCAGTTCCGCCGCTCCCCGTGGGAACTGCTGGCCCTCGCTCGATCGGGCGGCGTCTTCTATGGCGGATTGATCCTCGCAGTGGTGGTGGCCTTCTGGTACATCGCCAAACATCGCATGCCCTTCTGGACGACGTGCGACGTGTTTGCGCCCGGCATCGCGCTCGGACACGTGACGGGCCGCCTGGGATGCTTTGCAGCCGGATGCTGCTACGGCAAGCCGACCGATGTGCCGTGGGCGGTGATCTTCACCAATCCTCTTGCTGCGGCCAACGTCGGGACGCCACTCGGGATTCCGCTCCATCCGACGCAACTCTATGAGGCGGGCGCGGAGCTGCTGATCCTGATCCTGCTGCTCGTCACCGAGCGCAGGGGCAAGCTCTTCGCCGGCAGGACCTTCTGGTCGTACATGTTCCTGTACGCCGTGTCGCGCTACGTCATCGAGATCTATCGCGGCGATCCGCGAGGAGCGCTCCTCGGATTCTCGACCTCGCAATTCATCTCTCTCGTTCTCGCGCCGCTCAGCCTCGTCATGTTGGCCTGGCTGGCAAAGACGACGCCCGAGGCGCCGCAGGAGATGCGCGGCCGCCGGCGAGCGGCAGCGTAGGACTTATTGGCGCAAGCCCAGACCCACTCATTCACGGTTTCAGAGGAGTTCGACGGGCAGCGGATCGACCGCGTGCTCGTCGCGCTGCTCGGCGATCTCTCACGCTCGCAGATCCAGCGCCTGATCTCGGAGCGCCACGTTGACCTTCAGCGCCCGAGCCCCAAGGGTCCGCGATCGCATGAAGTGAAGCCGAACCTCGTCGTACGCGAGGGGGATCAGCTCAAGGTCGATGTGCCGGAGGCAACAGCGTCAACGCTCTCGAGCGAAGCGCTTCCACTCGACATCGTCTATCAGGACTCCGACCTTGCGGTGTTGAACAAGCCGGCCGGAATGGTCGTGCATCCTGGTGCGGGACACGCATCGGGCACAGTCGTCAACGCACTTCTGCACCATCTCTCGGATCTCAGCGGCGTCGGCGGGGAGCTTCGTCCCGGCATCGTCCACCGGCTCGATCGCGGCACTTCGGGTCTGATGGTCGTCGCCAAGAACGATGCGGCGCATCACGAGCTCGCCCGGCAGTTTCACGACCACGAAATCGAGAAGGAGTACATCGCGCTCGTGTGGGGTGTCGTGCAGGCGGGTCGGCGCATCGACGCGGCGATCGGCCGCGATCCCTCGAATCGCCTGAAGATGTCAACGCGCGCGAGCCGTGCGCGGCACGCCGTCACGCGGATCACACGCGCGCATCGGCTGCCCGGCCTCACGCTGTGTCAGGTCGCGATTCACACGGGACGCACGCATCAGATCCGGGTCCACCTGAGTGCGATCGGCCATCCGATCGTCGGCGACTCGACCTACGGTGGCGTCCATCGTCGAGTGGCTGGCGACATCCGTGCGGTTCAGCGACTGTCACGTCCGTTTCTGCATTCGGCGCGGCTGGTGTTCACGCATCCGAGCGACGGACGAAAGATGCAGTTCATCGCGCAGCTGCCTGACGATCTGACCGACGTGCTCAACGATCTCCCCGGGTGGCCCCCCGAAGACGAGGACGACCAATGAGCGAGACACCGATCGTTCCGAAGGAGATCCGCACCGTCTTTGAAGGTCGCGTCTTCACTGTACGGGTCGAGACGATCCCGCTGCCGAAGGGTGGAGAGCTGAAGGCGGAAATCATCCGGCACCCGGGATCGGTCGTCATCGTTCCGGTGACCGCTCAGAACGAGATCGTCCTCGTGAGGCAATACCGCCCAGCGATTGGTAAATGGGCGTGGGAGTTGCCGGCAGGCAGCCTGAAGCCTGGCGAGGATGTCGAGCGCGCCGCCCGGCGCGAGTGTCAGGAGGAAACGGGCCAGGTCGCGTCACAGCTCGAGCGACTGGGATCGTTTTTCCCGACGCCCGGCTACTGTGACGAGCTGATGACGTTCTTCAAGGCGACGGGACTTCGCGCGCCAGGCGTTGGTGACGATGAGGCGCATCAGGACGAGGACGAGGACATCGAAACGCGCACGTTCGCCCGCGACCAGCTTCAGCGAATGATCGCCTCGGGCGACATCATCGACCTGAAAACGATCGCAGGACTCTCGCTACTGTAGCGAGGGCTGTACCTTTCGGGTCGTCTTGCGGTCGCTCCGCGTTTTCGCCGCCGGCAACAACGCGAGCAACAGGACCTCGTCCACGGTCTGCACGTAATGGATCGTCAGGTCTCGCTTCAGCTCCTCGGAGAGATCCTCTTTTACGTTCTTCTCGTTCTGCCGTGGAAGGATCACTTCCCGGATGCCGACGCGCCGCGCAGCGAGCACCTTCTCTTTGATACCGCCAACCGGCAGCACACGCCCTGACAGCGTCAATTCGCCCGTCATCGCGAGGTCGCCGCGTACTGGTCGCCGCGTGAGCTCCGACGCCAACGACGTCGCGATGGTGACACCGGCCGATGGACCGTCCTTCGGGATGGCGCCGGACGGCACATGCAGATGGATTTCGGCGTTCTTGAAGAAGTCAGGATCGGCGCCATACGCGGCCGCGTGCGCGCGGAACCATGAGAGTGCCGCTCGAGCCGATTCCTTCATCACGTCGCCCAACTGTCCCGTCAGCGTGAGCGTCCCAGTCCCCGGCATCCGTGACGCTTCGACCAGCAACACGTCGCCACCGGCGGGTGTCCAGGCGAGGCCGATGGCCACGCCGGGATCCTTCGTGCGCTCTTCGATCTCTTCATCGAGGAACGTCGGCGCTCCGAGCATGTCCATCACGACCGCAGGCGTGATCGTGAGGGCTGACTCATCCCCCTCAGCCCGGCGACGGGCGGCCTTGCGGCAGAGCGCGCCGATTTCCCTTTCGAGATTTCGCACGCCCGCTTCCCGGGTGTAGCCGCGGATGACGGTCCGCAGCGCGTCATCGGTGATGACCAGCTGCTCGGAGGTGAGGCCGTGATTCGTGATCTGCTTCTGCACCAGGTGATCGCGCGCGATCGCCAGTTTCTCTTCCTCCGTGTAACCCGGAATTTCGAGCACTTCCATGCGATCGCGCAGGGCCGGCGGAATCGGGTGCAGCACGTTCGCGGTCGTGATGAAGAGCACTTCGGAGAGATCGAACGGAACGTCGAGGTAGTGATCGCGGAATGAGTTGTTCTGTTCCGGGTCGAGCACTTCGAGGAGCGCCGACGCGGGATCGCCACGGAAGTCGGCACCGAGCTTGTCGATCTCATCGAGGATGAAGACCGGGTTGCGCGACTCGGCGCGACGCAGACCCTGAATGATCTGCCCGGGCAGGGCGCCGATGTACGTGCGGCGATGACCGCGAATCTCCGCCTCGTCGCGCATGCCGCCGAGCGAGACGCGTACGAACTTCCGCCCGAGCGATCGCGCGATCGACTTCGCCAGTGACGTCTTGCCCACGCCGGGAGGACCAGCAAAGCAGAGGATCGGACCCTTGACGTCCGGATTCAACTTGCGGACGGCCAGGTACTCGAGGATGCGGTCCTTCGCCTTTTCGAGCCCTGAATGATCGGCGTCGAGGATCTCTTTCGTCTTCGGGAGGTCGATGACTTCGTCCGTGTGCTTCTGCCACGGCAGCGTCACCAGCCAGTCCATGTACGTGCGCGAGACCGTGTACTCCGCCGCGGCCACCGGCATCCGCGCCAGGCGATCCAGTTCGCGCATCGCTTCCTTGCGAACCGCCTCGGGCATCCCTGCCGCGTCAACCTTCTGCTGGAGCTCCTCGATGTCCTTGGTCTGATCGTCGCCTTCGCCGAGCTCTTTCTGGATGGCCTTGAGCTGCTCGCGAAGGAAGTACTCGCGCTGGTTGCGACCGACCTCCGACTGCACCTGCGACTGAATCTTCGATCCCAGCTCGAGGACCTCGAGTTCCTTGATCAGGATGCGGTTCAGCGCGTCCATGCGCTCGCGTACGTCGAGCTTCTCGAGTACTTCCTGCTTCACCGTCGTCGTGATGGTGGTCAGGCTCGAGGCGATGAAGTCTGCGAGGCGCCCGGGCTCGGTGATGTTCGCCGCCAGCGTCTGCAAATCGTCGGACAACAGCGGCGACAGAGAGACGACCTGCTGAAAACTCGTCTTGATGTTTCTGAGCAGCGCGTCGATCTCGAGGCGCTGTCCCTCGTCGAGCGATTCTGGCGTCGGCGAGACACGACCCCGAAGATACGGACGCGAGGAGGTGATCTCATCGAGCGTCAGGCGTGACAACCCTTGCACGATCAGGCGCAGGCTGCCGTCTGGCAGCTTGAACATCTTGTGCACGTGGCTGGCGGTGCCAACCGTGTGGAGATCGGTAATCGTCGGCTCCTCGACCGACGCGTCACGCTGCGTGAACACGCCAATGAGCTTGCCGCTCGACATCGCATCGTCGATGAGACGAACCGACGCCTCACGCGCAACGGCGAGAGGCATGAACGAGTTTGGGAAGAGGACGGTGTCCCGCAACGGCAGGATCGGCAACTCGCTTGGTACCGTCAGCGGCCGATCGGTCGTTACGTCGAGGTCAAGCAGATCGTCGCTCATAGGACACGAGGAGGCCTGAGGCTATCACAAGAAAAAAGCCCAACTCCCAGAGTGGGAGTTGGGCCTCAGGGATCGGGACGCAGCCGAAGCGCGTCAGTTGGACATGTCGTAGAAGAGCGCCGACGACCCACGCTTCTGCGCGGCCGCCCGCTCACGACGCTCGGCCGTCTCGCGCGCTTCCTCGCAGTCCTTGCAACGGACCGCGAACGGCAACGCACGCAGGCGAGCCTCCGCGATTTCGTCACCGCACTCGAAGCAGTCGCCGTATGTCCCCTCATCAAGCCGACGCAGTGCCGCGTCTACCTTGTTGAGCGTCTCCGACTTCATCTGGATCAACGCGAACTCGATGTCTTCCTGGATGTCCACTTCCGAGCTCTCGCCCTGGTCCAGAACGTCGCGGTCCTTGTTGCCGTCCGCTCGGGCGTCGCGAATCTTCTCGTGAACCGAGTTCAGCAACTCCCGACGGCGATCTTCGAGCATTTTCTTCAGCTCGTCGTAGCGGCTCGCTTTTGCCGCCACCTTCTTCTTCGTCGTCGTCGCCATGATGCCCCGCTCCCTTCCCCGTGCCTCGTGTCTGAGGCTGTCAACCTATGATGCCGCTCGGCTATGCAATCGGAGTGCCTAACTGTGAATCGGCCCAGTTACTTTCACGGAACGGCTCCGTTCTGCGCCAAGCCGAACCGATGCATAGTCAATGAAGTCATTTCCTGTCTATGAATTAAGAACGATCAACCCGTGCTGCTCGTGCCATCGAACCTTTAGACGCCGATTCGTGCACTGAGGTTTTGATGGGGCTGTCCTCTGCCGATCACAGCCAGAAACCACGAAATCGTTGACCATCTCCACGGCTATCAACTGTCCCTGGGGTGAAGGAATTTCGTTGAGCCGCCTCGGTCTTTCGAGGTGGCTGTGACCGTAAATATCTGTTTATAAATAACTTGATCACGTCTTTTGAAGAGTTACCGGTCGAGAGCCAGACGAGTATCTCTGGGCTGACTACTTCAGCTGCTGCTGTCGCAACCTCTACAGTCGGACCAAATCTACCGTCGATTTATCGACAATTCGTCGATATTTATTCATCACAAAATTTCGGACGATCGTGCAGGAGGAGGTCGAGAATCAGTCACGACTGTCGGACAGGTGACCTCGTTGCCTGGTCGGGCAACGTGTGCGAAGCTCACCGGTGATGACGTGCCCTTCATGCGGTCGCCGGAAAGGGCGTCGCGACTGCCCTGCCTTAAAGGCGAGCATCTGCACGATCTGCTGCGGAACCAAGCGTCTGGTCGAGATCAACTGCCCGGAGACGTGCGTTCACCTGACAACGGCGAGAGAGCACCCAGCCGCTGTCGTCAAGAAGCAACAGGAACGCGATGTCGCCGCGCTACTCCCCTCGATCAACCATCTCAGCGAGCGCCAGTATCAACTGTTCTTCCTTGTTCATTCCGTGATCGCGCGGCACAAACCCGAAGGTTTCAACCGTTTGCTCGACGAGGATGTCGCCGAGGCGGCGGGCGCCGTCGCGGCCACGCTGGAAACCGCGGGCAAAGGGGTTCTGTACGAGCACATCCCCACCTCGCTCCCGGCCCAGAAGCTCGCCAAGGAGATCACGGCGATGCTTGCCGAGGTGCGGTCGCACGGAACCAAGATTTACGACGGTGAAGTCGCGATCGCGCTCAGGGCAATCGAGCGAGGTGCCCGCGAGGCCCATAAACAACCGGCCGAGGACACGGCGTACTTGTCACTCGTCGGGCGACTGCTTCACGTCAGGAGCCAGCCGGCACCCGAGGAACCCACGCCCGGGAGTTCGCTGATCCTGCCCTAAGCCTGCTACAATGTGGGGTTTGTGCGCCTGGCCAAGTAGCACGCCGGGTGAAATTCGATGGATTCACCGGAGCGACCATCGCACCGGTTCATAGCGAGACAGAAACATGGCGAAGCGATGTGAAGTGTGCAACAAGGGTCCTGTGGTCGGACGGACCGTGTCTCACGCACACAACGTCGGTCCCCGGCGGTTCGAGCCCAACCTGCAGACGGTGCGCGCCATCGTGAAGGGTGCCACGAAGAAGATTCGCGTCTGCACGCGCTGCCTCCGAGACGGCAAAGTCATCAAGGCGGCCTAAGTGATCAGGCAGGTCATCAGCGCGCCCGACGCACCCAAGGCTATGGGTGCGTACTCACCAGCGATCAAAGCCGGTAATCTGCTCTTCGTGTCGGGCCAGATCCCGCTCGATCCGGCAAGCGGTGCGCTCATCGACGGCGACATCACCGCGCAGACCGAGCAGGTGATGAAGAACCTGGGAGCGTTGCTGCGTGCCGCCGGCGTCGGTTTCGAGCACGTCGTCCGGACGACGGTGTTTCTCGCAGACATGAACGACTTCGCGGCGATGAACGAGGTCTACAGCCGGCACGTGGCGGCTCCGCCGCCGGCGCGAGCGACCGTCCAGGTCGCGCGACTGCCGCGCGATGTGAAGATCGAGATCGACGCGATCGCGGTCCTGTCGTAGTTACGCGCGCGCGGTTCTCTCGACTCCCAACACACCCTGAACGCCCTTGATCGACTTGATCACCTTTTCGAGGTGTTTCACGTCGCGGATCTCTACGGTCATGTCAATGCGGGCCTGACGATCGTCGCCCGTGCGCGCTTCCATATTGGTGATGTTGGTGTTGATGTCCGACACTCTCGCGCTGATCTC
>Ga0310810_10003283_pt1 | contig 17610 bp, 17 predicted proteins | sample NCmetagenome_FD_207641 | JGI IMG/M metagenome (GOLD analysis project Ga0310810, IMG submission 207641) | Soil microbial communities from experimental microcosm in Duke University, North Carolina, United States - NC | ecosystem: Engineered > Artificial ecosystem > Soil microcosm > Unclassified ...
CCGCAGCCATGGATCATTCGCAGCGATCAGCGGCAGGCAATTGCTCGGGGGCCATGCGACTTTGTACACGGCCCCACTGTCGAGGGTCCACCCGGTCGTTTCTACATCCCGGCGCATCATGGCGTAGGTGTAGTTCGGGTCCGTGTGGTTCATCGTCATGTAGTTATCGACCAGGTTATCAATGCCGACGCCCCCCTTCGTCGGCCACGTGAAGAACACGTGTTGATTGCCGGAGGGCGTTGGTGCGGGCACACTATAAAACCGATAGACCCAGTTCCGTGACGCAACGGTCGAGCCGTTGGCTTGCTGCACCCACCGATCGCCGGTGACTTCGTGGTGGAGCACCTCGCCAAATGGCCCGGTCAGGACATTGGTGGCAGGATTCCAGAGCCACGCCGCGTTCGCGATGAACCCCGTCACGAGCACCGTGAGTCCGTCGGGGCTCAGCTGGATGTTATGGATCCCGCCCGGTGTGGTCGTGCTGAGCGTGCACTCAGCAGTCGTCACGATGTGCTTCGTCATCGTCGAGGTGACCGTGTCGTAGTACAGGAGCGTGCGGGCGGTATCCTGCCCTTGGCCGCGCGAGCTCTGCCCCTCGCTGACCCACCACGCCAGGTACCGTCCGGTCAGGCTGATCTGCGGGTTGCCCTGATACCCGATATAGTTGATCCGGTACGCATCACCGGCGCCGGGCGTCCCCGAAAACCCACTTGCCATCGTGAAGGTCTTGCCCAGGGTCGATGTGCTGATGGTCTGCGTTTGGCCCGACAGCGCCCCACTGGTGAAGGTGAGCGTCATGCCGTTGTAGAGGCTGTCCGCCGCCTCCGAGTCCGTCTGGTTGCCCACGAACACGGTGCTACTCGACGCGCTCACCACGGTCCCCGTGATGCGCAGCGCGGCAAGGGCCTCCGCTTGGGTCACGAGGTCTCCGCCGGTATCCGCAATGAGGTCATACCAGCGGAACCCCCGGAACGTGTCGGTGTTGTCCGAAACCGTCCCGACCATGCGCGTGTCGTGCGCGCCGCTCCAGTCCCACATCGCGGTTTGCAGCAGGATGCTATTCGACGCCGTGATCTGTCGCACCTTCGTGATCGCGAGCGTGGCAGCATTCACGCGATAGAGCCAGTTTTGCCCCGACCCGGTCGACCCGCCGCGGAGCAGGAGCACGAAATACGGCTGCGCGGGATCGCGGGAAAAGGCGCGGATCGTCGAGATGGACCCCTCGGCGGTCACACAGTCGGCGGCATCCGTCACCCGGACAATCGACGTGCCGAAACAGGGATCGGCAAAGATGCCCCCCGCTGCCGGCAGCGCCGAGAAGGTGGGGACGCAAATTGCTGTGCCGAGCGGATCAGCCATCTCAGCTCCGCATCAGCGTGTAGTGGTGCATCTTCACGGGAATGGACGTGGTGGCGGCGGGCACGAAATAGCGCCGCCGCACGATGGGGCGGAATATGGTGTAGGGCTCGGCGCGGAGCCAGGCCAGTTGACCGAATGAAAAAGCCACCCGGAACCAGAAGAAGGCATTGAGCACGCCTTCTATGCCCAAGTCATAGGTCGGATTCAGGTAGCGCCCGCCGAGGACGAGGCGTTTATTATTGGCGACCAGCGTCACGCCGCCCGTGGTCGCCGTCAGGTCGCCCGATTGCCAGTTCTGGCCGCTTGCGGACGCGGTGATGGCGTAGAAGTCCTTCCCGGTGGCCGTGATGCCTGAATCGACGGCGAGCCCGGAGCCGTACAGAAAACGCAGTTGGTCATTCCCTCCACTCCGCATCATCATCCAGTCATAGAGGCCGGCATTCGCGTCCGCTTTGCTTGCGACGACGCCACCCGAGATGACATTGGAGACGAAGGCGACGAGCGTTAATGCGGACCCGCCGCCGATGGCCTCAAGGCCGAGGTAGGCATCACAACTGGTCGTGCCCGTGTAACTCCGCGCGAGGCCCATGCGCGTCGTGGTCCAGGCCGTGGTGTTCTGGGGCGCGGCCCCGAGCCCGCGCACCATCTCCCGCGGCCCGCCCCCTCCTTCATTCAGCACAAATGCGGCCACGAGCGCGGCCCCGAGCGGATGCGACCAGTCGATTTCCGCCGCGCCATAGGGCGGTTTCACGCGGGGATCGGGCCAGAGCCGGGAGCGTGCGGGCATCTAGACGCTCTGCCTACACGCTCTGATCATAGAATCTCCTATATTTGAGCGTGTTGCCCGCTGCGTTGAGCGCCACGCCCGCCATGTTGCGAAGTTGGAGTTTGAAGTCCATCGGCATGATGGTGCAGATCTGGCTGTTGATCCGCTGCGCCGTGGACGCCGTCGTGTCGAGCGGGATTGTGCAGAGGAGGGAGGAGGTTTGCAGCGGCTTGGCTGGGTCGGAATAGTTCGTCCCGTCCGGCCGGTAGTCGATCCAGATATCCACGAACGCGCCCGCCGTCGGGCTGAGCGATGCCAGCAGGAGCTCGAACGCGATGTAGGGATAGAGCCCCGTCTCGTTCGTGATCGCCGCGCCCACGGCGACGAAGGTCGCATTGGCGAGCGAGTTGAGCTCGGTGGTGTAGTACGTCTGGATGGCTTCCGGCGCGAGCCACTTGAACGTCGCCATTTACGCCACTCCCCCGTTGACCCAGGTGGTGCCGTCGAAGGTCATGCCGTAGCGCACCCACGGATTGTTGTTCGTGATGTCGGCCTGAAAGTCCGCGTGGCGGGCCTCGAGGAAGGTCTTGATCTGCGCCAACGTCGCGCCGGGCGGCACACGGAGTGTGTCGGCGTGCTCGACCACGGCCCCCGACGCGAGCGCGGCGTTGTCTGGTGCGGTGGCGTCGCGCCACTCCGACACCTTCCCGGCTTGCGCATAGAAGGGCTGGCGCGCGGTGGGCACGTCGGCCCAGAGGACGTAGCGATAGGTCCGCGGGTCGTTTCGGTCTGGCTGCTCCAACGCGATGATGCGTAGCCGTGGCATGGGGGACTCCGATCGCTCAGACGATGGTGACCAACGGGTCGTACCAGAGCGTGTAGCTCGGGAGGGCCATCGCGACGCGCGCGACCATGACCCCGAGCAAGCCGCTCGGCATGGTGAAGGCGACTTCCAGTTTTTGCTTCAGGGGTGTGCTGAGCCCCGTCGTCGTCCACGCCACGGCGCTCGTGGTCTGGTTGGCCGCCGTCGCCAAGACGTCCGCCCTATCGTCGGCGAAACTCGAGAGGGGGGTCGAAGCGCTCGCCGGGAACAGGATCGACAACCAGATTTGTTTATCGGTCAGCGGCGTGGCGCTGTCATGCACGATCTCGATGACCGCGGTCTGCGCCGACCCCGTGCCGGCGACGAACACTGGGATCTCCGGCCCGTAGAGCGGGTGGTGATAGTGGGCCCCCGCGGCGCTGACGAGCTTGTGACTGACCCCCGTCGCCCCGTCGCTGGCACCGCTGGTCCGGATCACGGTGTTGTCTGAGTACGCCCCGCCCTCGTAGCAGGCCCGCTGCATCACCCGGGGGCGGCTCGCGTCCACGAAGCAGTCGTCCACGCGCAGCTCGGGCGAGCCGGGTCCGTTAAAGGACCCGCTGACAAGATTGGACACCGTGGCGGGGAGGATGCAGCCCTCGAACCGCACGACGCCACCCGGCGGACAGACCGTCGCGCTGGAGATCCCGAGCAGGGCATTGTTGCCGAGCTGGGTCAGGTCTACGCCCTGAACACGCACGGTCGGCGCACCGCCGGCCAGCGTCCTGATGAGGCTCGCCGGCGACGTGCCACCCGCGAGGATACTGCCCTTCCGCCAGTTGAGGACGGCAGCGCACGAGATGCCCTGGGCCGAGTTGCTAAACTGCACGTCACAATCAATGAGGTCGACCCGGTGGTCGGTGTGTGCGGCGTTCGAGCTGCTCACGTTGATGCGGGTCGTGGAACTCGTCCCGCGCAGCACGAGGGTGCACCGTTCCAGCCGCCACCAATAGGACGCCGTACCGATCCAGTTGATCGAGCCGGCGTTTGTCGAGTTCGCGGCATTGAAGGTGATGCCGTAGCAGTAGGCGTGGCCCGTGAAGGAGATGCTGAAGGCCCCCGTGGTCGAGATCGTGGCGGAGCTGGCCTTGCTGGTCGGCGGTTGCGCGGAGTCGTTGCCACACAGGATCTCGCACGGGAGCGCGGAGGTCCCCGGCGAGGCGAGCGACATGGTGCTCGCTTGCGTCTCGGCGTGCACCTGGCTCACCCAGATGCGATCCCCGGCGGCGGCGATCGCGAGCGCGCCCGCGAGCGTCGCCTTCGCGAGGGCCCACGTCGTGCCGTTGTCGGCATCGTTGCCGTCGGTGGAACGCACATAGAAGACGGCCATCGTCTAGTCCTTCTGCCAGAGGATGCCGTTCCAGTACGAATCGTCATACGGCCAGCCCGCGACCTTCAGGAGACGCTCGTTTTCGTCATTCCAGCGCTTCTCGAGGGCGGCGTGCAGGTCGTCGATCGACAGGTCCGACGATTGAATGAAGCCGACGATCTCGCGCACCTCGCCACTGTCGAGCAGGGCCTGTTCGGCGGGCGTCGCCCCGGGCCATTGCGAGGCCGGCGTGCCCGCGGGGGGCACCTGGAGCGAGACGGGGACCGGCACCCACAGCGCGTATTTCTGGCGCCCGTCCTGGCCGAGGTCGATCAGAATACTGCGCTTGGCCGTGCTCGTCGGCGGCGGGATCACGGGGGGATTGAACACGGTGACCGTGATCGAGTTCGTCGTGACGTTGTGGGCGGGAGAGTTGTCGGCGGCCTTGAGCTCGAGCACCACCGCCGTGTTGTTGGGGATGGCCGTGGTATCCCAGGGGGCATTCGGCGGAATGTGCAGGGTGCTGTTGATCCGGACCTCGGTGAACTGGATCCCGCTCGGGTCGTCCACGGTATAGATCAGGTCTTCCACGCCCTCCACGAGCGCGCCATTCGTGGGATTCTGCCAGCTCAGCGTGGGCGGGGTCGTGTCCGTGGGCGGCGGGGCCGTGGCCCCGATGTCCTTCGTGACACTCAGGACCGGCCCGACATAGGCGTCATTGGCCCCGTTGCGGCGTCCGAAGGTGAAGATGGTGACCCCCGAGGCCAGCGCGGTCCAGAGGTTCGTCACTTGGTCGGTGTCGACCGTCGCCCCCCCGCCTTGATTGTGGGTGTGACGATAGAGGCCCACCGTGGTCGTGTCAGGAACGGAGAGATCCTGCTCAGTCCCGGTTCCGGTCACGTCAAAAGGCATCTCGTCCCTCCTACGGTCCGTAGCGGTAGTGCCAGCACATCACCCCCGCGACGCCGGTCGCCACGCGTCCGAAGAGCGCCATGGCCCCCGTATTGGGGTCCCAGATCGGGTACCCGTTGCGGAGCGGCTGGTTGCCTTGCACGAAGGGAATCACCGCGAAGTCGCGCTTCGTCGTCACCTTGGTCGCGAGCGTCAGAAACTGCATCTGCGTGATGTCCCCCGTCAGCGACTGCGAGATCGCGGTGGCGACCACGTCCGAGATCGGGTCGTACCAGCACGGGAGCTCGACGTTGTCGGGTTCGCCCACGGTGACCACGGTGGGCGCGGCGGCGTAGCCGTGCCAGACCTTCGTGTCGAGGTTGAACTCGACGAAAGCCTCGTGCCCGATGCTGTCCGAGTAGTAGAAGATCGAGCGCCCCGCCTGCGCGATGACGGCCCGATAGGCGACGTTGCCGGATGAGGTGACCAGTGTCTTCTCTGCCCCAGCCACCATCCCCGCCCCGTAGGGAATGATCTCCCAGGTGTTGGTCGCGCGGTGGAGGATCATCAGCCCCTGGCCGTTCTTGAGCATGTACACGGCATCCGTCGCCTCGTCGTAGACGCCATGGCTCGGCCCGCCGCTGTCGCTGCCGAGGCCGATGGGGCTCGTGGGAAAATCCTTCAGCTCCCACTTGTTCGTCTGCGGATTGAACATGATGTCGTCATTGACGACGCCGGTATCCCCGGCCATGCTGTTGCGCCCGCAGTCCGTGGCGGCCTTCCCCCCGACGGTCTTCTCGATCTCCCACGCCTGCGAGACGATGGCGGCGGTGCTCGCGTAGGCGAGGCCGACCGTGGCCACCACGACGGTCGCGGACGTGAAGGCGGTAATCGTCGCGTGGGCGATGATGGTGCTGCCCCCCGCCGCGCTGTACTGGACGACGCGCTTGCCCACCATCCAGGACTCGAAGGGGTGATTGCTGCCTGCGCCCTGCGTGAGCGTGATGGTCCCCGTCGTGGCGGAGGGCGTCAGGGTCGCGGTCGGCCGCCAGCCCGTGGCGGAGCCGAAATAGAAGCCCTTGAACATGAGATAGCGGTCGCGCTTCGTGTCGTGGACCCAGACGACGTTGTCGGGGAAGTTCGGCATGATGCCCGGCGCGGGGATGCACGTCGGACTCAGGACCGTCGTGAGCCCCGTGAGGGAGTCGTACGTCCTGACCGCAGGCTGTCCCGCATCGGATCCGAAGCTATCGCCCCCCGTGACGACGAAGCGCCCGCGGAGGGTATCCCGCAAGACCCGCAGATGCTTACCGACGCGATCGGTCGGCGGCGTGTCGACGGGTGGGGCCGGGACGAGGGTCCAGGTGTTGAGCGGCAGCGGGTTCCCACCGCCCGGAGGATCGGGCGGCGTGGGAGGGGTCGACACGTACTCGACGGTGTAGGAGCCGGCGACCTTGACGACGATCGAGGCGGGGATCGTCCCGAAGTCGGGCAGGATGCGGTGGATCCCGAACTTGGACAGGTGGTGATAGTAGCCATTCGGATGCTTGTAGAACTTTTTGAAGGTGGCGTTGATGCTGGGCAATGGCGGAGTCACGCCCCCCGTCGTCACGCGCGCCCAGACCGGGTTCAGGGGATCGCAGATGTAGAGCGTCCCCCCGGTGTTCGCGGCGTTCTTGCCGTAGGCCACGAGCTTCCCGTTGTCGTAGACGAGGCCGACGGCTTTCTCACCGAGGACCGACACGTCGCCCGACGCGGTGATGGAGACGGACTTCGCGGCGAGGTTGTTCAGGTCGATCTTCTTGATCACGAACGGCGCGGCGGTGTGAGGATAGATCCAATACACGCGCCGGCCCACCGAATCAAGCGCCAGCGTGGACGAGACCGATCCATATCCGGTCTGTGTGAAGAGCGTCGAGATGACCTTCGAGATCGGGTTGTAGGCGTAGAACCCGCCGGAGGTGATGAACAGCACCCGCTGGGTCACGGGATCCCAGGTCGAGCCGCACGAATAGCCCCCGGGTCGATCCGGGATCCCCGACATCACCCAGGAGTTGGTGCCCAAATCAAACTCGAAGGTGCCGACCCCGGTGCTCTCACCGCCCGGACTCCAATAGATCCCTTTGCCGGACCAGACCCGGTTCACGTTGGGCATGTAGGTATAGCCGTCGTAGCTGTGAACGGACGCCGGGGTGCCATCGCTGTAGACGGGATGGAAGTCGGTGGCCACCTGCCCAAGGCGCGCGTAGGCCGTGGAATCGGGGGTGAGGAACGACCACTGATTGAGCGTATGGTCAAAGGCCCGGACGCCGTTGTGCGCGCCGTCCGCATGCCCGCCATTCCGGGGCAAAATGAGGCGCCCCTGGCCGTCCACGACCGCCGAGACCCACGCGTCGGTGAGGGAGACGATGGGGGCGCTCAACCCTCCCCCGGGCAGGTTGGCGACGAGCGCGCCCGTCATCACGGAGTTAGGCAGCAGTTCCCAGTTCGCCATGCTGACACCCCTCTAATGACTGTGGACCGGCGCCTAGACTTGGGGAGAACCTAGCACAAATTTTCCCACATATACGAAACATTTCCCTAAACTTATTGACTTGGCGCACAGTGCGCGGCCCAGGCAACTCGCGTGGTTTGGAAGATCCAGAGGTCAATCCCCGGGCCCGCGGCGTCGACGATGTGCCCGACCACCCGACGGTGCGGGCGCCCGTTCCAGATCCAGTCCCCGCCCTCGCGCGCGAGGCCGTTGTAACGCATCGCGGCGGGGTTGCTGGAGTAGACGAGCGTGACGAGGGCCGACGTCTCGGGCAGCGCGAAGAGCGCCGCCATGATGGCCGCCGAGACCTCGTAGCTCTGGCCCCGGGCCTGGCCGCGATGCTCGGGGAAATAGGCCAGGCCATAGGTCCACATGTGGCGGTTCTCGTAGCGGTTGGCCCACGCCATGCCGAGCTCGAGCCCGGCGTCCCCGACGATCGCCCAATAGCACTCGCCGGGGTGCGTCTGCGTGTCGAGGACCTCGGGGCCATAGGTGGCGACCGGGTCGAGCCCCTCGCAGCAGCGCGGCCAGGCGCGCGCGGCCCACGCCGCATCGCGCCGCCCAATGCCGCTCATGGCGCCGCCCGCCACGGGGCGTCGCGGGCGACGTGCCGGAGGGCGGCGACGGCACGCCGGCGGGCGGCCGTGCCGACCTCTGCCCGCGCCCCAGCGAGGATCCGCCGGCCCCACGCGATGTGTTGCCGCTCGTCGGCCCGGATCACCTCGTAGGTCGCCACCATCTCTTTGCAGTGGAGCTGGCGCCCGAGCGCGATCATCCGGTCAAAGGCGGCGAAGAGCAGGCGCTCGCTCTGGAGCACGAGGGCGAGGTCCGTGAGGGGCTCGCGCGGGATCGCCTCGGCCACCGGGAGGTCCGCATCGGGCCGGGCCGGCAGGATCAGCCGCCCGAGGCCACGCAAGAGGTCGGCGTGCTTGACCTCCTCCTCGGCGAACGTGCGCGCGATCGCGCGGTCCTCGGCCTCGAGGAGGTCCGCACGCGCGGCCCGGTAGAACACGCCCGCCGCCGACTGCTCGAGCAGAGACGAGCGCCAGAGATACATGCCGAGTCGACGGTCCATGTCAGGGGTCCACAAGGCTCGCCTCCAAGGCATCCGTGGTGAACTCGACGCGGGCGCCGACCACGACCGCCCCGAGCCGCACCAGGAGCCAGTCGGGATAGGGCAAGCCGGGCGGGATAACTACGTTGACGATGCGCGTGTAGCCCCCGGCGCGAAGCCACGCGACGAGCCCGCGTACCGAGCGCTTGAGGTCGTCGGGATACCGGAATTCGGCCGACTCGCGGTGGAACTGCGCGCGGAGGCGAATGGTATCCGCCCGTGGGGTCCGGACGAGCACGCGGAGCGAATAGAGGGCGCCCGCGTCGTCGATGCTCCCGAGGAGCGTCGACGCCACCGACCACCGGCGCCAGAATTCTGCGGCGCGGAACATGTCGACGCGGCACCCGGCCCGCGCGGTCGTCATCAGCGCCGTGGCGAGGGCGAACTCCCCGGGGCCGAGCTCGCGCGTGATCATGTCGCGGCCTGCCAGGCAGCCCCCAGCGAGGCGGGCGGCAAGAGCGGGGGCGAGAACTCGAAGGTGCGCCGGATCCACTGGAACGGGCGCGCCTGCCCCGCGTAATGCACCTCATGCGAGTCCTGCCAGCCCGCCGCACGGCGCGCCTCAAGGTTGGGCGTCCCGGTGGGCAGCTGAATCATCGCCTCGCGCATGCCGAGGTCCCAGAGATGCCCGTAGATGATGGACTCGAGGCGAAAGTCGACATTCCACGGATAGGGGTCCCCGAGGATCGCGTAGAACCGCCGGACCCAGAGGGCCGTGTTCCAGAAAAAGCCGCCGTGCGCGCCGACGAGCTGGCCCGCCCGCTCCACGCCGAACCAGACCAGATCGGCCGCGAGAATCCGGGCCGGGGTCGCGTTCATGGCAGCGGGCGTGAGCATGCGCCCGCTCTGGCCGAACGCGATGAGGGTCTCCGAGATGACGCGGACGAGCTCGGCCTGCTCGTCGGGCAGGACGAGATCCCGCACGACGAGGTCGTCGACGGTGCGAGGGCTAAGGCCCTCCCCGACGCGCGGCCCATGCGCGCCGAGGTAGGCGCGGTGCCCGGCCGGCTGGAAGGCGCTGGAGCCCAGCATGAGGGCGCGCGCGAGGGCGATGCGATTGAGGCCGTCGGTCATGGCCGCTCCAGCAGGGTCTTGCCCTTGATCTCGACGAGGCCGCGCCGCGCGAGGGTCCGCCACCCCAACCGCTCGACACTGGCCGCGTGATCGCGCCCCTCGGCGAGGTTCAAGATGTGGACGGTGATGAGTTCGCGGATCCCGAGATTCCAGAGATGCCGGAGGAAGGCGTCCGCCAGCGCCTTGAAGACCGGCGCCGGGACGCGCCCGCGCGCGGCGGGCCGAATGGCAAACCAGAGCGTCAAATGCTTCAGCGGGCGTTCGGGGGTGGAGTCGACGCCGAGCGCCCCGACCCCGGTCGCGCCCGACAGGAGGTAGTCGTGCGGCACGAAGCGCCCCACGTCGAAGAGGCCGATCAGTTCGTCGCCCTCGTACAGGCCGACCACCCAGGCCCCTTGGCGCAGCCATTCCGCGAGGATGGCCGGCGCCCAGCCCGGCCCCTGCGCCGCGCCCTCCCAGGCCGTCTCGTCAATGATGGTCTCGGCCGTGGCGTCGCCCGGGGCCTGCGACCAGAGCGCCTCGGCGGGCACGACCTTCACCGTGAACCCGGACTCGGTCACGGGTTGCCACGCCAGGGTGGGCGGCGCCGCCGGCGCCGCGCGCTTGCTTCAGTCACCGCCTGGGGCCTCCGCACACCGCTCGCGGATCTGCCCCACGGTCTCGGCGAGCGAGCCCATGGACTTGCCCATCAGGCGCGTGAACTCGGCCGTGACCTCGTTCCAATCGGCACTGGTCTGCGGCAGGGTCTCGTGCAGGAGCTCGAACTTCGACTGCGCGGCTGACCAGAGGACGCCGAGGCCCGGATCGCTGGGGCCCTGAATGGCGACGCCGTCGCGATCCGACACGAGAATGGCCGGCTGCACGACGGGCTCGGGCGCGGGCTCAGGAACAATCGACATGGTAGTCCACCGTGAGACCGCTGACGTCGGTGATGAGCGTCGACGAAGCGAGCGATCCGCCCGTACACGGGCTCGTTGAGCAAGTGTCGTCGGAAAAGCCCGTGCACGGCGAAGCCTGGACGCCGACGGCGTCGTAGAAGACTTTGACGTTGTAGGTCGCGGGCGAGGCCCCGAGCGCCCCGAAGGTCTCCGTCCAGAAGTCCTCCGGCGGCACCGAGGGAAAATCGTACTGCGTGACGCAATTGCGATTGCCGTAGAGGTTCACGCCGCCCCGCGAGGTCGTGCCCTTGAGCGTGACCCACCCCGTCGTCGGGTTGCTGCCGCTCCCTGCCGCGTCGGGGGCGCCGCTCGTCTTGTACTCGATGTGATAGGTGACCTGCGTCGTGTACGAGAGATTGATGTAGGAGACCGTGCAGCACTGGCACTGCCCAGGGTCGCCCTTGCCCTGCCCCTCGACGAAGTACGCCGCATTGAAGGCGCAGGACCAGACCCGGTAGTTCTGGCCCTTGAACCCGATGGTCAGGCTCGAGGTCGACGCCGCGGTGGTGAACGTGACCGAGCCCGTGAGCGTGATCGCTTGGTCGGTGTCAGTGCTCGTACAGATGCCCGGGACGAGCAACATCCCCCCGGAGCTCGTCGGGACGGCGGAGCTCTCGATCGCGCCGGTCCACATCAGGAGGAGATTGAGCTTCCCCTCGGTGAGCCAGCTTGGGCTGATGTCGAGGATCTCGAACCGCTCATTTCTCAGCCCGAGTACCCCGCTGATCGGATTCTTGATGAGCGATGAGGTCACGCGGAGCGAGTCGAGGATCTCCCAGACATGCTTACGGTAGGTGACGGCCAGCCGGAGCATGGGCGGCGTGTAACCCCACCGCTGCAGGAATCCTAGCGCGAGTTTATCCATGAGGGCCTGGCCGCCGAGCGACGTCTTGACGCCCCGGAGCGTCATGCCGATGGCGGGCATGGTGCCGACCTTCACGACGGACGCGTCGGCGGTGTAGACCTGGCGGCGCCCGTAGTCGTTCACCTTGAGGCCCGACACGTTGAAGTCGTAGAGGAGATCAATCTTGTTCCGGATGGTCGGCCCGAGACTCCATTGGTGCTGGGCCATTCCCGTGCGCGGATCCGCGAGAATGTCGGCGTCTGAGATGGTGAACTCGGAGTCGACCGCGCAGGCAGAGCGGAACTGGTTGGGCATGGTCAATTCCTCGTCAGCATCGTGCGGACGTAGTCCACGGCGAAGCCGACGCCGGCGGTGGCCAGCGTCGAGCCGCCGAGCACCGTGAGCGCGACCGAGGTCGAGGGGATGGTCGTCGTCAAGCTCGCCATGGTCTGGCGGGCCGGGGCGGAGCCCACGAGCGCAAAGACCTGCACGAGCGTCGAGGTGATCACGAAGCGAAGCGGCAGTGGCACCGTCGCACTCAGCGACGCCCCGCCGGGGAGAAAGGGCGCGGTACTCTCCGTGCCGCTGGCGCTCCGCGTGACCAGTAACAGCTGGTTCGTCGGCCCCTCGCCCGACTGATGAATCCAGATCCCGTCCGACGGGTTCGTCCCGGTCTGTAAACTGCCACTGGCGAATCCGAAGCGCCGGTTCACCGAGGCGCTCGAGCCGACCGAGAGGAGCGAGGTCTCGATCAGGAGCTGCTCAGGCGAGGTCGGGACGAAGCCGAAGAAGGCGGTGGTGGTGGGACTCCCAATCTGCTCAAAGGCGAGAAAGGGCGTATTCGGCTGCGCGGTGCCGTCTGACACGCACTCCAACCAACCGTTGCGCACCGTGGCCGAGGGCGTTTTCAGCGCGGCTTGACGCGGACTCGGGAACCGAAGGACGGCGCCACCCGAGACCGAGCAGGTGGTGCTGATATTGTAGAGCGAGGTGAAATCGCAATTGAGGAACCCTGGCCGCCCGCCCCACGTCCAGGGGTTCGATGCGTCTGCGGGATCGTAGAGCGTGACGGCATCGAGGTCACTATTGATGAAGGTATAGCCGGCCTTGGCCGGCCGCAGCGCATAGACCCCATTGCGCGCATAGAAGCTGTAGAAGCCGCGCGCGTTCGTCGTGACGACGTTGCTGCCGACCGGGGTGATCCCGTTGTCGGACCAGAGCGACGCCGCCGCGAGATCGGCCATGCGGTAGACGCCGACCGGGCAACTCGCCACCGGCTTGCTATGCTCGTCGAGAATCGTGCCTGTCGCCCGCTGCATCGGCGTTACCGCGTCGCCACGACCTGGACATAGTCGAGGGTCAGGCCGGCGGCGCTCGCCGTCGCGCCGCCCCCGGCCGACCAGCCGAGGTTGACGGTCGGCACGTTCGTGGTGATCGTCCCCTTATCCACCAGGTCGACGGCGACCCGGACCTGGCCCGTGCTGATCTGGAACCGGACGACGGTGATGTTGTTGAGGGTCTGACCCAGCGTGAGGGTCGTCTCGGTCGACGCCGCCCGGCAGACGGCGAAGGCGTTGTTCGCGTCGATCTGCCGGATATAGATTCCATTCGCGGGGTCGCCCGCGGAGAAATTGGCGGAGGTCAGGCCGCAGCGGCGCGTCCCCGCGACGGCATCCCCGATCTTCTCGAGGCGCTGCTCAAGGATGAGCAGGTCCGCGCTCACCACCCACGGGGCATGGATCGCGCCCGCGCCATCAGCGAGGATGACACTGCCCGCCACGCCGCCGGTCTCCAGCACGTCGAGCCAACCCGTCTTATAGGTCGTCGTCGCGGCCCGAATCGCGACGAGGCCGGTCGCGACGAGGCGGTGCCCATCGACGATGCGATCCGAGCCACTCGTGAAACACGTCAGCGCCTCCATCAGCCAGTGCGAGGCCTGGTTCGCATCGTCGCGCGGGTCGTAGAGCAGCACATCCGCCCAATCGGCCGCCGTGAAGGTCACCCCCGATCGGCTGGGGATGATGTCCACCCGCCCGTTCTGGGCGTAGAACTCGAAACTCCCGTTGATGTCGTTGGAAAACGGATTCGCGAGCGAGGACGTGCCGTTGTCGGAGAACAGCGGGACGCTCGTCGCGGTCCCCGCCTTCCTGACCGTGATGGTGACCCCGGACATCGGGCTCCCGAGCGAGTCGAGAATCTGGCCGAAGAACCGCTGCATCGCCCTACACGCCGATCCCGACGGCCGCGTGGACCATCGAGCGCGTGAACTCGGGCGTCCGCATCACGGCGGCGGCATAGCGGCCCGATTGCGTGATGAAGGGCACGAGATTCAGCGGGCGAAAAATCTGCTCTTCGACCCAGGTCTTCGCGTCCTGCATCTCGATTTCGGTAAAGAGCATCTGCATCCCGGGGAACACCGTATCCCGGAGGTGCTCGAAGATGGCCGTATTGACGAGATTGTTCGGCACCGCCGCCCCGTTCTCTTGGGCGTAGAGGTCATAGGGGCCATTGACGCCGGCGCCCGTCGAGAGCATCACCTTCATGGCGATATTGAGCGGATGATCGGGGCCCAGCGTCACGGGGGTCTGTTCGCTCGCGCGCTCGAAGACCTTTCGTTGGGTGAAGCGCTGCACGTCGAAAGCCTGCACGACCCAGCTCAGGCCGTCGCCGGTGACGGACTTCACCTCCATCTTGACGTAGCCCGACCCCGGCCCGTATTCGGCCTCGGCAAGGGGGTCGTAGCCGAGGAAGAGCGTGACGCGGTTCGGCGGGCCGATGCGCTCCCCGTTCCGCACCAGCGTGCCGGCAGTGTGCGACGCCGCCGACGTGCCGCGCGCGGCGCGCGCGTTGATGGTGAAGGTGGTGCCGCCAGTGATGGCGCTATAACTCAGGTCCTCGGCGTCGATCCGGATGTGGCCCGCGGCGGGATACCCCGAGGCATCGTCGATGATGACCGTGGTGTCGGTGGCGTTGAGGGTCGCCGGTAGCGGGCGCGCGGGATCCGAGACGTATTTCGTGATCTCCCGGTTGGTGTCGGCGAGGGTGAGCGTCAGCGCCCCGACGCTCGAGGTCCCGGCGATCGGGTCGACCGTCTGCGTATTGCCCTGCACGTTGACGACACACGGGAGCTTTGCCACGGTCGGGCTCACCACCGGCTTCGCGGTGAAGTCGCGGGAGAAGGCCCACTCCTGCGTGGTCGTGCGCGTCGGCACGTGATAGAAGCGGAGAAAGACGTTCGGCGCGCTGACGTACTTCTTCCGCTCCGCCGCATAGGTCGCGCTTTCCGTCCGCATCTAGGGGAGCCCGTTCCGAATCACCAGCGGATAGGTCCAGATTTCCGGATCGAGAAGGAAGCGCTGCGGCTGCCAGCCGGTCCCCGTGAGCTCGGCATAGGGGAAATAATTGCGCCAGACCGTCCTCCAGTTCCGGAGGCCCTGCTGCGGGTTGGGGAAGGCCCGCGTCTGGAACGCGACGCCCTGGTAGACACCCGGGGCGAAGTTCGCGGCGGCATTGTCGCTGCCGATGTAGAGGGTCGCGCCGAGCGTCGTGATGAGGCCGGTCCCCGCCCCGCTGCCCGTCGTCAATTCGATCGGCGCACCGCCGTTGACGGCATACCAGAGTTGCAGGACGCCGGCCGAGGTCCATCGCGCGATGATCTCGACGCGGTCATTCGCCGCCCACGTGGGGTTGCCCTCCATGATCTTCGAGCCCGCAGCCGCGTCGAGGATCTCGAAGCGCAGCGCGTTCCCCGTGGTCTTGTAGACGCGCAGGCGGTTCGCCGTGGTCCCGGTCGTGTCCACGAGGTAGTGCTGGGCACCGTCCGTCGCGGACCAGGTCGGCTTGACGTCGATGAAGACGACCCCCTCGGTCTTGAGCATCGGATCGTCGAAGCCGGTCTTCGTCCCCGCGCTGGCCTGGGCGGTGGCGACGGAGAGCCGCTGGCTGCCGCCCAAGCTGAGCGCGCGCCCGTTCGTGCCGTCGACATAGGCGGCCGAGCCCGTGTTGAGCACCAGCGCGAGGTTATTCTGGTCCTTCAGGGTTTCGCCGAACTGCCAGCACGAGCCCGTGAAGCGGTCGACCCAGACCTCGAACTGCGCGCCCGGCGCAAGGACGTCCTCGAAGGCGCGCCGGAGTTGGCTGTACTGCGGCGGTTCGCAGACGACCGTCAGCGCGCAGGCTTCCTCGAGGCGCCCGTTTAGGTATTCGATCTTCCCCGAGGCCGTCAGGTTCGCCCCGCGCAGTTGCTGCGCGGAGGGCAACCACTCGGACAGCCCGAGGAGAAAATCCATGGTCACCGCCGGCGTGCCATAGCGGAGCCTCGGGTAGAGGGACGTCGCGACAATGGGGAGCGCGGGCATCAGGTCGCCAAGAAGTCCTGGCGCGTCATGTCCACCAGCGCCCGCGCCTGACTCACTTCGCGCAGCCGGTCGAAGAGGAACTGGACGGTATTGTCGTCGGCCCCGAGCTGTTGCCGGTAGAAGTCGCTCGAGGCGAAGAGGGCCGACTTCTGCGGATCCAGTCCGTAGATTTTCTGGAAGGGCAGATAGGTCCGCCGCGTGATGCCCGCCGCCGCGTCGCTTTCGACCATCCCGAAGGGCACGCCCGCGAGCGTCGTCAGCAGCTCGTCGCGCTTCGTCCGAAACTGCGAGATGAGATCCCCACGGCTCACGGTCGCGCCCGTCTGGCCCACGCGGATGTCGAGCGCGTCGAGGAACTCGGGGATGACCATGAGCGCCGGCGTCGCCGGGGCCCCGGCGGGGTCGTCATAGTCCCCCGCCCCGTAGCGCACGCCGTCGAACGTCGTCAGGATCTGCACCTCGCCGTGGGGCGCCCATCGGGTGTTGAAGATGGTGACGAGGTCCTCGATGGAGGTGGACTGCCGCACGGCGCCGCTCATGGCGTCGGCGCCCTGGCGCCCGATCTCCTCCGACCGCTCGCCGACCGAGGGGGGCCGCGGGGCCTTGATCCCGGTCGCCCCTCCGGCGGCGGCACCGCCCACGATGGCGCCGATCACGCCGCCGATCAGTGTGCCGTACCCCGGGCCGAAGAAACTCCCGATCACCGCGCCCACGACGGCGCCGGAGACCGCGCCCGAGATGGCGTTGACCGCAATATTCTGCACCGTCGGCTCCTGCTTGAGGGCCCCGTAGATCGTGAAGCCCAGCGCGACCGCCGCGAGGACGCCCGACGCGGCCCCCGCGAGGCTGACCCCCCCGGCGGCCGTGGCGCCGCCCAGCGACCCCCCCGACCCCACCAACCCCGACGTGCCCGACCCCAGGCTGGCGTCGACGCCGATCTGCCCCAGCTCGGCCAGCGCATAGCCTTCCGTGCCGACCGGGACGGCGATCGTCGTGCCCCCGGCGACAACCGTCGGCACGCCCAAGAAGGCCCCGGACAAACCCCCGACCGCATAGTTCGCGCCGAGGCTCGAGAGGCCTCCATACGCGCCATAGAGACTTCGGAGCCCGCTCACCGCCGTGTCGCCCCCGAGGTTGAAGCCGCCGCCCTGCACGGGTTGCACGGCGCCGCTCGGCATCACCTGGCTGATGCCGTCGGCCGTCATGACGAGCTGGCCGGCGGGGAGGCCTGTTGTGGAGAGCACGGCGCCCCCGCCTCCGCCCCCCGTCAAGGCCGTGAGGTCCAGCCCGCCTCCGCCCCCCGCGAGGGGAATCGCGCCGCGGACGCCCCCGCCGCCCAGGAACCCGGCGAACACGCCCGCGAGCTGCCGCCCCGCGAGATCGGTCACCGACCGGAGCAGGCCCTCGGCGAAGCGCTTGCCCGCGTCCTCGCCCTTGCGCCCCGTGAAGAGGTTGAAGAAGTTGTCGGAGAAAAAGCGCCCCATGTCGGCGGAGGTCTCGCGGGCGAAGTCCCGCAATTCAGTCCCGAGTTCGCGGGAGCGGTTGGCCGCCTCCGCGAAGCC
>Ga0310810_10003284_pt1 | contig 17609 bp, 12 predicted proteins | sample NCmetagenome_FD_207641 | JGI IMG/M metagenome (GOLD analysis project Ga0310810, IMG submission 207641) | Soil microbial communities from experimental microcosm in Duke University, North Carolina, United States - NC | ecosystem: Engineered > Artificial ecosystem > Soil microcosm > Unclassified ...
CTCGCTCGAGGAGCTTCGTCCACTGGCACAGGCGTTCGCTGAGCTGCCGAAGGCGGCACTCATCGCTGCCGTGGCGTCGCCGGCAACCGTGCTCGTTGCCGCGTCGGAGGACTCGGGCGTCAACGCCGGCTCCGTCCTCAAGACAGCGCTGGCGGCCGCCGGCGGTCGCGGCGGTGGTGCACCCCGGCTGGCGCAGGGATCTGTTCCGAGCGCGGACGCACTCGACGCCGTACTCGCCACCGTGCAGGCGGCTTTCGCGTGAGGCAGACAGCGCTGCGTGCCGCCGCGGCGATACTCGCCATGGCACCTGCGCCACTCGTGGCACAGACGCCCGGCGACACGGTGGCGGTGCCCGTGGACACCACGTCGCATCGCATCGACGGGACGCTCCCGGCTGGGCGCATCATCCAGCGGATCGTCTCACGCGCCGATACGTCCCAGCGTTATGCACTGTACCTGCCGTCCACGTTCGCGCGCGATCGGCAGTGGCCCATTCTGTTCCTGCTCGACCCACGCGGGCGGGCGATGGTGCCAATGCAGCGTTTTCAGCCGGCGGCTGAGCGCCTTGGCTACATGGTCATCAGCTCCTACAACACCCTCAGCGATGGACCCCCGCAGCCTAACTACAAGGCCATGGCGGCCATGCTCGAGGATGTGCAGCGGTCCCTGCCGGTCAGCTCGCGCCGCCTCTACCTCGTTGGATTCTCGGGGACTTCGCGATTCGCGTGGGATCTGAACACGCAGCTCACGGGGAGTGTTGCCGGGATCATCAGCGCCGGCGCGTCGGTGCCCGGCGGGAGCGCGTGGATCCGCGCGAACATTGGCAAGTCGTCCCCGGTGGTGTTCGGCACCATGGGCACGCTCGACATGAACTACGAGGAGCTGCGTACGTTCGACGCCGAGCTCGATGCGATCGGCACGCCACATCACATCGAGCGATTCGACGGTGGGCATCAGTGGCCACCCACCGAGCTTGCCACACGGTCGGTCGAATGGCTCACGCTACAGGCAATGCGCCGCGGGCTCGAGCCACGCAATCAACCGTGGATCGATTCGCTGTACACCTCGTGGCTTGCGCGCGCCAATCGTTTCGAGTCGACCGGCGACACACCGGCGGCGGCGCGTGAGTATCGGTTCGTCCGCGCCGACTTTGACGGACTCACCGATATCGGCGGCGCAGTCGCCCGCCTGAGCGCCCTGGAGCGCGACAGCCGTGTGCGGAAGAGCGTCGATCAGGAGCGGGCAGCCGCTGACCGCGACGCGCGCCTGAGTCAGGTGCTCGCCGCGTTCCTGAGCGAGCTGCGGAATGCACCCTCACCGCCCTCCTTCGATCAGGCTCGCAAGCGACTCGAGCTCGACGCACTGCGGCGCGACTCGGCACGCACCGACGACGCGAGCGCGGCGATCGTCGCACGTCGCGCACTGGAGCGCATCTTCGCCCAGATGTCGTTCTACGCGCCTCGCGAATTCCTCGAGGCTCGGCGTTATGCACACGCGGCCACGGCACTGCAGGTCGCCCGATCGATCAAGCCGGCCGACGGCGGGACCTGTTTCTGGCTGGCTCGTGCGCTCGCGCAGACGGGCGACAAACCGGGCGCATTGCAGGCACTGGAGTGTGCAACGGCAAGTCGCCAGGTGACGCTTGCGGCCATCGCGGGCGACTCGCTGCTCGCGCCGCTGCGCGGTGAGGCGCGGTATCAGGCGCTGGTGAAACCGTGACCCGTCATCCGGAGACGCTTCGCTCGGGATGACAGGGTTGGCGCGCTGACACAATCACGGCGCGATAGTTGTACTGTAGTGGCTCATGGCTACCAGTCCACGCGCTCCAACGCACTCTGCAGTTCAGGGCCCTGTTGCTAATCGCGGGGGCGGCGTCGCACGCGCGCGTGGTCTCGCGCGGCTGCTCGACGACCTCATTCGAGTGCCCGGCACCAACATCGGGATCGGCCTCGATCCACTCATCGGGCTCATCCCTGGCATCGGTGACATCGTCGGCGGCGTGATGTCCAGCTACATCCTGCTGGTCGCCGTGCAGGAAGGGGCTCCGACATCCGTGCTCATACGCATGCTCGGCAACATCACGCTCGACAGCGTGGTCGGCGTCGTGCCAGTCCTCGGCGACCTGTTCGACTTCGGCGTGAAATCCAATCGCCGTAATGTCGACCTGCTCGAGCGATACCTGGGCGCACCGAAGCAGACGAAGGCTGCGAGCCGCGGCGTCGTGGCACTCATCCTCCTCGCGCTCGTGCTGCTCGTCGTCGGCGTCGTGGCAGCCGGCGTGTGGCTCGTCCAGTTGCTGGGTCGCCTGCTCGGCTGACCGCTCGGGCGGCGCTACTCGCTGCGCAGTGCCTCCAGCGGATCGACGCGGACTGCGCGCCACGCTGGAACGAGGCACGCCGCGAGCGCGACTGCGAGCAGCACGGCCGCCACGCCGACGAACGTCGGGACATCCGTCGGCGTCACACCGTAGAGCAGCTTCGTCAGCACGCCACCTAACGCTGCCGCACCTGCCAGCCCGATCGCGAGCCCCGCGACCGCGGAACCGAGGCCCTGCCGCACGATCATGGAGAACACGGTGCTCGGCTGCGCGCCCAGCGCGACGCGCACGCCGATCTCTCGCGTTCGTGCCGCGACCGAATACGCCATGACGCCGTACACGCCAACGGCCGCCAGCGTGAGCGCGAGCAGCGCGAACGCCGCCATGAGCTGCATGGGGAGTCGATGGTCGCTCAGGCCAGTCGCCTGCACATCGCGCAGCGTGCGAGGCTCCACGACCGGAAGCGCCGGATCCAGCGCCTTGACCTCGCGCCGCACGGCCGGCAGCAGCGCCATTGGATCGCCGACCGTGCGCACGACGATCGCCGCGCCGCCCCAGTGATCCTGCCGCGATGAGACATAGACCGTCGGGCGCGGGTCGCCCGCGGTGCCGGTTCGCACGTCCCCGGCAATGCCGACGACGGTGCTCCACGGATCGTTCGGGTTTGGGCCGAGCCGGATCCGCGCGCCGATCGCGTCGGCGTTAGGCCAGAACTGTTTTGCGGCGCCCGCGCTGACGATCACGACGCCCGGGCTCTGCTCTCGATCTTCGGGCCCGAACATGCGCCCACGCTCGAGTGGGATCTGCATCGCTCTGAACAGGTTGTCCGAGATGGGCTGGTACCCCACCTCCGGCAACTTCCCCTCGGGAACCGGGCGTCCCTCGATGGCCAGAGATGCCGATGATCCGCCACGTAGCGGCAGACTGCCGAACCCGCCCACCGCGACCACCCCGGGCAGCGCGCCGATTCGGTCGTACAGTTGCGCAAAGAATGCGTCCTCTGCGTCGGCCGTGGCATAGCGCTGTCCCGAGAGACCGATCTCGAACGTCAGCGCCGAGTCCAGCGAGTAGCCGAGGTCGATGGATTGCAGCCGCGTCAGGCTGCGCACGAGCAGCCCGGCCCCGACGAGCAGGACCACGGCGAGCGCCAGCTGTCCCGTCACGAGCGCGGTGCGGAGGCGATGCCGGCCGACGCCGCCGCTCGAGCCGCGGCCCGCGTCCTTGAGCCCGAGGTGAATGCCTCGCGACGCGCTGAGTGCCGGGATCAGCCCGAACAGCAGTCCGCACACCACCGTCACGAAGAACGCGACCGTGAGCACGGTGCGGTCGACGCCAATGTCGCCAGTGCTCGGGAGCATACGGCCCGCCGATGCCACGAGCGCGCGGGACCCCACCACGGCGAGCGCCACTCCGGCAACTCCGCCGCACAGGGCGAGGACGAGACTCTCGGTCATCATCTGCCTGACGAGCCGAAACCGGCCGGCGCCTAACGCCACGCGTACCGCGAGCTCCTGCCGGCGCGACACCGCGCGCGACAGGAGCATGCCGGCCACGTTCGCGCAGGCGATGAGCAGCACGAGCGCCGACGCCCCGAGCAACACCAGGAGTGCGGGCCGCGTGTCGCCGACCACCGCCTCTCGCGCCCCGAGCATGCTCACCGTGATGCCGCTGTTCGCCTCCGGGTGCTCGCGCTCCAACTGACGGGCGATCGCGACCAGGTCAGCACGCGCGGCCGCAACCGTAACGTCAGGCTTCAGTCGCCCCACCGCGCCGAGGAAGTGGAACTTGCGCGCGCGATTCACATCCCGGAGCTGCGGCGTCAGGTCGAGCGGCGTATAGATCTCCGCCTCGCTCGCGGTGGGAAAGAAGAACGCCGGCGGAAGCACGCCGATGATCGCGCTGTCGGCGCCGAACACGCGACGCCACGCGTTGTAGCCGAGCAGGATCGTTGGCGTCACGCCGGCGGAGTCCTCCCCTCTGGCGAACGTGCGGCCAAGGAGCGGGCGAACACCGAGCACGCTGAAGACGTTGGCGTCGACGCGCAGCCCGGAGAGCGGCACCGGATCGTTCGGTCCGATGTAGGTCCCACCGCCGTACCCAAAGGCGCCGAGGCCAGTGAACGACCGCTGGCGGGTGCGGAAGTCGATGAAGTCCGCCGGCGAGATCTGTCCGTGCTCGGTCGGTTTCGCCGAATGCGCGCCCCAGAGCCGGACCACACGGTCGGCGTCGCGGAACGGGAGATCGCGCAGCAGCAGCGCGTTGACGACGCTGAAGATCGCCGTGTTGGCGCCGATACCTAACGCCAGCGTCACGAGCGCGACGAGGGCGAACCCCGGCGCCCGTCGCAGCGACCGCCAGCTGTGGACGATGTCCTGGCGCAGCTCGGCGACGAGATCGGTGCGGTGTTCCTCGCGGGTGCTCATGGCGTCCTCCGCCAGACAGTATCGTTTCGTGTAATCGAGGTCGCCGAATTCGCGCACGGCCTCGCGACGCGCGTCGGGCTCGGGCACGCCCTGCTCCATGAGCTCACGCGCGCGCATGTCGAAGTAGAAGCGGAGCTCGTCATCGAGGTCCGCGCGCCGACGCGACGATGAACGGCGCGGCAGACGTAGAAACTTCCGAAACCGGGAGCTCATATCGGCTCCAGCACCTTGAACACCGCGTCGGCGTACGTGCGCCACGTGGCCGCCTCTGCGCGGAGCTGCTTCCGTCCTTCCGTCGTCAACGCGTAGTACTTCGCCCGGCGATTGTTTTCCGACACGCCCCATTCGGCGCGGATCCACTTCTTGCGCTCGAGTCGGTGCAGCGCCTGGTAGAGGGCTGCGCTCTCGATGGTCAACACGCCTTCCGTGCGCTCGCGGATGAAGCGCGAGACGCCGTAGCCGTGCATGGGCTCCCACGCGAGCGTGCGGAGAATGAGGACGTCGACGGTGCCCTGCAGGAGGTCCATTGGCGGCTTCGTCATCGGCTTCCAGTAAGCATGTGACTGGAACAGTGGGATGGTGCCCTCGAGCGGTCAAGAGTGATGTGACGGGCGCTGTGACGAACGGCGGGCGTGCTGGACGTAGCCCCTCGGCGGTTGCAACATCCGCCACCCTTTCAAGTGAGCGTCCGTGATCCACCGATCGGTGTCCTGCGTCGCAGTGCTGCTCCTCCTTGTACAGCCGCTGCACCGTGCAGGCGCGCAGGCCGTGACGGACGACGCGCAGCGTCTCGTCGGTGCGTTCGCTGGCGACACGCCGCTGCTGCGGGATCTTCAGTCGCTGACCGACGGGGTGGGCGGTCGCGCCACGGGGTCGATGGCGAACGCGCGCGCAGTCGCGTGGGCCCTCGCGCGGTTCCGCGAGGCCGGCGTCGACGCAAAGGCGGAGCCATTCACGATGCCGGTGAAATGGCTCGAGCGGTCGGCGAGTGCCACGATCCGTGGCGATGGCGTGGAGTTCACGGCGGCAGTCGCCGCGATGCCGTTCTCCGCGCCGACGCCCGCAGCCGGGACGACAGCGCCGCTGCTCGATGTCGGATACGGAAAGAAGGAAGACTTCGAGCGGCTTGGCGCCAGCGTTCGCGGCGCCTTTTTGCTCGTGCAGCAGGACGAGCTGCGCGATGTGGATGGCCTGTTTCGGGAGTACGCCGAATCGGCGCAGATCGAGCAGCGTGCGTTCGCCGCGGGCGTGGCTGGCGTCGTGTACATGGGATCGCGCCCATACAACACGCTGTACCGGCACAACGTGTCCATTGGCGCGGCCAACACCCGGCCGATGCTCGTCATGGAGCACGACGCCGCGGAGAAGGCGCTGCGTCTGCTGCGCAGCGGGACACGCCTAACGCTGACCGAGCGCATCGACATCGACGGCGGCGGCGCGTACCAGGCGCAGAACGTGATCGGCGAGATTCGTGGCGCGACGAAGCCCGATGAGATCGTTATCATCGGCGCGCACCTCGACTCGTGGGACCTCGGCGACGGCGCGCTCGACAACGGGGCGAACGTCGCCATGATCATCGACATCGCGCGCCAGATGAAGCGGCTCGGGCTCCGGCCGGCGCGAACGATCCGCTTCGCGTTATGGAACGGCGAGGAGCAGGGGATGGTCGGCTCGTTCGGCTACACCAAGACCCATGCGGCCGAGCTGGATCGTCACGTGATGGCCGGCTCCGTCGACATCGGCTGCGGGCGCATCAACGGATTCTTTACCGGCGGCCGTCCGGAGATTCTTCCCGCGGTCGCGCGCTCACTCGCGCCGGTGAATGGCCTCGGGCCGTTCACGCAGATCGACGCGCCGATCGTCGGCACCGACAACTTCGACTTCATGCTGCACGGCGTGGCAAACCTCGTCGCCAATCAGGAGTCGGCGCTGTACGGGCAGAACTACCACGCGCATTCCGACGTGTTCGCGAAGTGCGACCCGCAGCAGCTTCGGTTGAACGCGGCGATCACCGCGGCGGTGGTCTATGGCTTCGCGACGATGGATGTTCCGTGGCACCGTCAGACGCGCGCGGACGTCGAGGCGCTGATGAAGCGCACCGATCTCGAGCAGCAGATGCGCACGTTCAACCTGTGGGATGAATGGGCATCCGGCACTCGCGGCCGGCGATAGGGACTGGGGACCTAACGGCGCAAACGGCCGCCGACGGCTGCACGCTGCGGCTGCTCGCTGCACGCTGCTGCTATTACTGGCCGGTCGATTCCCGATTCCCGATTCCCGATTCCCCAGTTCCCAGCTTCTATAGCGACTCCAGGAATTTGATCAAAGCCGCTCTCGCATCACTCTTGAGAGCAATGACCGCATCGCGCGATTCCTTCGCCTCGCCGCCGTGCCACAGGACGGCTTCCAGGAGCGAGCGCGCGCGACCGTCGTGCAGGAAGTTCGAGTGCCCGTTCACCGTCTGCACCAGACCGATGCCCCAGAGCGGTGGCGTGCGCCACTCCTTGCCGGTCGCCTGAAAATCAGGGCGACGATCGGCCAGGTCGTTGCCCATGTCGTGCAGCAGCAGGTCGGTGTATGGGTGAATCACCTGATACGAGACCGACGGGATTCCCGCCAGCCTGCCGGTGGTGAACGTCGGCTGGTGGCACGCCGCACAGCCCACCTCGTAGAAGATCGCCTCACCGCGCGTTGCCTCGGCGTCGTCCAGGTTGCGGCGCTCCGGGACGCCTAACGTCGCCATGTAGTGCGAGACCGCCGCCACCGTCTCGTCACTGACCTCCGGTGCATGCGGCGCACACTCCGGGCGGTCCCCCTCACACGACTCGGCCGGGAACATCGACGACGTCACCCCCATGTCGCCGTTGTAGGCGCCCGCCGTCTGCTGCAGGAGATTCGGTGCGCCCGCCTTCCAGCCGAAGCGTCCGACGACCGTCTGCTTCGCGACGGCGTCCCACACGCGGTTGGCGACCCCCGAGATGCCATCGTTGTTGCGATCGTCCGGGTCTTCGTTCGCCAGCACCGCCGCCTCCGGGATGGCCTCGAGCAACCCGAGCCCGAAGTTGAACGGTGCGGCGCGAGGGCTGAACAGCATCTTCGACGACAGCGGCTCGTACCCGTCGTAGAACTCGTACGACGGAACCCGCAGCGAGTACGTGCTCCCGTCCGCGAATTGGCCCGCAACCTCGGAGTAGGTGATCCTGACGTACGCCTCGGGCTTGAGTCCTGGCGTCGCACGGAGCTGCAGTTGTCCCCCGTACCATGGCGCCGCGTTAGGCGCACCCGTTGTCTCGTCCCGGCCCGGGTAACTCACGCGGAACAGGAACGACTCGGCGATCTCGCCATCCCTCGGCGGCCGGCCACGCCCATCACCAGCGTGACATCCCTCGCACGAGACGTTGTCGAACACTGGCCCGAGACCCGTATGAGTGGAGGCCGGGTCGGTGCCGAATACGGCGTCGAACTCGTCGTCTCCCTCCTCGTGCAGTGCGAGCTCCGCCGCGTTCAGGTTGGGTGAATCATGAGAGAATGCGTCCACCGAAGCGTCGCGTACCGTTGTCGCTCCGCCCGAGAGCGCAGTGTGAGCGGAAGGATCCGGCGCCATCGCGACGGACGCGCCGAGCGGCGGTCCCGTCGTCGGTGCTGTGGGCGGGAGTGCGCTGTCGTCGGAACACGCAGCGAGCAGTGCCATGCACAGCAGGCAGGCGGATGTGGATCGAGTGGCTGAGTCCATACGCCCCTCCTCGATGTTGGGCGGCGTGGCGCACCGCACGCGCCACCGGCGCGACCGACGCAGGAGCGGGAACTCCGGCGCGAGTCGCTGACGTCGCGATCATCACACCGATCGCACGGAACGCGGAAACTGTGCGCGCCTTGACAGGCATGCGGTGATGCGCATCACGAACGTCCGGACAAATCGACGAGCGGTCCGCCTAACGAGTTGCCAACCCGAGCTCGGTTTGGCCGATCGGTTAGGAGCATGCGGTGAGCGGCCACAATTCCGTCTGGCGAGTGTTCCGCGACGGCCCTAACGTCTCGACGGTCACCCCATGGCCGCTCGCGCGTGCACGTATCGGCACGCCGCGCGGTCGCGGTGACGCCTCGGGATCGGCGACACCCATCGCCGGGGCCGTCTCGTTAGGTGCGTGCTGCTCCCCGCGCGCGCCAGTAGATGAGCGCGCCCAGCGCGACGAACGCGCCCGCACCGCCGATGACCTTCACGCCGAACGCGAGTCGGTCGGGGGCATCGCCCGGCGGAATCGAGGCGACGATCATCGCGAACAGCGTGATCGCCAGACCGCACACGCCCGCGAGCGTCGCGCCGACTCGCCCACCGGGCAACTGCCCCGCCTGCACCGGACCCCGTGCCTCCCGCAGCAGACAGAGGAACAGGTACACGTAGGGGATGAAGTAGACGAGCAGTTGCGTGTCGAGCAGCACGAGATACGCATGCTCCACCGTCGACCCTTTCCCGAGCTGCGAGATCAACAGGAACACCGTCGCGAGCACCGCCTGCACGAGGATCGCCACGTACGGCGTTCGAAATCGCGGGTGAACTTTCCCGAACGCCGGCGGGAAATACCGGTCGAGGCCGATCACGAACGCCACACGCGCCGGCCCCGACAACCATGCGCCCACCGTGGCCACGTTACTCAGCGTGTACAGGACGGCCGCCATCGGCGCCAACCACAGGAGCGCGGGCGACGCGGCGGCACTGCCGACCGTGATCGCCTGCAGGAAGCCCGACACGATGTTCAGATCGCCAGTGGGGACGAGCCACAGCACCGACAACGTGCCAAGGATGTAGACGAGCGCGATGAGCGGCGCGGAGATGACGATCGACCGCGGAAGATCGCGCTTCGGGTTGGCCGTCTCCTCCCCCATCGTGGATGACAGCTCGAGGCCGGCGAACGCGAACGCGATGGACGCCCACAGGTTCAGCGTCGAAAGGTCCCGCACGTCAGGCACGAGTGCCGCAGCCGAGAACGCATTCGCGCTCGGGTGGGTGAAGATCGCGACGACGCCCATGGCGATCAACGCGATGCCCGGCAGGTAGGTCGCCACTCCGCCGATGTTGTGCAGCCACTTGCCTGCGCCAAGCCCCACGATGTTCAACGCGGCCGCAACCCACAGCGCCGTCAGCGAGACGCCGAGCACGTACGCCCAGCTCGTGCCTAACGACGTGCCGCCCTTCCCGATCGCGTACGTCGCAATCACCGCGGTCGAGATGAGCAGATTCGGGTAATACAGGACGTTGTTGATCCAGTAGCACCACCCGCACAGAAACCCGTTCCACTCCCCGTACGCGCGCCGCGTCCAGGCATACACGCCGCCCTCATCGGGGTAGCGCGACGACAGCGCGATGACCGCGATGCCCTGGGGGATGAAGAACAGCATCGCGGCGAGCAGCCAGAGCACGAGCGAGCTTGGCCCCGCCTTGGCGGACGTCGCCACCCAGCGCAGCCCGAGGACGGCCACCACGTTGAACAGCACGAGATCGCCGAGTCGGAGGACGCGCTTGAGGTCGTGGGTCGCCGGCAGTGTCGTCTCGGTCATGAGATCTCGGTCATGAGGAGGAGGATTTCGGGTGTGTTTCCAAACCGGTGCTTCCGCTTCGACGTGACCGCCCTTGCGATCCCGATGCGTTTCTCAGCAAGAGAGTTACGTCGAGTTAAGGCGGAGACGGGCAGCTTTTCTCGCGAGACGACCCAAAGTCCCGGTTCTCGTGTATGACCGAGGAGCGCTTCATGCGCTCCAGTCTCGTCTACTTCAAACGAATTCCCTCCATGCATGCATTCTCTCGAGCCGTCGGGCTCGTGTTCACCGCCACCGCCATGACGTTGCCAGCCGCCGCTCAAAGTCCCGGCAGCCCACTGGCGTTCGACACGACCGGCGTGGCCGATACGTCGATGTTCGCGCCCATCACCCTCCCCGCGCCCAACGCCTACCGAACCGGCTCCGGTGCTCCGGGACCGAAATACTGGCAGAACCGCGCCGATTACGACCTCGAGGCGACGCTCGACACGGCCAGGACCACGTTGCAGGGCAAGCTCCGACTCCGGTACACGAACAACTCGCCTGACAGCCTCCGCTTCATCTGGATGCAGATGGAGCAGAACGCGTTCAAGGACAAGTCGCTCAACTCGTTCATTTTTCCCCAGGACTCCCGCTTCGGTGCGCGCGGCTTCGAAGGCGGCGACATTGTCGAGCACTTCGACCAGCTGACCACGCGCGCTGGCGTCGCCGGAAAAACGGCGCTGAAGACCCGCGTGGAAGGAACGATGATGAAGGTCGACCTGGCTGAGCCGCTCGCGCCAGGCAAGACCGCGACGTTCGACATCGCCTGGCACTTCCTCATCCCCGAACACGGCGCCGACCGCATGGGACGCGACGGCCCCCTGTACGAGCTCGCGCAGTGGTACCCCCGCGTCGCCGTCTATGACGACGTGCGCGGCTGGAACATCGAGCCGTACCTCGGCCAGGGTGAGTTCTACCTCGAGTACGGGGACTTCACCTACGCGGTCACCGTCCCGGCAGGCTACATCGTTGCCGGCACGGGCGAGCTGACGAACGCGCGCGAGGTCCTCACCGCCGACCAGATCGCGCGCCTCGCGCGGGCGGCGAAGAGCGACTCGGTCGTACAGATCGTGTCGGCCGCCGAGCTGCAGAGCGGCGCGGCGCGGGCGAAGAAGACCGGCACGCTCACGTGGCGGTTCCGCGCGAAGAACGTGCGCGACGTCGCCTGGGCCGCGAGCCCGGAGTTCATCTGGGACGCATCGAGCTGGAAGGGCAAGATGGCGTACGCCTACTATCGGCCGACCGCCGTCGAGACGTGGAAGGACGCGGCCGACATGTCCCGCATGTCGATCATGGAGTACTCCGAGCGCTGGCTCGAGTACCCATACCCGCAGATCTCGGCCATCGAGGGGCCGATCAGCGGCATGGAGTACCCGATGGTCGCGATGGAGAACAAGAGCAAGGACAAGTACGACCTGTACAACGTCGTCACGCACGAGATCGGGCACATGTGGTTCCCGATGATCGTCGGCTCGAACGAGCGCGTGCACATGTGGCAGGACGAGGGCTTCAACACGTTCATCAACACGTTCTCGGAAGCACGCCGCTATCCCGACAAGGGGGACCAGATGGCCCGCGCGTTAGGCGAGCGCGAGTACGTCGAGAGCGCGATGAAGCAGAACGTCGATGGGCCGATCGAGATGAACCCCGATCGCATCAACCCGGCGCTGCTCGGACTCGAGGCGTACGTGAAGCCGAGTGTCGGGCTGCAGCTGCTGCGGCAGGAGATCATGGGACCCGCCGCGTTCGATGACGCGTTCCGCACGTACGCCGCGCGCTGGAAGTTCAAGCATCCGACGCCGGCCGATTTCTTCCGGACCATGGAAGACGTGGGTGGCCGGCGGCTCGACTGGTTCTGGCGCGAGTGGTTCCTCGAGAACCCGCACTTCGATCAGGCGATCGACACGGTCGTCACGAAGGTCACCGGCGACACGACGGACATGGCGGTGATGTTCGGCAATCGCGCGCGCGGCGTGCTGCCGATCCACGCCCGCTTCACGTTCAGCGATGGCTCCGTGGAGAACTACGACTACCCGGCCGAGGTGTGGAGCACGAACACGACGCACTACGTGAGGCGGTATCGGTTCGTCGGAAAGAAGCCCACCGGCATCGAGCTCGACCCGGAGAAGCGCCTCGTCGATCTGAACCGCGACAACAACAAGTGGGGGAGCGTGGTGACGAAGCCGGTGTCGTAACACCGCGGTCTCTACACGGCCTGCAGCGCGATCGTGAACGTGGCGCCCTGACCCTCCTCACTCTCGACCGTCAGGTCGCCGCTCATCGCCCGCGCCAGCTCGCGGCTGATCGCCAGCCCGAGGCCGATGCCCTGATCGCCGTCCGGCGTTAGGTGCCGGTCCACCTGCACGAACGGCTCGAAGATCTCGCGCTGGCGCAACGGCGAGATGCCGCGGCCGGTGTCGGCCACGTGAATCCGCACGTGGCCGTCCACGCGGTCGCGCGTGAGGGTGACGTTCCCGCCGGGCGGCGTGAACTTGCAGGCATTGTTGAGCAGGTTGACGAGAATCTGCTGGAGCTTGTCGCGATCCGCGCGCACGCAGAGTCGCCCGTCGTCGTGCGGGGAAGCATGTTGGACCTCGAACCGCAGTCCGCGAGCGCGAAGCTGCGGCGCCACGAGCGTCTCCGCTTCTGACAGCACCTCGTCCACGGGGACGTCGTTCATGGCGATGTCCACGCGTCCGCTCTCGAGACGCGCGAAGTTCAGGATGTCGTTCACGAGGGAGAGCAGATGACGCTGGCTGCGCTTGATGCGGCGGAGGTCATCACGCTGATCGTCGGTCACCGGGCCACGGATGCCGAGCTCGATGATGTCGGCGTAGCCGGCGATGGCGTTGAGTGGCGTGCGGAGCTCGTGGCTCATCGTCGCGAGGAAATCGCTCTTGGCGCGATTGGCGGCCTCAGCCGCCTCGGTCCTCAATACCAGCTCGTCCGCGGTCGCCTGGATCTCCTCGTTCTGCATCTCGAGCTCGGCGGCCTGCACCTGCAACTGTTCCTGCTGGAGCTCCAGCTCCATCGCCTGCTCCTGCAGTTGCCCGTTCTGCTCCAGCAGTTGTCGAGCTGCCGCGGCCTGCGCATCAGCGTCTCGCGCGAACACCTGGCCCGTGTAACGCGCAACGCCAGCGGACACCAGCGAGCCTCCAATCACCGTGGCGACCACGACCATGTACCACCAGTCCGATCTGGCGAGCTCCTGTTCGTAGCGCGTCTGCTCTTCGTCGGTGATGGCTGCGATGACGCGCCGGATCGAGTCCATCGTCGCCTTCCCCACATCGGTGCGGAGGATGGCCATTGCCGCGCTCGCCTGCCCGGATTGCTGGAGCACGATCGTCCGCTCGAGCTCGTCGAGCTTCGCGACAACGAGCGGCGCAAGCGCATCGACACGTGGATGCTGACTCGGATTGTCGCGGAGCAGCGAGCGCAGTACGGCCGTGTCCGCCGCGACCGCTGCGCGGCCGGAACGATATGGCTCGAGATACCGGTCCTCATTCGTGAGGAGAAATCCGCGCTGCCCGGTCTCTGCATCGGTGAGATGCGTCATCAGCCCGTCGGTCTGCGCGAGCACCGTGAGCGCATGCCTGACGAGTGAGCGGCTCGCTCGCAGTCGGTCGATCGTGATCAACGTCACGAATCCGAGAATGAGAACGATGGCGGCGGACGAAAGCGCGAGAAGACGACGGCGACCGCGCGATTGAACCACGTGAATCACGAGTGAACGTTGTGTCGACGATGGTGTAGGCGTTCGTGGCGCGAACGGGGCGCAGCAAAGTCTCGCGCCAATCGGGGCGTCTTGCTATAGTAGAATGTCATCGAGTTCGGCCCGCACGCATTTCGCGCGGCCGCTTTTTTTTCGGACATCGCACCGCTCCGGTCAAGCGGCGCAATCGCTCACATCGGTGCTCGCTGGGACCGTCGGTCCCCGGGTGCCGTTCTCCATTCATAGTTGTGACGGCGCCATCTGCGCGTCGTCGTGTCGGGACAGGAGCTCACGTCGCGATCACGTGAGCATGTCTTCCGCCGGTCTTCCGCATGCGTCGTCGTCTCTCTGCATTTTTCGCCTCAGCCCGCCAGCGTCTCGGGAAGCAACCCCGCTGGGTCCTCGCCGTGGTCGCGGTCGCCTTCATCGCGTTCGGCGTGGTGATCTTCAAGGCCCTCGAGCAACGCCGATCGATCGTTCCGATTCCCGGTGTTCCGTACTCGGAGCTCGCCGCCGCGCTCGAAGCGCGCCAGGTTCGCGAGCTCTCCGTCGAAGACGGCGGAACCCGACTCACCGCTCGGTTCACTTCGCCACGTCGTGTCGGCTCGTCGGACGTGACCCGCGTCTCGGCCGAAGTGCCGAAGGGTGCCGTTGGTCTCGCCGATCTCGAGCGTTGGTCGGCGCGCGGTGCACGTGTTCAGGTCGAGGGTCCGGGCCGCCTTCCCGAAGATCCCGTTTCGTTCGTCGTGTCGTTCGTGCTCATCGGGGTCACACTCATGCTGGTGGCGCGCCTGCGCGCCGGCGTGATGAGCGGAAGCAAGAAGTTCGAGAAGGTCGCCGAAGATCGGCAGCTCACGCTCGCGGATGTCGGTGGCGCCAAGGAAGCACGCGCTGACCTGCAGGACATCATCTGGTTCCTCAAGGATCCGTCACGCTTCAAGACGATGGGCGCGCGCTGCCCGGCCGGCGTGCTGCTCGTCGGCCCACCGGGAACCGGAAAGACGTTGCTCGCACGTGCCGTCGCCGGCGAAGCGGGCGTTCCGGTATTAGTCGCATCCGGCTCCGAATTCGGCGAGATGTACGTCGGCGTCGGCGCGCGCCGCGTGCGCGACCTCGCGGCGAAAGCGCGGGCCCTCGGACGCTGCATCATCTTCATCGACGAGTTCGACTCCATCGGCGGCAAGCGCGGTCGTCCGAACCGCACGAGCGAGGAAGACCTGACGCTGAACCAGCTGCTCGTCGAGATGGATGGCATGGCGGGCGGTGAAGGCATCGTGTGGATGGCGGCGACGAACCGGGAAGACATGCTCGACCCCGCGGTCCGACGACCGGGTCGCTTCGATCGCGTCGTGGAAGTCGGCATGCCGACGGCCGCGGACCGACTCGAGATCCTCAAGGTGCATGCGGCCAAGCGGCCGCTCGATACCGACGTCGACCTGCACGAGCTCTCGACGCTCACCGTCGGCTACTCCGGAGCCGAGCTCGCGAACTTGTTGAACGAAGCAGCAATCCTCGCCGTGCATGCGGCAAGCGCGGTGATCACCCGTGCGCATCTCGACCAGGCGCGCGACAAGATCCTCCTCGGGCGCGTGCGATCGGGCGTGATCGTGTCCGACGAGGAGCGTCGCCTGATCGCGCTGCACGAGGCCGGCCACGCGATAGTGGGTCTCCTGACTTGCCCGGAAGACCGCCTGCACAAGGTCACCATCGAGCCTCGCGGCCGCTCGCTCGGCGCCGCGCACTTCGCGCCGGACACGGACCGCCACCTGCACTCTCGCCGCTACCTCGAGGGCGTGATCGCGAAGGCGTTAGGCGGCCGCGCGGCGGAGCTGGTGTTCCTTGGGCCGGACGCCGTGACGTCGGGCGCGGGGAGCGACCTCGTTCACGCGACCGGCGTCGCGCGGCGGATGGTCGCCGAGTTCGGCATGAGCGAAGAGGTGGGTCTCGTGTCGGCGGACCCCTCGGCCCACAACGGCGCGCCGTCGGCCCAGCTCCAGGCGGAGATCGATACGGCGATTCGCGCGCTGATCGCGCAGCAGGCATCGCGCGCGGAGGCCATCGTGCGCGAGCACGCGAGCGCGCTGGACGCGATCGCGCGGGCGCTGGTGGATCGCGGCATGCTCATGGCGAGAGAAGTGATCTCGATCGCCCAGGAGCATGGCGTGCCGCTCCAGCAGACTCCCGAGACGGTCGTGCTGCAGATCGCATAACGCGAGCGCTTGATCCTCCGGAACGAAACGGCCTCGCGACGCCATGGCGTCGCGAGGCCGTTCTGCATCCTGCCCCGAGCGGGATAGATTCTTCGCTCCACCTACAGGAGCACGCATGATCAGCAGAGTCTGGCACGGCTGGACGAAGCCCGAGCACGCCGATACGTACGAGGCGATGCTCCGCTCAGAGATCCTTCCAGGGATTCACCGTGTTCCCGGATTCCGCGGCGCAACGCTGCTCCGCCGACAGTCCGGCGCCGAGGTCGAGTTCGTGACCATCACTCGCTTCGATGACCTGGACGCGGTGCGTGCGTTCGCTGGAGACGACTACGAGCTGGCCGTGATCGCACCACACGCCCAGCCTATTCTGGCGCACTACGACGCCCGGTCAGCGCACTACGAGACGGTCTTCACGCTGGATGATTGACGCCACCACACCTAACGACAATCAGTCCGTTGTAATTCATCCGGCAGTTTCCGCCTCATCCGCGTCATCGCCGTTCCAACAAGGCGAGCGCCGAGATGAACCATCAGCGGCGATCGCTATTTCCAGAAATCGTCCCACGCCTCCTGATCGCTGAACTGCGCCCACACCTCGACGCATCGGTTGTTCTCGAATCGCCAGAGCTCCGCCAGCGTCTGGTCGAGGCGCTTCGTGCCGCGAGTCGCCGTTACGTGATGCAGCAGCGCGACGAAGTCCCCGTTCCCGGACAGCGATGTCGACACCGCCGCGAACGTGCCGCCAGACAGCTTGGCCATCTGCTGCATCCGCGCGAATACGTTCGCGCGGCCGCGAACGCCACCGCCGAGCGGGCTCGTGCCGGGTGCGTGCAGGACGACGTCCTCGGCGTGAAGGTCGAACAGCGGGGCCGGATCGTCGCGGTTGCGGTCGAAATTCTCTTTCGCTCGTCGCACGCGAGTGACGTAAGGGTGCTCTGTCGCGATTTTCATGTCGAAGGTCTCTCTCTATGCGTTCAGGCGGCGCAGCACCGATGCGGCGCGCCATAGTGACTGCAACGTAGGAAACCCGGCGCGGTACGGGCAGCCGCCAGGCGTCAGATGTTTCGCCTAACGGTGGCTGGCCCGCGAGCGGCCGATGGCCGGTAGCGATCCCTGACCATCGGCAGGGAGAGCCATCTCGACCTCGTCGGCGTACCTCTTGCTTGAGCACCGATGTTCGCAGCCGCATCGGTCGAACGTCGCACCACTGGCTCTCGCATGTGCACTACCGCTCGTTGGGCTCTGGTCCTGCTGTCGTTCGCACAGCTGCTGCCCGCCCGTACGCTGACATCGCAACGCCCGGCGCCCGGCGCCCAGTCACCCGTACCGGCAACTTGCCCAGCCGCGCCCGGCGCCACGTCGGGCCCTCA
>Ga0310810_10003288_pt1 | contig 17607 bp, 12 predicted proteins | sample NCmetagenome_FD_207641 | JGI IMG/M metagenome (GOLD analysis project Ga0310810, IMG submission 207641) | Soil microbial communities from experimental microcosm in Duke University, North Carolina, United States - NC | ecosystem: Engineered > Artificial ecosystem > Soil microcosm > Unclassified ...
GTAGAGAGCTAGGTCGGCCAACCCTGATGCGGTGTATGAGGGGCCGAGCTGCTCGGACTTGCCAAGGTCGCGATAGGTCTGCGCGGCCTGCGGAAGCTGGTTCTGCAGGGTCTGGGCCAGCGCAAGGGACTGCATGGCCCACGGGCTTTGGTTGAGCGCGTTCCGTGACTCCTGTTCAGCGAGGGCTGCGTCCCCGCTATAGGCCGCATATGTTGCCAGGTTCACGCGGTAGAGCGCGCGATTCGGCAGCAGCTTCACCAACTGCTGCATGTCTTCGACCGCCTTGGACATCTGGCGCAGCTTCGACAAGCACAGAGCCCGGTTGTTGCGCGCTGCCGCGTCCGCGGAGTACTTGGCAATCAGGTCGCCGTATTCCTTCACGCACGGCTCGTAGTCGTTGGTGATGAAATAGAACATCCCGCGCGTCCGGTAGCGCTCGCGTTCGGTCATGCCATCGACGAGCTCGATCGCCTGCTTCACGTATTTTTCGGCGTCCTGCTGACGCCCCATGTTGCTCGACGCGATGGCCATTCCAGCATAGGCCAGGCCGAACTTCGGGTCCTTGCCGGCAGTCTCGGAGAAGGCCTTGAGCGCATCGCCGAACTGGCTGCGCGACAGCGCGTCCATACCTTTCGCATACGAACGGACCGCGTCGAGTGATGCTGCCGACAGCGTTTCCTTCGCAAACCGTTGCGCCGTGTCCGACCGGTTGTCGCCAAGCGCCTGGCGGACGTCGCTGGCGGCAGTCGCGACGGCGGCGAGTACGCCGTCCTTGGTCGTCGCCGTTTCCGCTTGTTCGGCAATCACGTTGCCGCTCACCGCTTCCGCCGCCTTCACCGCGACCCTGAACCGGTTGCCGTCCTTGGTGATGGCTCCCGACAGCACGACGCCAACGCCCTGCTTGAGCGCGAGCTCGCCCGCGGCCTTCTCGTCGAGGATCTCGGGCGGTTTGACACCCATCGTTCGCGCGATACCGTTGCGATCGAACGCGCTGATGAACGCCGCGTCTTCGAGCCCGAGCTTGACGATTGGCTCGACCGTGCCATTGAACGCCGCGTCCCCGGTGTCGTTCTTGAAGTCGGCAATGACCACCGTGACCGGCGCGTGCTCGACCGGGATCGCCGGCCCGCGCGCGACGTAATACGTGCCGCCGAGCAACAGCACGACCCCGGCGGCGGCCGCCGCCATTCCCTTCTTCGTCAACCGCCTGGTGATCGGGATCAGCTTGCCCCGGTCGTCGAGGCGATTGAGCGACGAGACCAGATCCAGCGTGGTCTGGAAGCGCTTGGCGGCGTCCGGTTCGATGCACTTCGCGACCAGCTGATTGAGCGGTTCGGGGATGGTCGCGTCGATCGTCCGCGGCGACGGCGGCGCGGTGTTCATCCGCGCCTGGAGCTCCTCGAGCGCGGTCTGCGATCCCTTGGCGCGCTGCTTGTTGAGCAGCATGTCGTAGAGGATCAATCCGAACGCGTAGATGTCGGCGCGTTGATCGACGGGCTGGGCGCGGGCCTGTTCCGGCGCCATGTACTGCACCGTTCCGACCACGGCCCCGACCATCGTCTGGTTGGCCGACCAGCGCCCCTGGGTGCGAATGTTGACTTCCTGCACTTTCGGCGCGCCGCCGGCCGAGCGGGCGATGCCGAAGTCCATGATCATCGCTTCGTCCTCGCGATCGACCATGATGTTGGCCGGCTTCAGATCGCGGTGGACGACGCCCGCGGCGTGCGCGGCCTCGAGGCCGGTCGCGATGCCGCGCGCGATCTTCATGATCCGCGCGATGGGCAGCTTCTCGTTGCGCTGGATGATCGAGGCCAGTTCCTCGCCTTCGATGAAAGGCATCGTCAGGAACTTGATGCCGTCGATCTCGCCGAGCTCGTGGATCCGGACGACGTTCTTGTGAGTGACCTGGCGCGCGAGCAGCAGCTCCTGCTTGAAGCGCCGCTCGAGCATCGCCGCCGCCTTCGGGTCGGCGGCGATCTCGGGCCGGATCACCTTCAGCGCGACCAGCACCCCGAGCTCCGCGTCCCACGCCTTGTAGACCGCGCCCATGCCGCCGAGGCCAAGCAGCTGCACGATGTGATAGCGCGGGCCGAACGGCGTGCCGGGTGCGAGCGGTCCGCTGGGACCGTCGGTCTGCTTGACGACGATGCCTTCCGGCATTCCGAGCTGGGTTCGATCGAAACCGGTTGGCAAATCATCCGAAGCCCCGACGCGCGTCGCGTCATCCTCGGGAGGCGGGACATATGTCGTCAGGTCGCGGTCGACGACGCGACTGTCGTAGGAAGTACCCGCCATCGTGGCCTCGGGATCACCAACCAACGTGGCGTCGGGATCGACCGGAATACCGGCCCGGGCGCGCGGTTCGGGGACCGCGGCCGCTCTCGTTATCGACGGGGGAACCGGGGTGGCAGTGGCCACTGCCGAATGAACGGACTTCTTGGCCGGATGCAGGCCGTGCCCGGTGGCCTCCTCAGGGCCCAGCCCGGCATCGGTCTGAGCTTCGGTAAAGGCACGGCGGATCACCGTCTCCGTCGGCCACTGGGTGACGTCTGCAGCGCCTGCCGGAGGTGCGCTGGCTGGCGGGAACAGCGCTCCTTCGCTGATGAAGGTCGCGCCTTCCCAGTCATCGGCGCGCACGGCACCACAGGCCACGCAGCGTCCGTCGACCGAAGGTGCGGGCGCGCCGCAGTTGGGACACTTCGTCACGAGGGAAGAGCCGTCCGACTCGGCCTGATTATCGCGCTGATTGGGGGATTACCAAAACGAAAGCCGCTGATTTTCCCGCGAGTTCCAGTGCTGTGTAGTATATACTACATACTACACATACCGCGATGACGCCATTCGGGTCCTACATCCGTGAGCTGCGCGAGCAGAGGAGGCAGACGGATTCCGCCTACTCGCTGCGGCGCGTCGCGGAACGGCTCGACATCGAACCTGCGTACCTTTCGAAGATCGAGCGGGGCGACCTCCCGCCGCCCTCCGAATCGGTCGTGACCAGGCTTGCCGCCGAGCTTGGCGAGGACGCCGACACGCTGCTCGCGCTGGCAGGCAAGGTGTCGCGGGATCTGCAGGCGATCATCCGGCGGCGCCCGCGAGAGTTCGCTCAGCTCATCCGGCAGTTGAAAGACGCTCCCGATCACGCGCTGCTCCGCATCGTGCGCGAAGTGCGCGATGGCAACTGGTGACCGCGCGCATTCGCGCAGAGGAGAACGACCGATGATCATGCTCGAGGGTGACCAGCTGGTCTTCCGATTCGACGAGATTCACGAGGCGGCGGAGTGCCGCGTGCACTTCCAGCGCACGCTGCGGATTCCCGACGATGGGCGGGAGTACCCGTTGCCGGCCGGGCTCGGGCGTTTTCCGGTGCGGCACATCGACGACTTCGCTGGCAGGATCGACGAGGCGATGGCCGCGCGCGGCGGCGTGATCGTGCCGATGTGGCAGGCCGAGGCGTTGTGGATTGCGTTCATGCCGGCCGACCGCGGCGCGCGGCCGTACCCGTTCGCGCTGAAGATCGCGACGGGGAAGATCGACGCAGTGAACGGCGAGCGCTGGGCGCCAGGACTCAATCGCATCGCGCAGAACTACGTCGTGGTGCCCGGCCAGCCGTGGCTGGACGGCTACTGCGTCGAGAAGGGCGTGATTCGCCAGTTCGTCGCCATGCCGCTCGGCGAGGGATATACGGCGGAAGAGCAGATCACGGGAGCGGCGGAGTTCGGCGGCATCCAGATCCAGGCGTTCCCGATGAAGGCCGCGCGCTACGAAAAATTGCGCCGGTCGTGGCGAGACCTCCACATGCTCGAGGACTTCAGCTGCGAGTTGGCGACGAGCTCCATGGCGCCGAGGATGTCTGTGCAGAGGTCAATGGGCCTCGCGCCTGGCGGCCGCATGCGGCAACACATCTACGAAGACGAGTTCGGCGCCGACGCGTGGGAGATCGATGCCACGGCGCGCTGCTTCGTCACCATCCTGAACTCGGCGGATTGGCAGGCGGTGACCGGCGAGGCTCCGCCGACCCGGCCGCCGACATCACGAGAGTACACCCGGGCAGGCCTGCCGTGGTTCGACTACTACGCGGATCGGCGAGCACTGGCAGGCAGCACCACGCTCGGTCGCCTCAAGAGCGTATTCACGCTGGGCAGGCAGAAAGGCAAAACGCCGCTGCCGGAGAACGAGTCCGTGGTGCCGCCGCCCTCTCTTCGGCTCGGGTCCGGCCGGCGCCGGGTCCGCGAAGCGAACCTGTGAGGTACCGATCCGGCGGCACGTGCGAAGGGTTGCACGGAAAACCGGCGCGTCGGTGCCGGGGGGTATTTCACTGAGGTAGACTCTCGCCAAAGTCAGCCCTGAAGCAGACTATGGCGGTGCCCAGCTCGCCGATGACGTCGCATCCCCTCTCGAATCCGACCGAGTTGGCGGAGATGCTGCCCTCAACGCAGCACGCGCTGGAGATTTTTCCGTCCGAGGACAACCGGCATCGGATCGATGGTACGGTGCCGTACCGCCCACTCCGACCCGGCGTGGTCATGCGGGTCGAGCCGATTTCACGCGGCGCGGTCTGGGCGCTCGCCGCGATCCTTCTCGCCGGCGCCAGCAGCGTCGCTGCGATCGGCTTGCTATTGGTTGGGCGAGCCTGAGAGCAACGGCTCGAGCTCCGGCGTCTGTACGCCGTTTTCGGTACAGACAGCGTACTTGGTCTCGCCGGCGTGATACATCGCTACGCCCGCGTACTCGCCCCGCTTGTTGAGCACGAAGAACCGGATGTTGAAGTTGGGATCGCCCTTTGAGTTGAGCAGCCGCTTCTCAATCGTGCTCGCCTTGATCCGCTTGAGTGCCTCCATGCCCGCGTCCTTCGGCGACATCCCGCGGCGCATCGCCTCCACGATCAGGAACGACGACAGGTTGTAGAGATTGGCCTCGCCACGTCCGGTCGATCCCGCCGCGCCGACCTCGTTGTCGACGTAGAGGCCAGCGCCGAGAATCGGCGAGTCGCCGGTCCGGCCCGGAATCTTCCACGCCAGGCCGCTGGTCGTAGTCACGCCGCAGATGTCGCCGTGCGGCCCGATGCCGTCGCAATTGATCGTCCCCCAGAAGCTGCCCTCGCGAATCAGCCCGTCGCGGACCATCGATCGCCCGGCGGCGAGCGCACGGGTTTCCCACGATGACTCGCGCAGGAGGTGCACCGCTGCCTCGCCGGGATCCTTCTCGTGCCGATCCTTCGGCTTGCGTCCCTCGCCCTTCGGATCCAGCCAGTGTTCCGGGTCCACGCGGCGCTTCCACTCCAGCCACAGCCGCCGCGAGTTCTCGGTGTTGAGGTCGTCTTCGATCCTGAAGCCCATGGCGCGCGCGAACTCCTGTGCGCCCTTGCCGACGAGCAGGTGGTGATCGGTGTTCTCCATCACCGCCCTGGCCACCAGCGACGGCGTGCGCACGCCTTCGATTCCCGCGACCGCGCCGGCACGCCTGGTCGGGCCATGCATGCACGAGGCGTCGAGCTCGACGACGCCGTTGGCGTTGGGCAAGGCTCCGTAGCCGATCCCGGTTTCGAGCGGATCGAGCTCCGGAATGTTGACGCCCGCGATCAACGCATCGAGAACGTCCTTGCCTTCGGTAATCAGTCGAAAGGCGCGGCTGACCGCATTCTCCGGGCCGCTGTTCGTGAACTCGTATCCCGAGTAATCGGAGATGACAACCGGCTTGACGGTCCGCTGAACGAGGATCTCCGCGGATCGCGCGGGTGCCGCGGCAGCGCTGTCGGCCACCGCCGCGGCGGCGGCCACCGAAGCGGTGGTGGACCTCACGAACTCGCGTCTGGTGATCATCGCCTCCCCCTCAAGACCTCAAGACCTCAAGACCTCAAGACCTCAAGACCCCAAGACCTCAAGACCTCAAGACCCCGGTGATGCTAACGCAAGTCAGTCGTTGCGGAGCGCCCGCATCGGATCGATTCTCGAAGCGCCGAGCGCGGGGACGAGGTTCGCCAGCGCCGCTACGCCGAGCAGCGCCGACGCGGCGGCGGCATAGGCCACCGGATCGAACCCGCTCACTCCGTAGAGCAACGCGTCGATCAGCCGCCCGACCGCGGCCGACGCGATCGCGCCGAGCACCAGGCCGGCGAGCGCGAGCCGCCCGCCCTGGCGAAACATCATCCACAGCACCTGGCGCCGTTCCGCGCCGAGCGCCATCCGAATCCCGACCTCCCGCGTTCGCAGGCTGACGGCGTAGGCGACCACGCCATAGAGGCCCACCGTCGAGAGCAGCAACGCCAGCAGGCCAAACGCGCCGAGCAGCCACGCACCGATGCGCGTCGGCGACATCGTCGCGGCCACGACTTCCGCGGCGGACACGTCCTCGGTGAAAACCACGTCGGGCTCCAGCGCCCAGATCGCCTGCCGCAGCGCAGGCAGCGCCGCGTCGGACGCTCCGGCCGTCTTGACGACCAGCGCGATTCGACTCGACCGCTCCGGTGTCAGGTACAAGTAGGGCCGCGGCGCTTCGCCGACAGATCGCACCTTGTGGTCGCGGGAGACACCGATCACCTCGACCGGTGGCCGCTCGAATCCGTCCAGATAAATTCGCTGGCCGACGGCCGACTGCCCCGGCCAGAGCTGTTTCTCCGCGGTTTCACTGACGACGGCGACGCGGCGGTTCTGCGCTTCCTCGTCCGCCGAGAAACGCCGACCGCTGACGAGCGGCACGCCGACGACTTCGAAGTAGTCAGCTCCGACGCGCGCCGCGTCGATCGGCGTCGGCTCGTCGCCGGCAGCGTGGCGGCCTTGGATGCGAACCGACTCGAGGTTGATATCGGGGGACAGCGGGACGCGGGTCGCGGGGGAGACGGCCGCAACGCCTGGCAAGGCGCGCAGGGCCTGGACCGCGCGATCCCGGAACGCCATCGCACGGCTACGGTCGTAGCCGTTCATCTGTAAATCGAAGGAGAGCATGGCCACCTGGTCGGCGTCGAACCCCGGCTTGGTGCTGCCGGCGACGAGCAGTCCGCGTCCGAGCAGCGCCCCGGTCACCAGCAACACCAGGGAGAGAGCGAGCTGCCCGACCACCAGCGCGTCACGCAACGTAATCCGGCGCCGCGAACCGGTGCCGACGACTTCGTCCTTGAGCGCGGGCACCAGTTCCGTGGCCGAGCCCGACCACGCTGGCGCGAGGCCGGCCGCGATTGTGGTGAGTGCGGTGACGGCACTGGAGAACGCCAGGACCCTGGTATCCGGCGAGAAATCGAAGGCCACGCCGTCGGGCAGCATCTCGGCGCCGATACCGGTGAGGGCGCGAGCCGCCCACCAGGCGAGGAGCGTGCCAATGCTGCCGCCGGTTATCGCCAGCACCAGGTTCTCGGTCATCAGCTGCCGCAGCAGGCGGGCGCGGCCGGCGCCGATCGCGCCGCGGATGGCGAGCTCGCGGCGGCGCGCGGTGCCCCGGGCCAGCAGCATGCCCGCGACGTTCGCGCACGCGACCAGCAGCACCAGCCCGACCGCGCCCATCAGCATCGCGCCTGCGGCGCGGACGTATCCGTCGAGCATCGGGTGGAAGCGAATCGACGTGATCGGGACGACGCTTGACGTCGTGTTTTCGTGGGTCTCCGCATAGTCGGTGCGCAGCCGCGTGAAGAGCGTCTCGAGCTCGGTCCGCGCTTCTTCGACCGTACGGCCGTCGCCCAGCCGTCCCTTGATGAACAGCCACCGCAAGCCGCGTTGCGCGATGCGCGGCTCCTCGCTCGGCGGCCCGGCGGTTCCCGTCGCGCCCGCGATCGAGAGGCGATCGATGTGGACAGCCGGCACCCAGAACTCCGGCGGCACACCAGGCATCGTGCCGACGAATTCCGGCGGCGCGACGCCGATGACGGTGTAGGGCGTCCCGCTCACGCTCACGTGCGTGCCGAGAATGTCCTCGCGGCCGCCGAAGCGGCGCTGCCACATCCCGTGGCTGATCACGATGACCGGTTGCGCCCCGGGGTTCGCGTTGTCGGCGGGGCCGATACCGCGGCCTCTCGCGATCCGCACACCGAGCACGTCGAAGTAGCCATCGGTGACGGCCTCGCCCGTGACCAGCACCGGCCGTGCGCCGGTCGAGACGATCCCTCGCACGAACGCGTACGCAGTTGCACCGGAGAGTGCCGGGGTACTGGCCCGGATATCGAGGAAATCGGGGTACGAGGTCGTGAACTGCGGGATGTCGAGGCCGGCGCTCGAGTAGATCTCCACCAGCCGGGCGGGCTCTGCCACCGCCGCCTTCCGGAACAGCATCGCGTTCACGACGGTAAAGAGCGTGGTGTTGAGGCCGATCCCGAGCGCCAGGGTGGATATGGCAGCGAGGGCGAACCCGGGCCGCCTGATCAACTGCCGCGCGCCGATTCGGAGATCGCCGAGGAATTCACCCATGCTGTCCCCCGGATACAGCTACGGATTGCGGCGGCGAAGGTTCATTTCAGCTCGATGGCGACGGAGACGGGAGATCGAGGTTCGCGACGATTCTCCGGACCTCCGCCGCGCTGGTGACGTGCGCGTGAACGTCGGTCGCGCCCGTCCTCGCGAGGACATCCCTCACGTTGTCGGCCCGGATCGTGCCTGCAGCGACCACGCCGATCCGGCCGGCGGCGCGGCGAACGAGCGCCGCAATCGCACCCGCGCCGGCATCGGCGGTTGCCGCGCCTCCCGAGGTCAGCACGCGGGCCGCGCCGAGGCGGATGAGCGTCTCGAGAGCTTCGCCGCGATCCGGCGTCAGGTCGAAGGCGCGATGGCAGGTGAGCGGCAGGGGGCCCGCGGCGTCGAGCATTGCGGTCATGGCCTCCGTGTCGATCGTTCGATCGCGCTGCAGAGCGCCGGCCGCAATGCCGCTCGCCCCCAGCGAGCGCGCCCGGGACACCTGGCGCCGCATCTTGAAGAGCTCCTCGCTGGTGTAGACGAAGTGGCCGGCCCGCGGGCGGACCATCACGAAAACCGGGATGCGGACGGCGGCGACGCAGGCTGCGATCGTCGCTTCGTCCGGCGTCGTGCCCTGCTCGGCGAGGTTCGCGCACAGCTCGATGCGCGACGCGCCACCCTGCTCGACGGCGCGCGCCTCGTCCACGGTCTCCACACACGCTTCAAGGATCGCCACGCCCGCCTTCCGTTCTCAGCGCGGGAGCCGATCGTGCACGATCTTTCCTCCGACCATCGTCAGCAGGACCGTGGCGTCGCGAAGCCGTGTCTCGGGAGCGGTGAGCGGATCGTCAGACAGCACGACGAGATCGGCGAGCTTGCCCGACTCGATCGAGCCCTTGTCGGCTTCCTCCTGCATCAGCCAGGCGTTGCCCATCGTCGCGATACGGAGCGCTTCCTGGCGGGTGATGTGCTGATCCGGGCCAAGGACGCCGCCGGCGATCGTGTCGCGCGTGACGAAGTGATAGAGCGTCCACAGCGGCGGATAGGGGACGACAGGCGCGTCGGTCCCCGACGAGACCGGCAGTCCGGCGTCGAGGTACATGCGCACCGGCGTGGTGAGCGCCGCCCGTTCGCGTCCCCAGTAGCGGACCAGGCTCGGTCCGGCCAGGTACAAGTGGTCCTGCACCGACATGGCCAGCCCGAGCGCCTTGATGCGGGGAAGGTGATCGGCGCGGCCGATGAACGCATGCTCGATCGACCAGCGCCGGTCGGCGATCGAATGGTCCTGATGCGCCCGCTCGTAGGCGTCGAGCACGAGATCGATCGCGGCGTCGCCAACGGCGTGGGTCGCCACCCGCCAGCCGCCGCGATTCAGCATCCTGACTGCGTCGATGAACGCCTCGCGCTCCATCGTCTGCAGGCCGCGAAACGTCCCGTGCTCGCCCCATGGTTCCTCGTAGGGCGCGCGCATCAAGCCGCCTTCGAAGCCGCCGTCCACGGCCAGCTTGATGCCGCCGATCCGCAGACGGGCGTCGCCGTCGCCCTGGTGAAGGCCCGACGCGTCGAGCGCCTTCTCAATCGCCGCGGCGTTGCCGCCTGGACGGAGCAGCGCATTGATGCGCATCGTCAACTTGCCGCGCCGCTTCATCTCCTCGAGGAGCCGGTATTCGTCCACCGGGATTCCCGGGTGGCGCACCGTTGTCAGGCCGGCCGCGTGCAGCTTGTCGTAGTCAGCCACGTGCGATGCGATCCGCTGGTCGAGCGACTGCGGCGGCGGTGGCGGCAGTTTCACGAACGCTCGCGCGGTGTCGACGAGCTCGCCGTTCAGGCGGCCGTCGGGATAACGGGTGAGGCGCCCGCCTTCAGGCTCCTTCGACTTCTCGTCGATACTCCATTTGGTCAGGGCCGCCGAGTTCAGGATGTACTCATGGCCGCCGCGGATGAGGACGACGGGGTGCGCGGGCGCGACGAGATCGAGATCGTCGCGGAGCGGCAGCCGCTGCTCCTTCAGTTGCGCTTCGTGCCAATCGCTGTTCGAGACGATCACCTCGCCGGATGGCGTCTTGCCGACGCGCTGCCGGATCGCGGCGTTGACGTCCTCGAGCGATCGCGCGCGTGACAGATCGACACCGGGACCGCCGCCGGCGCCGTGCAGGTGGTTGTCCATCAGCCCCGGGATCACCGCCAGGCCGCGAAGGTCGATAGTGCGCGCATTGCTGCCGGCACGCGCACGCACAGCCGCATCGTCGCCGACGGCGACGATGCGTTCGCCCGAGATCGCGACGGCGCTGGCGATGGTGAAGCCGCGATCGACCGTGATCACGCGCCCGTTGAAGAGCACCAGGTCAGCGGGCGGTGCGGCCGGGGCCTGCGCTCCGACCAACGCGGCCGTGCATGCCGCGGTCACGAGCGCGCCGGTGAGGCTGCGAATCATTTGATCGTCACCGCCATCGTGTAGATGAGCGTCTCCTTGCCGGAATCGGGTTGACGGACGACTTCGATTCGATAGTTTCCCTCCGCGCCGACCCGTCCCGTCCAGACGCGGGCGCCGGCGTCGGCGCGATCGTCGACCGGCTTGCCGCTTCCCGCTTCGAGCAGGCGCACGAGCACGCTGCGGCCGGGCACGCCGCTCAGGCGAATGTCCAGGTAGGCGCCTTTCACCGCGTAGAAGATGAAGCGATCCTTGCCGCTCGCGTCCAGCGTGCCGCTCACCTGCGTCGGTTGCCCGGCGCGGAACGACAGCTGCCGCTCGATCATTTCGCCAGGCGGCTTCGACGTCGCGCCAGCGGGGACCTTGATGCCGGTGACCTTGAAGCCATTCGGCACGGCGCTGATGGTGACGGCGCCGCCGAGGGTGACAGGCGCCTTCGCGTCAGCGTCCACCTTCGCGCCGGTCACAGCTTGCCGTACCGCCTGGCTCATGACGCTGTCGTAGATCTTCACGAAGGAGCTCGCGTCGGTGACCGGGATCTGCAGGCCTGCGGCCAGGACCTCGATGGGATAGCGCACCATCCCCGCGACCGCGTTGCGTTCGTTACGCGACACGGCCTGCTGGAACGAGGCCACGAATTGCGCGAGCGATTGTCCCTGCGCCATCGCAGAGACATACAAAGACGGGGACTGTCCCCCGTGTCCGCCGCCGGACAGTGGGGACTGTCCCCACGGTCCGGGAATGAACGCTGGCAGAAAGAGCGGCAAAAGGAGGGCGACGCGCGGCATGTGGTGCCATTCTGTCGCAGCGCGGTGTTGAGAAGCTATCGAACCCGTCCGGCTCGGCGGGTCAGGACAGCGCCCGCTCGATCGACGTTCCGGTCGCGATCAGCGAACGGTCGCCGAACGGCGGGCCCGCCAACTGCAAGCCGACTGGCAGCGCATCCGCCGAACCACACGGCAGCGTCAGGGCGGGGAGGTGCGCTGCATTGAAGGGCCAGGTGTTGCGCAGTATCAGAGCGCCGTCGATCGGGCCGTCGATTCGCGGCGCGACCACCGGCACGGTCGGCATCACGAGCACGTCCACCTGGTCGAACCTCTCCGTCATTTCCACCTGGAACGCGCGCCGCTGGCGATGCGCGGCGGCAAGTTCGAGGCCGCTGGGGATCGGCGCCTTGAAGAACTCCGCGAACCACCCCGAGAACATCTCGGGGCGCTCGCGCCAGTCCCGGTCGTAGGTCTGGCGGATCTCCGCGTCCACGATCGGGTCGAACACGCGCGCCATGGTGGTGCCGTCGAGCGGTACCTGAACGTCGCGGACCGTCGCGCCGGCGCGGGCGAGGCGGGACAGCGCGTTCTCCACCGCAGCGCCAACCTGAGCGTCGAGGTCGTCGAAAAAGAACCGGCGCGCCACGCCGATCCGCAGGCCGCGAATCGGCACGGCCGCCACGTCGCCACTGACCGCCAGCGGCACCGAAGCGGGGTCGCGCGGATCGACGCCGCTGCCGGCAGCGAGCAGCGGCACGAGGTCCTCGACCGTCCGCGTGAGAAAGCCAGCGTGATCGAACGTCGGGGCCGCGCCCAGGATCCCGGCCGTGCTGAGCACACCGAACGTCGGCTTGAATCCGACGCACCCGCACAGCGCTGCCGGTATCCGGATGCTTCCGCCGGTGTCGGTGCCGGTTGCGGCGACCGCTAAACGGGCCACGACCGCCGCCGCCGAGCCTCCGCTCGAGCCGCCGGCGATCCGGCTTGGATCGCGCGGGTTTCGGGTCGTGCCGAAGAACGGGTTGATGGTCGTGACGCCGCCGCCGAGCTCGTGCGTGTTCGTCTTGCCGAGCGTGATCGCGCCCGCCGCGGACAGCCGCGCCACGAGCGTGGCATCGCGACCCGGTACGTAGCGCTCGAACAGCCGGGATCCCCCGGTGGTGCGAATTCCCGCGGTTTCGAAGAGATCCTTGTGGGCGATCGGCGCGCCGAACAGCAACGAACCGCGAGGGCCGCGTGCTGCAAGGTCGTGGGCCCGCGATCGCGCCGAGTCAGCGGCAATCGTGATGTAGGCGTGCAGCTCATCGTCGAGCCGGCCAATCCGCTCGAGGTAGGCGGCGGCTGCCTCCGCCGGGGACAACGCTCGAGTCCGCAACCGCGAGAGGAGCTCCGTCAGCGACAGCTCAGTAAGATCCGCACGCATCGCCGGCGTTCCAGTAGTTTTGACGCTCCCGGCGACCGCAATCGTGGTATTCAGAAACTGCCTGCGCGTCATGAAACCCAAATCACGCCGACGGAAGCCGCGACGGAACGGCACGAGAGTTGAATATCCGTGGGATATGGCTCATTTCTCCGACACCGGCAACACGCCCGGTCCGGAACAAGGCCGGGCTCATTCTCTCGAACGCTGGTCCAACTACGTCTGGCACGACGGTTTCCAGGTTCCAGACCTCGCACCGCTCGAGCGCCTCATGGTCCGGACCTGCAACCACCTCTACGAGGTGATCGTCATCGAGCCGCTGCGCGCGCTCGTGATGATTCGCGGCGGTCAATACTTCCCGGAGTTTACCCGCGCCCGTGTCAACGGCAGCTCCACCGGCGGCGGCTTCCTCAAGGTTCATGGCATTTATGCCGGGTTCCGGCTCGAGTTGCACACCGACGAGCAGGCCATTATCACCAGCCCGGTGCGTGAAGTGACCCGCGCTGCGGACCTGATCCCCGCCTGATACGTCGATTGAGACCTCGGCTTCGCCATTCGCCTCACTTCGTAATCCGGCCGTAGAGTTGACCACCGATCTCGTTGCCGTGCTGCCACGTGCCCGCGTAGCGGTCGCCGTAAAAGAAAACGCGCGCTGAGAACGTGCCGAGCGTCGGGATGGTGTAGTCGGTGAGCATCACGAAGGGCGTGTCATCCAGCCATTTCATGGGCACGACGATCGGGAGGGTGATGTCGGTGTTGTCGTGCACCATTCGCGCATTGAACCGCCATAGATTCTCCCCGACCTTTTCCACACTGGCGATTTCGTAGCGGTCTGGCCGCGGCACTCCCGTTTGCCCATCCACCGTGAACGCGCCGTCGAGGACAACGTGCTGCATTCGTTCCGCGAATGCCCGCTCCCTGGCGTCGAGTGATGCCACGGGGACGGCGGCGCCAAGTCCGGTCCGCCCCACCAGCCAGCCGATCGCAAAGGCGGCCGCCACTACGGCAAACGCCACGACGATTACGATGAACGAGCGCCGGCCCATGATGCCTCCAGCAGGCACGATCAGTCCTGCCGCAGGACCCTCGCGGGATCCACGGCCGCGGCGCGCATCGCCGGTGCGAGGCTCGCGGCCACGGCGACCGGTAAAAGAATGAGCGGCGCGGCCGCGAACGAGAACGGGTCGAGCGGGGTGACCTTGAACAACAAACTCGTGAGCAGGCGCGAGAGTCCCGCCCCTGCCGCGAGACCGAACGCGAGTCCCAGCCCGGTCACGATCAGCCCATCGGCGACCACCATCCGCAGCAGCCGCCCGCGCCCAGCCCCGAGCGCGGCGCGAATCGAGAGTTCCCGCCGCCGGCGCGCGACCGTATAGGACAGCACCGCGACGAGGCCCGCTGAGGCGAGCGTGACGCCAAGCACGGCAAACGCGCCGAGGACCATTGCCGCGAAACGTGGCTGCGCCATCGAGCTTGCGACCCGCTCGGAAAGGAGGTCAGCGCGCTGGATCGTCGCACCAGGGTCGACGCGGGCCGCGATCTGGCGAAGCAGGCTCATCGACGCCGCGCTATCGCCGTTGGCCCGAATCGCGATCGAGAACTGGCCGCCGAGCGTCCGGGTTGGCGACCGGTGGAGGAAGTACAACTCGGGCTCGGGTTCGCGATCGTGGCCGTCCTTGAGCACGTTGCCAACCACGCCCACGATCTCGGTCGGCACATCTCCTTCGGTCGAGTAGATCCGCGGGAAGCGCCGGCCGACGACGACGCCGCGCATGTAGCGGCGTACGAACTCGTCGTTGACGATCACGGCGCGAATGCCGGGACGCTGATCCCCGGCGGTGAAGAACCGTCCGGATCGGAGCCGCAGTCCGAGCGCCTCGGCGTAACCGGGCGTGATCACATAGGTCACTGCGCGGGTCATGACCGGTTCGCCGACGCCCGGCTCCGGCTCGATTGGAAAGCTGGTGACGGAGGTAATCGGGACCATCGGCATCGAGGTCCCGGCACCAGCGGCCGCGATAGTGGGTTGGCCGCGCAACTGATCGAGGACCGGGTCGACGAAGGCCGCGCCGCGCGCCGACGCAGTGTCCGCCGCCCCGTGGGGAGCGCCCTGCGGCATCGAGATCATCGCGGTGATGACCGACTCCGGTGTGTAGCCGGCGTCGACCTGCATGAGGCGGGCGAGGCTGTGGCCGACGAGCAGCGCGCCGATCAGCAGCAGCACCGCCAGCGCCGATTCGAACACGAGAAGCCCGTCGCGCCAGAGTCGCGCTCCGGCCGTGCGATAGCCTTCGTCCACGCTGCCGTCACCGCCGCGCAGGGCCACCGCCGCGTCCGCGCCGCCCTGGCGCAGGGCGGGAAGCAGTCCCGACAGTACCGCGGTGGCACACGTGGCCGCGAGCGCCACGAGCAGCACCGGCCCGTCCACCCGCACGTCCGAGAGCCGCGGCAAGCGTGGCGGCGCGATGAGCGGCAGTACGCGAACGATCGCCGATGCGAGCCCGATCCCGGCAATTCCGCCGCTTGCGGAGAGAATGGCGCTCTCGAGCAGCGCCTGCCCGGCGAGGCGCACCCGGCTGGCGCCGACGGCACGGCGAATGGCGAAATCGCGCTGGCGCGCCAGACCGCGCGACAGCAGCAGGTTCGCGACGTTGGCGCACGCGACGAGCAGGACCAGCCCGGTCGCCGCCGCAAGGGCGACGAGGGCTGGCCGCACGTCGGCCGCCGTGTCGGCATCGAGCCGTCGCGCGTGCACCACCACCGGACCGCCCTTCCCGAAGACGAGCTCCGCGGAAAGCGGACGTTCGATCGAACGGGCAGCAGCCGTACCTTCGGCTTCGACCGCCGCCGGCGTGGCTCCAGGGGCAAGCCGTGCTACCGCGTTGAAGCCGAAGGTGCGTCGCGGCTCCTCTTCGACGGTTGGCACACGATAGGCGCGCCACGCCTGCACCGCTTCGGCCGGAAAGCGCATCCACGCCGGAGCGATGCCGACAATCTCGTACGACTCATCGTCGAGGACGAGCGCGGTGCCGACGACGTCGGCGCGGCTTCCGAACCGTTCCTGCCACAGCGCATGCGAAAGAACGATCACCTTCGGTGCGCCCGGCTGGGCATCCGACGCGGTGAACCAACGCCCAGCGTCGGCGGTGAGCCCCATCATCGCGATCAGCGAGGGGGTGAGCGACGCCGTGGAGATCGCCGCCGGCTCGGCGCCGCCGCGCAGCACACCGCTCGACATGGTGTAACCGCCGATCGCCGCGAGGGTGCGCGGTGCGCGCACCCACTGCTGATACGTCCGCTGACTCAGCCAGCGATTGCCGGCGAGCGTGACACCGCCAGGGTGCTCCTCCCACAGCCGGACGAGCTGGTCAGGGTCCTGGAATGGCAGCGGGCGGAGCAGCACACCGTAGACCAGCGAATACACCGCGGTGGTCGCGCCGATGGCCAGCGCCAGCGTGGTGACGGCCGCCAACGAAAACCCCGGCCGCCGCGCCAGTCCTCGAATGGCATCTCCGACGTCCTGGACGATCGCCTCCACGCCGCGTCCGCTCTGCATGTGGGCCCCCCGCCACTCGGCCGCGATTTTAGATCACGAGATCGATCACCAGATCCGCAGATAGATCATCAAATCACCAGGTCTCCAGATCAGGTCACCAGCTCACGAGATCATCAGATCAACAGATGACTGGCGTCAGAATCTGAAACCGGCGCTGACGCCAAAGGTCCTCGGCCTCCCGACCTCGCCGAGGAACCCCGATGGCGCAAACCCTGGGTAGGGGAACGCGACGGGGATGTACCTCGTGTCGAACGCGTTCTTCATCCACGCGTCGGCGAAGAACATCCGGGTGCGGAACCCACCGCGCAGGTTCACGAGCGAATACGCGTCCTGGCGCGCCGTGTTCGCATCGTCGTATTCCATGTCGCCGTAGAACACCGCCTCGGCCCGGCCGAACAGCGTGATGGTGCTGGTGATCGGTCCCTCGACGTGCGCGCCGAGCGTGGCCGTGTAGTTCGGCATGTTCGGGATGCGATTGTCCGAGACGTCCACGCCGCTCGAGGTCGTGCCGGCGCCGAAGCGGGCGCTGGTGTAGCCGACATTGCCGAAGAGCTGCGTGGTCGAATGCGGGCGGGCCTGCACCTCGAGCTCGACCCCGCGGCTGGTGGCTTCGCCGACGTTGGCGATGTAGAACTGACCCGGCACGAACGGGTTGGGAACGTTCAACTGCAGATCGTTCCAGTCGATCGTGAAGACCGCGGCTGAAGCCGCCACGCGGCCGGCCGCGAACATCCCCTTCACCCCGCCTTCGACGTGCCACGCGTGCTCTTCGTCAAAGGCTTCGCTGCCGGCCGGCGAGGCGGGGTTCCAGCCCCCCGCCTTGAAGCCCTCGCTGACCGATCCGTAGATCATCAGGTCCGGCTGCACGCGATAGCCGGCCGCGAGCTGCGGCGACAGGTTGGAGAAGCCCTGCTCGTCATCGACGGAAATTGGCGGCGCGATCGCCGGTGAGTAATAGGTGTCGAGGCGTGCCTGCTTGTTCTCGTAGTCGTAGCGGCCGCCGAGGGTGAGATCGAGCCGATCGTGAATCGTGAGAGTGGCCTGGCCGAACAGCCCGATGC
>Ga0310810_10003290_pt1 | contig 17605 bp, 17 predicted proteins | sample NCmetagenome_FD_207641 | JGI IMG/M metagenome (GOLD analysis project Ga0310810, IMG submission 207641) | Soil microbial communities from experimental microcosm in Duke University, North Carolina, United States - NC | ecosystem: Engineered > Artificial ecosystem > Soil microcosm > Unclassified ...
TCATCATCTCGACCCAGATCACCCGCGAATTGTTCGGCTATTCGTTTGCGACCTGGCGGCTGCATCTGCGCGGCGAGACCATCCGCAGCGCCGCCGATGTCGGCTGGATCCGCGATCTCACGGTGCGACGCCTGATGCGGCCGGACGTCGCCACCGTCGATGCCGGCATCGGCATCAAGGAATTCCGCGAAAAATTTCCGCTCGGGTCGAAGACGCAGGTGGTCGCGGTCGACCCCGGCGGCCGCTATGTCGGGCTGGCGCTGGTCGCCGAAGCGCACGCGCCCGATATCGAGGCGTCGGGCGGCCTGGTCGGCATCCTGCACCACCGCGGCGTCGTGCTGCATCCGGTGATGAACATCCGGGAGGCGATTGCGGTGTTTGACGCCGCCGAAGCCGAATCGCTCGCCGTCGTGGAGACCGACGGCGAACACCGGCCGGTCGGCATCCTCACCGAAGCCCACGCCATGCGGCGTTACGCCGAAGAATCCGACCAGCGGAGGCGCGAAGCGATCGGCGAGATCTGAGCGGCGCTATATTTTTTCCAGCTTCTGCAGGCAGCGGACGACGCCAACCTCGTCCGGCATCGGCGTGCCGGGAAAACTGGTCTTCCAGTTGGTGACGCCGACTTCGCCGAGATATATGTCGCCCCTTGAATCGAGCGCAATGCCGTGCGGCGCGAGGAACTTGCCGGTCTCGATGCCGGCGCCGTCTTCGCCGCCGAGCCTTGCGATGCGCTTGCCCTTGGAATCGACGATCGTCAGCCGCGGCCCGAGATTCTTGGCCTTGAGGTTGACCGGCATGCCAGGGCCAAGCTCGCCGATGATGAAATTCGGATGCTTGCCGCCGCAGCAATGCAGCGCGCAGGGCCGGTGCAGATTGTTCCACTGCGTCTCGTATTTGCCGTTGCCGTCGAACACCTGGACGCGGTGATTTTCGCGGTCGGCGACGTAGACCCAGCCATCGGCATCGGTGGCGATATTGTGGACGATGTTGAACTGGCCGGGATCGGTGCCGCTCTCGCCCCAGGTCTTCATGAGCTTGCCGTCGGGCGTATATTTGTGGACGCAGGCGTTGCCATAGCCGTCCGAGACATAAATTTCGCCCTTCGGCGACAGCGCCGTGTGGGTACAGCGATGAAACGGCTCACCGCTCATGAACGGCGCCGGCTTGTTCGGGATGCCGATCGTCAGCAACACCTTGCCGTCGGTCGAACACTTGCGCACAGTGTGGTCACCGTCGTCGGTGCAATAGAGATTGTCGTCGGCGTCGATGTGCAGGCCATGGGCGCGGTTGAACAGGCCTTCGCCCCAGCTGGTGATGAAATTGCCTGATCGATCCAGCACCACCATCGGATGAGCGCCGCGGTTGAAGACGTAGATGCGGTCCTTGCTGTCGACCGCAACGGACGCCACGTCGCTGAGGCTCCAGCCCGCGGGCAACTTCGCCCAGTTCTCCACCACGCGGTAGCGGTGCTCGCCCGAGCCGAGAATGGAAGGCATGTTGTTTCTCCCTTTATGATTATTGGCTTCGTCATTCCGGGGCGTGCGAAGCACGAGCCCGGAATCCATACTCACGATGTGCAATTGCACATCGGGGAATGACGGTTGATGGATTCATTTGCCTGCCGCCGCGGGCTTTGCCCCGCGCGGCAAAAGCCCTTCCTCGATCGCCTTGATCTGCAGCGCCAGGTGTTTCGAGCCGATCCGGCATTGCGCGAGGCCGCCGGCGATGAACCACAGGCCCGCCTGTCCGGTGCGCATATACATGTTGCGCAACTCCTGCTCCTCGCCAAAACCCCAGATCGTGCCGACGCGCTTGACGACCTCGTCGCCGAACAAGCGGCGCACCAGCTCCTCCTGCCGCTTGTAGCCGGTCGCGAGCACGACCAGATCGGCGGCGATGGTCTCGCCGTCCTTCATTTTGACGCCCTCGGCGACAAAGCGCTCGACGTCGGCGAATTGTTTCAGCGCGATATCGCCTTTGACGATCAGGTCGGAGCAACCGACATTGAAATAATAACCGCCGCCGCGGGTGAGGTATTTGAACTGCCAGCCGGTTTCGTCCTCGCCGAAATCGAGCTTGAAGCCGACGCGCTCCAGTCCGTCGAGCAGGTCCTTGTCCAACTCTTTCGATTTCGCGCAGGTCAGTGCGTGGCTTTTCCGCGCGACCTTGAGCGGCATCGAGGTCGCGATCAAATCATTATCCTCGAGCGTGCCCTCGTTGTAGGGCGTGTATACCAGCTGCGCCGAGGGCTCGATGCTGACCACCAGCGTCGATGAGCGCTGGAACAGCGTCACCCCGGCGCCGCTCGAATATAGGTCCTGCGCGATGTCGTGACCGCTGTTGCCGGTCCCGATCACGATCGCGCGCCGTCCCTTCCAGTTCTCGCCGTCGTCGTATTGGCTCGAGTGCATTACGGCGCCCTGAAAATCCTTCAGGCCGGCGATCTCGGGCACGCTTGGAATGCCGCTGACGCCGGTCGCCAGCACGACATGGCGCGGATGCATCGTGCGTTTGCTGCCGTCGGCGCGGCGCAGCGTCACGCTCCAGCGCTGTTGTTGTTCGTCGTAGCTGCCACCCTCGAACTCGGTCGCGGTCCAGAAGTTCAGCTCCATGCTTTCGACATAGGCTTCGAACCAGTTGGCGAGCTTGTCCTTCGGGATGTAGGTCGGCCAGTTCGGCGGGAACAACATGTAGGGCAAGTGGTTGACCTGCACCTGGTTGTGCAGCGTCAGCGCATGGTAGCGCTTGCGCCAGTTGTCGCCGATGCGCTTCTCGCGATCGACGATCAGCGTGTCGACGTTCAACTGCTTCAACCGTGCGGCGATCGAGAGCCCGGATTGTCCGCCGCCGATGACGAGGACGGTCGGATCGCGTTCGGCATAACCGGCGGCGGCGTTACGCAGGTCGAGCCAGTTGGGGCCGCGAAAATCCCGCGAGTAGGCGCTGCCGCGTGGGCGCGCGACGCCGAGCTGCTCCTCAAAGCCCTTGAGTTCGCCGAGCTCGGTCAGCAGGGTCCAGGCTTTCAGCTTGTTACTGTCGTCGGCATCCGGGATCAGGCGGATGATGCCGCTGCCGCGTCCGACTTTGGTCTCAAACTTGAAGATCGCCTCGATCGCGTTGGTGCCTGCGCGCATCACCTTGCGCGGGGCCGCGCGCTCGGGATCGACGGCAAAGCCGCCGGGGCGGGCGCTCGGGGCGTGGCGCTTCAGCTCTTTCAGGATCGCATCCGCGCCGTTGACAGTCTGGATGTTCCAGCTCAGCGCCAGCACATCGCGCCAATGACTGTCGAGGTGGAACAGGGGCTTCAGCCCGCCCTCGTCGGATTTCGCCAGCGCGTCTTCGAACTGCGCCAGCCAATTGTCGGCGGCGACCGCGATATCATCCGTCTTGTCGAGCATGCGCGTTTTCTCGTCACCGGCCGTCTATGCGGCGTTTCCCTGTTCCGCAAGCCTATACCCATTCGGGACGGCGCAGAAAGGGCGTGGGGAGATATCCGGCATTCCCCAAAGCGACAGGTTTTGCCTCCGATCCGGCGGCACGCGCCTGGGATCATGCCGTCGCGATCACGCCCTCGCGCTTTTTCAACACGCGGTAATAGCTCCACCACAGATGCGCCGCCGCGCCGCGCAATGGCCGCCACGGCTCCGCCAGCGGCGCCATCTGCTTGACCGTCGGGCGCGTCTTGAGGCCGAGTCCGACCTTGACCCCTTCCTGTATCGCGATATCGCCGGCCGGCCAGGCATCGCCATGGCCAAGGCAAAACAGCAGATAGACGTCGGCGGTCCACGGCCCGATGCCGTGCAGCGCCGTGAGCGTGTTGTGCGCGGCGTCGGCATCCTCATTCGCCAGCACGTCGAGATTCAATCGTTCCGCGGTCAGCTCGCGCGCAATGTTCTTCAGGGTCTTGATCTTGGCCGCCGACAGGCCGAGCCGGCCGAGGCGGTCGGCGCGCGCCTTGCGGATGACCTCGTGATCGAACGGATCGAACGCGGCCGTGAGCCGACCCCAGATCGCTCCGGCGCTTGCGGTGGAGAGCTGTTGGCCGCAGACGATCGCCGCCAGCCCGACGAATCCGGGCTCGCGCTGGCGCAATGCCGGCATGCCCGTGAGTTCGAATATCGGCTTGAGACGCGGGTCCTGCTTGACCAGCGCGTGGACCGCATCTTCGAGGTCGGCCTGGGAGGAGAGGTGAATGAGCATGTGGAAGACTTAGCGGGTTTTTTCTTCTTCGTCATGGCCGGGCGCATTACTATGCCCGGCAACGACGAGATCAACATCGATGCCGCCACCCGTTTTCCGATTTGCGCCGAGCCCGAACGGCTACCTTCATCTCGGCCACGCTTATTCGGCACTGCTGAATTTCGACCTGGCGCGTCAGGCGGGTGGAAAATTCCTGCTGCGGATCGAGGATGTCGACGCTACGCGATGCCGGCCGGAATTCGAGGCCGCCATCTATGAAGACCTCGGTTGGCTCGGCATATCCTGGGAAGCGCCGGTGCGGCGGCAATCCGAGCATTTTTCGGAATATCGCGAAGCGGTGGAGAAACTGTCGGGCCGCGGGCTGATCTATCCCGCCTTCGAGAGCCGCGCCGAAATCGCCCGTCTGGTGGCGGAACGGGAAACAAATGCGCCCTGGCCGCGCGATCCCGATGGAGCACCGCTCTATCCGGGCACGGCGAAATCGCTTTCAGCGGAAGCGCGCCGGCAATTGATCGAACAGGGCGTGCCTTACGCGTTGCGGCTCGATCTGGCGGCGGCGTCAGCACAAGCCGCCGGTCTTGGTTGGGTCGAGCAAGGCGAAGGCCCGGATGGCGAGACCGGCATGGTGATCGCCCGGCCCGAGACCTGGGGCGACGTCATCCTGGCGCGCAAGGAGACGCCGACCAGCTATCATCTGTCGGTTGTGATCGACGACGCCCTGCAGGACGTCACCGACGTGGTGCGCGGCCAGGATCTGTTCTGGTCCACCAGCGTGCACCGCCTGCTGCAATCCCTGCTTGGCGCCCGCCAACCTGCCTATCGCCACCACCGGCTCGTGCGCGATTCCGCCGGCCAAAAATTGTCGAAATCGACCAAATCGACGGCCTTGCGTGAATTGCGCCGACAGGGCGCTGCGCCGGCCGACATCCGCCGTCTCGCGGGACTCCCGTAGTTCTACTGTGGGTTGCCAAAAAGCCCATCGTGACTCCGGCCGCGGTGGCATGCCATGCTGAGCCAAGGTGGGGTAAGGGGGATCATGGCGGCAAAACCGCGCGTGCGGCGTACAATACGGCTGACAAAAAAGCAGCCGCGGAAAAAGCGCGCGTCCGGCGCTGTCGCCAGGACGCGCGCCAAAAAGACACTTGCCAAAAAGACACTTGCCAAAAAGACACGTGCCAGGAAGTCGCGCGGCCAGCGGAAGGCAGCGCGCGCCACGCCCGGCATGGTGGAAACCGCGCTGGCGGCCTTCGCGCACGAGGTCCGCACGCCGCTCACCGGCATCCTCGCGATCAGCAATCTGCTGGCGACCTCCGACCTCGGCGAGCGCGAGCGGCGCTGGGTCGACACCATCACGGCAGGCGCGGAGCATCTGGCGAGCCTCGCCACCCTGTTTGTCGATGCCGCGCGCAGCGGCGGTCCGGGGCTGAAGGCGCGTGAGGACTTCTTCGATCTGCGCACGCTCGCACGTAATGCCGGCGATTCGCTGACCGGGCGCGCGGCGGCGAAGGGCCAGCGGTCATCGGTCGAGATTTCGGAAAAACTTCCCACGTTCGCCATCGGCGATCCCGTTCGGCTGCGCGCGGCGCTGGAGAACCTGATCGACAATGCGGTGAAATTCACCGAACAGGGCAGTGTCGCGCTGCAGGTCTCGCCACTGCGTGCGCGCAAGGGCAGGATCGGTGTTGCTTTCGCCGTCTCCGACAGCGGGATCGGCCTCACACTTGGCGAGGTCAAGCGCCTGTTCCGTCCGTTCTCGCAGGCCAATGTCTCGATCGCGTCGCGCTTCGGCGGCGCAGGCCTTGGACTGTCGTCGGTCAAGCAACTCGCGCGCGCCATGGGCGGCGACGTTGTCGTGACGCAACGGCGCGGCGGCGGGACGACTTTTACGCTTCATATCGTGCTGTCGCCGGCGAACGGACCGGTCACCGCGACATCGGGGGCCGATGGCGAGCACTTGATGGGTGCGCCACGCTCTCTGCGCCTGCTCAGTGTTGAGGACAATCCGTTCGGCCGGGTCGTGCTCAACGCCATCCTGACTGAACTCGGCCATCAGACCGAATTCATCGGTCAGGGCGAAGCCGCGCCGGCACGCATAGCGCAAGGTGGCTTCGATGCCGTGCTGATGGACATGGTGCTGCCCGGCATCAACGGCGTCGAGGCGATCCGGCGCATCCGCGCGCTGGATCCGCCGCACGGCCGCATCCCGATCATCGGCGTGTCGGGCCGCGGCGAGGACGAAGCGGCATCGCGTGCCGCCGGCGCCGACGCCTTCCTGGTCAAGCCGGTCAGTCCACGTGCGCTAGCGACTGCGCTGCTTGAAGCGACACGCCGTGCGGCAGCCGCGACTTGATGATCGCCGCGTTCAGTTCGCCGCCATAGACGAAGATCGCGGCGATGAAATACAAAAACACCAGCGCGATGATCACCGACGCCAGCCCCGCATACATCGTCACGTAGTTGTTGGCGAAACGCGTCAAATACTGGCCGAACACGATGCCCGAGACCAGCGATGCCGCCATGGTGAAGATGATGCCGGGCAGGATCTGCAGAAACCCGCGTCGTCCGGCCGGCAGCCAGGCGTGCAGGATGAAGAGCGCGACGACCAGCGCCCCGATCGTGACGCTGTAGCGGGTGACGTTGAGGAAGTGCTCGTTGGTCTCGACGAAAAACGGAATGTGGCGCCGCGCCGCCTCCAGCATCAGGGGAAACAGCACGATCAGGAACGCCATCGCGAGCGAGGTGAAAGCCGCGACCAGCGTGTAGCCGATCGACTCCAGCCGCAGCCAGTACCAGCTCCGCGGTTCGATCACGGAATAGGCGCGGTTGAGCGCGACCCGCAGCGCCTCGACGCCGTTCGACGCGAAATACACCGCCAGCACCGCGCCGATGGTCAGGATGTCGCCGCGGGTCGTCGTCAGCACATCGTGGATTTCGCCCGAGAGCGAATCGGCGACCTGCTTCGGCCAAACCTGCAGCATCAGCGAGGCCGCCTGGTCGGCGAGCTCCTTGGAACCGAAAAAGCCGGCCAGCGACGTCAGAACGATCAGGAACGGGAACAGCGCCATCAGCGTCGACAGCGCGATATGGCTGGCGATCGCCCAGCCGTCATCGGCGAGGAACGTGTAAAAGGCATCCTCCACGACGTGATAGAGGTAGCTGACCTGCCTCACATTTCACCCTGGCCTGGCGATTCACGGTTCGAGGGCTAGCTTCTGATATTATTGGGCTAAAAGCCAGAACGATAAGGCACTTGTGAACGTGTGGCGATCGGGGCGGGGCGGTGTTATGTAGCGCCGATGGCATCCTTTCTGGGTTCGATTATCCTCCCCCTTGCGGTCGCGGCCGTTGCATTTGTTCTGCTGTTGGGTCTCATCAACATGATGCGGGGCGGTTCGCCCAATCGCTCGCAAAACCTGATGCGGCTGCGGGTGCTGCTGCAGTTCGTCGCCATCGTCATCACCATGATCGTCGTCTGGGCGACGAGCAAATAGCGGGCAAGTAACAAGGGGACGCGCCAATGGTCGTGCTCAATCGAATCTATACGCGGACCGGCGATGACGGCACCACGGCGCTCGGCAGCGGCGAACGCCGCCCGAAATACGATCTGCGCGTCTCGGCCTATGGCACCGTGGACGAGACCAACGCCGCGATCGGCGTGGTGCGGCTGCATCTGACTGAGGCACGCGATCTCGATGCGATGCTGGGTCTGATCCAGAACGACCTGTTCGATCTCGGCGCCGATCTTGCGGTACCCCAGCGCGACGGAAAGGCGGAGCGCTTGCGCATGCTCTCAAGCCAGGTCGAACGGCTCGAGCGCGACATCGACACACTGAACGCCGATCTGGCGCCGCTGACCTCTTTTGTTCTGCCGGGCGGCACCCCCGCAGCGGCATACCTGCACCTCGCCCGTACCATATGTCGCAGGGCGGAACGCATGATCGTGGAACTCGCCGCCAGGCCCGATGAGCCGGTCAGTGCGCCTGCCATACACTATATGAACCGCCTGTCGGATTTCCTGTTCGTGGCCAGCCGCGCGGTGAACGATAATGGCGCCCGGGACGTGTTGTGGGTGCCCGGCCAGAACCGCTAAAGTGCCGTTCTGAACAGGGCGATTTTTGGCTTTCGCGCGTTGACCGCCGATAGCGGGACCTTTAGGTTCCGCGCCAAGCCAATCAAATCCCAGAATTCAAGCGAAAGAGGATCGATGAAGGTTCTTGTGCCGGTAAAACGGGTGGTCGATTACAACGTCAAGGTCCGCGTCAAGAGCGACGGAACGGGCGTCGAACTGGCCAACGTGAAGATGTCGATGAATCCGTTCGACGAAATCGCCGTCGAGGAAGCACTGCGGCTGAGGGAAGCCGGCAAGGCGACCGAAGTGGTGGTGGTGTCGATCGGCGCGCCGCAGGCATCTGAAACCATCCGGACCGGTCTTGCGATGGGCGCCGACCGCGGCATCCTGGTCAAGGCCGAAGGCAACGTGGAGCCGCTGGCGGTTGCGAAGATTTTGAAAGCCATCGTCGACCAGGAGAAGCCGGGCCTTGTCATTCTGGGCAAGCAGGCGATCGACGACGACTCGAACCAGACCGGCCAGATGCTGGCCGCACTTCTCGGCTGGTCGCAGGCGACCTTCGCCTCCAAGCTCGAAGTCGACGGTTCGGATTTCAAGGTCACGCGCGAAGTCGATGGTGGCCTGCAGACCGTGAAGCTGAAGGGACCGGCCATCGTCACCACCGATCTTCGTCTGAACGAGCCGCGCTACGCCTCGCTGCCCAACATCATGAAGGCGAAGAAGAAGCCGATCGACGACAAGAGCGCGGCCGATTACGGCGTCGACCTCACGCCGCATCTCGAAGTGCTCAAGACCACGGAACCGCCCGGCCGCAAGGGCGGCGTCAAGGTAAAGGACGTCGCCGAGCTGATCTCGAAACTCAAGACCGAAGCCGGGGTTCTGTGATGACCACGCTGTTGATTGCCGAACACGACAATGCGTCGATCAAGGACGCCACCAACAAGGCGCTGACGGCGGCCACCCAGCTCGGCGCCGAAGTGCACGTGCTCATCGCCGGTGAAAACGCCAAGGGCGCGGCGGAAGCGGCAGCCAAGCTCGCCGGTGTCAAGAAGGTGCTGCTCGCCGATGGTCCGGCCTATGCCCACGATCTTGCCGAGCCGCTGGCCGCGCTGATCGTGGCGCTGGCGTCCTCCTACGACGCCTTCGTCGCGCCCGCGACCTCACGCTACAAGAACGTGATGCCGCGCGTGGCGGCACTGCTCGACGTGATGCAGGTGTCGGAGATCATCAAGGTGGTCTCGCCCGATACGTTCGAGCGGCCGATCTATGCCGGCAACGCCATCCAGACGGTGAAGTCAAAGGACGCCAAGAAGGTCATCACGGTGCGGACCTCGACCTTTGCGGCGGCCGGTGACGGCGGTAGTGCGACGGTGGAAAATGCGGCCTCGGCGGCCGATCCGGGCCTCTCCAGCTTCGTCGGCGAGGAGGTCGCGAAAAGCGACCGCCCCGAACTGACGTCGGCAAAAATCATCGTCTCCGGCGGCCGCGCCATGCAGAGCCGCGAGAATTTCGCCAAATACATCGAGCCGCTCGCCGACAAGTTAGGCGCCGGCGTCGGCGCCTCGCGCGCGGCGGTCGATGCCGGCTATGCCCCGAACGACTGGCAGGTCGGCCAGACCGGCAAGGTGGTGGCCCCCGAATTGTATGTCGCGATCGGCATTTCCGGCGCGATCCAGCATCTCGCCGGCATGAAGGATTCCAAGGTGATTGTCGCGATCAACAAGGATGAGGACGCGCCGATCTTCCAGGTCGCCGATTACGGCCTGGTCGCGGACCTGTACCAGGCGGTTCCGGAATTGACCGAGGCGCTCGGCAAGCTCGGAAAATAAGGGCAGTCAAACACCGGCCGGATGCGTAAGCTCCGGCCGGTGTCGGTTTCTCTATATTAGATGAACAGGCGCGATATGCGCGCCGTTCCGGTGGATGGCAAGATGGCGGTGACAATCAACAAGGTCGGCGTGATCGGTTCGGGCCAGATGGGCAACGGCATTGCCCATGTGGCGGCGCTCGCCGGCTTTGACGTGGTGCTCAACGACGTGTCGGCCGAACGGCTCAAATCGGCGATGGCGACCATCAACGGCAATCTGTCGCGCCAGGTCGCCAAGAACATCATCACCGAGGATGCGCGCAAAGCTGCGCTGGACCGCATCGCCTCCGCCGAGAAGATCGACGGATTGTCGGATTGCGATCTGGTGATCGAGACCGCGGTCGAGAAGGAAGAGGTCAAGCGCAAGATCTTTCACGAGGTCTGCGCGGTGCTGAAGCCGGAAGCGATCGTCGCTTCCAACACCTCGTCGATCTCGATCACGCGGCTCGCCGCCTCGACCGACCGCCCTGAGAAATTCATCGGCATTCACTTCATGAATCCGGTGCCGCTGATGGAACTGGTCGAACTGATCCGCGGCATTGCCACCGATGATGCGACCTTCGACACCGCCAAGGAGTTCGTCACCAAACTCGGCAAGCAGGTCGCGGTATCCGAGGATTTTCCGGCCTTCATCGTCAACCGCGTGCTGCTGCCTATGATCAACGAGGCGATCTACACGCTCTACGAAGGCGTTGGAAACGTCGAGGCGATCGATGCGGCGATGAAGCTCGGCGCGCACCATCCGATGGGGCCGCTGGAACTGGCCGATTTCATCGGCCTCGATACCTGCCTGTCGATCATGCAGGTGCTGCATGAGGGGCTGGCGGACTCGAAATACCGCCCGTGCCCGCTGTTGGTGAAATATGTCGAGGCCGGCTGGCTCGGTCGCAAGACCCAGCGTGGTTTCTACGACTACCGCGGCGACAAGCCGGTCCCGACGCGCTGACGTTCAACGTCCCATTAACCACTCGTGGCTAGGGTCCCTGCGTTCGGGGAGTCTGGCGTATGGACGTGGTGGCGTTGGTAGGCAGCCTTCTGGCTGCCAAGGCGGGGAACACGCAGATGCAGGTTGCCGCCTCCATCATCAAATCCAACGTCGATGCGGAGAAGTTCGCGGTCCAGACGCTGCTGGGCGGACAAACGTCTTCATCCGCCAATCTTGGCCCTGGTGTCGGCGGCAACCCCATGCACAGTAGGGCTTGGGGTGGGCATTACCCGAATACCACAATATCTAGTACCCAACGCGCCGTCGCGCTATGATCCCGCGGTCGCCGGCTTTACCGCCGCCTTGATCAGCGTGGTGGCGTCGTCGCTGGCCCATTCGGCGGGACCTGCGATGGTGCCGATCTCGCAGCCCTGGCCGTCGACCAGGATCGAGGTTGGCATCCCGAGCGCCTTGCCGATGTTCTTAAGATCCTGAAATACCTTGGCTTTCGTATCTGTGAAATAGGCCAACCGGGCCAGATTGGCCTCTTTCAGAAAGTTTTTCGGCTTTTCGGGGTCGCGGGTGTCGATGTTGATCGCGACCACCTCGAAATCCTTGCCGCCGAGCTTGGTCTGCAGGCTGTCGAGCGCCGGCATTTCCTTGCGGCAGGGTACACACCAGGTCGCCCACAGATTGACCAGCACGGTCTTGCCGCGCCATTCCGAGAGCTTTCGGGGCTTGCCGTCGGCATCCTCGAACGCGAGGTCAGGCAGTCTTAGAGGACTGGTCGCCATGGTCAGCGCGGCCACTTCGCCATGCGCCAATGGCCCGATCTTGCGCGCCAGTTCGACCGCGCCGGCGCAGGCGGAATCGCCGCTTCCACCGCGCTTGAGACCGCCGAGGCCGTAGACCCCGGCAAAGCCGATCAGCCCGCCGACCAGGACGGCGCCGATGGCGATCGGGATCCGGCGCGTGGCGGCCAGGCGAGGGGAGGGCTGATCGGGCATATCGTTTGTCATCCTGTATCAGATACGGCTATGCAGTGCGCATGTTACGGTCGAAACCCGCCCGGCGTTTCGCGGTTTCGGCGATCAATGGCAAGAAGTCTGAATAACCGGCCTGAATAAGAAGTCGTGAGCGAGAAGTCATGAGCAACAAGATGTGGGGCGGCCGGTTCACCGAACGTCCCGATGCGATCATGGAGGAAATCAACGTCTCCATCGACGTCGATCGCCATATGTATTCCCAGGACATCGCCGCGTCCAAGGCCCATGCCGCGATGCTGTCCGCGCAGGGCATTATCACCGCCAACGATGCGAAAAATATCGGCAAGGGTCTAGACACGATTCTGTCAGAAATCGACAACGGGTCGTTCGATTTCAAGCGCGCGCTCGAGGACATTCACATGAATGTCGAGAGCCGGCTTTCCGAGTTGATCGGGCCTGCGGCAGGAAGGCTGCACACCGCGCGCTCGCGCAACGACCAGGTCGCGACCGATTTCCGCCTCTATGTCCGCGACACCATCGATGAAACCGATGCGGCGCTCGCCGCCTTCCAGCAGGTGCTGGCGGCGCGGGCGCTGGAACATGCCGGCACCGTGATGCCGGGCTTCACCCATCTGCAGACCGCCCAACCGGTGACGTTCGGGCATCATCTCTTGGCCTATGTCGAGATGGCGGCTCGCGACCGCGGCCGGTTTGCCGACGCGCGCAAGCGGCTGAACGAATCGCCGCTCGGCGCCGCAGCCCTCGCCGGCACCTCGTTCCCGATCGACCGGACGGCCACCGCCAAAGCGCTCGGCTTCGACCGGCCGATGGCCAATTCGCTCGACGCGGTCTCGGACCGCGACTTCGTGCTCGAGACGCTTTCGGCGGCGTCGATTGCGGCCATGCACATGTCGCGCTTTGCCGAGGAGATCGTGATCTGGACCTCGCCGCTGGTCGGCCTGGTGCGGCTATCCGACAAGTTCACCACCGGCTCCTCGATCATGCCGCAAAAGCGCAACCCTGATGCGGCCGAACTGGTGCGGGCCAAGACCGGCCGGGTGATCGGTGCGCTCACGGGCTTGTTGATCGTGATGAAGGGATTGCCGCTCGCCTATCAAAAGGACATGCAGGAGGACAAGCAGGGCGCGATGGAAGCATTTTCCGCGCTGTCGCTCGCGGTCCGCGCCATGACCGGCATGGCCGCCGACCTCGTGCCCGACGAAGCGCGGATGAAGGCTGCCGCCGGCGAGGGCTATGCCACCGCCACCGATCTTGCCGACTGGCTGGTGCGGACGTTGAGGATGCCGTTCCGCGACGCCCATCACGTCACCGGCCGCATCGTCGCCCTGGCGTCGAAGCAGGGCGTGGCACTGCACGAACTGCCGCTGCGGGCGATGCAGGAGATCGAGCCGAAGATTACGGTGGAGGCCTTGCGCGTGCTGTCGGTGGAAGCCTCCGTCAAGAGCCGCACCAGCTATGGCGGTACCGCGCCGAAGAACGTGACGGCGCAGGCCAAAGCCTGGCTGAAGCGGCTGGAAAAAGAGCGAAAATTGGGCTGATCGCAAAAATTTCGCTGCAATTTCTTGGGTTTCCAAGGGGCGGTGGCTCTCGCCAGAGCAGAGCAATCTTTGTATGGTGCGGCCCGCGTATTGGGGATTTCGTCGTGACCAGTAACTACCGGCTGACATCGTCGGGATGGGCCATCATCCTGCTGAGCGTGACCGCGCTCGCGCTCGGCGGCTGCGGCCGCAAGGGCGGCCTCGACTTGCCGCCGAATGCCGCGAACGCATCGGCGCAAGGGGCGACCGCCGATTCGGAAGCGGAGCGCGCCGCCCAGCCCGGCGTCTTCAATCCGGGCTACGGCTCCGACGCTGCGCCGACGGCAGCCAAAGGCAACAAAAGGTCGTTCATCCTCGACCCGCTCCTCAACAGCAACTGAGCGCGCCATGAATCACTTCGACTATCGCAACGGCGTGCTGCACGCCGAGGCGGTGAACCTGATCGAACTGGCGGACGCGGTCGGCACGCCCTTCTATTGCTATTCGACGGCGACGCTGGAACGTCACTACCGGGTTTTCACCGAGGCCTTTGCCGGCGAGAAGACGCTCGTCTGCTACGCCATGAAGGCCAATTCCAACCAGTCGGTGCTGCGCACGCTGGCAAAGCTCGGCGCCGGCGCCGACGTGGTGTCCGGCGGCGAGTTGAAGCGGGCGCTGGCAGCCGGAATTCCGCCCAACAAGATCCTGTTTTCCGGCGTTGGCAAGACCGAGGCGGAGCTTCGCGCGGCGCTGGCGGCCGACATTCTCTGCATCAACGTCGAGTCCGAACCCGAGCTCGACCTGCTGTCGCGGCTCGCGGTCGAGATGGGCCGGACCGCGCGGATTTCCGTTCGCGTCAACCCGGACGTCGATGCCGGCACCCACGCCAAGATCGCCACCGGCAAGTCGGAGAACAAGTTCGGCGTGCCGATCGAGCGCGCCCGCGAGGTCTATGCCCGCGCCGCCAGGCTGCCCGGGATCAAGGTCACCGGCACCGACATGCATATCGGCAGCCAGATCACCGATCTCAGCCGCATGGAGACCGCGTTCCGGATCCTTTCCGACTTCGTGACCACGCTGCGCTCCGACGGCCACAACATCTCGCATATCGATTTCGGCGGCGGGCTCGGCATTCCCTATCACGCCGACCGCGAGGCGCCGCCGCTGCCCTCGGCCTACGCCGCCATGGTCAAGCGGGTGACGCATAATCTCGGCTGCACGCTGATGTTCGAGCCGGGACGGATGATCGTCGGCAATGCCGGCATCCTGGTGGCGCGCGTGATCCATGTGAAGCCGGGCGACGCCAAGAATTTCATCATCATCGATGCCGCGATGAACGACTTGATCCGTCCGACGCTGTATGAGGCGCATCACGACATCGTTCCGGTCCGCGAGCCGGCCCACGGCGACCGCGCGATCACGGCCGACGTGGTCGGGCCGGTGTGCGAGACCGGCGATTACATCGCGCTCGATCGCCAGCTCCCCGAGCCGAAGCCCGGCGATCTCCTCGCCGTCATGACCGCCGGCGCCTATGGCGCGGTGCAGTCCGGCTTTTACAACACGCGCGCCTTGGTCCCGGAAGTGCTGGTCAAGGACGACCAATACGCCGTGGTGCGCCCGCGCATCGAGGTCGAGGAACTGATCGCGATGGACCGCCAGGCGCCGTGGCTGTGATCCCTACGCAAGATCCTACTTCGCCGCGTGGCTGCCGCCTTTCGCGCCGCCGACCACCACCCCCGCCGCCTTCTCGATCGGCTTGATCGCGGAGGTGAAATCCGACTCCGGGCCCATGTCGCGGATCACGGTTTCCCAGAGGCGCCCGACCGCTTCGGCGACCTCCATCGACAGCCCGAGCGACTTCATCTCGTCGAGCGCGAGCCGCACGTCCTTCACCATCAAGCCGGTGGCAAAGCCGAAGTCGAAAGTTCGCGGCAATACGGCGCGCGGAAACTTGTCGCGGCTCGCCGTGTTCATGCCCGAGCCGGCATTGATGACGTCGATCATGACGGCGGGATCGAGTCCTGACTTGACGCCCATCACCACCGCTTCCGACGTCGCCACCATGGCGGTCGCGGAGAGGAAATTGTTGGCGAGCTTCATGGTCTGTGCGGAACCCGGCTTCTCGCCGATGAAGAACACTTTTCCGATGACGCCGAGCGCGGGCTTGAGCATGTCGCAATCGGCGCGCGGGCCCGACACCATCACCGCGAGCGTGCCCTTTTCCGCGCCGCCGACGCCACCGCTGACCGGGCAGTCGATCTGCACGATGTTCTTTTTCGCGAGCAGGCTGTGAATTCGTACCGCCATCTGCGAGCCGACGGTGGAGAGATCGACGAAACGCTTGACGCGGCTGCCTTCGATCACGCCGCCCGCACCGGTCGCGACATCGAGCGAGGCCTGCAGCGACGGCAGGCTTGCCAGCACCGTCTCGCAGCGGTCGGCGATGTCCTTTGGCGATGCTGCCGCCTGCGCGCCGAGCGCAACCAGCCTGTCGAGCGCCTGGTTGCTGGTGTCGAACACGGTGAGCCGATGGCCGGCCTCGATCAGGCGACGCGCCATCGGGGTGCCCATCTTGCCAAGGCCGATGAATCCGATTTCCATGATGTTGTTCCTTCATCTCGTCATTGCGAGCGCAGCGAAGCAATCCATTCTTTCTTTGTGCGGCGCCATGGATTGCTTCGCTGCGCTCGCAATGACGGCTTAACGATGCGATTCCGCTCTCACCCCGGTTCCGCCCAGGGCCTTGTCGTAGGTCGTCTTGTCCATGACGTTTCCTTGCGTGTTTTTACGATTTCGGGGCGACGTTACGGGGTCGCAGCCCCGCAGTCACGCCTTCGTGTTATGCGTATTTCCAGGTGTGGGTTGGCCCCACAAACGGGTGCCTCATTGCAGCCTTTGTGCTAGGCTGATTTGTCGGTAACCCGGAGAGTTTATTGAACGGCGTCTCCCCTGACCCCAAGGAGCCAGCGCGCGAGCCTGACGCGGTCGCGCGGCTTCAACTGACGCAGGCCCTGCAGCGGGCACAATATGCCATTGCGTGGGAGCGCGCCTGGCCGGTTCTCGCCCGGCTTTTGACCGTCATTGGACTGTTTCTGGTGGTGTCCTGGGCCGGATTGTGGCTGGCGCTGCCGTTCAGCGCACGCGTCGTCGGCGCCGCCCTGTTCGTGCTGCTGGCGCTTGGCGCGCTGTTCCCAATGCTGCGCTTTCGCTGGCCTAGCCGCGAAGAGGGATTGAACCGGCTCGACCGCGGCACCGGCGTCCGCCATCGCCCGGCGACCGCGCTCACCGACACGCTGGCGACCAACGACCCGGTCGCGTTGGCGCTTTGGAAGGAGCAGCGTGAACGCACGCTGGCCTCGATCAAGCGCATCCGCGCCGGTCTGCCTGCGCCGCGGCTCGCGATCCACGATCCCCGGGCGCTGCGCGCACTGGTGGTGGTGATGATGGCGGCGGCCTATGTCGCCGCCGGTGACGAACGCGCGATGCGGATTGTCGCCGCCTTCGACTGGAACGGCGTGCTGGCCCCGGCCAACATCCGGGTCGACGCCTGGGTGACGCCGCCGGTCTATACCAGCAAGCCTCCGATCATTCTTTCCGCTGCGAACAAGGACGCCGGCGGGCCCGACAGCGGGCCGTTGTCGGTTCCGGCCGGCAGCACGCTTCTGGTGCGCTCCAGCGGCGGCACCATCGACGTGGTGGTCGGTGGCGGCGTCAGCGAAATAGCGCCCAGCGAACAGGCGCCCAAGGGTACCAACGAGCGGCATTTCAAGATTGCGGGCGATGGCACCGCCCATGTCCGCGCGCCGGCCGGCCAGCCGGTCTGGAAATTCTCAGCGTTGCCCGACCGTCCGCCGACCATATCGCTGGCAAAGGATCCGGAACGCCAGGCCCGCGGCTCGCTGCAGATGTCCTACAAGATCGAGGACGACTACGGCGTCACCGAAGCGCACGCCGTGTTTGCCCGTGACACTACCAAGGAGCCGGCCAAAGAGACGGCCAGGGCGGGGGCCGAGAAGG
>Ga0310810_10003291_pt1 | contig 17604 bp, 13 predicted proteins | sample NCmetagenome_FD_207641 | JGI IMG/M metagenome (GOLD analysis project Ga0310810, IMG submission 207641) | Soil microbial communities from experimental microcosm in Duke University, North Carolina, United States - NC | ecosystem: Engineered > Artificial ecosystem > Soil microcosm > Unclassified ...
CCCTTGCGAGTGGAATCGCCACCGGCGAGCGATGGCGGGATCACACCAGTCGCAATGTTGCCGCGGCCGCTCATGATCGAATTGAGAATCGCTCGACTATCGACGGCGTAATTCATCGCCTGTCTCACGCGCGGATCGGCGAGTGGCCCACGAGTTGTATTGATCGCCACGTAAAGCATTCGAAGTGCAGGCGCCGACTCGAGCATCGCTTTCTTGTCGTCGGTGTCTTCCCAATTTCGAGTTTCGGCTTCGGGCACGTAAAGAACATCCACGTTCCCTGATTCAAACTCAGCCACCGCGGTGCTGGGCTCAGGGATAATTCGCGCGCGAAGTGAATCGGCCTTTGGCGCTGTTCCCCAATAGGTGGGATTCTTCGCGAAAAGCAGATAATCGTCGTGCTTCCATTCGACGAACTTCCACGGACCAGTTCCAATGGGATGCTCGCCGAAGTTCGACGGAACTGAATCGGGAACGATCGACGCTACCGGCATTGCGAGAAGTTTTGGGAAAATCGCAAACGGCTCGGTCAATCGAATGATGACCGTCGAATCATTTGGCGCGGAAAGTCCCGCGACCTGTTTTGCTTTTCCGTCGGCGTAATCCTTTGCGCCGGCGATCGGATAAAGCGGCCATCCACGTCCGCCCTTTGTCGCCGGATCGAGCGCGCGCATGAAGCTCGAGATCACCTGGCGCGCAACGAACGGGCGTCCATCCTGGAACTTCACGCCGCTTCGAAGATGGAACGTGTATGTCAGTCCATCGTTCGAGACGGTCCATTCCCGCGCGAGGCCGGGAACGATCTGCGCGTCGGGAGTGAAGCGCACGAGACCGTCGAACACGTAGGCGACAGCTCGGCCCGTTGGAACATCAGTCGAGAGCGCGGGGTCTAGTGATCTCGGATCGTACGTGTCACGCGAGTCGATGAGGGTGCGACGAGCAGGGGAGGATTCTCCGCCCGTGCACGAGATGAAAACCACCAGTGCTACGAGGGAAATTCGCCGGTTGCGCATCTGTGTTACCGTTGACATGGGGTGGGCGAACGCGAGAACTTACCGGGCCCTCTGGAAGGCGTCAATTTGAGCGATAACTACTACTACCGGCGCCATCTGAGTGCCGCTGATCTGATGCCCGCAATCGGCGTGGGCATCGCGGCCGGCCTGGCAGGCTTCTACCTTGTGCAACTCTTAATCCAGCGTACTCCATTGGTGCCACCCGAGGCTCTCGCCCGCGAGCCTGAGCCTCCGGAGCCGAGAAGCGGGCCGGCGGGCCCGTGGGACCGCCGACCAAGCGGCTGATGCGCCACGGATTCGCGCGGCGTCTCCTCCCGTTCGCTCTAGCAGTTACGACAATTACCGCCGCGCGAACCGCCTCTGCCCAGGACGTTACCTGCGACCGCGGCGACCTCGAGGTGCGCGGCCTCAAGTTCACGGGTAACGCCGCGTTCTCATCGGCCGAGCTGTCGAAGATCATCGTTACAACTCCGTCGGCGTGGGCGAGACGTTTTCTTCATCTGCCATTTACTGTCCGACGCTGCCTCGACCGGTCGGAGCTGCCAAGGGATCGTGCGCGCCTGATCATCTTTTATAGAAAGCGCGGGTTTCCTGAAGTCGCGGTCGATACGGCGGTGCACAATGTCGGCAGTGATGGGGTCGAAGTGCAGTTCATGATCCGCGAAGGAATTCCGACCCGACTTCAATCCCTGGTGATCACGGGATTGGATTCGGTGAAGAATGCGCCCGCTATTACGCGGAATCTTGCGGTGCGCGCCGGCCAGCGATTCGATCGAGTGAACATCGAAGCTGCGCGCGACACAATCGCAAGGCGACTGCGCAACAATGGATATCCGCACGCGGAAGCGACGAACACATTCGCTGTGGATTCTTTGCGGCTCACCGCAGTGGACACGATTGCGGTTTCGACGGGACCGTTTACGCGACTCGGAAAAGTCGACATCGACGTCGTGCCGTTTGCTGGAAAGAAGCAACAGATCTCGAGTCCGGTTGTTCGGCGGATCATCGGGCTCGAACCCGGGAGAGTTTATCGGGAGGAAGATCTGCTGAATGCGCAGCGGACGTTATATCAGACGGAAGCGTACCAGCACGTCTCTGTGCTTCCCGATTCCGCATCCGATCCGAAAGATTCGATAATCGGAATCAAGGTGCTGGTCGCAGAAAACACGACGAAGGCAGCGCGACTGGGCGCAGGCTATGGAACGCTCGACTGCTTTCGGCTCACCGGGGAGCTCACGAATTACAATTTCCTTCGCACTGCACGGCGACTGGACCTCACGACCCGCGTTTCGAAAATCGGTATTGGCGATCCTGTCGGCGGACTGAAGGACCTGTGTCCGCAAGCGAAGTCGGATCCGTTCAGCAAGAAGCTGAACTACTATCTCGGTGCAACGTTGCGGCAGCCGGTGTTCTCCGGACTCCGCGCACTTCCGACGATCACGTTGTTCAGCGAGCGTGTGTCCGAGTACAACGCGTATCTCCGCACGACATCGATTGGAGGAATTGCGTCGGTCGATGTTCGACGATTCCGTCGTACGCCGTTGACGTTTGCATATTCGATGGATCTCGGACGAACGGAAGCGCAGCCCGCGCTGTTCTGCGCGGTGTTCAACATCTGCGACGTTGAAGACAGGCGCCGAGTGCAGCAGACCCAAAGGTTGGCGGTGGTTAGTGCCATCGTGTCGCACGACAACTCGAACAGCGTTTTTTCACCGACAGCAGGATCGCAGTGGCGAATGGAAGTGAGACATGCATCGCCGATCACACTCTCCGATGCTTCTTTGCGGTTCAACAAGATGCTTGCGGAGCGATCGCAGTATTGGGGAGTTGGTGGAGGAGCAGTCGTCGCATTTCGCGTGCGGACTGGAGTCGTATTCGGGCGGTCACTCAGCGACAACACGAGCTTTATTCCGCCGCAGGAGCGATTGTATGCAGGCGGCCCGACAACCGTTCGCGGTTACCCGCAGAATGAGCTCGGGTCAGCGATCTACGTCGCGCGGAATTTCCGAATTGTTTTTCCTGAGGCGCCGCAAACCGATACTACGTTCGAGATTCTCCCGGACGATCATTCATTTCGCCGGGCGGTTCCGGTGGGTGGAAACTCGCTGCTGGTGAGTAATCTCGAGCTTCGTCTGCGGAGTCCATTTCTTCCGGATGTTCTTCAGTGGACTCTTTTCACCGATGCAGGTGACGTATGGAACCGTGGTCAGGCCGGAAGCTTCCAGAATTTCCGCTTGAAAATCACGCCGGGTGTGCAGCTTACTGCGCTGTCACCGGTGGGACCGGTACGGCTCGTGGTGGGGTACAATCCGTATAGCAGGCCGACGGGTCCGATCTATTTTGAAGTCCCGCGCGGTGGGGCAACAGTGGATGGGTTCAGTGCGGAGCCGAACGCGCTTCCATGCGTGAGTCCCCTCAATGGTCTCGCTGTTCACCGGCTCGATCCAACGACGAATGTTCTGACGCAGAATGAAGGAGTCTGCAGAGCGTCGTTCACACCAACAGGCAACAGAAGCTTTCGAAGCCGGCTCACCTTCGGGCTGGCTATAGGTCAGGCTTTTTAGACGATGTCACGGCGTCAACGAATTGTCACCTGGAGCGCACTCACGCTGCTGGCAGCGATGGTGATCGTTGTATTGATCGCCGTCTCGCTGACGCAGACGAGTTACGGCAAGGGACAAATTCGCCGTTATGTACAGTCATGGATATCGGGCAAGGTTCAGGGGAAGTTTTACATCGGTAAGATCAGCGGCGGTCTGTTCAATGGAGTCACCATCGACTCCGTCGACATTCGCGATGCCGAAGACTCGGTGTTCATCGCGTCGGGCCCGGTGAAAGTTCACTACGACGTTCGCGACATTTTCGATCGCCGGATTCTCATCAGTCATCTCGAGGTGCAGCGAGGGTTCGTTCATCTCAGACAGCACGCGAATGGTGACTGGAATTGGCGGCTGATTTTTCCTGAAGGGCCGGGTGGTCCGAAGAATGGTCGCGGCTTTGGCGATTTCATCGTCATGGACTCCGCGGACATCCGTGGTGGTAATGTCGTGCTGACTTTGCCGTGGCATCCATCGGATACGCTGCGAGGATACAAGCGCGATAGTGCCATCACTCACGCTTTGACGTCTCTGACTCGCGACAATCCCGGGAATGACTGGCCGACGGAGATCAGAAGAACGCGCGAAGGTTTTGCGCGTACGTGGCGGTTCAGCGACATCAATGCAAATCTGAGTTATGTGCGGATAACCGTTCCGGACACCGCGGGAAGATTTTTTAAGATTGCGCGCGCCTCGTTGCGCACGTCGGATCCGCCGCTCGATGTAAGAACGCTGAGCGGCGATGTGAACATTCTTGGAGATTCGGTTTGGCTGAATCTGCCGCATTTCACGTTGCCGGCTTCGGGCGGAAGCGCGAAAGGAAAGGTGTATTGGGGCGGGCCCGATCCAATGCGCTGGGCGATTCACATCACGGGTGATTCGGTCCAGCTCAAGGACATCGCGTGGGTTTATCCCACGCTGCCGACAACGGGCGGGGGGCGCCTCGAGCTCGACATCAACAACGAGCGTCATCCGCACATCATGGATTACGCCATCACGAAGATGGATGTGCGCACAGTGCGGTCGCGTCTGCTTGGCAGCATGACGTACGGTGTTGGCGGGCCGGTGCTCGTAGTGAAGGATGTTGCACTCCAAGGCGCGCCGCTCAATTTCGATTTGATTCGTGCTCTCAATGGAAAACCGTTTCCGTATGATTGGCGAGGTGATTTCACCGGGAATGTCCGCGGTGTCGGCGGCCCGCTCAATCGATTCCGTGTCGATGAATCACGATTCACGTTCGCTGATGCGCACGTGCCGGGAGCAATCACGCGCGGAAGCGCTCGAGGTGAGCTCGACATTCTGTATCCGGCGTTCACGAAATTTCTCGGCCTCGATGTAAACGTCGAAACGCTAGATCTTCGCACGATTCAGTACTTGAATCCGGAGTTCCTCGAGCTGAAGGGAACCATTAGCGGGACGACTCGCCTCGATTCATCGTGGCTCGATGTTCGATTCTCGAACGCCGACATCGTGCATCATGACGGCGATCTGCCGACTTCACGCTTCACAGGATCGGGAAGAATCACGTACGGCAAGGATTACATGCATTACGACATGGCACTCCAGGCCGACCCCGTGAACATGACGACGATTGCGCACTCGTATCCGTCGGTGCAGCTGCGAGGGAATTACACAGGGCCGATGACGGTGAAGGGAACGGCGCCGGCGCTCGATGTTGTCACGACTCTTACCGGCGCAGGCGGAACGTTGTCGTACACCGGGCTCGTCGATGCCAACCTTCCTCTGTACGGCGCGCATGGATCGGGAAGCGTTGCCAATCTCAATTTCAGATCGCTCATCGAGAATCAGAAAGCGCCGCGCACGAATCTGAACGGATCGTATACGGTCGATTTTATTGGAGACTCAGTCGTTACGGGCACTGGGACTCTCAAAACGTCGCTCAAGGGAACGATCGATCGACTTGAAGTTGCGTCGTCCGATGCGACTGTTCGAGTCGACAAGGGCATGGCGTACATCGACACACTTGTCCTCCAGAGTGCATCAGCTCACGCGAGTGCGTCGGGATCGGTGGCGATGACTGAAACAGCGGGGTCGGGCAAGCTTGGTTTTGTTGTCGCGATTGATTCGCTGTCAGATGTAAAGCGCTACGTGAACTCGGCGACAGCGTTACCGGCGGATTCACTCCGCGGTGCGATTCGCATTGCGGGCGAAGTCAGTGGTGGCCCGAAGCTCATGTCGTTGAGCGGGACGATCACCGGTCGTGAGCTTGCCGCTGCCGGCAAGCGAATCGAATCGATTAGCGGAAAGTTTTCGCTGGACGATCTCACGAATAATCCGAATGGAGTGCTCACGCTTCGCGCAGACAGTGTGAAGGCTGGCCCACTCGCGTTCAGATCGATCGATGCGAATGCAAAGCTGGACTCGAGCGGGCTCGGCGTTTTCGATGCATCGCTCGCGACGGGCAACGGTGTTATCTCGAAGCTGCGCGGAACCGCGTTTCACTCGGGTGACACGACGCGACTGTCGCTCGACAGCGGACAGGTGACCGTTTCGAACGGATCGAGCTACCGTCTCGACGCTCCGGCACACGTAACTCTCATTCCAAATGGTGGATCGCTCGATTCACTCATGCTGAGCTACTCGAAAGCACGCTTGGCAATTCGCGACGTTCGGCTCGTTGGCGATTCGATTCGCGGTAACGTGCGCACTGACAGCGTCGACTTGAGCATTCTCGAAGCGTTTGCGCCCGGAGTTCAGGCGGCGCGCGGAGCATTGGTCGCGAACGTAGACGTCAGTGGAACTGTAAAGCAGCCGGTGCTTGTCGGGCAGTTCAGGATTACTGATGGCTCTGCAACACTGACGAGTGTCGGAACGAAGCTGAATCAGGTGAATGCGGATATCTCGCTCGAGAGAGATACGGTCTTCATCAAGAAGCTTTCGGCAGCGACGCAGCGGGAGAAACACGGAACGATGGCCGTGGACGGTTACATCAGTCTGGAGCAGCCATCGAACCCATCGTTCGCCTTGAAAGCCACTGCAGAAAATTTTCACATTATCGAGAAGCCGGGGCTCGCGTCGCTCGATATTTCGACCGACAATCCGCTGACACTTCGAGGCTCGTACAAAGGCGCGACAGTCAGTGGTGCGGTGAGAGTGGATCGCGGCACGATCTACATTCCCGAGCTGATTACCAAGAAGATTGTCGATCTCAATGATCCCGAGTTTGCGGGCATCGTCGATACTCTTCTGGCACGCGATCGGAAATTGCTTCCGGAAACGCCGACCGATTTTGCGCGAAACCTGTCGCTGGAGAATGTGCAGGTGAACATCGGCGACGCGGTTTGGCTTCGGTCCTCGGAAGCGAACGTCAAACTCGGTGGATCGCTCAACGTAACGCTTGGTCCAAATCCGCAGACTGGTGAGCATTCGCAGCTGGCGCTCGAAGGAACTTTGAATGCCGTGCGCGGAACGTATCGGCTAAACCTTGTCGATCCGTTCGTGCAGCCGACGTTCGACGTGGAAAGCGGGAGCCTTCGTTTTTTTGGAACGCCGGATTTGAATCCGACACTCGACATTCGGGCGATTCATACCATAAGACAGCCTCGGCAGCGGACAGCCAACGTGCGGGACATTCGAGTTCGTGTGACGATCGGCGGCACGCTCGAGAAGCCGCAGCTCGCGCTGGACAATCCGGATAATCTTCCGCTCTCGCAGTCGGATCTTTTGAGTTATTTGATTACGGGCGAGCCCGCGATCGCGCTCGACAATACGACAGCGGAGTATCAGTCGCAGCTCGCGTCAGTGGCGATTCGTTACGGTGGCAACCTCATCACGAACGCGATTCCGAAGAATGTTCTCGATATCGTCGAGCTACAGACGGCGGGTTACAACACTGAGGCGCGCTCGACCGACCCGTACTACTACAATCTTCTGAACACTCGCGCGATCCTTGGCAAGCAGATCGGGAATCAGTGGTTCATCGGATTGAGCACCGGGCTCTGCGTTGTGAACGCGAGCAACTTCGTCGAAAACTTCGGGCTGAAGCTGGAGTATCGGTTCAATTCGATTTATTCGGCGCAGGCTGGTATCGAGCCGGGGTCGAGTGATCTCACGTGCGCGCGCTCGAATGCAAGTCAGATTCAGCAGCAGACGCCGCGGCAATTCGGGTTCGACCTGTTTCGAACGTGGCGATTTTAAACGGTAGCCGAAAGGGTTGCGATCCCGTGTGTTATTCGTCGCCTGTGTATGGCAGAATCCCGGGAAAAAGACGCGATGACTTGCCGGTCCTGCGGCAACGAGGAACGCGCCTCGGAGGGCTACCCATGCTCTTCGTGCGGGACATTCATCTGCGTTATTTGTAGCTTTCGTGGTGTAGTTCAGTGCAACCGTTGTTCGCCGGGCACGGTGAATCGAGTACCGACCCCGACTCCTCACACACAAATCCCACTAATCGACTGGCCTGAGCATTGAGACGAATCTCTGTGAGAACGCCGCTTGCGCCGGTGCTCGGAGAGCCCCGGGCGAACGGCACTCAGGAGACTCAGATTCTGCACGGTCACTGTGCGATCGTTGTCGGCGTCGAAGGCAAATGGCTTCGTGTACAATCCGCCGACGGATACGAAGGCTGGCTCCACGAGGGATACTCGCAGCCGTGTGAGGACGGCAAGGAAGCAGAGTGGGGATGGGATGTCGAAGGCGAGCTGTCGATGGGCTGCAGCGTCCGACAGAAGGACGGCGCCACGCTCGACCTTCCACTTGGCGCTCTGATCGGCGATGGACATCGCATTACCGGACGAACAATGGATCGAGCCGCACGGCGTGAAATGTTCCCGCCGACTGCCGAAGCGATTGTAGTTTCCGCGACCGCATTGTTTCAGGGAACGTATTACCAATGGGGCGGCGTAACGCCCTGGGGCGCAGACTGCTCAGGAATGGTGCAAAGCGTGTTCGCGTTACATGGAGTGCACCTCCTCCGCGATGCGTGGCAGCAGGCAACGCAGGGAATTCCGGTCGAAGGCGGACTCGAAGCCGTAAAAGCGGCGGATCTTCTTTTCTTTTCGGATCGGGAGGACGGACACATCACGCACATCGCGATGTCGATGGGCAACTCGCGACTCGTGCACGTCGCGATCGGTCGCGGCGGGCACTGCATCGAGTCACTCGACAGGCCTGATGATTATGTCACCGGACTAATCGGCAGATTCCGTCACGCGCGAAGAATTCTGGCTTAGCTCACCATCATGTTCGGCTGCATCACGACAGCCTGAACGTTGCTCACGAACAATCTCACGTCCGCGGTCGGCTCTCCGTCGAGCGACACGCGCATGCTGTACAGTCCCGCTGAGTTCAGCGGAAGATCGATCACCGCGATGATCGGCAGATCCATCTCGAATGCGGGATTCGGTCCTGGTGCAACATTCAGCTCGCCGTCGGAAGACCAGAGCTCTTCATCGCTCGGACTCAACCATTTGAAAGTCAGCGTGTGGTGACCGATGTCCTCCATCGATCCCTTCAGGCGAAGAACGAAATGCGTCCGCGGATGAATCGCGGGAAATCCGCCGACCTGAAGCGCATCGAATACGCCGAGTACGTTGAGCTTTCCCTCTTGTGAGAGATTTGCGCCGTCGGCGAACACCGCGAAAGAGATGTGCATGCGAGAAATTAGCGGTCGCGCACCGGCACTAGCTAGCTTTGACTGAATGGTTGCGAGAGAGGAACACTCCGCTTTTGGAAAAACGGACGCACTGCTGATACTGATGGCCACCATCTGGGCGGTCAATTTCAGTGTCGTCAAATACGCGACGGGAATACTGAGTCCGCTCGCACTAACCGGACTTCGCGTTGTGATTGCGGCGGTTGTTCTTCTGACGATCGCGTTCCTGCAGAGAAAACCCTGGCCTCCGCGCCGAGACATCGTCGCGCTCATGATGCTTGGCGTGATTGGAAATGGATTATATCAAATCTTTTTCATCGAGGGTTTATCTCGCACGAAGGTCGCCAACGCGGTGCTGATCGTGGCGTCGTCGCCGGCGTTGGTCGCGCTCGTGAGTCGGTGGAGAGGAATCGAGCGAGTGCGGCATCGCACGCTCGCCGGAGTCGCATTATCGATTTGCGGTGTCGCGCTCGTCGTTTACGGAAGCTCGCGCAGCGATCATTCGACTGCCACACTCATTGGGACGCTGCTCGTGTTTTGCGGTGTAATAATGTGGACGGCGTTCACTGTTTTCGTTCAACCACTCGCGGTGCGCGTCAATCCGATTCAGCTGTCTGCGCTGACCATGAGCGGCGGGTGTCTGCCTTTGTTCATCGCTACGCCGCGTGCGATCATGGCAACGAATTGGGATACTGTCAGGTGGCCATTCTGGGTTGCGCTCGCCTATGCGAGTGTCGTGTCGATGGGAATCGCATATCTCTTCTGGTATCGAGGGCTGCGAGTGCTCGGTCCAACTCGCACATCTATCTATGGAAATCTGCAGCCGGTGATTGCAATCATCGTTGCATGGATTTTTCTGAATGAATCGCCGACAATCTGGCAGGGCGTTGGAACGGGAACGATCATGACCGGCATTTACCTCACTCGATCGTGAGAATTGTTCTGTTCGACATCGACGGCACGCTGCTGCGAAGCGGTGGCGTTGGCCGCATTGCGATGGAGCGCGCGCTTACGTCGGTGTTCGGTTCACCGGGCAGGCCGGAATACCATTACGATGGGAAGACAGACAGGCAGATAGTTCGCGACCTGATGAAGCGCGAAGGATTTTCGGACGACGAAATCGACGAGCAAATGGAGACGCTCCTCGGCGAGTATGTCTCGGGGCTGCATACCGAGCTTGCGTCAGGCAATCGCACGGTGCTGTTGCTTCCGGGCGTTCGCGAGCTGCTCGATGCGCTCGAGCAACAGGAGAACGTTGTGATTGGATTGCTCACTGGAAACATTCATCAGGGTGCGAAAGCGAAGCTCACTGCTGCGGGAATCGATCCAGCGCGATTTCGAGTGAACGCATTCGGATCTGATCACGAGCTTCGTCCGAAGCTTCCTGCTGTGGCGCAGCAGCGCGCTCGCGAGGTACTCGGCGTTCATGTCGAGGGAAATCGGCTCGTGGTGATTGGCGATACACCGGCGGACATTCAATGCGGCGAAGAGATTGGTGCGCGCGCGATCGGCGTCGCTACCGGCCGTTACTCGGTGGAACAGCTTGCCGAGTACAATCCGTATGCGGTGTTTGAATCTCTTGCGGACACGGATGCAGTACTCGCGTCGATCATGAATGCTTGAGGTAGAGCTCAAAAGCGTTGTAGATGATGTTCGTCTCCGACGATCCGCTGTCGAGGCGGCGGGTGGGAAGCTTGTCTACGAGGGGCGTCTGCTCGATTTGCGGTACGACGTTCCTGACAGATCGCTGATGATGCGCGATCATGTGCTTCGATTGCGCGTTTACGAATCTGCCAATTCGCGCAAGGTGCTTCTGGATTGGAAGGGCGAGACGCGTTACGAGGATGGCTACAAAGTGCGCGAGGAGCTTTCGACTCCGGTGGATGATCCGGAAGTGTTGCGTCAGATCGTCGAGCGGCTTGGGTATGTCGTGACGACCGAGATCGATCGACAGATTGCGCAGTACGAGCTGGACGGTGTGACGGTTCGGTTCGAGGAGTATCCGGAGATGGATGCGCTGGTCGAGGTGGAGGGTGAGCCCGAGGCGATAGAGAGAGTGATTTCATTGATCGGTATGCCTCGGACGGGGTTTACATCGGAAAGATTGCTGGATTTTATGATTCGATACGAAGCGCGTACGGGCAGGCGGGCGGTGTTGAGTCGGAATGAACAACAGCCGTCAGCCTTCAGCCATCGGCCATCAGCCTAATCCTGAGAACTTTCTGATGGCTGATGGCTGACGGCTGCTCTCCATTCTGAGGATTGGAATTGCTCATAGGTGTAATCCTGATAGATTTACTCGGCAATGAAATCCGGCTTCTCGATCGCTCGCCTTTGTGCGCTGGCGACGATCCTGACAATCCCCACCGCTAACGTCGCGCGCGCCCAGGAAAATTCGGCAAAACGACTGGCCAGCATCGTCAGCGTAGCGGTCGAAGAGTACAAAAAAGCCGTGGACGCGTCGGGAAAACTCATTTCCGGCGACGAGTATACTGAAACGACCGGGTTTCTCACCGACGCGCGAGGTATCGCACAACGGCTTCGGGGCTATAACGCTCCCGCCACGCAGGCGGTGCTCGACACGTTGATCGGCGCGGTGCGTACAAAGAAGCCGCCAGCCGACGTGGTTCTCATTGAAGCTCGATTCAAAGGTGCGCTCGGCGTATCCGGTGCGATGGATCTTCCGTCACAGCCGCTCGACACAGCGCGCGGACACGCACTCTTCACGACGAACTGCTCGTCATGTCACGGTGATCGCGGACTAGGCGATGGAGTGGCAGCTAAAGGGTTGGGCGTCGATGTACCGGCAATCGGCTCGCGAGTGAAGACGCCGGACATGAGCCCCGCTCTCGCATACAACGTGGTGTCCGTTGGTGTGCGAAATACGCCGATGCCGTCATTCGCAGCGCTGCCGCCGCAGGACCGTTGGGACATCGTGAATTACGTGTACGCATTACGCGGTCAGAAGATGCCGATTCCTGTCGCCGACGCGACGGCCGCTCCGGGATCCGCGGCGGCGCAGGAAGTGATGGCCCTTCTCGACAGCGCGATGGAGTTCGCGCGGACGGGTCGGAAATCGGAAGCGGGCGATAGAGCGTTCGACGCTTATATCGCCTTCGAGCCACTCGAAACTCCTGCACGCGCGAAGCAGCCGGGATTGGTTTCGGCGATGGAACGTCATTTCGCGGAGTTCAAGGGAGCTGTGCGGAAGAATGACATGAATGCCGCGCAGGGAGCGCGCGATGCGATCGCACTCGATTTACCGCGCATTGTCGAGCTGACTCGTCCGACTACTGGTGGATGGGGCGCGTTTTTTCAGTCTCTCTTGATAATCGTGCGTGAAGGATTCGAGGCGATCCTCGTGATCGGCGCAGTCGTCGCGTTCCTTATCAAGATGGGACATCGCGAGAGATTGCGATCGATCTGGATCGGCGTCGCGTACGGAATTCTTGCGAGTCTGGCAACCGCGATTGTATTGGCGACGATGTTTGCACATCTGCCGGCGAGTCGCGAGATCGTGGAAGGCGTCACGATGCTGATTGCGGTGATCGTTCTTTTCTCGGTGAGCTACTGGCTGATATCGCGTGTCGAAGCTGCGAAGTGGCAGAAGTTCATTCGTGAGAAGGTTGGCGTCGCGCTGGAGCACGGTGGCGGAAAGGCGTTGGTGCTCGTCGCGTTTCTCGCTGTGTATCGCGAAGGCGCTGAGACGGCGTTGTTCTATCAGGCGTTGTTCAATGAGGGCACTGGCCTGGCTTTCCCCCTCACGCTTGGAATTCTTGCCGGTGGTTTGGTTTTGGTGCTGATCTTCACGTTGTTCTACCGGTACGGCGTGAGGATTCCAATGCGCCCGTTTTTTACGATCACGAGTGTGCTGTTGTACTACATGGCGTTCGTGTTCATGGGGAAGGGGATCCGCGAGCTTCAGGAAGGGAACGTCATTCCCATTACGATGATGCGCGGGCTCCCGAACGTTCCGTCAATGGGCATCTTCCCGTCGGTGGAGACGTTGAGTGCGCAGGCGTTGCTCGTGGCGCTGCTAGTGTTCGCCGTCCTGAAGACATTCGTGATTAAGCCTCGGGTCGATAGCGCCGCAGGCTAGTAGTTGAGTAACGAAGGATCTAACGGCCGTTAGATCCTTAACTGAGACGATTCCGGCCTGACGCAATATGATGCTTAAGCGACAGCGTAGATCCCCGGCTTGCCGGGCTCGACCTTTCGGCGCGCATTCATCCACAACAATCCACCAGCGATAAAGAAAATCGCGATGAGCTGCGCAACCGTAAGCCCACCAGCAATGATCCGATCATCCTTTGCACGCACGAACTCGATGATGAAACGCTCCACGCCGGCAAGCACACAATACAATCCGAACAACCAACCCTCCGCGTGCTTGTGATCGCGGTAACGCCAGAGAATCAGAAACATCACGAAGCCGAGCGTCACTTCGTAAAGCTGCGTGGGATGCACTGCGACCACTTCTGTCGGTGACACACCCGGCGGAAACTTGACGCCAAAAATCTGCGTCATGTTCGAAACGGTCGAGGGCGGCGCGCCTTCGGGAAATTTCGTCCCGAGGAATCCAGTCCACGGTCGCCCGTAATCGTCGCCAACTGCCCAGCATCCGGTACGACCAACAGCGTAACCCGCAGCCAGAGTGATTCCCGCAACATCACTGATCCGCGCGAAGCTGAGCTTCTTCCAGCGCATCACTGCAGCGGTCGCAACTATTCCGCCGATCAATCCTCCCCAGAAAACGAAACCCGCACGGCTCGCAAGTGATCCCCAATCGTGCATCAGGATCGCGTAATAAATCTTCGCGCCGAGCAAGCCGCCGACGACGGCTGCAAAAACGAGATCGCCCATCACCGTCGGATCGTGACCGCGCCGTTCCATCTCCTGCTGCGAGATGAGCTGAGCAATCACAAACGTCAAAAGAATCGCCAGACCGAATCCGGTGAAGTTGAACGGACCCAGCTGGTAAGAAAGCGGATGGTGAACGATCGTCGCGAAGATGCGCGGCATTATTTTCTTGTTGGTGTTACGCGGCGACGAGGCCGGGAAGTGGCCGGCTCGCAAACGCGTTCAAATCGAGTGACGCATGCTCTCCGTGCGCGTAATGATAAAACGCAGCACGTGCAATCATAGCTGCATTGTCAGTCGCAAGCCGCGGCGAGGGCGCATAGACTTTTGCGCCGAGCTCAGCCACCCGCTCCCGCATTGCGGAAACGAGCGCCGAATTGCACGCCACTCCACCGCCGAGCACGATTTTGTCGCGATTGAAATTTAACGCCGCGCGGAAAGTCTTTTCGACGAGAGATCCGATAAGCGCATCCTGAAAGCCGCGCGCAATATCAGCACGATGGTTTCCGTCGCTCGCATTCACGGCGTTCAGCACGGCGGTCTTCAATCCACTGAACGAGAATTCGTAGTAGTCAGCATCACCAGGTTCAGCATTACGACGACTCATCGGCTTGCTGAACCGGTATTTCGAAGCATTGCCCTCACGCGCGAGCATCTCGAGCGGGCGACCGCCCGGATATGGCAGACCCAGAAGCTTTGCGACTTTATCAAACGCTTCTCCGGCAGCATCGTCTCTAGTCGCACCGAGGAGGCGATAGCGGCCCCATGCTTCGACGTCGAGAAGCATCGTGTGTCCGCCGGAAACGAGAAGACAAGTGAACGGAGGCGTCGCATCGCGATCGTCGAGAGCAGTCGCGAAGATGTGTCCCTCCATGTGATGAATCGGGACCACAGGAATTCCGCGCGCGAAGGCCAGCGATTTCGCGTAGCAAACGCCAACGAGAAGCGCTCCAATCAATCCCGGCGCGTACGTTACGGCAATTGCATCGATTTCATCGAGCGATGTTTCAGCGTCATCGAGCGCGCGCGCGACGACCGGAACGATGCTCGTCAGATGTGCGCGCGAAGCAATCTCCGGAACGACTCCGCCGAACACCCGATGCACGTCCTGAGAAAGAATTACGAGCGACTTACGCTCGACATCATCTCCCTCGCCCTGGAGAACCGAAGCCGACGTTTCATCGCACGACGTCTCGATACCGAGGATTCTCGTCAATCAGCCCGCCTTCTCGGCGAGTAATCGCTCGACGAGCCCACGGTTCTCTGGGGAATTCCAATCCGTTGCGCCGATCAGCCTTTTTCGTATCAGCCCGTCACGACCGATAATCACAGTTTCCGGATAGCCCGTTGTTTCATATAAACGGCTTACTTCGCCGTCCTGGCCCTTCGGGTCGTGAAGAATTTCGAACGTCAAACCGTATTGCTTCACGAAGTTTTTGATCTGCGTTTCGGTTCCCGGATCATCGACACTCACAGCGATGACCCTGAGTCCTTTCGGGCCAAGCGATTGATGCAGCTTCTCTATGCTCGGCATCTCGACACGACATGGAAGACACCAGGTCGCCCAGATGTTGATCATGATCACGTCGCCCCGGTATTGCTCGAGTGATCGCTGCACCGGAGTCGGATCGAGAGTCTGCGCGGTAAAGTTCGGTGCTTCGGCTCCGACTCCGAGTGGAGCGATCTCGTTGCCGAGAATTCGCTTCCCGGCAAAGAGGAGTGCGACGATGACAGCGAGCACTCCGAGCGTAACAGCAAGTTGGCGCCGTCCCGTCACACGGTCTCCAGGCAGATGTCCCGCAGCGCTTTTATTTCCGCGGCTGGATCATCGGAACCAAAAATTGCATGACCCGCGACGAAAGTGTCCGCTCCTGCCCTCCACACCGATGCGATTGTGTCGCGCGCGATTCCACCGTCGACCTCGAGCGCGGCACCACTGTGCGTGTCATCGAGCAGCTGACGCGCGCGCGCGACTTTGTCCGTCGAGGCAGGAATGAATTCCTGACCGCCAAAGCCGGGGTTGACTGTCATCACGAGAAGCAGATCGATGTCGGTTGTCACTTCGCGGACCGTCGCCAGCGACGTTCCCGGATTCAATGCAGTCCCGGCTTTGCACCCGAGCTCGCGAATTCGCGCGAGCTGTCGCTGTAGATGTGGGGCAGCTTCGACGTGAATCGTCATTCCACTCGCGCCCGCACCGGCGAATGACTCGAAGTATCGCTCCGGCTCCTCCACCATCATGTGAACGTCGAGCGGCAGTGACGTGAGCTTGCGAACGGTGTCGATCATTTTCTCGCCGAACGTGATGTTCGGGACAAAGCGTCCATCCATGATGTCGAGATGAATCATGTCAGCACCGCCGGCTACCAGCGTTCCGATCTCGTCGGAAAGACGAGCGAAGTCCGCACTCAATATCGACGGAGCAATTCGAGCTTTCATCGCGCGACGCCTCCGGTATCGATTCGCGGAAGCGATGGAACCGGAGGGAATCTCGATATGCGAAGATTCACTCTGCCGCCGGCACCGATCATCTGACCCGCGGGTGGAGATTGACCAAGCACGGTGTTCTCCGGCTGGAACGAGCTTGTGTCACGTGAGACGTCGCCCAGGTGAAGGCCAAGCTGCTCGAGTGTCGAGCGTGCATCGGCGACAGTTCGTCCCGTTAGATCGGGAACCTGCAACGACGCAGGTCCGTTGCTGATCGCAATTGCAACAACAGCCGGGAGTGGAACAGACTGTCCCGCGGTCGGATTGCTTCCGATCACTGCTCCGCGCGGTTGATCGCTCGTCTGCTGAGTGATTGAACCGAATTGAAATCCGGCATTCTCGATCATCAGTCGCGCCTGTTGTTGACTCATGCCTGCAACATCCGGAACGACGGCTGCTTTCTGTCCACCACTGACGGCAAGATTAACATCGATGCCGCGTTTCTGTGTGCTTCCTGCCGGAGGATCCTGCTGCAACACAATTCCCTGAGCGACGGTGCGATGGTAGCGCGTTTCACCCTGAACCGCATGAAAGCCGGCTTTCTCCAGAGCAGCCGAAGCGTCGTCGAATGAAATTCCAACAACGTTCGGAACTTTACCATCATCGGGAAGAACCTCGGCCGGAAACGCAAAGAGAAAAAGGAGAACGTATGCGAGAAGGAAACCGAAAGCCGAGACGAGAAGATAGGGGAATGCGCGCCGACCGAGTGCGCGTCCATTCACCTATTCGATCCTCCTCAACCGCGCGGCGAATGAGCCGTCAGTTCCATGACGATGCGGAAGCACGCGCAGAAAACCGTTGTCGAGTGTCTCGGCCGGAACGGTCCCGGCAGGCGGGGGCTCGAGACTCCATTCGGAATTAGCCGCGAGGAATGTCTCGATCTGATCTTCATTTTCCTCCGACTCGAGTGAGCACGTGCTGTAGATGAGCAAGCCGCCGGGTTTGACGACGTCAGAAGCTGCGCGCAGCAATGCGGATTGAAGTGACGACATTACCGCGAGATCAGAAACTCGGAGGCGCCATCGCGCATCCGGGT
>Ga0310810_10003292_pt1 | contig 17604 bp, 10 predicted proteins | sample NCmetagenome_FD_207641 | JGI IMG/M metagenome (GOLD analysis project Ga0310810, IMG submission 207641) | Soil microbial communities from experimental microcosm in Duke University, North Carolina, United States - NC | ecosystem: Engineered > Artificial ecosystem > Soil microcosm > Unclassified ...
AATGGCGGTCGTACCGCGAACGCCCTTCGCCATCGTGTCGCTCGGCGACGTGGCCGAGTTCAGCGGACCGTTCGGGCGGATTCGCGGCACCAACCTGCTGATCGTCGTGCTGATGACGGCGACCGTGGCCGCGCTGTTCCTGTTCGCGCTCTGGCGCGCGACGCGCGCGCTGTCGGAGCTCACGGTCGCCGCGGATGAAGTCGGCCGCGGAAATTTTTCGCCGCGGCTCCCGTCGCAGGGCGCGAGTGAGGTTGGCCGGCTCGCCTCGGCCTTCGCCATCATGGCGACTCGCCTGCGCGATACCCTCGCGGAAGTGGAGCGAGGCAGGAGGCTGGCGGTGATCGGCGAGTTCGCCTCGCAAGTCTCCCACGAGATCCGCAACCCGTTGACGTCGATCAAGCTCAATCTTCAGGTGCTCGAGCGTGCCGCCGGCGCGGGTGGAATCCCCTCCGAGCTCGCCGAGCCGGTAGAGATCTCGCTGCGTGAGGTCAACCGGCTCGATCGCGTCGTGCGCGGCGTGCTTCAACTCGGCCGCGGGCGCGTGTCCGCCTCGTCGACGTTCGCGCTGCACGACGCAGCCGCGGCGGCGGCAGAATCGATGCGCCTGAGCTTCGAGCGCAGCGGCGTTGCGCTCTCGATCGAGCGCCGCGGCAATGGCGACTCCGTCCGCGGCGATCGCGTCCTCCTCGAGTCGGCTTTTCTCAACATCCTCCGCAATGCGTCGGAGGCGATGCCTAACGGTGGCGCGATCCGCGTCGCGAGCGACGATGCGACGGTCGACGGCCGACCGGTGAATCGCGTGCGCATCGAGGATCGCGGACCGGGCGTCGCCCTCGCCGACCGGGAGCGCATCTTCTCGCCCTTCTTCACGACCAAGTCCGACGGATCGGGTCTCGGTCTCGCGCTCGCGCATCGGACCATCGAGGAGCATCAGGGTCGCCTGTGGGTCGAGCAGCCCGAGGACGGCGGGCCCGGCGCCGCGTTCGTCGTCGAGCTGCCAGTGATAGCCGACTCATGACACGCCGTATCCTGATCGTCGACGACGACCGCTCGATCCGCGAGACGCTGCTCGGGCACTTCACGCGCTCGGGGATCGACGCATCGGCCGTCGACTCGGCGGAAGCGGCGCTGTCGCGACTCGCGGTGCTCGATCCGGATCTCATGTTGACCGACGTGCGAATGCCGGGGATGGATGGGCTCGCGCTGCTCGCGCTCGTGCGCGAGCGAGCCCCTGACGTCGACGTCGTCGTGATGACGGCCTTCGAGGACATGAAGACCGCGATCGCCGCGATGAAGGCAGGGGCGATCGAATACCTCGTCAAGCCGCTCGACCTCGACGTCATCGATCTGACCGTCGAGCGCTCGTTCCGCGAGCGCGCCGTACGGCGGCGGATGAAGCATCTCTCGACGGAAGCCGCGGCACCCTACTCGATCTCGGATCTCGTCGGGCGAGATCCGGGGATGATCGACATCTACAAGCGTATCGGAACGGTGGCGCGCTCGCGGACGTCGGTGCTCGTTCGAGGCGAGACGGGTACGGGCAAGGAGATCATCGCGCGCGCGATCCACTTCAACTCGGATGACGCCGAGGAGCCGTTCGTCGCGGTCAACTGCACTGCGGTGCCGGAGGGATTGCTCGAGAGTGAGCTGTTCGGGCATCAGCGCGGCGCGTTCACCGGCGCCAGTGCCGATCGTCGCGGGCGGTTCGAGCTCGCGGGAACCGGCACGATCTTCCTCGACGAGATCGGAGATACGTCGCTCGCGTTTCAGGCGAAGCTGTTGCGCGTTCTGCAGGAGCGCGAGTTCTACGCGGTGGGCAGCGAACGACCGCGCCGCACGGAAGCGCGTGTGATCGCGGCGACGCATCGCCCGTTGGAGACGCTCGTGCGCGAGGGGCGATTTCGCGAGGATCTGTACTTCCGTCTCCGTGTGGTGGACATCGCGATCCCACCGCTTCGCGAGCGGCGCGGCGACATTCCCGCGCTCGCGCGCCACCTGTTGGCCAAGGCGTCGCGCGAGCTGCATCGCAGCGCCGAGCTGGCGCCGTCGGCGCTGCGGGCACTGGAGGAGTACGGCTGGCCCGGCAACGTCCGCGAGCTCGAGAACACCCTCGTGCGCGCGCTGGCGCTGTCGCGTGGTGCGGTGATCACCGAGGAGGACCTCGGTCTCGGGGATCGCGCCGGACATGCTGGCACGTTAGGCGTCAGCGGAGCGCCGGCGGACCGTACGCTGCGATCCGTGGAGCGCGATCACATCGAGCGCGTGCTTCGCGAGTGCGGCAACAACAAGCGGCGAGCCTGCAAGATCCTCGGCGTCTCGCGGCCCCGACTCGACCGGCTGCTTCAGCGCCACGAGATCATCGTGTGAGCGAGACATGGTAACGGACCGATACCGCAGTCACGGATTGAAGGGCTGCGGCAAAGGGCGTCTCCGTAGGCCAGAATGTGCAAGTGCATGTCAGTTCTGTGGTTCGGGTTTGCGCGCCTCCAGGTCCAGACAATGAAAGAGGGGCGGGCGTTCCCTCACCCTGCGAGGAGTTCCATGAAGGCGAGACTTCTACTCGGAGCCACGATCGTCGCGACCGCGGTGGCCGCCCGGGCATCCGCTCAGATGGTGCGACCGGAGTCGTTGTCGTACATGTCGCGGCTCTTTCGGTTGAACGACGTGAGCAGGTTGGAGAATCCGCAGTATTCACGCGACGGGCGATGGCTCGCGTTCGACGCTCGATCGAACGATGGCCGCGGACAGCACATCTTCGTGGTAGCGGCCAGTGGTGGGACGCCAGTCGCAATCACCACCGGGACTCAGGGCGACTGGAGGCCGATGTGGACCCAGGGCGGCGACCGGCTCGTTTTCATCTCGGGCCTGACAGGCGGATTGATGACGATCGCAATCGATCCGGCGACCGGACGCGCCGTCGGCCCTGTCAAGCGCGTGACGATCGACTCGGTAACTCCTCGAGGGTTCGACGTCGCCCCGGACGGCAAGCGCATCGCCTACTTCACGCCGACGGGCCCGAACACGTTGGACCTGCGAGTCGTGTCGATCAACGGCGGGCCCGCGACCACGCTTACCACGGTGCAGGGAGGCGCCGACGTAATGCGCTTCGATCGCAGCGGCGCGCACATCTACTTCGCGGTGAACCGTCTCGAGGGAACACCGAAGAACGGATTCTGGGCTCGTGACGTGAAGCGTATCGCGGCCGCCGGCGGCGCACCGTCGACGGTCTTCGCGATTCCCGAAGGCTTGATGGGCGTGCAGATCGATCCGATCGCCGAGCGGGTCCTCGTTCGCAACGGTGAGCGCGCTCACGTCCTGACGCTGGCCGGAGATTCGGTCGCCACGATCGCCTGGCCGCGAGGCCTGCGCACCGTGGCGTATCTGGGATTTTCCCCTGACGGCTCGTCGATCATCTCTGCGCTCGATGCGACTCGGTCGTCGATCCACGTGGTGCCACTCGACGGCGGTCCGATACGCGCACTCACCGACAGCAGCGGCTATCCGTGGCCCGACTACTGGGTTGGCGACCACATCTTCGTTAGCGGCGACGGCCTTGGCAGCTTGGACGCCCTACTCGCCCTCGACGGAACGAAGAGCACTCCCACATTCGACCTTCGAAAGGCGAACGACGGCGTGCCGCTGAAGGCTGTTTCCAGCGCGGTGTTCTCCGATGGTATCCATTTCCTCGTGAGTGCGTTGACCGCTGCAGGAGACACGTCGCTCTTCGTCTACAACTCGCGCACCGGCGAGGCACAGCGGGCCGCACAAAAGGTCACCGGCACGCGAGCGATCGTTGCGTTCGGCTCGGTCGACTCTTACGCCGGGCGTGTGGGAAGCGAGATGTTGTATCAGAACGTGCGGAACGGCGTTGTCGAAGTTCATCTCGTCGACGTCTCCGGTCGCGATCGGATCGTCCACTCGGTTCCGGTGCCGAAGCAGCGCGAGATGCTCGCGTTTGCGCCCGGACGCAGCGCCCATGTGTACCAGCGCGGCGACACGGCGTATCTCGACGTCACGATCGGCTCGGGGAAGCCGGTACACGTGCTCGTGCGGCCGGGCGCGAAGATGACTGAGGTCGTGTTCAACGCCGACGGCTCGTCTCTCTACACGGATGTGAGCACGGGAACCAGAGAGAACTATCGCCAGCGTGGCGCGTTCTTCTCGACGGCAGATGCGCGATCGCTGACGGCCCCCGCGCGTTGGGTGGAGACGGGCGACTGCTGGCATCCCACGTGGTTGCCGGACGGAACAGGCGTGCTCGAGTTCTGCGAGAACGCGACGGGCACACGAACGTGGGTGACGCGCGTCCCGGCGACGGGACCGGCGACGACGCAAACGGTGACGCAGCGGGAGACCGCAATCTTCTGGGACTACGCACTGTCACCCGACGGGAAGTCCGTCGCGGTACCGGCGGAGAGTAATTCCGGCACGGATCTGTGGCGCGTCGACCTGCGCGCCACGGCGAAGGGACAGCGCGGCCGATAGCAGTCGCTCGGCGAGTCGCGTTCGATGGGGGACTCTGATTGCGACGGCTCATCGGCGACGGCAAGTTCATTCGTCGCTATCGGAGTCCTCCATATGGTCCTCGTCGCAGGTTCGACTGGTGTTCTGGGGTTCGAGATCTGTCGTCGGCTGCGTGAGCGCGGGCAATCGGTGCGCGCGCTCACTCGTGCGAGCTCCGCGCCCGAGCGGGTAGGTGCGCTGCGAGCGCTGGGGTGCGAGCTCGTCACAGGCGACCTGAAGGACCGGGGTTCGCTGGATCGGGCGTGCGCGGGCGCGGATGTCATCATCTCCACCGTCAGTGCCATCGGCACCGCCAAGGAAGGCGATTCGTTCTCCGCGACCGATGGCGCAGGGAACATCAACCTCGTCGATGCGGCCGTCGCAGCTCGCGCGCGGCAATTCATCTTCATCTCGTTCGACCCGAACGGTATGCCGGACGCGCCGCTGGTGGCCGCGAAGCGCGACGTCGACGAGCACCTAACGCGGAGCGGGCTCGCGTACACGATTCTCCACCCGGCGCTCTTCATGCAGAGCTGGCTCGGACCTAGGCTCTTCGCCGACACGGTAGCGGGAAGGGCCACGGTGTATGGAGGGCGTGATGTCAGGATCCGGTACGTGGCCGTCACCGACGTCGCCGAGGTGGCCGTGCAGTGCGTCGACAATCCCGCAGCGCGAAATGCGGTGATCCCGTTCGGCGGTCCCGAAGCATTGACCCAGCGCGAGGCGCTGACGCGGTTCGAGGAGGCGTTCGCGAAGCCGTTCACGGTGACCGAAGTGCCGGAGGACGTCCTCGAGGCGCGATGGGCGGGCGCAACCGATCCGTTTTCGCGATCGTTCGCAGCGCTCATGCTCGGAGTGGCGCGTGGCGCGGCGGCAGGGCGCGAGCTGCCGGCGGAATTCCCGATCCGGATGACGACGGTGCGCGAGTTTGCGGATGGGCTACGCGGGCGCTAGCGACGCCGTCATCGACTGGCTGCTCGACGCTGACCCGTCGATCCGCTGGCAGGTGATGCGCGACCTCACGGGCACGCCCGCGGAGATCGTGGCGGCCGAGCGGGCGCGTGTCGCGTCGGAGGGCTGGGGCCCGCGGCTGCTCGATCAGCAGCGCCCGGATGGCCAGTGGGGCGATGGCACTGCCACGCCGTTCTGGTGGTCGAACATGTACACGCTGCTGTTCCTGCGCGACCTGGGCGTCGACCCCGCGAGCGCGCGCGTGCGCGCGGTGATCGCTCTCGTCCGGGAGAACGTCACCTGGGGACCGGAGTTCGGCGACTCACCGTTCTTCGAGGGCGAGGTCGAGCCGTGCATCAACGGTCGCGTCGTCGCGTTAGGCGCGTACTTCGGCGAGCGCAGCGATCGTCTCGTCGATCGACTGCTCAGCGAACAGCTCGCGGACGGCGGCTGGAACTGCGAGGCGGAACGCGGCTCGGTGCGCTCATCGTTCCACACGACGATCTGCGTGCTCGAGGGGCTGTTCGCGTTCGAGACCGCGTTCGGCGCGACGACGCCGGTGACGGGTGCGCGGGAGCGCGGCCAGGAGTATCTGCTCGAGCGTCGTCTGCTCAGACGGCTGTCGACCGGCGAGATCATCGAGTCTGCGTGGACGCAGTTCGCGTTTCCGACGCTCTGGCACTATGACGTGCTGCGCGCGCTGGACTATCTGCGCGCGGCTGGTGTGCAAGCGGATCCGAGACTGGGCGAGGCCATCGCGATCGTGGGCGATCGGCGTCAGGACGACGGGCGCTGGCTGCTCGACGTGCGACACCGCAACACGCTTCACGAGGAATTGGCCGGCGTCGTGGGAGCGCCGAATCGTTGGATCACGTTGCGCGCGCTCCGAGTGCTGGACTGGTGCGCACGTCGGCACCCGGACGGCTGAGTGGTTGTCCGCCGATTCTTCGCGGGAGATTTCTTCGCAGCCACTTGGCCACCTTATACCCAGCAACCATCAAGGCACGGTTGGCTGTGACTTGATGAACGTCGCGAAGTCACCAGAAACAACGGTCACTTCGCAGGTGGTTGGGTTCGGGTCTCTGAGGATATGTGCAAGGCTATCCGGCTTGATCAAACTCGCGAAATCACAAACGCCGTTGACACGCGGCGCCGTTTTCTGAATTCGTGTCGTTTGAAGCTTGGCGACCTTTCGCGATGGGGCACGATCACACGCCGTCAGCACCAAAAACACTGGGAGTGCAGCGAGCAGTTTTAGCATTGGCCGTTCCGTCCAAGAGTGATAGCTGGAAAATGCCCAGCACGAGCTACGACCGCCAGCATCAGCGCATATGGCGCAGGTCCTGAGCGGGAATGGTGTCACATCAACACGTTAGGCGCGGCTTTTCCTTCGCGTCATCCACTGCTATCTCGCTCGTCGATACGCGGTGTCGTAAAGCTCGGTCCAGTCATTAATCGTCACGATCGCTTCGCACTTCGAGTCGTCCCATTCGACCGCAAGAGGAGTCATGCCCGGAGCCGGTGGAAGGTGGCTGTAATAGTCACATCGCCCATCCGACGAGCGTGAGCCCACGACCAGATCGCGATAGAGCGGTTTCGGAGCACCCTTCCACAATCCGAGTCGTTTCACGTTAGGTCCGATCAGGTGGAGATCGGGCTTGTAGGGCAAGTCTCCCGGCGCACGCTTCGGCGGTCTCGGAAGCACCCAAATCGGCCAGACGCTGAACCCTGATGTTTCTGGCGACCAGATCTCTTTGCGCCAGTTACCGGTTACGATGATGTATTCGCACGTCCGGCGGTTGGCCTCGGTGACGAGGTGGGCAAGCGTGTCGTTCGGTAGAACCCTATCCAGTGCGCAGTCTCCGTGGACGCGCGGTGCTTGCACCTTCACGCGTGAGAGGATAGGGAGATTCGCAGGGGAATACCTGCCGCGATCCACCTTTTTGCCTGACAGATGAAAACTCGTGTCAACGGCGGATCGACTTGCGACCGGGGATTCACAAGCGGCCAAGAGCACGAGTAACGCGTAGCGGTTCATGAATTCATCTCACTCTATTTCGGTCTAAGCGCTGGAGAGAGGAGCAGCGCGAACTCGCTTACTGCTCTGCGTGGGCCGCCTTTGCCGCAGCGTGCTCGCGCCAGGCCGAGGGTCGCACGCCGGTCTGCTCGTTGAAGGCGTTCGAAAAGTGGGCGACGCTCTTGAACCCCACCGCATACGCGATCTCCGCCACCGAGCCGGCGCCTGACGCGAGCAGCTCCGACGCGCGCTCCAGTCGTATCCGCCGAATGAGATCCGACGGGCTCTCGCCGATCAGGTCGCGAAGCCTGCGGTGCAGGTTGCCACGGCTCTGCGCCACCGCGGTCGCGAGCCGCTCGACACTGAAGCCCTCGTCACCGAGGTTGGCCTCGATGGCGGCGTGGACGCGGTCGAGAAACACCCGATCGGCCGGCGTGGTCGCGATCGCGGTCGCGTGCATCGTTACCGGAGCGCTCGTGCGTGCGAACCGCTCGCGCAGACGACGGCGCATCGTCACGATGTTCGCGATGCGCGCGAGCAGCTCGCGAACGTCGAACGGCTTCGTCAGGTAATCGTCGGCCTGCTCCGTCAAACCCGCCAGCCTGTCCTCCGCCTCGGCCCGTGCGGTCAGCAGGATGATGGGCAGGAAATCCGTCTCCGGGTCGGATTTGAGCGCGCGACACAGCGCGTATCCGTCCATCACGGGCATCATGACATCGGAGAGCACGAGGTCGGGCAGCCATCGTCGTGCCATCTCGAGTCCCTGCTCGCCATTCACCGCCTCGATCACGCGATAGTGCGGCGTCAGGTGCTGCCTCACGTACGCCCGCACTTCTGCGTTGTCATCGACGACGAGCACGGTTGTGACGTCGTCGTCGATCGTCCCGGCGTCGACCGGTTCGTTAGGCGTGTTGGCAGTGGATGCGAGCGATTCCATGAGCTGCTGTGCCCCACCGCGCGGGGCCCACGGAGCACTCGTCCCGTCCTCGACGATCTGCTCCGGCGCGAGGTGCGCGCGCCCGCGCTTGAGCGTGACCGTGAACGAGCTGCCGAACCCCTCCTCGCTCTCGACGGCAATGGTTCCGCCGTGCAGCGCCACGAGCTCCTTCGCCAGCGCGAGCCCGATCCCCGTTCCAGGCTGTGTGCCCGCGGTGCGCGCCCGATGAAATCGGTCGAACACCAGGTTCAGCTCTGCCGCCGGTATCCCCGGTCCGCTGTCGCGCACGGTGATGCGGGCGGAGACGTCATCGGCAACGACGGTCACGCGCACGGCGCCACCGTCGGGCGTGAACTTGAACGCGTTGGACAGCAGGTTCGACAGCGCGCGGTCGAGATGGTCGGGATCGGCGTAGATCTCGACGTGCTCCGTCGGGCACTGCACGTCGAACGCGATCGCTTTTCGTTCGGCGAGCGGCAGGAATGTCCGCGCGATGCCGCTGACGAAGACGCCGAGATCGATGCGCCGCGCCAGGAGGGTCACGCGTCCCGATTCCGCGCGCGCGAGCTCGAGGATCTCGTTGATGAGATCGAGCACTCGCCCCGCGTTCCGGCGCGCGAGGTCGACCTGTTCGGCGGCCTCCGGTGTCAGCGGTCCGTGGAGCCCCGCGCGGATATCGTCGAGAGGTCCCATCGTCAAGGTGAGCGGCGTGCGGAACTCGTGGCTCACGTTCGCGAACAGTCGGCTGCGCGCCCGATCCAGCTCGCGAAGCTGCTCGGCCTCGACGCGCTCGATCTCGAGACGGTTCTTGAGTCGAAGGCGGCTCATCTCGGAGTGTCGCGCGCCGTACAACGCCGCGAGCGCGAGCGCGCCGTAGAGCGCGTATGCCCACCACGTTCGCCACCACGGTGGCAGGATGAGGAGTGCGAGCGACGCGCCCTGCTCGTTCCACACGCCGTCGTTGTTACTCGCTCGCACCTGGAACCGGTAGTGGCCCGGCGGGAGGTTGGTGTACGTCGCGGCGCGCACCGATCCCGACTCGAACCAGTCGTCGTTGAAGCCTACCAGCCGGTACGCATAACGATTCTTCGATGGCGCGGAGTACTCGAGCGCGGCGAACTCGAACGTGAGCACGGCGTCGCGATACGAGAGCCGCAGCGTATCCGCCTCCGAGATCGTCGTCCGCAGCACGGTTCCGCTGTCGCGCACGGTCTCGGAGCGATTACCGCGGCGGAACCCCGTGATGGCTACCGCAGGGACGTTCGGGTTGTCGTGGACGTCCTCCGGCCGGAAGTAGTTGAACCCATAGATCCCGCCGAAGAACAGCTCGCCGCTCCGGCTCCTGAAAGCCGCGCCCGAGTTGAACTCGTTGCTCTGCAAGCCGTCGTCGGCGTCGTAGTTGCGGAATTGACGAGTGGCCGGTTCGAATCGCGACAGCCCCTTGTTGGTGCTCAGCCAGAGACGGCCGCTCGTATCCGCGAGGACGCCGTAGACCACGTTGTTAGGCAGGCCATCGCGTTCGGTGAAGTGCACGAACGTACCCGAGTCGATGGTCAACCGGTTCAGTCCACCGCCGGCGGTGCCGATCCAGAGGAAGCGGTTCGGCTCGCGCGGATCGGGGAGGATCGCGCGTACTGCGTCGTGACTCAGGCTCGACGGAACGCGCGGATCGTGGCGGTAATGGCGGAACGTCGCCGTTTTCGGATCGAACCGGACGAGCCCCTGGTCCGACCCGAGCCAGAGTGCACCTGTTGCGTCCTGAATAGTCGACGGGAAGACCCACGTCCCGCCGGTCGCTCTCTCCTTGTACCGCCAGCGCTGGAACCGGCCTCGCTCGGCATCGGTGAGCCTGACGAGAAAGTTCTCGGTCACAGCCCAGATCGCGCCGTTCCGGTCCCGAAAGACGTCGTAGGCTGCCTGCTCCGGAAGACCTAACGAGTCCGCCGGATCGTACCGGTACTGCCGGGAGTCGCCGGTCGCGATGTCGTAGTGATAGAGCCCACGGTAGGTGGCGGCCCACAGGAATCCCGGTGGATCCTCGATGAGCGACCAGACACCCGTGTTGCCGAAGTCGTCTGGCCGACTCGAGCTGGTCTCGAAGGTCCGAAACTCGCCGGTCGCGCGATTCAACTGGTACAACAGGCCGGCGTCGACCCACAGCTTTCCCGAGAGATCCTCGAAGATCGTGTACACGCTGAAGCCCGACATCCGCGACGTACGGTTCTCGGGGCGACGGAACGTCGCGAACCGGTTCGCCTTCGGGTCGTGCACGTTGATCCCGTAGCCGTTGGTGCCGATCCACACGACGTCGGAGCGATCGCGATACACCGCGGTCGGGAGATCGCTGTTGATGCTCTCGGGGTTCTGCGGGTCGTGCCGGAAGTACGCGAAGGCGCCGCTGGCAGGGTCGAAGCGCATGAGCTCCGAACGCGTCGATAGCCAGAGCTGGCCCGATCGATCCTCGACGAGGCCGACCGCATCGCCCCAGCCGTACCGGTACGTGCGGTATCGGTTGTAGTAGTGGCGCACGTGCGCGCGCGTCGAGTCGAGGACGCTCAGGCCCGGCACCGATCCCACCCAGAGCTGGCCCTTCGAGTCCTCGTACAGCGCGCCGGTTCGTGTGTCGATCATGCCTAACGACTTTTCGGCCCCCGCCGTGTAGTGCGTGAACATCCCACCACTCGCACCCGCCGCATCCCGTCGATCCAGGCCGGACTCGGTTCCGACCCAGAGCGTGCCGCGATGATCGACGAGGACGGCGCGAACGCGGTCGTCACTCAGCGTCGCCGCGTCCGCTGATGAGTGCACGAACCGCTCGCCGGTGACCGCGGCGGTCCGCGGGTCGATCGTTAGGCGGACGAGGCCCTCGCCGAACGATCCGACCCAGATGCCGCCGGCCGAGTCCTCGGTGATCGATGTGATGTTCCGAGCTGGGCCAGCCGACAGTCGTTCGAATCGCTCGCGCGCCCGGTCGAACAGGTTCACGCCACCGCCGCGCGTGCCGATCCACAAACGCCCGCGACTGTCCTCGAACAGCGCGGTGATCTCGCTGTCCGAGATCGACGTCGAATCGAACGGGTCGTGGCGAAAGACGACGAACTGATAGCCGTCGTACCGATCGAGGCCATCCTTGGTGCCGAACCACATGAAGCCGCGGCGGTCCTGCACAATGGCCGAGACGGCGTTCTGCGAGAGGCCGTCGGCGATCGTCAGGTGGCGAAACGCAACGCGCTCCTGGGCCGATGCCGGAGCGGGGCCGACCGCGCAGAGCGCGGCGACCGCGATCGCGAGCAACTGCCCGAGTGTCTTGCCCAAGTGCCGACCTTGTCGAAGGAGCCCTGCGGACGCCTCGAGATTAACGCGCCCTCAGCGCGCGGTGCGCAAACTTATGCTCCGACCGGTCTGTCGGCACGTCGTCGTGAGAGGTACCATGGTCTACCGCGGCAATAAACCGGATCGGAGGATCGTCCATGCTCGACCGTTTGGCCCAGATGCTCGGCGTCTCCACTGGCGTCGCCGCGATCGTGCTCGGCCTCATTGTCCTGCAGGTCGCCACGCAAGTGTATGCGCTGGTGGACCTCGTGCGACGAGACGCCGTGCGAGGCGACAGGAAATGGGTGTGGGCACTCGTCATCCTGTTGGGCAATCTGCCGGGGTCGATCGCGTACCTCGCGGCCGGAAGGGTGCCGCCGACGGTGGACGTCCCGAGGTCCGGATCCGGCGCGAGCACGGCGGGCGGCGACGCAGCGCAGCGCGCGGTGGACTCCCTCTACGGTCCGCGCGGTCAGCGGTGATCGCACCTCCAGCAATCGAGCTGCGCGGCCTCACGAAGCGATTCGGCGACACGGTCGCGCTCGACCACGTCGATCTCGTCGTCCGCCCCGGTGTCGTGTTCGGCTTCCTCGGACGCAACGGTGCCGGCAAGACCACGGCGCTCCGCATCCTCTCTGGATTAGCCCAACCTACCGCGGGCACTGCGCACGTCCTCGGCCACGATGTCACGGGCGCGACGGACATGGTCCGCGCACAGATCGGCTTCCTCCCGGACGTGCCGGGATTCTATCCGTGGATGACGGCGCGCGAATATCTGGAGTTCGCGGGCCGGTTGTTCGAGCTCGATCGTGCGACGATCGACGCGCGCGCCACCTCGCTGCTGGAGATGGCCGGCCTTGCTACCGTCACCACGAAGGTCGGCGGATTCTCGCGAGGAATGAAGCAGCGGCTTGGCATCGCGCAGGCGTTGATCAACGCGCCGAGTCTGCTCATGCTCGACGAGCCGACGAGCGCGCTCGACCCCATTGGTCGCCGCGAGGTGCTGGAGATGATCGCGTCGCTGCGCGGGCGGACGACGGTGTTCTTCTCGACGCACATTCTCGCGGACGTGGAGCGCGTCTGCGACTCGGTGGCGATCCTCGAGGCCGGCCGCATTGTCGAGAGCGCCGATATCGCGGAGCTCACTGCGCGCGCGTCGTCGAACAAGCTCGTGGTGCAGGTGGAAGGTGATGGCGCTGCCGCGTCGCTCGCGAGCGAGCTCACAGGGCGAACGTGGCTCAAGTCGGTCGAGGTCGCCGAGCAGATGGTACGCATGACTGTGTCCGATCTGCCAACGGCGCAGCGGGAAATTCCGGCGGCGATCACGGCTGCTGGCGTAGCGCTCCGACGGTTCGAGATCGAGGAAGGAAGTCTGGAGGATGTGTTCGTCGAGCTCGTCGGAGGTCCGGGACAATGACGGGATTCGGCGCGTTTCTCCGCAAGGAGCTCACGGAAATCCGGCGGACGTGGCGGCTCTGGGTGATCCCCGGGATGCTCGTGTTCTTCGGCGTGACCAGCCCGATCATTGCAGCGCTCACACCGGCACTGGTGAAGTCGGTGGCGGCATCGCAGCCGGGCGTGGTGGTGCGAGTCCCGACGCCGCGGGCGCTCGACGCCTACGCGCAGTTCCTCAAGAACCTCGACCAGTTCATGTTGATCGCGGTGATCATCGCTGGGGCGGGCGTCGTGTCCGGCGAGCGGGGGTCGGGCACCGCGATTCTCGCCCTGACGAAGCCGCTCTCGCGCGGTGCGTTCGTCGTGGCGAAGATCCTGTCCCAGCTCGCGCTGCTCGTCGTGGCTACCGCGTTAGGTACCGCGGCCTGTCAGGTCATGACGGGTGTGATATTCGGCGGAACGGACGTCGGCCGGCTCGTGGCGGCGGTGGGGATATGGCTGCTCTACGCCACACTGCTCGTCGTGGTGATGACGCTCTGCTCGGCGGCATTCCGCTCGCGCGGTGCGGCGGCCGGCGCCGGGCTCGGCTTCTTCTTCCTCACGCTGATGCTGGCGAACTGGGGGCCGACCGCGCGCTACGGCTTCTTCGGCCTGTGGCCGGCCATGAGCAGCGCGCTGGCAGGGAAGGAGCTGTCGTTAGGCTGGCCGGTGGCGACGGCGGTGATCGCGATCGCGGTGGGCACGGTGGCCGCGGTACGAGTGTTCGAGCGTCAGGAGTTGTAGGATTCACGCGCGATGCCGACCGAGTCGACCGACGCCGACATCCTGATCGTCGGAGCGGGGCCGACCGGGCTCGCCCTCGCTGCGCTTCTCCGCTCGTTCGGCGTGCGTGCGCGCATCATCGACCGCGCGCTCGACCGCGCACACGAGTCGCGCGCACTCGGCGTGCAGGCGCGAACCCTCGAGCTGCTGCAGAGTCTCGGCCTCGGTGACGCGCTCGTGGCGCAGGGCAACCCGAGCGTGCGGCTCATGGTGCACGTCGACGGCCGCATGGCGGCACAAGCGGAGCTTGGCGGAATCGCCGGCACTGATACGAAGTACCCGTTCATCCTGTTCGTCTCGCAAGCGGAAACCGAACGACTCCTCGGCGAGCACCTCGCCTCGCGGGGAGTGGCGGTCGAACGTGGTGTCGAGCTCGTCGACTTCGCGCCTAACGGGGACCGCGTCGCGTGTACGCTGCGGCATGGCGACGGCCGCATCGAAGCCGTTCACGTCCGGTATCTCGTCGGGTGCGATGGCGCGCACAGCACGGTGCGGAAAGGCGCGGGCATCGCGTTCGAGGGCGAGGCGTACCTGCAGGATTTCATGCTGGGCGACGTCGAAGCGGATGCCAGTCCCGACGTGTCGTTCGTCCCGAACGTGCTGCACCCATGCGTTGGGCGCCACGGGATCGCGATATTCTTTCCGCTCGGCCGGCCGGCGACGTGGCGCGTCATCGCAATGTCGGGTGCCGAGGCGAAGTCCACGCGAATAAGCGAGAGCGGAGCGGACAGGCCGCTGACGAGTGAGCTGTCGCTCGCCGAGTTGCAGACGGTTGTCGATGGCGCGACCGGAGGCGGCATCCGGCTTCGCGACCCGGCATGGCTCGCGCATTTCCACCTGCATCACCGTCAGGCCACGCATTATCGGCGTGGCCCCATCTTCCTCGCTGGAGATGCAGGCCACATCCACAGCCCGGTTGGTGCGCAGGGGATGAACACCGGGATCCAGGACGCGTGGAACCTGGGCTGGAAGCTGGCGCTGGTGATGAAAGGCCTCGCCATGCCGCGACTGCTCGACTCCTACGAGGCCGAGCGGTGGCCCGTGGGACGGACGCTCCTGCGCTACACCGATCGCGTCTTCAGCGTGCTCGTGCGATCGCTGTCGGACAGCGCGCTCGCCTCGTGGCTCCGGCGTACCGTTGCCGCAAGCGTGATCCCGGGAGTGCTGACGTCGACGCGGCTGCGAGCGTTCGCGTTCCGGTTCATCTCCGAGCTGGGGATCCGGTATCGCCGGAGCCCGGCTGTGACAGAAGCAGAGCCTCGATTGAACGGTGGTCCACGCGCCGGCGATCGTTTCCCGGATGCCTGCCTAACGCTCGACGGCAAGACCGCCTGGCTTCAGGAGGCGGTCGTTGGACCATGTTTGACGCTGGTGCTGTGCGGCGATGGCGATGCGTGGAACACCGAGCGCCTGAGTGAGCATCCGGTGTGTCGCAACGGGCTGTTGCGGATCAAACGACTCACGCGCCGTTCGGAGCCTGGGGCGCTCGTCGACGAGCGCGGCGAGGCATTCGCGCGGCTCGGCGTGGACGACGCGGCACAGTACCTCGTCCGACCGGATGGCTACGTGGGGTTTCGATGCGCCGGTCAGGCGTTCGACGCGCTCGAGCGGTACCTCGGCGAGTGGTATGCGCCGCCGCCGTCGGGCTAGTGGCGGGCTTCTCGCCGGCTCATTCTTGTCTCGCGGTTCCGTGAGAAACGCGATTCTGGCTTCGGAGGCGTCGTTGCCCTCGATCACCATCCGACGAGCCATGCGCCAGTGAAAGGGTCGACTGCTCGACTCGCGGGGACGATCGCCGTGCTGATGTGTAGTGTCGAGGTGCACGCACAGTCGGCGCCGACCATCGACGGCCCGCCCGCGCCAGTGGCGCCCGAGGTCATCACTCGCACGGCAACCGGCCAGGCGACCGTGCGAGCGATCAAGCTCACCTCGCCGCTCAAGGTGGACGGTCGGCTCTCCGAGGACGTCTACGCGCGCGAAAAGCCATTCGGTGGCCTCATTCAGGTCGCACCACGCTACGGGGAACCGCAGACGGAGCGAAGCGATGTCTGGATCACCTACGATGACCAGAACATCTACGTGACGTGCCGGTGCTGGGACTCGGCGCCGCCCGACCAGTGGATCGTGAACGAGCTTCGACGCGATACGAACGGGCTGCGCCAGAACGATCACATCGGGGTGATGTTCGATACGTTCTACGACCGACGCAACGGATTCATGTTCTACACGAACCCGTTAGGCGCGCGCGCCGACTACTCAGTCGTCGACGAGGGAACCTCGAACACGGATTGGAATCCGGTCTGGACATCCAAGACTGGCCGCTTCGACGGCGGGTGGACCGTCGAGATGGCGATCCCCCTCAAGTCGATTCGCTATCGTGCCGGCAAGAATCAGGTGTGGGGCGTCCAGCTTCGGCGCTCCGTGCGGCGGAAGAACGAATGGGCCTACCTCACTCCGGTGCCCCAGAGCCTGGCCGGGCCCCAGGCGCTCAACCGCGTTTCCGCAGGCGGCACGCTGGTGGGCCTCGATCTCCCGGAGGCCGGCAAGAACATCGAGCTCAAGCCGTACGGCGTGGCGCGTGTGACGACCGATCGCCTGAAGACTCCGCCCGTTGCGAATGATCTGGGCGGCGATGTCGGCGGCGACATGAAATACGGCATCACGCCGAACCTCACCGCGGACTTCACCGTCAACACCGACTTCGCGCAGGTGGAGATCGACGAACAGCAATTGAACCTCACGCGGTTCAGTCTGTTCTTTCCGGAGAAGCGCGACTTCTTTCTCGAGGGTCGCGGGATCTTCGACTTTGCGCGCGGCGGAACAGGCGCGCTTGCGCCGGTCGGTGCCACCGATACGCCGTACCTGTTCTACAGCCGCCGCATCGGGCTCAACGCGGGCCGAGTCATTCCCATCGACGTCGGCGGCCGGCTCACCGGGAAAGTGGGCCCGTTCGCCGTCGGGCTCATGAACATCCAGACGGGCGATGAGCCGGTCTCCAAGACGGAACCCACGAACTTCACGGTGGTTCGCGTCAAGCGCGATGTGCTGCGGCGCAGCGCGATTGGCGTGATGGCGACCAACCGCTCTGTATCGGCGTCAGGCATGGGCTCGAACCAGGCGTACGGCGTCGATGGTGCGTTCTCGTTCTTCGAGAACGTCACGACCGGCGCATACTGGGCGCGCACGTCGACGACGGGCCTCGCTGGAGACGATCAGAGCTATCAGGGTCGGTTCGAGTACAATGCCGATCGCTACGGCGCGCGCGCCGAGATTCTGTCGGTGGGCAAGAACTTCAATCCGGAAGTCGGCTTCACGCGTCGGCTCGACTTCACGCGATCGTTCGGGGAGCTCCGCTTCAGCCCGCGGCCGAAGCACATGAAGAGCGTCCGAAAGTTCACGTGGAGCGGCAACGGCGAGTACATCATCAACGGAGCGGGGTCGGTCGACGCGCGGATCTTGGCGGGGCACTTCATCACGGAGCTCGAGAACAGCGATCAGTTCACGATCGATGTCACTCGCGACTACGAGCGACTCGTCCGGCCGTTCGTTCCTGCCGGATCCGCCGATACCATCCCGCCTGGCGGCTACACGTTCAGCGATGCGGCAGTCGCGTACGCGTTCGGAGCGCAGCGGCGGATCTCGGGCACGATCTCGCTCCGGGCCGGAG